>JACCDQ010473625.1_pt1 | contig 31995 bp, 28 predicted proteins | sample 7446031 | NCBI WGS metagenome assembly JACCDQ01 (sample SAMN15323442, study PRJNA562643) | freshwater metagenome | isolation source: river surface water | place: USA:Blue River Watershed | collected 2017-08-17 | reverse complement strand
TCAATCATTTAACAGGTGATGAAATGCCTGAAAAGCGAAATATGTTAGTTGAAGCTGCTCGTATTGCGCGAGGAGACATTAAAGATATAGCTGAAATAACACCCGCAGACATCGATGCACTTGTCATTCCAGGTGGATTTGGTAGCGCCAAAAATTTTACAACTTGGGCTTTTGACGGACCTGAAGGTTCAATTGATCCGAAGGTAAAATTGTTAATCGTTAATATGGTGAATGTTGGAAAACCCATCGCAGCTTTATGTGTGAGTCCAATTGTCGTAGCTAAAGCATTGGAAGGTTCTGTCGTTCAATCAAAATTAACAATTGGAACAGATACAGCTGCTTCACCTTATGACATCAATGCATTTTCAAAAGGTTTAGAATCACTAGGTGCATCTACTAGCATGAAAATGATTGATGAAATAGAAGTTGACAAAGAAAATAAAATCATTACTGCCCCATGTTACATGATGGAAGCCTCAATTCTTGAGGTGCGTAAAAACATTCGAAAAGCGATTGAAGCCCTTCGTGACATAATTGAGTGAGAAGCGTTGTTCAATTTTCCAATTCTAAAAAAAGGAAAGGACTTCAAGTTCATTGAATTTGGCAAGTTGAAATCGAATGCCTGCATCTCAATCAGAGCAAACTAAGCGTCATTTTGACACTATGAATAAACACGAAATCATAGCCCTGGTGCGGCTTCAGGTTATTAACAACACTACATCTTTTGTTGGAAATTTTAACTTTAAAAAGCTGCTAAGTCTAAATTCTTACTTTAATTTTGCAGTTCAAAACATAGCGTTAGCTGTAAAAATGAACGTATGAACGTATTTGGCAAACACGGTAACAATGCCGATTTAAAAGCTTCTTTAGGATTGTATAACCTAGGAACACAATTCTGGAATTTAAGTCCAGCAGAATTAGTTGAAGATACTATCTTGAACGGTGATGGAACATTAACAGACACTGGTGCTTTAGCAATCGAAACTGGTGAATTCACAGGACGTTCTCCAAAAGATCGTTTCGTAGTGTGTGATGAGAAAACAGAAAATTCTGTTTGGTGGGGTGATATTAATATTAAATTTTCAACTGAGCAATTCGATGCATTGTACAATCGCGTTAGTGCGTATTTGAATGGTCGTGACGTGTATGTTCGTGATGCTTATGCTTGTGCGGATCCTGAACACAGAATGAACATTCGTGTTGTAAATGAAGTATCTTGGGGAAATATGTTTGCTTATAACATGTTCTTACGCCCAACAGATGCTGAATTAGAAAACTTTTTACCTGAATGGCACATCGTTTGTGCTCCAGGATTTAAAGCTGATCCAGAAATTGACGGAACACGTCAACACAACTTTGCAATTTTGAACTTCACTAAGAAAATCATCTTAATTGGTGGAACTGGTTATACTGGTGAGATTAAAAAAGGAATTTTCTCTGTTTTAAATTATGTTTTACCGCACGAAAGAAATGTACTTTCAATGCACTGTTCAGCAAACATTGGTAACGAAGAAAACGATACAGCTATTTTCTTCGGATTATCTGGAACAGGAAAAACTACTTTATCATCGGACGAAAATCGTCGTTTGATTGGTGACGATGAACATGGTTGGGCAGACAAAACTGTTTTCAACTTCGAAGGTGGATGTTATGCAAAAACAATCGATTTATCGCGTGAAAAAGAGCCTCAAATCTATGATGCAATTCGTTTCGGTGCAATCTTAGAAAACATTGGCTTTGAAGAAGGAACATCTACTCCTGATTACACAGATAATACAATCACTGAAAACACACGTGTTTCGTACCCAATTCATTTCATTGACAACATTGCAACTCCATCAATTGGAAATGCACCAAAAAACATTTTCTTTTTAACAGCTGATGCTTTTGGTGTTATCCCTCCAATTTCTCGTTTGACAAAAGAACAAGCAATGTATCATTTTATGTCTGGTTATACTGCAAAAGTTGCTGGAACTGAAGTTGGTATTACTGAACCAACAACAACATTCTCTGCTTGTTTCGGAGCTGCATTCTTACCGCTTCACCCTGCGAAATACGCGAAATTATTAGGTGAGAAATTAGAAGGAACAGACATTAAAGTTTGGTTGATCAACACTGGTTGGACTGGTGGTTCTTACGGAGTTGGAAGTCGCATGAAATTGTCTTACACACGTGCTATGATTACTGCTGCTTTAACAGGTAAATTGGACAACGTAAAATACGAAACATTGCCAATTTTTGATTTATCAGTTCCAACTGAATGTGAAAACGTTCCAACAGAAATTTTAAATCCAAGAGGTACTTGGGCTGACAAAGCTGCTTACGATGAGACAGCTAATAGCTTGGCAGCAAAATTCGTTAAAAACTTCGAGAAATTCGCGGCTGAAACAAGCCCTGAAATTTTAGCTGCTGCACCGAAAGTGTTGGCATAAGCTGAAGATAAACACATAAAAAAGCCCTGCATTTGCGGGGCTTTTTTGTTGCTCTAAAATTTTTTATTTCTTCTTCAACCAACCTCGTTTTACAAAAACGAGAACCAGCGTAATAGCAATTGCAAACATAACAGCAACAACCGTGTAATAGCCATATTTATATTTCAACTCAGGCATATTTTCAAAGTTCATTCCATAAACTCCAACAATAAAGGTTAAAGGAATAAAAATAGCACTGACAACCGTCAATACCTTCATAATTTCATTCATACGTTGTCCCTGAACAGCATAATACAAATTAGCCATTCCTTCCAAGATTTGCTTATTTGCATCAATTTCTTCCAATACAGCCAAACAATTCTCCTTTAAATCTGCAAAGTAATGTGCGTTGTCCTTTGAAATAAATGGACTGTCTAATTTATCTAATTGAAACGTAACTTCTTTTAATGGTAATACAATTTTTCGCAATTCAATTAACTTTCGCTTCTGGAATTCAATTAATTGCAAAGTTTCGCTTGAAGCAGTTCTCAACAATTTCAATTCTAATTTTTGAATTGAATCCGTGATATCTTCCAAAACTTCGAAGTAATTATCTACAATTGCATCCAACATTCTGAAAAGCAAAAAGTCAGGACCTTTCAATCTAATTTTCCCCCGTTTTTTTTCGATTCGGTCGCGAACATCCGTGAAGTGATCGGAACTTTTTTCCTGAAACGAAATCAAATAATGTTTACCTAGCAAAAAACTGATTTGTTCCTGTTGTAAAATAAACGTGTTGTTCTCATCAGGAAGAGCTGAACGAATCGAAAAGAACATGTAATTCGCATATTCTTCCAATTTTGGACGGCGTTTTTCCTGATAAATATCCTCAACTGTTAATTTGTCAATTGACAAATGTTCACACAAACGATCAATGTGTTGTTTCTCATTTATTCCATGAAAATTAAGCCATGAAACATAATCTGTATCAATCGCATTTTCGACAAATTCGTTCGCAAAATACTCCGGAGAATTCTTCGTAACCAAGAAAAATTCATGATCATATTTAAACAGCTGACAAGCTTGATTGTTATCCATTCCTTTTCAAATAGTTTGACAAATTACAAATGTTTCATCAAATAGCGATACAATTCAACCATGCACATAATATCGTACTTGAATACTTTTTCATCCGGTGTATGAACATTGTCTTCAGGTGCTCCAATAAAACACCAATCAATTGCCAAATCTGATTTTTGCAAAGCTGTTCCATCGCTTCCCCCTGCCGATTCTACTTCTAATTGAAACTCAACGCCTGATTCTTTTGCCAATGCAATTATTTTATTCAAATATGATCTTCGTGGAATCCAACTATCACGCATGGAAATTGCTACTCCTCCTGCATGCACCACGCCATGTGTTACCCAAGTAATATCAGAAATCAATGCTTGACGAATTCCGTAATTCTCCAACAAGAATTTAGCACAAAATCCAACTGAATTCCCTCCGTGCTCTTCGTAGGTTGAAAAGACAATTACACCATTTTCAAGCGTGGACGCTACTTTTAATGCCGACCAAACCCCCAAACGATTATCCATATATGGCGATTGAACATATTCCTCTGTTTCACGGAAATCTGGTTTAAAACTGAGTAAAGTTCCGCGATCAATCACGCGATCAAACACATATTTCAATTGACGTGAACCATCTTCCTCTTCAATAACCATTAATTCTGTTACAATCTCACCTTGAGAATCACTACCAACAAGCTGCATTCCATCAATGGTTCTTGGTCCTCCAACTTTTATCAACTCCTTATCATAACCAACAGTAAATCCAATTGTATCAGTATGCGCATAAATTGCAGTTGTAGGTTTACCAAAAATTAAAATCACACAGTCCTGAAATCCATCACCCTCCACAATTGTTGGTTGTGTTTTCCATGTTGACGCATGTGTATTTACATAATCAATAATAAATTCTTTTATTGCAGCTTCATCTCCAGAAACACCGCGTATTTCTGTAAGTTTTTTTAATAGTTCCATTTTACTAAGATAAATAAGTTCGTTCAGGTATCAATAAATTCCCAGGGATTCAATTTCCACATTCGTTATTTCTTTTAATTCTTCTTGAATAAATGTGGACTTATTCAAAGGTAAATTCACAACAAGCGTGCATGATTCTTCAAATACTTGGTCTTTCATTACCAAATTATGTTGTTTCAAGAGATTCATCACGCTTGGCATTGCACCATAGTCAAAATTGACACGAATCCAGTCAAATACTTCCAATTCACAAATTTGCCCATTTTCTATTGCTTCTTTTGCAGCAGTTTTATAGGCATGAATCAATCCGCCTACGCCCAATTTTGTTCCTCCAAAATACCGAACAACCCCGATTAAGATGTTCGATAAATCATACGATTGAATTTGTCCTAAAATTGGCGCACCAGCTGAATTATTTGGTTCACCATCATCATTTGCACGAAACACTTTTTGATCTACTCCAAAGCGATAAGCATAACAAACATGGCGCGATTGATAATGTTCTTTACGCCAAGTATCTAAATATTCTTTCGCTTCTTTTTCAGTATAACATGGTACTGCAAAAGCAATAAACTTAGATCCTTTTTCTTTGTAGATTCCTTCTGAAATTGCTGATAAAGTTCGATATGTACTTTTTTGTTCCAATAAACTGATTTCGCAATTAAATTATGTAAATTTGATTGTGTAAGAATTTGATAAAGCCTTGCAATGTTAGCAATTTTCTGGCTATTTCGGCTTTCATTTTCTATTTAACTTTTTCTGAAAAACATGAGAGAATTTCAATTTATTCGAAAGCAATTTTGCCTTTTTTTGTTGGTTTCGATAGTAATACTAAGTGCTTGCGCTCCATCGCGTTTTGTAAAACCGCTTGAACACAAACAACACGCAATTAGTGGTTCATTTGGTGGCCCCTTGGCCACAATTCCTGGAGTTGCAACTATTCCTCTTCCCTATACTTCTCTGGGTTATGGTTATGGATTAAAACCAAGTACAACCATTTATGCCAATTGGTATACAACCGCTGCTATTTTTGGAGTGGTTCAATTCGATGCAGGTGTAACACAAAATTTATGGAAAAATAAAAATGCTACAATGGGCATTTCAATTAGTCCCGCCGTAAATTTTTATTCCGATGTATTCGAAAATAACAAGCGCCTTTTCCCACAACTAGATGCGAACTACTATTTTGATTATTGGAATAAATCGAAAGAAAATGCAAGAGGAAAAGAGAAACAAAAGACAAATAATTTTTATGTTGGATTTTCGAGTATGTACGACTTAAAAAGAACAAAAGCACACAATCAACCACAAACAAACCATATGATTTTTAGTCCACAATTTGGACACACCTTCGAACGGAATAATTGGAATTATACCTTAGAGGTTAAATTACTCGCACCTTATAAATCCAATCAAGACATTGTTTTGGATTATGTAAGTCCTTTTGGAAAAAAAGGCGCAATGGGAATTTATTTTGGTATTACTTATAAATTATAAGAATGAAAGCACTTTATATTTTAGGAATTGCAACCTTGCTTTTAAGTTCGTGTCGCAAACGATTAGACGATTTTCTATTCAACAATGATAATTCAATAACTGAATATAAATTAGACAATTACGAAGGCAGAACAACCTTAGATGTTGGACCCGAATATGCGGTAGCTGATTCTATGATTCATTTTATCAATTATCCGATTGTTTCAGAAGGGCAAACATTAAACATTTCGGCTATTTACGTAGGTGATCTTGCAAAAATTGCAACAGATACGGTTATTTTATATTGTCATGGGACCGCAGATCATAATGACTTTTATTGGCCTCGACAAAAATTATATGCAAATCTTGGTGGTAAATACCGTTTTGGAGTTTTAATGGTCGACTATGCAGGTTACGGATTGTCGGAAGGAAATCCAACAGAAGCAAACATGTATGAATCAGTGAATGGCGGATTAAAGTGGTTAAAAGACAATGGATTAACAAGCGACCGTTTAATTCAATTTGGATTCTCATTAGGAACTGCACCAACGTGTGAAGTTGCAGGAAATCCATCTTCATTTCATCTGTCTCCGTCCAAAATAATTTTAGAAGCACCTTTCGCTTCATCAGAAGTAATGGTTCAAGATGCCTCCTTATTGTCGTTTCCAGCAAGTTATTTTGTCAATGTAAAAATTGATAATGCAGAAGAAATCAAGAAAGTAAACGTTCCATTATTGTGGATTCATGGAGAAGCGGATTCATTTTTAAGCATTCATACGCATGGAGAACTAGTTTATAATAACTATGCTGGACCATCAAAAACAGCTGTACGTGTTCCTGAAGGTAATCATGAAGACACACCATTCATTCTTGGATACACAAATTATTTGTCAGAAATTTTAAAATTCATTGAGAACTAAGGAATTTCAACACTCTATATATAAACCGATTTAGCTAACGTTTCTTTATTTAATTTGTTTGTTTTTTATCAAAATAACGACTAGTAAGTTTAAATATTAACATTAAGAAAACAGGTCGGGAAAAATATTTTTTTGTTAAATCAACATTAAGTCATTAACTTTGTGGCGATTATACTAGAAATTAACAATTATAATAGAAACCACTATGCGGTATTTATACCTTTTTATTCCTTTGCTATGGAGTTCTGTTTCGTTTGGACAGACAGAACGCAAAATGACACCCATTCATATTCCAACGAACATTGAGCGTTATCAATTAGATTATGAACTTAAGGATTACACCTTCGTTAATGGTGACAGTTCTATTTTGACTTTAATAAATCTAGAGCAATATGAACATCTTAGATTACAAAACCAAGATGTTGAGATTTCAGATGATTCAACTGAAAAAATCATTATTCTTTTCTCAATTGATAAAGCAATCAATCGAAAATCTAAGCATATTTCAATCAATCAAACAAGAGAAAACTAATTGTACTAATTATGAAAGCATTTTTTCAAATCAATATTTTTAAGCTTGCATTAACTATAGCAATTGTTTTAGCTGCAATTACAAGAATATTCAGTCAAACCTATGAAATTGACAATTTAAATGGACTAACGACTAACACGTGTATAGGAACGTTTTATGATTCTGGCGGCTCTGGCTCACAATATGGAAACAATGAAAATTACACAACTACCTTTTGTAGCGGAACTGGGCAATGTATCGATTTCGATTTTACAGCCTTTAGAACAGATGGAGCAGGTGACGTTCTTACGGTATATGATGGACCCAGTACAGCATCACCTGTTATTGGCACATATTCTGGAAATCTCGGTGGATTTGGTAGCATCACTTCTTCAGGTACGTGTTTAACTTTTCGTTTTGTTTCGGACGCAAGTGGATTAAGAGCGGGGTGGTCTGCGACAATCTCTTGTATAACTAAAGAATGTCCAACGAGCACAAGTATCACACCTTTAGGAACGCAAACAATTTGTCAAAATAATGCTGCTTCTGCTCTCTCAGCGTCTGTACCTGTAACTGGAACTTGCGGAACCCCAACAATACAATACCAATGGTATTCCAATTCTATAGGAGGAAATACTATTTCATCATCTACCGCTATCGGAGGAGCAACCTCTGTGAATTACACTCCACCGACAACAGTATTAGGAACAACCTATTATTTTTGCGTTGGTTACGCTGCAAACAACGGATGCTCTCAAACATCAACAACCCAAAGTCAAGCATCGAATTCCATACAAATAACCATTGTTGCTCCCCCAACAACTTCAGTTGCCGGCTCGGATCAAAGTATTTGTACTGGAAGTACAGCAACGCTTGCTGCAAATACACCAACAATAGGAACAGGAACATGGTCTGTTACAAGCGGTCCAAGTACTTCTTCTGCACAATTTAGTAATACAACTTTGAGTAACGCAGTTTTCACACCAGCGGGAGGTGCTGGAACATATATTTTACGATGGACTATTTCAAATGCGCCTTGCACAGCAAGTACTGACGAAGTTTCTATAATAGTCACTTGTGGAGGTGGATGTCCTGCTTGCCCAACAAATTATTTGCACCCTACTACTGGAATTGCGAATGAGAATGTTGGATCTTGTTTAGTAAGTGATTGTGGCCCTTTCAACTACTATGACACTGGAGGTCCAACAGGTAATTACGCAACAGGCACTTCAGTGGGTGGTATATATAGAGTATTTTGTCCAAGTACTGCAGGAAATTGTATGCAAGTTACCTTTAATGCATTCAACACAGAAGCATCAATTGATTACTTAACCGTTGGAAACGGCCCAACCCAAAACAGCACATTATTCACAACTCCTCCTGCAAATGGTCTTGGAAGAATTTCTGGTACACCTGCTGTGCCATTTACATACACCTCGTCTCATTCTAGTGGGTGTTTGACATTTAGATTTAGAACAGATGCGTCTGTTGTCTCAAGTGGCTGGGCAGCAGTTCTAACATGTGTTCCATGTGCAAGTGGCCCTTCAGGCACAGATAACAACGATTGTATTAACGCTACTGGAATTTGTTCTAATGCTTCCATTGCATCAAACTCGACTGGTCCTGGAATTGTTGCAGAAGGATGTTCGGGTGTTGTGTGCCCGGCTGGTGGAGAAAATCACACAAACTGGTACAAAATAAAGGCAGCTACTACGGGACCTCTTGATATTTTAGTCACTCCAACTGTTGCAACAGATGACTACGACATTGCGATATACGGACCGAACGTTACATGTGGCGCATTAGGCTCACCAATACGTTGTACAGATTCTGGAAACACTGGAAATACTGGAGCTATTGGAACCCCAGGAGATAATTCAGAGGACGTTACAGGTGACAAATTTATTAATCGTCTAAACGTTATTGCTGGAGAAGAATACTATATTATGATTGACGAATGGACACCAACCGGTGCAGGATACACCTTAAGTTTCCCTGTAATTGCTGGTGGAGCATCTTTAGATTGTGTTGTACTTCCTGTAGAACTCTCTATTTTTGAAGCAACCTATAATATTGAAGAAAAAGGTGCTGATTTACATTGGAGAACAGAATCTGAACGAAACAATGATTATTTCACAATTGAAAAATCAAAAAATGGAATAGACTATTCTGAATTAGCAATTGTCGATGGTGCTGGAACTACTAATTACTCATCTGATTATTATGCATACGACCCGAACGTTGAATCAGGAGTTACATATTATCGTTTGAAACAAACAGATATTGATGGTAAATTTAAGTATTCTGAAATTAAAACAATAAATGTATTAAGTGAGGACAACGATAAACTTACCTTATTCCCAAATCCAACATGCAATAAAACAGAATTGGTATTCAATTGCTACCACAATGAAATTGCTTTATTAACGGTAAGCGATTCAAAAGGATTCGTAATGTTTACAAAAGAGGTTATTTGTAAAAAAGGTTCTAATAATTATTCAATTGATTTGACTGATTATTCAAACGGTCTTTATATTTTAAACTTGGCAACATCTACCAAAGTTTATACTAATCGTTTAATAAAAGAATAGGATTTTAAAATAATAAATCATCAAAGCTCCGATTTATTCGGGGCTTTTTTTAATATCATTACTTTTCTGTGTTATATTTATTTTGTTTGGTTTTAGTTTAAAGACTCGCAAATGTCTATTTAATTCCACAAATCTATTTCAATCAAGCCGTAAGAATTTAATAAATACTTACCCAACAAAAAAGGCCATCTTTTCAGATGACCTTTTTTAACTTATTATTTTTTCTTATTGAATCGTTAATTTCTTTTCTAAATCTTCTAGATAAACTCTAAATTGTTTATCCGTTTCGGAAAGATTGATAACTGTTCTACAAGCGTGCAACACAGTAGCGTGATCTTTTCCACCACAATGTGCTCCAATGTTTGCCAAAGACGATTTTGTCATCTTTTTAGAGAAATACATTGAAATTTGTCTTGCTTGAACAACTTCTCTTTTTCGTGTTTTTGATTTCAACATTTCAATTGGTAAATCGAAATAATCACACACCACTTTTTGAATGTACTCGATAGAAACTTCTCGTGCTGTGTTTTTCACGAACTTGTCAACCATTTGCTTCGCTAATTCCAAAGTAATGGCTTTTTTATTCAATGAAGCTTGCGCCAACAAGGTGTTTAAAGCACCCTCCATTTCTCGCACATTCGTATTAATTGAATATGCCAAGTATTCTACAACATCACGTGGTAATTCAATACCATTTCCGTACATTTTCTTTTCTAAAATAGCGATTCTGGTTTCCAAGTCTGGCGTACCTAAATCAGCTGACAATCCCCATTTGAAACGAGAAAGAAGGCGTTGCTCCATTCCTTGCATTTCCACCGGTGGTTTATCAGAAGTCAAAATAATCTGCTTACCATTTTGGTGTAAGTGATTGAAAATATGGAAGAATACATCTTGCGTTTTCTCTTTTCCTGAGAAGAATTGAACATCATCAATGATCAACACATCAATCATTTGATAGAAGTGAATAAAATCATTTGTTGTTTGATTCTTAATTGCATCAATAAATTGGTGTGCAAATTTTTCAGATCCGACGTACAAAACAGTTTTATTCGGAAATTGATTTTTAATTGCAATACCAATAGCATGCGCCAAATGCGTCTTACCCAAACCTACTCCACCATATATTAATAACGGATTGAAAGCAGTTCCACCAGGTTTGTTTGCCACAGCATAACCGGAAGCACGTGCTAAACGATTGCAATCGCCTTCCATGAAATTTTCAAAAGAGTAAGAAGGATTCAAATTTGAATCAACATTCACTTTTTTCAATCCAGGAATAATAAACGGATTACGTATTTGATTCTCACTTAAATTCAAAGGCATTGTAACAGGAGCATTTTTCAATGAACGCTTGTTTAATGCTGGCAATTTAACTGTGTAAGGAGTTGAATTAGTTGTGTTATTCTCCATAACAATACTATATTCTAAAGTTCCTTCTGCTCCAAGTTCCTTTTTAACAACCTTTTTCAACAAAGTAATATAATTCTCCTCCAACCATTCATAGAAAAAATGGGATGGAACTTGAATTGTCAACACATTGTCCTCTAATTTAACAGGGATAATCGGCTCAAACCACGTCTTAAATGCTTGCAAAGAAATATTGTCTTTGATCACTTTTAAACACGCGCTCCATACGATTTCGTGACTATTACTCATTGATACTCTTTTTTTAGTTAATGGTTATTTTGTTTTTTATCGTAGACTGAAATTTCAGTTTTTTATCGGGTCTTTTTCTGTGATGACAAATATTTACATAAAAAAGTTAAAAAAAAAGTTGAAAAGGGGTTGATTTTTAAAAAAGTTTTACATGTACATTAACAAATTCGTTGAAATAAAATGCTAACTCTCTCACAGCAAACAATCTAGTACTTTTTACTTAAATCTCTACTATTTTGTTGATTTTTTAACCTTATCAACACTTAACGAAAATAACCTTTTTAAAGCAGAAATAAACAATACCATGGGGATAATTTTTACATTTGAGTAAAATTCAAGCACTTTATGAAAATTCCATTTATTAATACAACAGAAATCAGAGTTCGTTATGGCGAAACTGATCAAATGGGATATTGTTATTACGGAAATTATGCGCAATACTTTGAAGTAGGAAGAGTCGAGGCGTTAAGGTCACTCGGAATGAGCTACAAAGCTTTAGAAGAACAAGGTGTAATGTTGCCAGTATCAGAATTTTCTGTTAAATATCTTTCGCCAGCGTTTTATGATGACTTATTAACGGTGAAAACAGAAATTACTGCAATCAAAGGTGCACGCATTTATTTTACCTATGAATTAAGCAACGAAAAAGGAAACATTATTAGCAAAGCAGAAACAACACTTGTATTTGTTGATAAAACAACCATGCGTCCCACGCAAGCCCCTGCCAACTTCTCAGTATTATTTGAATCAATTTAAGAACCATGAATTTTCAATTTTATCCAGCAGCAAATGATCAACTTTTGAATTGGACATCCATCCGAGAAGGTGAACTTAAGTTGGGACAAACGATTCAAACTACCGTTACCAATGAAACAAAATTCATCCTGCTAGGAATTGAAGAAAGCATTGGTCCTCAATCTAATCATGGGTTAGCCGGTGCAGAAAATGGATTCATCAGTTTTATTAAACGATTTGTTAATATTCAATCCAACCAATTTCTTTCAGGACATGAAATTTGTTTTATAGGCACAATCAAGCAAAAAAGTGATTTTACCTCAATTGAAAATGGTAGGATCGCCATTGAAGAGCTAGACGCTCTTGTTTCACAAACAATTATAGAACACAGTAATGATTCTATCATTCCAATTATAATTGGCGGCGGACACAACAATGCGTATCCTATAATTAAAGCATCGCACTCAATAAAAGCATCAAAAATAGATGTAATCAACCTAGACCCTCATGCAGATTGTCGAGCATTAGAAGGAAGACATAGCGGAAACCCTTTCTCTTATGCTCTAAAAAACGCTTTCATCGAAAAATACACGGTTCTAGGCTTACATATGGGCTACAACAGTACCTTCATACTAGATTTTCTAAATAACAAAAACTGCAACTTCACATTTTACGACAATTACTTAACGAATCGAACACAGCTTTTAATGGATCTTCAAACTGAAATTTCAGAGATGAGACATTCCATTGGTTTTGAACTAGATTTAGATGCGATTGCATATATGCCGAGTTCAGCTTTTTCACCAAGTGGCTGGACAATTGACGAAGCAAGAGCATACATTCAGACCTGTGCAAAAACAAAAAACATTGCATACTTGCATCTTCCAGAAGGAGCACCAATCTCTATCCAGGAGGAGAAAATAGTTGGAAAGGCATTATCTTATTTGGTTTATGACTTCATACGAATAAAATTATCACACTAAACTCAAACCCATTCTAATTTTCACTATATTAGAAGAATGAGGTCTGTTTTCAACTTTAAAACAATACGTATTTTACGTTCATTCTTCCCTTTTTTAATCATTTTAGGGCAGCTGAAGTATAATTTAATTTCAATGTTCTATTGGACACTCCTCTTTTCTATTGTATCAGATTCATTTGGAAGCGCATTTGGTGTTCCTTATTTGTTTTTTTCCCCAGAATATTTAGGAACAGTAAATCCATGGTCATTTTTATTACTTGGCTTTGCATTTGGCGGTTTCACGATGGCCTACAACACCTATAGCTATATCAAACTTGGTCCACGCTATCAATTTTTATCGACCATTTCCAAACCATTTTATCGTTTTTGTATCAATAATTCGCTTATACCGATCATTTTCATCTGTTTTTATTTAGTTAAAATGATTGCTTTTCAGAAAACTGAAGAATTGGCTTCAACTTTCCTTTTATTCGTTTATACTATCTCTTTCTTAGGAGGATTTGGTAGCTTTATCCTGTTATCAATTTTCTATTTCTTTCCAACTACGCGTGAAAAAGGAACACCTTTAGCTTACGATGAAACCTCTCGTAATCCAATTCAATCAATGACGCAAGTAAAAGAAAAATGGTACGATTATTTTCGAAAAGAAAAAGAACGGCCTTTCTATTACATTGGTAAAGGATTCAAAATTTACAAATCACGTCCTACACATCATTTAGACAAAGAGATTATTGAGCACGTTTATGCAAAAAACAGAATTAATGCGTCAATCTTTGAACTTCTATCGATAATAACTTTCGTTTTACTTGGATTTTTTGTGGACTACCCCCTATTTGAATTTCCTGCTGCAATGAGTATAATTTTATTATTGACAATTATTCATATGCTTTTCAGTGCACTGATGTCATGGTTTCATCGCTGGACTTACCCAATCATTTTTGGGGTTTTAATCGGAATGAATTATTTAAGCACACATAGCAGCTATTTCAAATACACTAATTACGCCTATGGAATTGACTATTCAGAAAAGAACCTTCAAAAATATGGCGTGAAAGAAATTGCAGAAAACGTTAAAAATGAGGATTTATCCGGGAAATCACATGCAAATCAAATCATCCTTTTATCGAATTGGAAAAAACAAACCGAAAACGAGAAACCAAAACTTATCATTTTAAACACATCTGGTGGCGGATCAAGAAGTGCTTTGTGGACGTTTACAGTTCTTCAAAAATGTGATAAAGAACTGAATGGTCAACTTTCTAAACACTTAAACCTAATCACCGGTGCATCAGGCGGAATGGTAGGTGCTGCATATTATCGAGAAATTTTGCTTCGATACACGAATAAAGAAATTGTAAATCGTTATGACGAGCGTTTTGCTGAAAATTTAGGAAAAGACTTACTTAACAAACTTGCATTTTCAGCCTCTACAACGGATATGTTTTTCAGGTATCGAACGTTCGAATATAATGGTAGAACTTACAGCAAAGATAGAGGTTATGCATTTGAAGAACAGTTACACGAAAACACGGACAATTATTTGCAACACACCTTAGGATATTATGCCATCCCTGAACGTAAAGGTCAAATTCCGTTAATGATTTTTAGCCCAACTATTGTGAATGACGGCAGAAGATTATTAATCGCATCACAATCCCTTAGTTTCTTAACAGAATCAAAAGAAGCTTGGAATTCATATGAAAATATAGATTATCAGTCTTTTTTTAAATCAAATGACCCGCAAAACTTGCGTTTTTCAAGTGTATTGAGATCTAGCTCTACATTTCCTTTTATAATGCCGATGATTACAATGCCAACTTCTCCAGAAATGCAATTAATGGACGCTGGAATCAGGGACAATTATGGTCGAAAAACAACAGTAGAGTATTTATTCGCTATGAAAGATTGGATCAATAAGAATACGTCAGGTGTGATTATTTTGGAAATTCGCGATACAAAACGCATTTTAAATAACGAAGAATTTAAGCACATATCATTTATTGATAAGTTAACTCTACCATTCGGAAATATGTACAACAATTTCCCAAGAACACAAGATTTCGATCAAGAACAACTGCAAAAAACAGCTTCGTTTGGATTCCCTTTCCCCGTTGATTTAGTAACCTTCAATTTGCGTGAAAATAAAAAAGACAGAATATCTCTGTCATGGCATCTCACAAAAAATGAAAAACAAAAAATTGCTAATGCTTTTTACAGCACTAGCAATTTACGAGCTTTTAATCGTCTGAAAAAACTACTTAATTCTATTGAGTGAGTTGTTTTACCTTTTCTACTGTAACAACTTTATTTACATTACAACCTTGAGGCATCATTGCTCTACTCTCTCTGTAACTAAATTCAATTTTAATATTTTTCTGTTGAAATTCTATAGGCAAATTAATTGGGTATAGATTATAAACTTGATAATCCTCAACAATTTCAATTACAAAACCACAACCATCAAAACTTCTTACTTTACCTTGCACCAAAACCACTTTTTCTTCATCCGATTTAATACCATCATCTGTTGGAGCATCTGATATAACCAAATCCTTACTTGATTTACAACCAACAACACTAATCAATACTAAGAAAACAATAAACCCTTTCATATTTCTTTTTTTTAAAGTCCTTAAAAACCGTACCAAAGTAATGAAACTTTTATCAAAAAAAAAGAGGCTTAACTAAAAGCCTCCCTTCTCTTAACCTGTAGATGTTAATAATTGATCCGTTGACAATTTAACGCTCAAGTCCTTGAAAGGTTTCATTTTTAGTGATTTTTTTTACTAATTAACATTTTAGCATTGATAAACAGTCAGTAAGATAATTTAAAAGTTATTCAAACTAGTCTACATTTGTTTCGGATATGGTGGATGAAAATTCTATAAAAGCGTTAATTAGTTTAATAGACGATCCTGATGAGCAAATTTTTGAGCACGTCAGGGATAAACTGTTGACATACGGTCCTTACGCGATACCTTTTTTAGAAAATTCCTGGGAAGATGATACGTATGGGTTAATTTTCCAAAGCAGGATTGAACAAATCATCCATGAAATTCAATTTGAAAACACCAAATTTCAATTAAAATCATGGTATGATTCCGCAGATAAAGATTTACTTGAAGGCGCTATTATTATTGCGAAATATCAATATTCAGGTTTAAACGAAACTGCAATCACCCAAACAATCCAGCAAATTCGAAGAGATATTTGGTTAGAACTCAACAATAAACAAACGGCATTTGAACAGGTTAAAATATTCAACCGTATATTTTTTGGAGAGCATCATTTTCATGGTGATTCGAAGCATTTTCATTCTCCAATGAACTCGTTTATCAATACGGTGATTGAATCTCGAAAAGGTAATCCTTTAAGTTTATCCTTGATTTATAGCATTATAGCTCAATCACTCGATCTACCAATCTATGGCGTTAACCTTCCGAATCATTTTATTTTAGCCTATTTGGATGAAAACGGTTCAAGTTTATTCCTTCAAGAAAAAAATGAATTTGGTGTGCTGTTCTATATCAACCCATTTTCTAAAGGAAGTATCCTCGATGCCAATTCTATTAAAGAATTTTTAGATGGATTACATTTACCTCATCATCGAGAATATTTCGAACCTTGTTCCAACACTTCAATAATCAGAAGAATGCTAACGAATCTAATCTCATCGTTTCAAGAAGTTGGAAACAGCGAAAAAGTGTTCGAATTAACCGAACTTCGCGATATTCTTGATTAACTAGCGAATTTCAAATTCTAAATCAAATTTTTTCAATTCTTTAAACAAGGTGTTATTCGGATCAACCTTAATTGTTTTTGAAGGCATTCGAACTTCTACTCCGTCAAGTGCATCAAAAATTGTGAAATGAACACTGCATTTCCCTTCATTTTCCAAAAACAATTTATTCAAATCCATAATCATTACTTGATCCAAGGCTTTTGTTGAAACCTTCAAATGAATACTATTTGCTTTCGTTTCTCTCAAATTCTGAAGCATGTCCACTGAATTCAACACAAATTCTAATTCACTTCTCCTTGGTGGAACTTCAATTTTTCCTTTCAAAGCAATAAATGCTCCTGGCTGAATAAAATGCTTGAATTTCAAGTAATTTTCTCGCCACAAGAACAATTTATATGAATCTGTATAATCCTCAATGATTAATGTTCCGAAAGGATCTCCATTTTTTGTAAAACGATGTTCAGCATCTGTTATCGTTGCAGCAATCAATAAATCTTTGCCTTTGTGAAGCTCCATTTCGTTGAGCATTCCAACGCGACCATTACAAAATGATTCAATTTCAATTCTAAAATCATCCAAAGGATGGCCTGAAATAAAAATCCCAACTACTTCTTTCTCGCGGTTCAATTTGTAGATACTTCCCCACTCTTCTGTTTTTGGAATTTCAGGTTCTGGCATTTTCGTTCCAGTTGATTCTCCAAACATTGAAACTTGAGAAGAATTTTCACTTTCCTGAAAACTTGCTCCAAACTTCATTGCATTTTCAAGGAATGTTTTCCCTGATCCATCTTCTTTGAAATATTGCGCACGATGAACGCCTTTAAACGAGTCAAATCCGCCAGCATAAGCCAAACTTTCAAACGCTTTCTTGTTACATAAACGCAAATTAATACGCTTGGCCATGTCAAAAATCGAATCGAAAGGTCCATTATCAGTGCGCTCTTGAATGATTGCTTCCACTGGCCCACTTCCTAACCCTTTGATAGCTCCAAGACCAAAGCGAATCGCACCTTCCTTATTTACAGTAAATTGATAATTGGATTCATTCACATCTGGACCTAATACAGGAACACCCATTCGTTTACATTCCTCCATGAAAAATGACACTTGTTTGATGTCATTCATGTTGTTAGAAAGCACAGACGCCATGTATTCTGCAGGAAAGTTAGCTTTTAAATAAGCCGTTTGATAGGCAATCCAAGCATAACAAGTCGAGTGTGATTTGTTGAAGGCATAAGATGCAAACGCTTCCCAATCCTTCCAAATTTTTTCCAAGGGCTCAATGCTGTGTCCTTTTGCTGCTCCACGCTCTAAGAACGCCGGTTTCATTTTATCCAAGGTCGGGCGATCTTTTTTACCCATTGCTTTACGCAAAGTATCCGCTTCACCTTTCGTAAAACCAGCTAACTTTTGAGATAGCAACATTACTTGCTCTTGGTAAACAGTAATCCCGTATGTCTCTGCTAAAAATTCTTCACAATCATCAACATCATAAACAATCGTTTCTTCACCATGTTTACGTTTAATGAAGGAAGGAATATACTCCAGTGGACCTGGACGATACAAGGCATTCATGGCAATCAAATCCGCAAAAACTGTCGGTTTTAACTCACGCATGTATTTTTGCATTCCGGGTGACTCATATTGGAAAATACCAACAGTTTCACCTCGCTGGAATAATTCATACGTTTTCTCGTCGTCAATCGGGAAATTATCAGGATCTAAGTCAATTCCTTTCGTTTCCTTGACATTTTTAACAGCATACTTGATTAAGGTTAAAGTCTTTAAACCCAAAAAGTCCATTTTCAACAAACCAGCGGATTCAGCAACAGAGTTATCGTATTGCGTACAATACATATCTGAATCTTTAGCTGTTGCAACAGGAACGAAATTGGTAATATCATCTGGGGTAATAATCACTCCACAGGCATGAATTCCTGTATTTCGAACAGAACCTTCCAATGCACGTGCCTGATTTACAACTCGTGCAGCCAAATCATTTCCTAAAGCAATGTTTTTCAGTTCTTTTGCTCTAGCAATGTCTTCTTGATTGTTTTTAAGCTTATCGGCCAATTCAGGATCACTCATTTTAAAGAGTTTCCCCAACGAAATATCTGGGATTAATTTGGCAATTCGATCAGCATCCGGCAATGGTAAGTCCAACACGCGCGCAGTATCTCGAATCGATGATTTCGCAGCCATTGTTCCATAGGTAATAATCTGAGCAACCTGATTTGCCCCATATTTCTCTATTACCCATTCAATTACTCGACCACGACCTTCATCATCAAAATCGATATCGATATCCGGCATGGAAACACGATCGGGATTTAGGAAACGCTCAAAAAGGAGATCATACTTGATTGGATCCACATTTGTAATTCCAATGCAATAAGCAACAGCTGAACCCGCTGCAGAACCACGACCTGGCCCAACACTCACGCCCATATCTCTTGCTGCCTGACAAAAATCCTGTACAATCAAGAAATAACCAGGATATCCTGTTTTTTCAATCGTAGCCAATTCGAAATCTAAACGGTCTCGAATTTCATCCGTAATTTCTTCGTAGCGCTTCGCAGCACCAACATAGGTCAAATGACGCAAGTAATTATTCTCTCCACGCTTTCCACCATCTTCTAAATCCAATGGATCTTGATATTCTTCAGGAATATCAAAAGCTGGCAACAATACATCACGCGCTAAACCGTAAGCTTCGCATTTATTAATGATTTCACCGATGTTTTCAATTGCTTCTGGTAAATCCAAAAACAATTCTTTCATTTCCTCTGAACTTTTGAAGTAATATTCTTCATTATCGAGTCCATAGCGGAAGCCTCTACCACGTCCTTTCGGTGTAGAAACCAATTCATTATCTTTCACACACAACAATACATCATGCGCTTCAGAATCCGTTTTCTCAATGTAATAGGTATTGTTTGTAGCAACAAGCTTCACATCGTGTTTTTCTGAAAATTTAATGAGTGTTGCATTAACGCGTTCCTCATTTTCTTGTCCATGGCGCATGATTTCAATGTATAAATCATCTCCAAAGACACCTTTCCACCAAAGTAAAGCTTCTTCTGCTTGATTTTCACCAACATTCAAAATCATGTTTGGAACTTCACCATACAAGTTTCCTGTTAGGCAAATGAGATCTTCCTTGTATTGTTCAATCACCATTTTATCGACACGAGGAACGTAATACATTCCTTTCGTATAGGCCATTGAAGCCAACTTGATCAGATTTTGGTAACCGTTTTTATTTTTTGCCAAAAGAACAATTTGATATCCATTGTCCTTTACAGTTTTGTCTTCTAAATTTTTGCAAACATTGAATTCACAACCAATAATTGGCAGTAATTCTTTCTTCGTAAACTCTTCACCATTTTCAAGTGCTTTTGCCCTATCAGCTTTTACTGCTTTATTGTAATTGGAAACTGCTTTTTCAAAATGAAAGGCAGCCATCATGTTTCCAGTATCTGTCAATGCAACTGCCTCATGTCCCAATTCAACAGCTTTGTTCACCAATCCACTCACATTGATCGTAGACTGCAGAATTGAAAATTGCGTATGATTGTGCAAATGAGCAAAAGGTACATCCTTTAAGCGCGCACGTGCTTCATATAAATCTTCAGTAGGAACTGAAGTTTGACTTGCAGGTTTTTGTTTTAATTTTTCGCTTTCCTCTTTTAAATTGAGGTGTTTTAAACCTATCGTACCAATTGGAGCTGGGTTAAACGCTTTGAAGTCCTCAATGTATTTTTCCTCTTGTTGCAACATTGACAAGGGAAAATGTTCCAATCGGATTAATTCAAAGAAACAACGCGTTGTTGCTTCAACGTCGGCTGTTGCATTGTGCGCTTCTCCAAACGGAACATTGAATAAAAATTGATGTAATTCAGTTAAGGTCGGCAATTTAAATCGACCACCACGTCCACCAGGTAACTTACATAATTCAGCAGTAATTTCTGTACACGTGTCCAAAACTGGCATCGAGGCCATTGGAGATTGAACGTTTTGACGAACGAATTCACACCCTAGAACATTAACATCAAATCCAACATTTTGTCCAACAACAAATTTAGCTTTCCCCAAAGCTTCATTGAATAGAACCAAAACATCATCTAGAGATTCGCCAAATTTCGTTGCCAAATCAGTTGAAATACCATGAATACGTTCAGCATCGTATGGAATATCAAAACCATCTGGACGAACCAAAAAATCTTTGTGTTCAATAAGTCGCCCCATTTCATCGTGCAATTGCCAAGCAATTTGAATTACACGAGGCCAGTTCGTTGTATCCGTTATTGGAGCATTCCAATCACGTGGTAAACCAGTTGTTTCCGTATCGAAAATAATGTACATATCTTATGAAAATTGGGGAGACTAAAATTACAAAAAATGAAGGTCCAATTTCTCGATATTTATCAACAAAACGAAAAAAGCCATCCGTTATTAAACAGATGGCTTTCGATTATTTAGTAGTTCTAAATCTTAATGATTTGAAGGTGCTCCAGATTCGTTTACTGGAGGCGTTACTGTTTCAGGAGCAAGTACATTTCCTTTGATGTAGATAACTTTCTCAGGCTCATTCACAGCATTTGAAGAGATTGTCACACTTTTGTTGATTGTTCCAGTTCTCATCGTGTCGTATTTCACTTTGATTGTTCCCGTTGCTCCTGGTGCAATTGGTTCTTTCGGCCATTCAGGAACTGTACATCCACAAGAACCTCTTGAATTAGAAATTAACAATGGTGCATCTCCTGTATTTTTAAATTCGAATACACACTCTCCATTTGCACCATTTTTAATTGTACCGTAATCATGTGTTTCTTTGTTGAATTCAATTTTTGCTCCAGACTCAACAACTTGAGCTGCTGCTTTATTCATTCCAACCATTGCAACGAAAGCCAGAACAAGTGATAACATTATTTTTTTCATAGTTATTTTATTTTTTTATGGTTTTTACTGTTATTTCAAATTTAGTAGAAGAATTAAAATTAGCAAATGCTTTAACACATTATTAACCATTTTAACAAATAATTTAAACGTGAGGAATAACATTCACTTTAATTCTCAGTTTTTCAATCTTCTTTTTGGTATTTGTAGTAAATCTTATCTCGCGATCTTGAAAATAAGCTTTGCCTTCTGTGTCAAATGTCACTCTTACCTCAACCGACTCTCCCGGTTTAATTTCAGCTTCCGGAAGAAATGCTTTTGTACAATCACATTCAACTTCGTATGAAATTAACTGTAAAGGCGAATCTCCCGTGTTTTTAATCACAAAGACATGTTCTAAAACAACGCCTTCATGTGTTTTAGGAAATTTGAAGGAAGATTTTTTACAAAAAAATTCCGCCTCTTGACCAAAGCCAAGGACGGAATTCAAACTTATTATCAAAAAGAGAATAAATCTCATTTTAGTTCCCTATTGGAGCACCTGAATTATTCACTGGTACACCTCCTTCTGGAGCAGCTAGAACATTTCCTTTGATACGAATTACTTTAGTTGGTTCATTTACAGCATTCGAGTTAATCGTAACACTTTTATTGATTGGACCAGGACGTTTTGTGTCGTATTTAACTTTAATTGTTCCTTTTGCTCCTGGAGCGATTGGTTCTTTTGGCCATTCTGGAACTGTACATCCACATGAACCTTTAGCGTTAGCAATAATCAACGGTTCTGTACCTGTATTTTTAAATTCGAACGTGCATGTTCCGTCTGCACCATATTTCACAGTACCGTAATCATGCGTTTCTTTTGTAAATTCAATTTTAGCACCTGTCTCAACTTGCGCTACAGCTTTGTTCATTGCAACTGCTGCAACGAATGTCATTAATAAAGAGAAAAATACTTTTTTCATGGTGTAATTTTTTAAATCTTATTTTCAAATGTATAGCAAGAAAGGTACCAAAAATGATATTTAACACATCATTAACAGCAGATTTAATTCGCTGCTATAGATTCCATCTTGTAATTAATAAATTGATCAAAATCCATATCGATGTGTTTCAATCGATCTTTTAATCCTGCTAATTTTTCTTTATCCATGTTCGGATTTTCCTTAATCAGCAATTCGTAATAATATTTCACTTTGGCTTTATTACGTGGTAAAATGAAAATATCGTAATTGCTACCTTGGCTTTCCAATACCATTGCTCGATTCTTATAATCTGGATATTGCTCTAATAAAGTATCAGCATATTGAACTGCTCTCAAGTGAATTCCCAAACCAGAATATTTCATGTGCACTTTGTCCAGACATTCTGCTGCATATTCATCTTCTGGATAAGCGTGGTAATAATCTAACAATCGATTGATTAACTCAAAATGCGTAAGATTAGGAATTTGTTTTATTTCCTTCAAATTCGCCTGCAATCCTTTCAACGAATCTTCCATTTCTGTAATTCTCTCAATCAACACTTCTTTTGATGGCTTATCTCCATCCCCACTGCACGAATAAATTAAACCAACGAAAACAACGGCACTAAAAATTAACTTCAACTTCATAATTTTCATTTTTTATTATCTACCTTTTTTAACTGCTGGAAACTTCATTTTATAATCAACATTCACATCACCTTTCGAAATGTTTTGTAAACGTTTTGTCAACAATCTTCTTTTCAATGGAGAAAGATGATCAGTGAACAAAATTCCATCAATATGATCATACTCATGCTGAATGATACGCGCCGCATAACCATCAAAATGCTCTTCATGGAAATTCCAATTTTCGTCGTAATACGAAATTAAAATGCGTTCTTTTCTGAAAACTTCTTCTCGAATTTTAGGAATTGACAAACAACCTTCATGAAAGCCCCATTCTTCACCATCTTCTTCCTCGATAATTGGGTTAATGAAGACTTTCTTAAAATTTTCAATTCCAACTGCACGTGGATCTGGTTCAAAATCTTCCTCATCCTCATCATCCGCAAAAGGACTTCCATCCACAATAAACAAACGAATCGATTTACCTATTTGTGGCGCAGCCAAACCAACACCTTGCGCATGATACATTGTTTCATACATGTCAGCAATTAGTTTTTTTAAATCCGGAAAATCTTGGTCGATCTCAACCGCTTCTTTCTTTAAAACGGCGTCACCATACGCAACAATTGGTAATATCATTCTTAATTATTTTTGTGCAAAATTAAGGGATTCAAGCAAAGAAAACGAGTACTTCACAAATTTTATGAAGAATAACTCGCTATTTTTTAAAGTGTTTCCATGTATGATTGCAAAATTATCGCAGCACTTATCATATCTACCGTACCTTTTTCTTGGCGTTGCTTTTTCTTCATTCCAGAATCAATCATGGATTGAAAGGCCATTTTTGAGGTAAAACGCTCGTCCATTAAGACAATTTTTTGAGTCGGAAATTCTTTTTCTAAGGCCGTTTTAAGCAAGCGCACATTTTCTGTAACGTGCGAATCTTCATTGTTCAAACGTTTTGGTTCACCAATTACTATTGTTCCAACACTCGATTTAACAACCGTTTCTTTCAAAAATAGCATTAAATCTTTCGAATCGACAGTTGTAAGTGGAGAAGCGATGATGTTTGCTTCATCTGTAATTGCAACCCCTGTGCGTTTTAAACCAAAATCAATGGCAAGAATTCTATTCATATTTCAAAGATAGGATAAAACACTGATTTGATGATTTGATGATTTGATGATTTGATGATTTGAAAATTCAAATCTTTGAATATTCGAATCTTTGAATTCCTTTTTAGCTTTATCTTTGCAAAAAAACATCAAATATGAGATCAATCATCGAAGCAGCTTGGGAAAACAGAGATTTATTAAATCAAGCGGAAACAATTCAAGCAATTGAACACGTTATTGAAGAAATTGACAAAGGTTTATTGCGAGTTGCTGAACCAACTGACAATGGAGATTGGATTGTAAATGAATGGGTAAAGAAAGCAGTTGTAATGTACTTCCCTATTCGTAAAATGGAAACAATTGAAGTTGGTCCATTTGAATTTCATGATAAAATGGCCTTAAAACGCAACTACAAAGATTTAGGTGTACGCGTTGTTCCTCATGCTGTAGCACGTTATGGCGCGTTCATTGCCTCAGGAGTAATTTTAATGCCTTCTTATGTAAACATTGGCGCTTACGTTGATTCAGGAACAATGGTTGATACTTGGGCAACAGTTGGATCATGTGCACAAATCGGAAAAAATGTTCATTTAAGTGGTGGAGTTGGAATTGGTGGTGTATTGGAACCATTACAAGCAGCACCAGTTATTATTGAGGATGATGCCTTCATTGGGTCTCGTTGCATTGTTGTTGAAGGAGTTCGTGTTGGAAAGCAAGCAGTTTTGGGTGCGAATGTCGTTTTGACAAAATCAACAAAAATCATAGATGTTTCAGGACCAGAACCAGTTGAACACCGTGGATATGTTCCGGAACGTTCAGTTGTAATTCCAGGCTCCTACACAAAATCATTCCCTGCAGGAGATTTTCAAGTTCCTTGTGCTCTGATTATAGGAAAACGTAAAGAATCTACTGATTTGAAAACTTCTTTAAACGATGCATTAAGAGAACACAATGTTGCTGTTTAAAAAATAAAAAAATGGTTTAAAACAATTTGTTAATAATCAAACATTTTGTTTTTAATTTTCTATAAAACTGAAGTCTCACTGCAAAGTGGGACTTTTTTTTGATATTTTAACAAATTAACGAACTGTTTTAAACACTTGTTTAATATTCTTGTTTAATTTTGTGCCATAAGTTTATTTATAAATGAAAAAAGACACAACTACAGAAGAGAAAATTAAAGAAGCTGCTCGAACAGTGTTTCTCACAAAAGGGTTTGAGGGTTGTTCTTCACGTGAAATTGCAAAAGCAGCTGGAATGAACGTCGCTTTGGTGAATTACTATTTCCGTTCTAAAAGTCAGTTATTTCAACTTATTTTCAAGGCAGCCATGGAAGATTTCATGGAATCTATGATTTATGTGTTTAGCACTGATCAACCTTTAGAAGATAAAATGCGCATTTTTATTGAACGTGAATATGATTTCTTGGCTAAACACCCCGAGTTGCCAAATTTCATCATAAATGAAATGAATCGCGAAGAAGCCTGTCAAACAGATGAACATTCAATCATTCTTGAAAAAATCGCAGAAACAGGCATATTCAAAGATTGTCAAAAAGCACAGGCAGAAGGGAAAATGCGCAAAATGAACCTCATCAGTTTAACTTTATTGGTCATGTCAAATTGCCAATATCCAACAATGGCAAAAAACCTGATGCAATCCATTCATCAATTAACAAAAGAAGAATACGAAGAACAATTAGTACTGCATAAAGGTTATGTTACTGAAATGCTTGTCAACTATTTATTTCCAAAACAATAATTATTTTAATTCAACACCGCATGAAAAATCAACTTTTAGCAATTCTGGTTTTGGCAGGAGGATTTTCTCTGAAAGCTCAAACACTGGATTTGGAGACATGTCTAAAAATGGCTGACACAGCGAATTTAACTATTCGTAACTCACAATTAGACATTGATATTAACGACAGACAGCGTCAAGCTTACATGTCAGCGCGTTTACCACATTTAGCATTTTCGGGAGATTACAAATACAATGCTATTATTCCTGGACAGGTAATTCCAGCTCAAATGTTCGGTGGTCCAGCAGGAACGTTTACGACAGTTCAATTTGGGGTTCCGTACAACTTAAGCAACACGCTACAATTAACTCAAGTATTGTACAATCCACAAGTGAATTACGGTTTATCAGCGTTAAAAATCAACTCTGAAATAGTAAACATTCAGCAACGCATGGTTGATCAAGATATCAAACAGCAAGTTGCGAGCACATTTTTCAATTTACAAGCAATCAATAAACAATTAGGGTTTGTAAATGGAAACATTGAGAACATGGATAAGTTGATTAAAAACATGGACGCGATGGTGAAACAAGAATTGGTTGTACAAACAGAATCTGACAAACTTCAAATCAACCGATTGACATTGGTAAATACGAAAGCTTCGTTGGAAGCATCAAAATATCAATTGGAAACTTTTTTAAAAATCTTAATCGGAAAAAATCCCAACGAGACAATTACAATTACCTCTGATAATATGGTTGAAAAATCCATTCTTGTTGATAATTCAACGATTAGTTATCCAGAATTGGAATTAATTGGAGCTCAGCAAAAAATGAATCAAGAAGAACGTAAGGGCACAAACATGGCATATTTACCAAATCTTTCATTCTATGCTGCTTATAACTACAACTATAACCTCAAACCAGAGGATGATTATAGAACAGGAATAGAAGGAGCTTTTATTGGTTTAAAATTAGACTGGACACTTTTCGATGGTCTTGAAAAATTCCACAATCAAAAAGTAAATGCTTTGAATCGCGAAAAATTGGAAAACCAAAAAGATCTCGTACAGCTACAGTTGGACATGAAAGCTGAAAACACCAAACGTCAAATTCAAGTGCAATCAAATGCATTGGAAGTATCCAAAGAACAGTTGAAATTGGCTGAACGCGTGTATCAACAAACAGAATTGAAATTCCAACAAGGAACGATCGGATCAAATGATTTGATTATTGCAGACAACAGTTTACAACAAGCTCAAACTAATGTTGTTGCGGCTTACATACAATTGCGCCAAGCTGAATTGGAATATTTAAAAACAATAGGAAATATTAAATAATTGTCGAAAGACATTTTACATAACACACAAAAAAACACACAATGAATAAGCGTTTAATAATTATCGTAGTGGTTGCAGTTGGTCTAGTTGGATTAACAGCAATGAAACTAATGTCAAACCAAGAAGCCGTAAAAAAGAAAATTTACATTCACGATAGCGAAGCGGCAGTATTAGTAGAAGAAACAGCTCCAAGTATTCACACATTTGAAAGTGCTTTCAGCTATCTTGGAACTTTTGAACCAATCCGTCAAAATACCATTGGATCAGATGCAAGCGGAAAAATCATCCGTTTAAACATCGAAGAAGGAGATCGCGTTTCTCAAGGACAAGTAATTGCAAAAATTGACGACGAAATGCTACAACTGCAATTGGAAAATGCAGAAGTAAACATTGAAGGTCAAAAAAATGACGATATCCGTTACACGAACTTAGCAAAAGACAATGCGGTTCCAGGAGTTCAAGTTGAGAAAACAAAATTAGGTCTGAAATCAGCTGAAATTCAAAAGAAACAATTGCAAAAACAATTGAGAAGTACGAACATCACTGCTCCATTTTCAGGTGTCATCACTAAAAAATTGGTTGATTTAGGTTCAGTTATCGGTGGTGGTTCACCTATCGTTGAGATTACAGATATTTCTTCTTTAAAATTAACAGTTAGTGTTCCTGAGCGCGATATTTTGAAATTCAAACTTGGACAAGAGGTTTCGATTAAAGCTGATATCTATGGTGATCGTTCATTCAACGGTAAAGTAACAAATGTGAGTGTTCAAGCAGATAAATCGCACAATTTCAAAGTTCAAATTACCGTTAAAAACGCACAACAAGATTTGATGGCAGGAATGTATGGCTCTGTTTCTTTGGTGAATTCAAAAAGTGTTACAGCACTTGCCATTCCAAGAAAAGCATTGGTTGGTTCTTCGAAAAACCCACAAGTGTATGTCATTCGCAATGGAAAAGCAATATTAACTTCTTTCAACGCGGGTACTTCAGATGGTGAATTCATTGAAGTAATCAGTGGACTTTCAAAATCAGACAAAATCGTCATCAAAGGACAAGTCAATTTACAAAACAACTCAAACGTTAAAACGAAATAAGCAACGTCATGACTTTAACAGAATTATCAATTAAGCGACCATCGTTTATCATCGTAATTTTTACGATTTTAATTGGTGGAGGATTGCTCAGCTACAATCAGTTGAGTTACGAATTACTTCCAGACTTCTCTCCTCCCATTTTAACGGTTACAACAACGTATCCAGGTGCTTCTCCTGCAACAGTCGAAAGTCAAGTTTCGAAACCAATGGAAGATGCCTTGAGTGGATTGGAAAACATTAGTGAGGTAACCTCATTTTCGTTAGACAATGCATCAGTACTTTTACTTGAATTTAAAGCATCTGCTGACATTGACAAATCACTTGAAGATGCGCAGCGTAAAATAAACAACATTCTAAACAATCTTCCTGAAGGCGCTCAGACTCCTGTGGTTGCGAAGATAGAACCGAATGCATCTCCAGTGCTTCAGGTTAGTGCTGTTGCGAAAAACATGGACGATCGTGCGTTCATGGAATTGATGGACGATCAGTTATTGCCACAAATTAAACAAACGAAAGGTGTTGCCGAAGTTCAAGTAATTGGTGGTGAAAAACGTGAATTCCGTGTGAATGTCGACAAAGACAAAATGAAATTATACGGATTGTCATTGGCTGGAATCAACCAAGCGATTAGTACTTCAAACGTTGAGTTTCCTACTGGTAAATTGAAAAACGAAGAGGAACAAATGACTGTTCGTTTAGCTGGAAAATTCAAAACGGTTGACGATTTACGCAATTTAATTGTTTCAGCAAATGGAACTTCTACCGTTCGTTTATCTGATGTTGCTGACGTTGAAGACGGATCTCAAGATCAAATTACGGTTTCACGTTTCAACGGTGTGAATGGTATTGGTCTTCGAATTAAAAAGCAAAGTGATGCCAATGCGGTAGACATGGCGAAAGCTACGAAAGAACGATTTAAAGAAATTGAAAAGAAATACGCAAAAGAAGGAATCAAATTTACAGTTGCCACTGATACGTCAATCCCTACAATCGAGTCAGTTGACGCGGTAATCCATGACCTTGAGCTAGCGGTCTTATTGGTTGCTGCGGTGATGTTGCTTTTCTTGCACAGTTTACGTAACGCTTTCATCGTATTAATTTCTATTCCAGCATCGTTGATTTCAACCTTCGTAGCCATGTATTTACTTGGTTATACTCTAAACTTGATGACTTTGTTAGCGATGTCATTGGTTATTGGAATCTTGGTGGATGACTCGATTGTTGTCTTGGAAAATATCTATCGCCACCTTCAAATGGGTAAAAAGCGTAGGCAAGCTGCTTTGGATGGACGTAATGAAATTGGATTTACCGCATTAGCAATTACCTTGGTGGATGTTGTGGTATTCTCGCCGGTTGTCTTTATTGAAGGAACAATTTCTGACATTCTTCACCAATTCTCAATTGTTGTAGTAGTTTCAACCTTGATGTCTTTGTTCGTATGTTTTACATTGACACCTTGGTTAGCATCACGCTTTGCAAAAGAGATTCAATTGAACCCAAAAAATCCTTTCCAAGCCATATTAATTTGGTTTGAAAAACGTGTAACTATCTTTACGGAGCAATACGTGAAACTTGTAGGTTGGTCGTTGCGTCATAAAATTATCATGGGATTGGGAATTGTTGTACTGTTCTTTGGTAGCATGGCAACAATGGGCTTGGGAATCGTTGGTCAAGAATTTGTTGCTCAAGGAGATCAAGGTAAATTCATGATCAAATTGAAATACGACAAGAGTACAACTTTCGAAGAAAACAACGCTACAACGCTTGAAATTGAGCAAATGATTTTGGCGCAGAAAGATATTGTAGATATTGTTTTTGCAAATGTTGGTGGACCAAGTTCTGGAATGGGTGCAGCATCGTTTGGTGCTGAGAACAAATCTGAGTTAACGGTTAAAATGAAACCTGGTAAACAGAAAGAGTATCCGACCATTCAATACATGACTGAAATTCGTAAAAAAATTGAGGACAAATATCCTGGAATCGAAGTGAAAGCGCTGAACATTGGGATGGTTGAATCTGAAGAAGCACCAATTGAAATCTTTTTATCTTCTGATGACTCAGAATTATTAATGAAGGAGGCACGTCGTCTGAAATCGGCAATTATGGAAATGAAAGGAGCTAAGGATCCTACAATTTCAACAGATGATTTAACACCAGAAGTACGCATTGAATTGGATCGCGAAAAAATGGGACAACTTGGTTTACCAATTGCGGTGATTGGTATGCAATTGCAAAATGCCTTAACGGGAAATGATGATTCTCAATTTGATGACAAAGGTCAAGAATACGACATTCGTGTAATGGTTGACAAATTTGACAGAAAGGATGTTGAAGATATTCGTTCAATGACTTTCTCAACGAATGACGGAAGACAAGTTCGTTTGAGTGAGTTTGCTGATGTCACTGTTGAGAATGGAAACGGTTCGTTGGAACGTAAGAATAGAATTTCTAACACGACAATTCGTTCATATGTTCTGGGAACGGCAGCTGGAAACATTTCAGCAGATATCGAAAAATATTTAGAGAAAAATCCGTTGGATGAAAATGTACGTATGTTGTGGGGTGGTGAAGTAAAACGTCAAAAAGAGTCTATGGGAGCATTGGGAACTGCAATGGGAATAGGTTTGATTCTGGTTTACTTGATCATGGTTGCCTTGTATGACAATTTCGTCTACCCGTTTGTAGTATTGTTCTCGATTCTGGTTTCTTTGATTGGTGCAATTCTAGCATTGAATTTAACATCATCGAACATGGGAATCTTCACGATGTTAGGAATGTTGATGTTACTCGGACTCGTCGCCAAGAATGCCATTTTGATTGTGGATTTCACGAATCATTTGAAGGCGCAAGGAAAATCCGTTTACAACGCCTTACTTGAATCAGTTCGTGAGCGTATGCGTCCAATTTTGATGACGACGATTGCCATGGTTGTTGGTATGATTCCAATTGCAACGGCAACAGGTTCTGGAGCAGAATGGAAAAATGGACTTGCGTGGATTTTGATTGGTGGATTGACAAGTTCAATGTTCTTGACAATCATTGTTGTACCGATGATGTACTACACAGTTGATCGAATTCAAGCAAAAGTCTCTAGAAAAAAAGCGAAAGAATTACATTTCGAAGAAGAAGAGGAAATGTAAGATTTAC
>JACCDQ010435897.1_pt1 | contig 32000 bp, 27 predicted proteins | sample 7446031 | NCBI WGS metagenome assembly JACCDQ01 (sample SAMN15323442, study PRJNA562643) | freshwater metagenome | isolation source: river surface water | place: USA:Blue River Watershed | collected 2017-08-17 | reverse complement strand
CCGCCGACCACGTCGACGAACACAACGTCCGGCTTCTTCAGCTTGATCTTGTTGATCAGCGAGCCGAACTGGGTATTACCCAGCGGGTAGTACTCTTCGCCGACGACTTCGCCCTTGACCACGTTCTCAATGTGCTTGCGCGCGATCTTGTTCGAGGTACGCGGCCAGATGTAATCGGAGCCGACGAGGAAGAATTTCTTCGCCTTCTTCTCTTTCACGACCCAGTCGAGGCCGGCAAGAATCTGCTGCGTAGCTTCCTGGCCGGTGTAGATCACGTTCTTCGACTGCTCGAGGCCTTCATAGAAGGTCGGGTAGTAGAGCAGGCCGTTCTCCTTTTCGACGACTGGCAGCACCGCCTTGCGCGACGCCGAGGTCCAGCAACCGAAGACGGCAGCGACGCGGTCGTTCACGAGCAGCTTCTTCGCCTTCTCGGCGAAGGTCGGCCAGTCGGACGCGCCGTCTTCCTGAATGATCTTGATCTTGCGGCCGAGGATGCCGCCCATCGCGTTGATCTGTTCGATCGCGAGGCGCTCTGCCTGGATCGAGCCTGTCTCGGAAATGGCCATGGTGCCGGTAGCCGAGTGCAGCTGGCCGACGATCACTTCGGTATCCGTCACGGCCAGTTTGGTGGTGTTGACCGCAGCGGTGGCCGGCGGTGCAGCGAACGAAAAGCCCGGCAGTGCGACGGCCGCAGTGGCAGCGAGGCCCATCAGCGCCTTGCGGCGGCCTGCGGATTTGAGGGATTGATCAGACATGCGATTTCCTTTCACACGATGGCAATTCAGGGGACATGACAGAGGAGGCTGTCGGTGGCCTTGCAGCAGTCGGCGGTATCGTCTTCGATGGCGCTGCCTGTCTGCTCGGCTTGGATGCAAGGTTAGGTTTTGGCAACGCACCGCAGCAATACGCTGTTTGACGTAAGCCCTGCGTAGCGCAGCTGGCAGCGAGCGCTGCTGCAAGAGAGTGACGAGCCGGGCCGCCCCGTTATGGCGCAGGCCGTGTCACTGATGCGGTCGCAACCGCTCACCATGACGGAGCATCGTCTGCACCTTGCAGGTGCGACGCAGGCCGGGGCCTCTCGGCCTCAGCGTGCCTACGTCATCTGACGTACAGAGAACGGTGCTTCATTCAAGGCTGCGGTGAAGGATGGTGCAGAACTTGCTAAGCAGCATGCAAAGAGCCGCGCGTAGTCACCGGCCTCGACCGCTTCAATAATCAGAACTATTTCATCGCCGAGCGGAGCACCGTTTGAATTCAACCTCAGTCCAGCGCATCGTCAAGAGCCGGCGCGACTACAACACCTGGGTCGGCAACGAGACCCTGGAAGACTATGCGCTGCGCTATACGCCGCAGAGCTTCCGCCGCTGGTCGGAGTTCCGCATCGCGAACACTGCGCTGGGCGCTGTATCGTTCCTTGCGCTGGAAGCGATCGGTGCCGCCATCACGGTCTCGTACGGCTTCGGCAATGCGCTGTGGGCGATCACGGTGGTGTCGCTGCTGATCTTCCTGACCGGGCTGCCGATCAGCTACTACAGCGCGAAATATGGCGTCGATATGGATTTGCTGACGCGCGGCGCCGGCTTCGGCTATATCGGCTCGACCATCACGTCGCTGATCTATGCGAGTTTCACCTTCATCTTCTTTGCGATCGAGGCGTCGATCATGGCGCAGGCCGTGGAGATGGCCACCGGTCTGCCGCTGGTGTGGGGCTATGTGCTGTGCTCGGTGGTGATCATTCCACTGGTGATCCATGGCGTGACACTGATCGAGCGGCTGCAGGCCTGGACGCAGCCGCTGTGGGCGGTGCTGATGGCGCTGCCCTTCATCGCCATCTTCATGAAAGAGCCGCAGGCGGTGTCGCGGTTAATGACTTTCGACGCCGGCCTGCCTCAGGGCGGTCAGTTTGACTGGATACTGTTCGGCTCGGCCGCGACCATTGTGTTTTCACTGATTGCGCAGATCGGCGAACAGGTCGATTTCCTGCGCTTCCTGCCGCAAAAGCATGAAGGCCGGCAGGTGCGCTGGTGGTCGGCGCTGCTGCTGGCCGGCCCCGGCTGGGTGATCATGGGCGCGGCGAAAATGCTTGGCGGTGCGCTGCTGGGCTTCCTGCTGATCGAGCAAGGCCTGCCGGCAGCTGAAGCGGTCGAGCCCACGCAGATGTACCTGGTCGCCTTCAGCTATGTGTTCTCCAGTCCGGGCTGGATCGTCGGTGCCACGGCACTGTTCGTGCTGGTGTCGCAGCTGAAGATCAACCTCACAAATGCGTATGCCGGCTCGCTGGCCTGGTCGAATTTTTTTGCACGGCTGACACACCACCATCCGGGCCGCGTGGTGTGGGTGGTGTTCAACGTACTGATCGCGCTGCTGCTGATGGAGATCGGCGTGTTCGCGGCGCTCAAGGAAGTGCTGACGTTGTACTCAATGGTAGCGATCTCGTGGATCGGCGCGCTGGTGTCGGACCTGGTGATCAACAAGCCGCTCGGCCTGTCGCCGAAGCGCATCGAGTTCCGGCGCGCGCACTTGTATGACATCAACCCGGTCGGCGTCGGTGCAATGGGCATCGCCACGCTGCTGTCGGTGGCCGCGCTGGCCGGCCTGTTCGGGCCGGTGGCCGCAGCACTGGCACCATTCATTGCGCTGCTATCGGCGATGGCGCTGGCACCGCTGCTGGCCGTGGTCACGCGTGGCCGCTATTACCTGGCGCGCGAGCCGGAAGCACTGGCGGCTGCCGGCAGCCGCCAGTGCGTGATCTGCGAAAACCATTTCGAGCCGGCCGACATCACGCATTGTCCGGCCTATGCGGGCGACATCTGCTCACTGTGCTGCTCGCTCGATGCGCGCTGCGAAGACCGGTGCAAGACCCATGCGAAGGTGACCGACCAGTTCCACGCGGTCGTCGATACGCTGCTGCCGTCGCGGCCGGCGGCGTGGCTGAAGACCGATGTCGGCCACTATCTGGTGATGCTGGCGGTATTCACCGCCGTGCTGGTCGCCACGCTGGGTTCGTTGTACGCGCTGCAGGTGGCGCAGCTGGCCAGCCTGACGTCGTACGCCCAAAGCGAGCTGCAGTGGCTGTTCGTCAAGCTGTTCGCGGTGCTGTTTCTGTTGACCGGCATCGGCACCTGGTGGCTGGTACTGAATGCGGAAAGCCGGCGCCAGGCACAACAAGAATCGGAACGGCAAAACCGGCTGCTGATGGCCGAGATCGACGCACACAAGGAAACCGACCGCGAGCTGCAGCTGGCCAAGGACAAGGCGGAGGCCTCCAACCTGGCGAAGAGCCGCTTCGTGACCGGCATGAGCCATGAGCTGCGCACGCCGCTCAACAGCATCCTCGGCTATGCGCAGATCCTGCAGGCCGACCGCTCGCTGCCGGCCAACCGGCAAAATGCGGTGAGCGTGATCCGCCGCAGCGGCGAACACCTGCTGTCGCTGATCGACGGCATGCTCGACATCGCCCGCATCGAGGCCGGCAAGATGCGGCTGGAAAGCGGCGAGCTGCGCCTGCGCGAGTTCGTCGACCAGCTGGTGCAAATGGTCGCGCCGCAGGCCGCGCAAAAAGGGCTGCGCTTTAATTTTGAAGAGTCTGGCCGCATACCGCAGGCTGTGCATGCGGACGAAAAACGGCTGCGTCAGATCCTGATCAACCTGCTGGCCAACGCAATGAAGTTCACCGACATCGGCTCGGTCACGCTGCGCGTGAACTATGCGCGCGAGATCGCGGTGTTCGAGGTGGAAGACACCGGTATCGGCATCGCGCAGGAGGACATCGACCGCATCTTCCTGCCGTTCGAGCGTAGCAAATCGGCGAACCAGCGCAAGGAAGTCGGCACCGGGCTGGGGCTGGCGATCTCGAACATGCTGGCACACATCATGGGCGGTGAACTCAGCGTGCAGAGCCAGGTCGGCAAAGGCAGCCTGTTCCGCCTGCGCATTTACCTGCGCGAAGTTCGTCACCCCGTGCAGCCGGACGCGGCCGATGCGCAGCCGCGCGGCTATCTCGGCCCGCGCAAGCGGCTGCTTGTCGTGGACGACAATGCGTCGCAGCGCGAGATCCTGCGCGAGATGCTGCAGCCGATGGGCTTCGATATCGCTGAGGCCGACAGCGGCGAGGCCTGTCTGCAGCTGATCGACGCCTGCAATCCTGATCTGGTGCTGATGGACATCGCGATGCCGGGCATCGATGGCTGGGAAACCTGCGAGCGACTGCGCGAGCGCGGCCACGATGAGCTACCGATCATCGTGGTGTCGGCGAACGTGTTCGATCCGACTGCAAAGAAAGGCGAAAGCATGCTGTGCAATGACTTCATCGCCAAGCCCTTCCTGCTGCCGGACCTGCTGTCGAAACTGAAGCTGCACCTCGGCATTGAATGGGTCGTCACGCCCGCCGCACAGCCGGCACAGCGGTCCGTCCGCGTCGTGCCGCCGAAGGCGGCGCTGGCAAAGCTGATCTCGCTCGGTGAGATCGGCTATGTGAAGGGCATCCATGCGGAGCTGGACGCGCTGGCCGCGCGCAATCCGCTGTACGCGCCTTTTTGTGCGGAGCTGCGCTCGATGGTCGAGCGCTTCCGCCTGCCGGAATACATGAATCGTTTAAAGGAGTGGAACCATGAGCACGTGGACCGCGTTGGAGGGTGACGTCGCGCTGATCGTCGACGACGTACCGGAAAACCTGGCACTGCTGTCGGATGCCTTGTCGGAGGCCGGTTATTCGGTGCTGGTCGCGACCGACGGCGACTCGGCGCTGCAACTGCTGCAACGCGTGACACCGGACATCATCCTGCTGGACGCGGTGATGCCAGGCATTGACGGCTTCGAGACGTGCCGCCGCATCAAGGCCACCGAAGCGGTGCGTCATGTGCCGGTGATGTTCATGACCGGTTTGACCGAGACCGAGCATGTGGTCAAGGGCTTTGAGTCCGGCGGGCTCGACTATGTAACGAAGCCAATCGAGCCGGCCGAGGTGCTGGCGAGGGTGGCCACGCATATCCGCAATGCGCGCATGCTGTCGCAGGCCGCGCATGCGATCGACGCGGTATCGCATGCGGCTGTGTCGCTGCGCGCCGACGGCATGCCGCTGTGGCAGACAAAGCAGGCTGGCGAATGGCTGGCCGCCTATTTTCCGGACGCCACGCGCGCGCCGGGCGAGCTGCCAGCGGCAGTGCGCGACTGGCTACGCGCGGCGCTGGCGTCGCCGGACTCGGCCGAAGGGCTGTCGGTCGAGCGCGATGGCTGCGCGCTGCTGCTGTCGCTGTCGCGCCGCCGGCATGAGCTGTTGCTGCTACTGGAGGAAAAGCCGCTCGAGGTCGCGGCGGCCGCAGCGTCGCTCGAGCAGTTTCAGCTGACGCCGCGCGAGACCGACGTGCTGCGCTGGGTGGCGAAAGGCAAGACCAACCGCGACATCGGCGAGATCCTTGGCATGAGCCCGCGCACGGTGAACAAACATCTTGAGCACATCTACGTCAAGCTCGGCGTCGAGACGCGCTCGGCGGCGGCAGCGCTGGTGGCGTCCCGGCTCGCATCCTGAACCTGCGCGCAGGCCGCGCTGTGCCGTCGCCTACGTTGAATGACTGATCTGAATTTTTGAGCGGTTCGATTACCTTTGAACCTGAGCGGCCGAGACGGTGAATGAACCGTCCATGGCCGGCATGTCATGTTCAAAGGAGAAATTCATGTATCACGGTGATGTATCAAGCAGCAAGGACACCGTCGGCGTCGCCGTCGTCAACTACAAGATGCCGCGGCTGCACACCAAGGCCGAAGTGCTCGAAAATGCGCGCAAGATCGCAGACATGATCAAGGGCATGAAGGTCGGCCTGCCGGGCATGGATCTGGTGATCTTCCCCGAGTATTCGACGCACGGCATCATGTACGACGCAAAAGAGATGTACGACACCGCGTCGGCCGTTCCCGGTGAAGAGACCGAGATCTTCGCCGAGGCCTGCCGTTCGGCGAAAGTGTGGGGCGTGTTCTCGCTGACCGGCGAGCGCCATGAAGAACATCCGAACAAGGCGCCGTACAACACGCTGATCCTGATGAATGACCAGGGCGAGATCGTGCAGAAGTATCGCAAGATCATGCCGTGGGTGCCGATCGAAGGCTGGTATCCGGGCAACTGCACCTATGTGTCTGAGGGGCCAAAGGGACTGAAAATCAGCCTCATCATCTGCGACGACGGCAATTATCCGGAGATCTGGCGCGACTGCGCGATGAAGGGCGCCGAGTTGATCGTGCGCTGCCAGGGCTATATGTACCCGGCGAAAGACCAGCAGGTGTTGATGGCCAAGGCGATGGCCTGGGCCAACAACAGTTATGTCGCCGTCGCGAACGCGGCCGGCTTCGACGGTGTGTATTCTTACTTCGGCCATTCGGCCATCATCGGCTTCGACGGCCGCACGCTCGGCGAGTGCGGCGAAGAAGAGATGGGCATTCAGTATGCACAGCTGTCGACGTCGCTGATCCGTGACGCGCGTAAAAACATGCAGTCGGAGAACCATCTGTTCAAGCTGCTGCACCGTGGCTATACCGGCAAGATCAATTCAGGCGAGGGCGACAAGGGCGTCGCCGCCTGCCCTTATGACTTCTATGCGAAATGGGTGAACGATCCGGAAGGCACGCGCGAGATGGTCGAGCAGATCACGCGGCCGACGGTCGGCACGGAAGAATGTCCGATTCCGGGCATTCCGAATGCGGCGGACAAGGTGCATAAGTAATTCGGCATTACCGACTCTGATACCGGACGATGTCCGGTGCTACGAAGCTCCTGAGGTGAGGCATTTACGCCAGTCCGGCGCAGGCAGCCATGCAAGCATGCCTGCGAGGGGCTGGCGATTTTTTTGGATTCGACATGCAAGCAGTCACGGATATCGACCAGTATCGGGTCGCTGACGCCCCTTACTATCTTCCGGTGCGCGATGAGATCGCCCAGTTCGAGGCCGCGTACTCGGCGCGCCTGCCGGTGATGCTGAAGGGGCCGACCGGTTGCGGCAAGACGCGCTTCGTCGAGCACATGGCGTGGCGGCTGGGCCGTCCTCTGATTACGGTCTCCTGCAATGAAGACACGACCGCCTCCGACCTGACCGGCCGTTTTCTGCTCGATGCGAACGGCACCTACTGGCAAGACGGCCCGCTGGCCGTGGCCGCGCGCACCGGCGCGCTCTGCTATCTCGATGAAGTCGTGGAAGCCCGGCAGGACACCGTGGTGGCCATTCATCCCCTGACCGACGCGCGGCGCAGCCTGCCGCTGGACCGTCGCAATGAGCTGCTGCAGGCGCATCCGGATTTCCAGCTGGTGATCTCCTATAACCCCGGTTACCAGCGCATGCTGAAAGACCTGAAGCCATCGACCAAGCAGCGCTTCGTGGCGATCGACTTTCACTATCCGGCGCCCGGCATCGAGGCGGATATTGTGATGCACGAGGGCGGCGTCGCGCGCGACATCGCCGACAAGCTTGTCTCCATCGCCGGCAAGATGCGCAACCTGAAAGGACATGGCCTCGACGAAGGCGCATCGACGCGCATGCTGGTTTATGCAGCGACGCTGATCTCGCGGGGCATTGCGCCGCTGGCGGCCTGCCATATGGCGCTGGTGCAGCCCATCAGTGACGATGCGGACATGCTGGAAGCGCTGGAGAGCGTAGTCAAGACCTTCTTCGGGTAGCGCGCCATGGATGCCCGCGTCGCTGACGATGAGTACGGACTGGCGGCTGCCAGCGCAAGCCTGCGCCACTATCTGCGCGCACTGTGGCAGCGTGAGTTTCGTTTGATGCCCTGCGCGCAGCCGGCGACGCAGCTGCGACCGTATCTGTCTGAACTGGGGATTCATTTGCCGCCGCGTTACGCATCGCACCGCGGCACCTTGCTGCACGACCTGTATCGCGCCGCTGCCGCGCATGCGGCCGCCCATGATGCGTTCTCGACGCTGCGCTTCGAGCGACGCAAGCTGAAGCCGGTACAGCTGGCGATCGTTTCATTGCTGGAGGACGCGCGCGTCGAGCAGCGCGCGATCGATGCCATGCCGGGGCTGCGCCGCTTGTGGCTGCAGTATTTCGATCCGCGCGGCCGCGACGCCACGAGTGCCGAGGCCTTGCTGCTGAGGCTTGCGCATGTGCTGCTGGACCCACAGCGTACCGACGACAACCCGTGGGTAAAAAAGGCGCAGCGGCTGTATCTGGCGTCACAGGCGCAGGGCAGCGATCCGCGGCCACTGCGCGAACTGGGCATCTTACTGGGCAATGACATCGGCCAGATGCGCGCGCAGTTCAATGCCAAATCGTACCTGGTCGAACCGCTGTACCGCGACGACAACCTGTTCCTGTGGGACAGCGATGCGCCGCCGGAAGAGACCCGAATGGAGGACGCCGGCTTCACCGAGAATGCGCTGGCGCAGCAGTCGCGCGAGCGCTTCGAAAGTGATGCCGACAACGAGGCGCGCCTGCGGCCGCGCGCGCAGGCCTCCAGCGACGACGACAGCGGCGCAGCCACGCCAGAGCGGCCGCGCTATCCCGAATGGGACGAACGGACCGGCCGCTATCGGCCGCACTGGTGCAGCATCGTCGAGCAGCGGCCGGCGCCGGTGGGCGCAAGCGCGCTGGACGCCGGGCTGGCGCGGCATGCGGCGCTGTCGGCACGGCTGGCCCAGCTGCTGCAGGCACGCAAGCTGGGACAGGTACAGCGGCTGCGCCGTCAGCCGGACGGCGAAGACTTTGAGATTGACGCGCTGGTGAGCGCGCAAACGGCCCTGCGCAGCGGCCAGTCGCCGGAGGCGAACCTGTATCGCCGCACGCGGCGGCAAAAGCCGGATCTGTCCGTGCTTCTGCTGCTGGACCTGTCGCACTCGACCCGGGCCGCGCTCGGCGACGCCACGCTGCTGTCATTGATCCGCGAGGCCAGCGTGCTGCTGGGCGATGCGATCGCGCTGGGCGGCGACCGCATTGCGATCCATGGCTTTCAGTCGAATGGGCGTCATGAGGTGAACTACCTGCGCTTCAAGGAATTCGACGAGCCGCTGGACGATACGGTGCTGGGCAGGCTGGCGGCCGTCGAGGGCGCGTTATCGACGCGGATGGGCGCCGCGATACGGCATGCGAGCCGGCTGATGCGCGGTTGCCAGACCGCGCAGCGGCTGGTGCTGCTGCTGACCGATGGCGAGCCGCATGACATCGATGTGTACCAACCCGGGCTGCTGGCAGCGGATGCGGCGCGCGCGGTCGAGCGCTCGGCCGCCGAGGGCACGCCGGTATTTTGCGTGTCGGTCGATGCGGCGGCGGACGGCTATCTGCGCAGAATTTTCGGACCGCACAATTACCGGGTGATCGACAGCATCGCGCAACTGCCCCAGCGCTTGCCGGAACTGTATCTGCGGCTGGCCGCGTGACGAGCTGACCGCCTTGCCGTCACCGCGTCGTGAACGACCAGCGCCGTTCGACCGGCTGGTTATCGACACTGCCGATGAACTCCACCTCATGCACGGTGCCGGCACGAAGCCGTACTAACGGAATGATCGCCGCCGCCGATGCAGGCGTATCGCGATCCGTCTCGCTATTCAGCAGCACGACTTGCAGCGCATTGCCGCCGCGCTCGCGCAGCGTGAAACGGTTCACCTGCAGCAGAGTGCCCAGGCTGGCATGCACGCTGGTCGGATAGCCGACTGCATCGCGGCCCGGTACGGGGTCGGGCGTTTCTTGGTCGCTGAACACTCGCGTGCGTACGCTCTGCTGGCCAGGTACGGGCCAGACGACAATCTGCCCTGCATTCAAGCCGGCGCTGGCTCGCGTGGCGACAAAATTGACGTTTAACCAGTCGTAGCCGCCGGCACGGTGTGCCGTACCTGCGCCGGCCAGATCGAAGCGCGGCTCGAGCATCAGATATCGGTGATAAATCGCGCCGAGCAGACCCTCGGCAGCGGCGAAGCCATCCGCTTCGGCGGTGGCGGCAATGACTTCGCCATCAGCGCGAGCATCGCTGTCGAGCGGATAGCCGGCAGCACGCAGGCGATCGGATGCGGTGGCCCCAGTGAAGCCGCGAAGCGCTGGCCGTTCGTCATGGGTGATCAGATTGTTGAGCTGCTGGTAAGCCGCATGCGCTGCAGCTGCGTGGTCGAGCCGCGCATCCCGCGCAACGGTCCGCAGGCCGGCTTGCGCTCGACGATAGTTGATCCACGCCAGTCCATCGTCGGCGACATCGCCGTTCGCTGCAGGCGCCATGCTTTCCTGCGCGGCCAGCTGTGTGGCGCTGGTGCCGGTTGACGACCGGTCACTGCCATCGCTGCATGCCGCGATCAGGCTGATGAACAGCAGTGCGCTGGCTATCCTTGCGGCTGGCCCGACGATCGGCATACGCTCTCCGTCGATAGGTGCTGATGACAGCGAACGAATGCCGCCCGCTGTGCTGCGCAGGCAGCGAAGTTTCGACCTCCCTGCAGGCGTTTAGTTCCCAACCACGCGTGGTGAGCGACAGCGCATGTCGGTACTGGCCGCCGGCGTGCGCCTGCGCGAGGAACGTCGCGTTAATCCGCTTCGAAGATGCCGGCGCTGCGGTTCTTGTGCACCGCGTGCCAGGGAAAGACCTGCGCATTCATTGCAATGTAAACGCCGGTCTCGCTTAACAAGGACGCCGCACACGCAAAGCCAAGGTTGAATTGCGCATCGGATCCGTCAATCCGATACGGCACCATCGCGCCCGTCAGAACGATGGTCTTGTTTAACTGCGCCTGGCCGAGCAGCTCGGCCGTCTCGCGCATGGTGTCGGTGCCATGCACGATCACGATGCGCGTTTGCTCGCTGCGTTGACAGGCGGCGAGGATCTGCTGTCGGTGTGCATCCTGCATATCCAGCGAATCGATCGCCATCAAGGCCTCGAATTGCCATGGATGCGTCAGGCGCGCACGTGCTAACGCCGATGGAATCACACTGTCGCCAAAGACAAGCTGGCCGGTAAGGGGATCGTAATGTTTGTCGAAGGTACCGCCGGTGGCGATGATGCGCAGGCTCATGGATGACTTGGACCGAGGATCGTAGCTGCGGATGATAACGCGGACCGAACGTCGACAGCGTTGAACAAGTCATGAAGAAAAAAGCGGGAGTGAACGCGATGTTCACTCCCGAAAGAGCTGGGCAGCACACGTGAGTCCGTCTGCGCCGCCCGCCATCCGAGACAAGATGGACTTGCATGGTACGAGCAGAGTCTCGATGAGTGCCAATGCTATGTTGTCATCAACATATTCTGTGCGTTGCCGCGCGATGCATGACGACTAAGCTGACGCTAATAAGTTTCGACCATCGAACAAATATTCATTTTTTACACTGTCGTGGGATGCCGGTACACTGCGGCGTTCGTCTTCGTTCGTTTCACTTTTCTTCGCATTCATTCGGATTGATTCGCAGTATGTCGATGAAGCCTATTGCACCGGGCACGGTCATCTTCCATCGCTACCGAGGCTATGGCGTGATTACCGCCGTCAATTTGTTGACTGGCTGGATATCGGCGCGCTTTGGCAGCGAAGGGCGCACGCTCGACCTGAACCTGTCCTGCGATCAGGTGCAGCATGCGGACGGCGAGCCCATTCGCTTCAGGCGCTCGCCGCCGGATCGTATGCCGCATGGCCGGCTGATGGCGATGATGCGCGAGCTGCACCGTGCGGGATATCAGCGGCTGTATCTGTACAGCTGGCCCAAGCCGTCAGGACTGCACTGGCGATGGCATGTGTTCACGGGACCGCGCCAGTGGCTGCAGCGCAGCTGGCGCGAGGGCTGGTATGGATCGGGCGCGGAGTACAACCTGAATCCGGTGCTGGGCTGGGGCGACAAACCGGGCGACTCGCCCCACGAGCTACTGTCGGCGCTGGCAAAATTCGATCCGCACGGGCTGGCACAGGCACTTGGCCGGGATGACGATCATACCGACTGGTTTGCTGCCGTCTGCGATGCGTTGTTGCCGAACTATGCGTTCTCGCTCGGCTGGGACCAGACCAGCGGTTCGCCGCCGGCGTTCTTGCCGGTGATTCCGCTGCGTGCAAATGTGGCGCCTTACCGCGGGCCGGAACTGCCGTGGCCACCGGGCTGGAAGCACCTGTGGCGGCACAGCGCGGCGATGGCCAACAGTTCGCCGCCGGTGGTCACTAAAACAGTTCGCGCTGGCGCCCCTTCAGACGCCGCTCGTTGATCGCCGCGATCGACATTTGTCGCTTGCCGGCGATCAGTTCAATCGCATCGCCGGCCTGCAGTACGCCAGGCTCGATCACTTTCAGATAGACGCCGGAACGTCCCGACTGCAGCATCTGTTTCACTGCATGCGCATAGCCCATGCGCGCGGCAAACTTGAAACAGGGCTGCCGTGGCTCGGTGACTTCGAGCAGCACGCCGCCGATACGCAGACGGTCGCCGACCCAGAGCGCGCTTTCGGTGAGGCCTGCACTGCACAGGTTCTCGCCGAAGAACCCGGGTTCAGGCACGGCATTGCCGCGCAGTGCGTGGGCCATTTGATCGGCCCAGAACGGATGGTGCTCGACCGGGTACAGATACACCGCCTTGTCGAGCCCGCCATGCACACTGAGATCGGCCTGCTCGTCGCCGGCGATGCCCAGCAGACCAACAGCGACCGCTCCCGCCACGGGCTGTTTGCAAATGGCCGACATCACGGCCTGCGCCTGCCCCTGCGCGCCGACGAACAAGGGCGCGACTTTACCGGCATGGATGCTCAAGAGCTTCATCAGTCTGCTTTCAGTGGCCGCTGCGCCAGGGCTTCGAAAAGCGGGCGGAAATACATTTCATAACTATCCTGTTCGACATAGCCAATGTGCGGCGTAGGCAACAGGTTCTCCAGGGACAGCAAGGGCGCAGTCGGCGGCAACGGCTCGGTCTCGAACACGTCGATGGCCGCGGCACCGGGACGGCCGGCACGCAGTGCCGCTTCCAGCGCGCCGGGCGCGATCAGCTCGGCTCGACTGGTATTGACCAGCAGCGCGTCGGCTTTCATCGTCGCCAGGTCGTCAGCGACGATCAGGTGGCGCGTACTGTCGGTCAGCCGCAAGTGTAGGCTCAGCACATCGGCGCTGGCGAAAAATTCCTCACGGTTGGCGGCCGCCGCAAAACCATCGGCGACAGCGCGCGCACGGCTGTCGTCGCTGCCCCAGATACTGACGTGCATGCCGAACGCCTGCGCATAGCGCGCAACGCGCTGGCCGATACGTCCATAGCCCCAGAGACCGAGCCGGCGTCCATGCACGACACGGCCCAGGGTATTGCGTTCGGGCGCGATCGCACTTGCTTGCCACAGACCTTGCTTCAAATAGCCGGCGTAATGTAGCAGCTTACGGCTGCCGGCGAGGATGAGCGCCCAGGTAAGTTCGGCAGTGGCGACCGGATCCCCCGGCCCTTCGATCAGTTCGATACCGCGCTCGCGTGCCGCATCGGCATCGACATGCGGCCCGAGGCGGCCGGTCTGAGCAATGATCTTCAACCGGGGCAAGCGTGCGAGCAAAGCGCGGTCGATGCGCGTGCGCTCGCGAATCAGCACGATCGCATCGAAAGGCGCGAGCCGGATCGCCAGTTGCCCGCTGCCCTTCGCGCTGTGGTTGAAGACCTTTACGTCGTGTCCGGCCAGCAGCGAAAAGCAGGGCAGGTGGCGCACGGCGTCCTGATAATCATCGAGGATCGCGATCTTCATAGGGACGCGGACCGCAAAGCACTTGCCTGGCCGGAGCGGCAGGACTGTAGCCGAATTGACATGAGTTATTGATTATTGAATGACAAAGCCTGCTGCCTGGATAATTCCCGGCACCGATTTGAGAGGCAGCAGCGTCGATGCTGCGTCAGTGGGTTTACAATCGAACGACCCTTTGGGGACAAATTTATTCTAAACGAGACAGCTCAGCCAGACGTCCGTTGCGCTTAACAGCGCCGGGCAGGGATGGCGGCCCATATTGCCGCCTTCGACAAGACCGCCGTTCACCCGACACCGGGTGCCACAAGCTGACGACGATCCTGCCGGCCAGGCAAGCTGCATGGCATGGAGGAAGTGAATGAATCAGCCCGTGATGGCCGGCGTTGCCCTGGTCAATCCGCCTGCATATGTGAAGCACCAGAAACTGATCGCGTGGATCGGCGAAATCGCCGCCCTGACGACGCCCGACCGCATCGTCTGGTGTGATGGTTCTGAAGAAGAGTACAACCGCCTGTGCGCGCAGATGGTCGCGGCAGGTACGATGAAAAAGCTGAATCCGGCAAAGCGCCCGAACAGCTATCTCGCCAATTCCGATCCGACCGATGTCGCGCGCGTGGAGGACAGGACGTTTATTTGCTCGCTGAAGCAAGAGGACGCCGGGCCGACCAACAATTGGACCGATCCTGCCGAGATGCGCGCGACCCTGGGCGGACTGTTCGCCGGTTGCATGCGCGGGCGCACGATGTATGTGGTGCCGTTTTCAATGGGCCCGCTGGGCTCGCCGATCGCGCATATCGGCGTCGAACTGTCGGACTCGCCGTATGTGGCGGTCAATATGCGGATCATGACGCGCATGGGCAAGGCGGTGTACGACGTGCTGGGCAGCGACGGCGATTTCGTGCCGTGCGTACATTCAGTCGGCGCACCGCTGGAGCCTGGTCAGAAGGATGTACCGTGGCCCTGCAATGCAACCAAATACATCGTGCATTACCCGGAGACGCGCGAGATCTGGTCGTACGGTTCCGGCTACGGCGGCAATGCACTGCTGGGCAAAAAATGCTTTGCGCTGCGCATCGCATCGACCATGGGGCGCGACCAGGGCTGGCTGGCCGAGCACATGCTGATCCTGGGCGTCGAATCGCCGGCCGGTAACAAGCATTATGTCGCCGCAGCGTTTCCTTCGGCCTGCGGCAAGACGAATTTTGCGATGCTGATTCCGCCCGATCATCTGAAGGGCTGGAAGGTCACCACGATTGGTGACGATATTGCGTGGATCAAGCCGGGCGCCGATGGCCGCCTGTATGCGATCAATCCCGAGGCCGGTTATTTTGGCGTGGCGCCTGGCACCAATGTGAAGACGAATGCCAACTGCATGGCCATGCTCGAGCGCGACACGATTTTCACCAACGTCGCGCTGACCGATGACGGCGACGTCTGGTGGGAAGGCATGACCAAAGAGCCGCCGGCGCACCTGATCGACTGGCAGGGCAAAGACTGGACACCGCAGATCGCTGCAGATACCGGCCGCAAGGCTGCGCATCCGAATGCGCGCTTCACGGTGGCCGCCACGCAGAACCCGGTGCTGGATGCCGCGTGGGACGACCCCCAGGGCGTACCGGTCTCAGCGTTTATCTTTGGCGGCCGCCGCTCGACCACCGTGCCACTGGTGACTGAGGCGCGCGACTGGACCGAAGGCGTCTACATGGCAGCAACGATGGGCTCTGAGACCACTGCCGCAGCGGCCGGTCAGCAGGGTGTGGTGCGGCGCGACCCGTTCGCGATGTTGCCGTTCATTGGCTACAACATGAGTGACTATTTCGCGCACTGGCTCAAGATCGGCAAGCAGCTCGAGCAAAACCAGGCGGCGCTGCCGAAGATTTTCTGCGTGAACTGGTTCCGTACCGACACCGACGGCCGTTTCATCTGGCCAGGTTTCGGCGACAACATGCGCGTGCTCAAATGGATGCTGGACCGTATCGCTGGTGACGCCGGCGGTGACGAGCATGTGTTCGGCGTCACACCACGTCATGCGGACCTGCTATGGGACGGCCTGGAGTTTGCAGAAGATATGTACGACAGGATCACGTCGATCGACCGCAGCGCGTGGGAAGCCGAGCTGCGCCTGCATGACGAACTGTTCGACAAGCTCAGTCACCGTTTGCCGGCAGAATTGGGCGCGGTGAAGTCAGCGCTGCAGACGCGTCTGACACGCTGAACCAGCGCCGCCTTTTCAGGGCAACGGCCGGGCTTTCCCGGCCGTTTTAATTTAAAGAACCATTCATCGAGTTCGGCGCATTGGCAAATGCGGTGTGCATGTCCGCACGCCGTGCAGGGCTTCACATCGGGCCAGGGCGCGCGGTCAGGTTATGATCGCGGGCTACTCTATTCAACGTCTATGGCCCGCTCATCTCCACTTCCTGTTCGAGACGGTGTCTCCGCCAGCTTCGCGTGGCTGCCGCACGGCCGCTGGGCGACGCTGGGCGAATATCTGGCGCTCCGCTTCCCGATGGTGAGCGAAGCCAGCTGGCGTGTGCGGATGGCGCGATCGGAAGTACTCGACCAGCACGGCAAGCCTGTCAGCTATGACGATCCTTTCCCTGGCGGTGCCTGTCTCTTCTACTACCGCGAGCGTGAAGGCGAGACGCCGATTCCCTTCGATGAGACTATCCTGTTCGCCAACGATGAACTGATGGTCGTCGACAAGCCGCACTTCCTGCCAGTGACGCCGGGCGGCCGCTTCCTGCATGAGTCCCTGCTGGTAAGGCTCAAGCGCAAGACCGGTATTGACACGCTGACGCCTGTTCACAGGTTAGACCGCGAGACCGCGGGCGTAATGCTGTTCTCGGTGAATCCGGCAACGCGCTCAGCATGGCAAGCACTGTTCCGCTTTCGCCAAGTGGAAAAGGAATACGAAGCCATTGCGCGTTACCGACCCGATCTGCAGCTGCCGATCGAGGTCTGCAGCCGCATTGAGCGTGACGAACAATTTTTCCGCGTACGCGAGGTCGACGGCGAGCCGAATGCGTTCAGCCGTATTGAACTGATCGAGCGGCGCGGCGAGCACGCACTGTATCGGCTGCGGCCAGTCACAGGCAAGATGCACCAGCTGCGTATTCACATGAACTCACTGGGCGTGCCGATTTTGAATGACGGCTTTTATCCGGTGGCCTTGCCGTGCAAGGGCGACGATTTTTCAGCGCCGCTGAAATTGCTGGCGCGCTCTATCCGATTCACTGATCCCATCACGGGCGAGCCACGCCGGTTCGACAGTCGACAACATTTATGAAATCTATAAGCAACACTGCGCCTGCAGGGCAGCACGACATTCCTTCTAACGCGATTCTTGCCCTATCAGTAGCGTCGTTCGGCAGTGGTATGTCGATGCGTATCGTCGACTCGATGCTGGTCAGGCTGGCAGACGACTTTGGCGTAACCCTTGGTGTGGCCGCCATGGCCATCACGGTTTTCGGGGTCGCTTATGGGCTGTCGCAGTTGCTGTTCGGCCCGCTTGGTGACCGCTATGGAAAATATCTGGTAATTGCATGGGGCTGTCTGGCCTGCGGCGTCACGGCACTACTGTGTGCTTTGGCTCCCGGATTTTCTTTGCTGTTGGTGGCGCGTGCATTGGCGGGCGCGACCTGCGCGTCGATCATCCCGCTGTCGATGGCATGGATCGGTGACGTGGTCGCTTATGAAGACCGCCAGACCGTGCTCGCGCGCTTCCTGATTGGGCAGATTCTCGGACTATCGTCCGGCATCATGTTCGGTGGCATCAGTGCGGACTATCTGGATTGGCGCTTTCCGTTTTTCCTGATCGCGCTGTCATTCATAGTGACCGGGCTGTTCCTGGTAAAGATGAACCGGCGCCTTCCCGCACACGCCAAGGTGCTGCATAAGGCAGACGGTCATGCGTTCGCGCGCATGATCGGGGAATTCCGCAAAGTATTGGCCGTCGATTGGGCGCGCAAAGTGCTGGTCACCGTCCTGGCCGAGGGCGCGCTGGTGTATGGATCGCTGGCCTTCGTGCCCACGCATCTTCACACGGTGCACCATATCTCACTGGCGGGGTCGGGCCTGCTGGTGATGTTGTTCGGGCTCGGCGGATTTCTGTTCGCCGTACGCTCGCGGACGATGGTGAAGCAGCTGGGCGAGGTAGGGCTGATTCGCTATGGCGCGATCCTGATGGCAGTGGCCATTGTGACGATCGGATATACGCCCGTCTGGTGGATGGCGATTCCGGCCTGCTTTGTGTTCGGGCTGGGCTTTTATATGATGCACAACACGCTGCAGATCAATGCGACGCAAATGGCACCCGAGCGGCGCGGCGCAGCCGTGGCAGCATTTGCGTCCTGCTTTTTTCTGGGTCAATCGGCCGGTGTGGCGGCCGGTGGCGCATTGCTGGCGTCGGTCGGCACCGCACATTTGTTGGGCGCGGCCGGTGTTGGCGTACTACTGATTGGTCTGCGATTCGCTCGCCTGAGGGCGATGAAGACAGCGTGATGCTGAGGAAATCCTGAAGCGACGGCGTGCCCGGCGAGATCGGGCGCCGGGCAGGTCTTGATCAAACGATCAGAACATTAATCGCGAGCCGCAAAGCTGCGCAGTTCAGCAGCAAAGCTCGGTTGCATCTGTTCGACATCGCGTGCCATGGTTTCGAGCCCGCGCGAGGTTTCGGCGCGCTCGAGATTCTTGGCGCTCACAGTGCTGCTACGCAGCAGTGCAGAAAACGGATTCTGGAAGCGGAAGAACAGCGGCTTGAACGTTTCGGATGCGGCGACAAAGAAATTTTGCATGATCACTCCTTCAATATCTGATTTGCTGCGTCGCAGTATAGGTCGACAGGAGATATAAGAATAGTTTTATTTTCTTATGCCTTATATAATTTTACGGTATATCTTAGCCACTTCTCCCTGAATCCACCCTGGATAAACACTGATGAGCTTCCTTACCCTTGACCTGAACCTGCTCCGGGTATTCGATGCCGTAATGACGGAACAAAACCTGACGCGCGCGGCGAACCGGCTTGCCATGACCCAGCCTGCGGTATCGAATGCGGTCAAACGGCTGCGCGATGCGCTAGGCGACGAATTGCTCATCCGCACAGCCCACGGCGTCAAGCCGACCGCGCGTGCCGAATCGCTGTGGCCTGCGGTTCGCCGTGCACTGGCCGATCTGGAAGAAGCTGTGGCGCCGCGCAGCTTTGAACTGGCGAAGGCGAACGCCACTTTCCGGATGGCGATGGCCGATGCGACCGCTGGCTTGTTGCTGCCGCCACTGGTAAGGCTGATCGAGAGCGAGGCACCAGGGATTGATATCCGCATGGTGCCGCTGACTACACGCGAACCGCGGCCAATGCTGCTTCGCGGCGATATTGATCTTGCGATTGGTTTTTTTCCGGGTGTGGTCGCGCAGTTGCAGGGAGCGACCGAGACGCCGGTGCGGCATGAGCGCCTGTACGCAGGTCATTACGTGTGCGTGATGCGCAAGAACCATCCGCTGGCGGACAAAGAGCTGACACTGGACCGTTATTGCGACGCCAATCATTTGCTGGTCAGCTTTTCCGGACGCGCGCGCGGACTGGTGGATGACGCGCTGGTGTCATTGAACCGTGAACGACGCATTTTGTTGACGGTGAACCAATTCTTCACGGCCGGGAAGGTGGTGGCAGCCTCCGATCTGTTGATGGTGATTCCATATCACCTGATCGATGCCACCGGTATGTCAGAACAATTGATCCAGAAAGAACTGCCGTTTTCCTTGCCGGAAGTTCATATCGACATGTTGTGGCATGAACGCGATGCCCGTAGTCCAGGTCATCGCTGGCTGCGCGAGCAGCTTCATAACTCGAGTGCGCTGGCGAATCGCTCGCTCGATAAAAATAAGTAAAGTTTCTTCATCAAGCCGGCTACGCCGGCTTTTTTACGTCTTCTTCACGCATTGTCAGCCATTCAAATCGCAAACGCCCCCGACTACTGCTGGCCGATGCGATGTTGCTAACCTGGTTTGACGAAAACCAAACTTATAAAAATTCGGTTATCCACCGATTTTTCACGGGTTATCCAAAGACTTATCCACACCTCTTTGCTGGCTTGCCGATTTTGCGGCTTTTTTTTAGTTGTTCTTTATAGTTTGTATTTAAGATTGATAGTAATAGATAAGCTGGACGAAAATCTGTGGATAACTAGTTTTTCCCCTGTCAGCTCAACTGCTTACGAAAAATATAAACCCTGAATAGCTGGGCTGGTATCGAAGGACATTTTCGGGATAAAAAATACGGTTCACCGAAAGCGGACGCTTATCCACTTTTGCCGGTCCAGTTGTCCCGAGGGTTGTCCACAGAAGAATCGTCCGATACGACAGCCGCGACAGCCTCGGCAGCTATCGGGAAGCTAGATGCTCCACAACCGGCTCATCAATTGAAAAGCCGTCGCTATCGCAGGTTCTGTCTTGCGGCTCGCAAGGCAAATGAAAGAAAGCTGGGTGGTAACGCTGACGCTGTCGGCAATGACGAGGCCATGAGCCTGAGACTCGCGTAACGCGATCGAGTCGCGTGTCAGGGACAATCCGATGCCGGACTTCACCAGATCGAGCATGGAAGCTTCCTGGTCCACCAGTGCGACTTTGAGCGGCTCCACCTGTCTGGCACCGAATACGTCAGATAGCAGCCGGTGATGGGCGGATTCAGGCGGCGACCAGATCCATGGCAGCTGCGCCAGACTTTCCCAGCCTTTACCCGCTACGCGTTTACCCCAGCCTTGCGGTGCGAGCACGTTGTAGGTGAATGAGCACAGTGTGATCGCATGCAGTTGCGGTTGTGCAGGCCCGAGGTAATAGCCGACATCCATATGGCCATCGCGTATCTGTTGCTGTACCCAGCCCGACATGCCGTGCTTGAGTTCGGTCGAGACTTGTGGAAAGCCTTCGACCAGCATTTTCAGAAAGGCCCCGAGCCGGGTGAACTCCGGATCGAGAATGGTGCCGATGGCGAGCTTGCCGGACAGAGTCGAATGTAGCGAATGGGCCGCCTGTAGCAGCTCCTGGCTGCCCGCAATCACTTTCTCGGCCAGGGGCAGGAGTTTGGCACCGTCCGCGCTGAGCGTGAGCCCTGAGGGCGTTCGAATGAAGAGTTGCAGTGCCAGGCTTTGCTGCAAAGATTTCAATTGCAGGCTGACCGCGGGCTGCGTCAGATGCAGGCGTTCAGCCGCGCGGGTCAGGTTACCTTCACGGGCCACAGTCACGAAGGCACGCAGTTGGATCAGATCCATGAATGTTCATAAGTATTTCTTATGGTGACATTGATGATAACTCATTGGATTCCCTGAAATATGCGTAATAAGCTTGGCTTACACGTAATTAATACAAAGGATTCCTTATGAAGCCCACGGAAGCGCTGATCTCGCATTACATCAATGGCCAACTCGTTGCACCGGCAAGCGGTCGCAGCCAGCCGGTGTTCAATCCGGCCACGGGTGCGCCGGTGGCGCAAGTGGGACTGGCCACGATTGATGAGGTGAATGCCGCCGTGGCGGCCGCTTCCGCTGCGGCTCCCGCATGGGCAGAAACCGCACCGCTGAAGCGCGCACGGGTACTGTCGAAATTTAAGGAGCTGATCGAGAAACATCATGACGATCTCGCGGCGATGATCACGCGCGAGCATGGCAAAGTATTCAGCGATGCCAAGGGCGAAGTGATACGGGGACTGGAAATCGTTGAATTTGCCTGCGGCATTCCGCAGTTGCTGAAGACGCAGTTCACGGACAACATCGGCGGCGGCATCGACAACTGGCAGTTGCGCCAGCCGCTCGGTGTTACTGCAGGCATTACGCCGTTCAATTTTCCGGTGATGGTGCCGTTGTGGATGGCGCCGGTGGCGATCGGTTGCGGTAACACCTTCATTTTGAAGCCGTCGGAGCGCGATCCGTCGCCGTCGCTGATGTTGGCGGACTTGTTCAAGCAGGCCGGACTGCCGGATGGTGTGTTTAACGTCGTTCAGGGCGATAAGCTGGCCGTCGATACCTTGCTGCAGCATCCGGACGTGAAGGCGGTGTCCTTCGTCGGTTCGACGCCGATCGCCGAGTACATTTACACCGAAGGCACCAAGCGCAAGGGCGCTTACCCGCTGCGGGTGCAGGCGCTCGGCGGCGCGAAAAACCATCTGGTGGTGATGCCTGATGCGAATCTGGACCAAGCGGTCGATGCATTGATCGGCGCGGCCTACGGATCGGCCGGTGAGCGCTGCATGGCGATCTCGGTGGCGGTCGCAGTCGGCAGCGTGGCCGATACGCTGGTCGATATGCTGGTGCCGCGCGTGAAGGCGCTGAAGATCAAGAACGGCATGGAAGCGGATGCCGAAATGGGGCCGGTGGTCACGGCCGCACACAAGGCGAAGATCGAGTCGTACATCGCGCAGGGCGTGGATGCCGGTGCGCAGCTGCTGGTCGATGGCCGCGGTCATAAGGTACCGGGCCATGAGCAGGGATTCTTCCTAGGCGGAACGCTGTTCGATCGTGTTACCCCTGAGATGACAATCTATCGCGAAGAAATCTTCGGGCCGGTGCTGTGCGTGGTGAGGGTGCCCGACATGGCGGCGGCGATTGAGCTGATCAATGCACATGAGTTCGGCAATGGCGTGTCGCTGTTCACTTCCGATGGCAATACTGCACGTGAGTTCTCGCGCCGTATTGAGGTGGGTATGGTCGGCGTGAACGTGCCGATCCCTGTGCCGATGGCCTGGCATTCGTTCGGCGGCTGGAAGCGCTCGCTGTTTGGCGATGCGCATATCTATGGCGAGGAGGGCGTGCGCTTCTACACGCGCTACAAATCGATCATGCAGCGCTGGCCGGAATCGATCGGCAAAGGCGCCGAGTTCACTATGCCTGTCGCGAAGTAAGCGTTCGACGGAGACGGCTATGCAGACGCGAGAGAGTGCGGGCACGTACGACTATGTGATCATCGGCGCCGGCAGCGCCGGTTGTGTGCTGGCGAACCGGCTGACCCAGGACCGCGATGTGCAGGTCTTGCTGATCGAGGCAGGTGGCAAGGATGATTACCTGTGGATCCACATCCCGGTTGGTTATCTTTATTGTATCGATAACCCGCGCACTGACTGGCGCTTCCGTACAGAGCCGGACGCCGGACTGAACGGGCGCAGCCTGATTTATCCGCGCGGGAAGGTGCTGGGCGGCTGCTCGTCGATCAACGGCATGATCTATATGCGTGGACAGACCGGTGACTATGACCGCTGGGCCGATGCGACCGGCGACGATCGCTGGCGCTGGGACCAGGTGCTGCCTTTGTTTTTGCGCACCGAAGACCATCATGGTGGCAACAACGCTTTCCATGGTGCGGGCGGCGAGTGGCGCGTCGAGAAGCAGAGACTGCAGTGGAAGATCCTTGATGCGTTCCAGGCTGCTGCGAAAGAGGTCGGTATTCCGAATACGGACGATTTTAATCGTGGCGATAACGAGGGCTGCGGTTACTTTGAAGTGAACCAGAAGTCGGGGATACGCTGGAATACCGCGAAAGCGTTTTTGCGGCCAGCCATGCGGCGCGGCAATCTGACCATCATGACCGGATGCCATGTCGAGAAGTTGGTGATGGAGAAGGGGCAGCACGGCCTGCGCTGTACCGGTGTTGAATTTACCGGTGGCGGCCGCGTGTGGACTGCGCGAGCTACGCAGGAAACCGTGTTGTCAGCCGGCGCTATCGGCTCGCCGCAAATTTTGCAGCTGTCAGGGCTGGGTCCTGCCGCGCTTTTGCAGCAATATGGCATCCAGCCGGTGGCGGACATGCCAGGTGTGGGCGAGAACCTGCAGGATCATTTGCAGATTCGTATGGTGTTCAAGGTGCAGGGCGTTAAGACGCTCAATACACTGGCCAACAGCTGGCATGGCAAGCTGCGCATTGGTGCAGAGTACCTGCTCAATCGCAGCGGACCGATGTCGATGGCACCTTCACAGCTGGGTTTGTTTACGAAATCGGACGCTGCCCAGTCGAGCGCCAACATCCAGTATCACGTGCAGCCTTTGTCGCTGGATCGGTTCGGCGAGCCGCTACATCGTTTTCCGGCGTTTACCGCAAGCGTCTGTAATTTGCGCCCGACTTCGCGTGGTCATGTCCGTATCGCGAGCGGTGACTCGACTGTCGCGCCGAAGATCACGCCGAATTATTTGTCGACGGAAGCCGATCGCAAGGTGGCGGCTGACTCCCTGCGCCTGACCCGCAGAATCGCGGCGGCGCCGGCGTTGCAAGCGTACTCGCCGGAAGAGTTCAAACCGGGTCCGCAATTCCAGTCTGACGAGGAGCTCGCGCGTGCGTCAGGTGACATTGGCACGACGATCTTTCATCCGGTCGGCACCTGCAAGATGGGCAGGCCGGACGATCCGATGGCGGTAGTCGACAGTGAATTGAGAGTACGCGGCGTCAGCGGTTTGCGCGTTGTCGACGGTTCAGTGATGCCATTCATTACGTCGGGCAATTGCAATTCACCGATCATCATGATTGCCGACCGAGCCGCTGATTTAATCCGCGCGCAAAGGAAAGTCGGGCAGCCGGCTTCTGCCATTGCCACCGAAGTTGCATAAAGATGTGAATATAAGCAATGTTTGGCGAAAGTAAACACTAACAAAAGTCATTCTGCCCTTGCTTTTTCGACCTTGATTGATGGTCAGGGGGCAGATTGATCCGCCGACAGGTGGCGAGCAGATGGACTTTTGTCGATGGATGTCCTGATCGATCTTTATTTGCCGCTGGCGTTTGCTGCGATTCTCGCCGGCTTGGTCGATGCTGTAGTCGGCGGGGGAGGCTTGATTCAAGTACCTGTGTTGTTTGCGGTGCTGCCACAGGCAGCGCCGGCATCCTTGCTCGGAACGAACAAGCTGGCGGGCATTTGCGGTACCGCGATGGCGGCACGTAGCTATTGGCAACGCTATCCGATCGACTGGGGCCTGGTAGCGCCCGCGTCGGCTGCAGCCTTGGTCTGTGCATTCGCCGGCGCGTGGGTTATGACGATTTTTCCCGCAGCATTGCTACGCAAGCTATTGCCCTTTGTTCTGCTGCTGGTCGCCATCTATGTTTTCCGCCGCAAGGAGTTTGGCCAGGTTCATTCACCGACTTTATCGGGCAATCGCAAGCTCGTCACGGCATTGGCTGTCGGTGGAATCGTCGGCGCTTACGACGGCTTCTTCGGCCCAGGCACTGGCAGCTTTTTAGTCTTCCTGTTTGTTCGTTTGTTTGGTCAGGATTTTTTGCGTGCATCTGCAGCGGCAAAGATGGTGAACGTCGTCTGTAATTTGGCAGCACTCGCATGGCTTATTCCTGCAGGACAACCTATGTGGCTTCTCGGTGGCGTTATGGCATGCTGCAATATTGCCGGATCGGTACTCGGCGTCCGGCTTGCATTGCGGCACGGTGCCGGGTTTGTCCGTGGACTATTCCTGCTGGTGGTGTCGGTGCTCATCGTAAAAACTTCTTGGGACGCGTTTGGTTCGATGGGATGAAAGCGGCGGCATTTGGTTTCACGTGAAACATCGAATTTAAAGGAAGGGCCAAAGGGCGAACGGTTCGCCTCGATGCCACGGACACCTTCCTACTCGTGACATCAAACCGCGTAACGACGTTTCACGTGAAACCATGTTTACGCAACAAGACGGGATCCCGGTTATGCACGGACTCGGTAAACGGAAATGCCTTTATAATCCAGCCTCTGCCTGATCTTGTCCTCTCCCAGTCCGATGGATTTCCCCGCTGAATTTGATGTCATTGTTGTCGGTGGCGGCCATGCCGGCACGGAAGCTGCGCTTGCGGCTGCCCGAATGGGGCAGAAAACACTGTTGCTGACTCACAATATCGAGACGCTCGGCCAAATGTCGTGCAATCCGTCCATAGGCGGTATTGGCAAAGGACACTTGGTCAAAGAGCTCGATGCGCTTGGCGGCGCAATGGCCATCGCGACCGATGAAGGTGGCATACAGTTTCGCATTCTGAATTCTTCCAAAGGCCCGGCCGTACGGGCAACGCGTGCGCAGGCAGACCGGATTCTTTACAAGGCTGCGATCCGACGTCGGTTGGAGAATGCGCCGAATCTCTGGTTGTTTCAGCAGGCGGTCGATGATTTGATGGTTGAAGGGGACCGTGTCGTCGGTGCCGTCACGCAGGTGGGTATTCGTTTCCATGCGCGTGCCGTCGTTCTGACAGCGGGTACTTTCCTTGATGGGAAAATTCACGTCGGCCTGAACAATTATTCCGGCGGGCGAGCAGGGGATCCACCGGCCGCCACATTGTCGGCGCGGCTGAAAGAATTAAAGCTGCCGCAAGGGCGGCTGAAGACGGGTACGCCGCCACGCATCGATGGCCGATCGATTGATTTTTCCGCAATGACGGAACAGCCTGGCGATCTCGATCCCGTGCCGGTGTTTTCGATGATGGGTTCGGCTGCGATGCATCCCCGGCAGTTGCCTTGCTGGATCACGCATACGAACGCCACGACCCATGACATCATCCGCGCCGCGCTCGATCGCAGCCCGATGTTTACCGGAGTGATCGAAGGCGTCGGGCCGCGCTATTGTCCGTCTATTGAAGACAAGATTCACCGCTTTGCAGGCAAGGATTCACACCAGATTTATCTGGAGCCTGAGGGCCTGACGACAAATGAGTTTTATCCGAATGGCATCTCCACCAGCTTGCCGTTCGATGCGCAGCTTGCACTGGTGCGCTCGATGCGCGGTCTGGAAAACGCACATATCCTGCGACCCGGCTATGCGATCGAATACGATTATTTCGATCCGCGCGGCCTGAAAGCGTCACTGGAAACCAAGGCCATTCGCGGTCTGTTCTTTGCCGGTCAGATTAACGGTACGACGGGCTATGAAGAAGCGGCGGCTCAAGGCCTGTTAGCCGGATTGAATGCGGCACTTCAGACGCAAGGCAATGATGCCTGGACACCGCGCCGCGATGAAGCATACCTCGGCGTGCTGGTCGACGATCTGGTGACCCAAGGTGTGCAAGAGCCTTACCGCATGTTTACCAGCCGCGCCGAATACCGGCTGAGCTTGCGCGAAGACAATGCCGACCTGCGCCTGACCGAGATTGGCCGCAAGTTGGGCTGTGTCGGCGATGAGCAGTGGGCGGTGTTCGAAAAGCGTCGCGAAGCCATCGCTCGCGAGCTGGAAAGGCTGAAGAGCACGTGGGTCAACCCCAAACTGATCGCACCGGCAGAAGCGGAACGTGTGCTAGGCAAAGGCATAGAGCGCGAGTATGCACTCACTGATTTGTTGCGCCGCCCCAATGTGACCTATGAATCCCTGATGACGCTGCAGGCCACCGATGGCCGCCGATTCGACGATCCAGAACTCGATCCGTCGGTCGCTGAGCAGGTGGAGATTCAGGTGAAGTACGCCGGTTATATCGACCGACAAGCGAAAGAAGTCGAGCGGCACGAGTATTACGAAAACCTGAAGCTACCGGCCGATCTTGATTACATGAACGTTGCTGCGCTGTCGATCGAGGTAAGGCAAAAGTTGAACAAGCATCGCCCGGAGACCTTGGGGCAGGCGTCGCGAATTGCCGGCATTACCCCGGCCGCCGTGTCACTGTTGCTGGTGCATTTGAAAAAAGGCGGATTCCGGCAATTCGCATCCGTCAACGACGACGCGGATCTCGCCTGAATGGCCATCGATCACGAAGCCCTGCGCAGCCGGTTGCGCGAAGGCGCGCTGGCGCTGGCGCTTGACCTCCCCGACGCACAGCTCGACAAGCTGCTCGTCTATCTTGCGCTGCTACAGAAGTGGAATGCCGTCTACAACCTGACTGCGGTGCGCAACCCCGAGCAGATGCTGACGCAGCATCTGCTTGACTGCATGGCCGCACTGCCGGCATTTGCCAATGCCCGCCATGTACTCGACGTCGGTTCCGGCGGAGGCCTGCCGGGAGTGGTGCTGGCGATCTGGGCCCAGCATGCGGCACCGGACATGCGGATTGAGATGATCGATACCGTGCACAAAAAAACGGCATTCCTCACACAGGTCAAGGTGGAACTCGCGCTGACCAACACGCGCGTGCATACCGGTCGTGTCGAGCAGTTTCAGAGCGCACAGGCATTTGACGTCATCACCTCGCGAGCGTTTGCCGAACTTGCCGATTTCGTCCATTGGGCCGGCCATCTTTTGGCCGACGATGGACAAATGATTGCGCTGAAAGGGCAGGCGCGGCAGACCGAAAAAGAAGTCCTTCCGACCGGCTGGAAGATCGAACGGCTGCAAACGCTGACGGTACCCGGACTAGACGCCGAGCGGCATCTCGTATTCATCCGCCGCGCTGACCACTCTTAAAAAGAATACCAAGCCTATGGCCAAGATTTTCTGCATTGCTAATCAGAAGGGCGGCGTCGGCAAGACAACCACTGCTGTCAATCTCGCTGCCGGTCTGGCCAAGCTCGGGCAACGTGTGCTGCTGGTGGACCTCGACCCGCAGGGGAATGCGACGATGGGTGCCGGCATCGATAAAGCATCGCTACAGAGCTCGATCTATCAGGTGTTGCTTGGACTGAGCGATGTCGCAGCGTCGCGCCAGCGATCGGAGTCGGGTCGGTTCGACGTCCTCCCGGCAAACCGCGAGCTCGCCGGTGCAGAAGTGGAAATGGTCGAACTCGAGCAGCGTGAGACACGCCTCAAGCAGGCGCTCGCAGCCGTGGACGGCGACTACGATTTTGTGCTGGTCGACTGCCCGCCGGCATTGTCGATGCTAACGCTGAACGGCCTGTGCGCCGCGCATGGCGTCGTGATACCTATGCAGTGCGAATACTATGCACTTGAGGGACTGTCTGACCTCGTTAACACGATCAAGATCGTCCACGCAAACATGAATCCCGAACTCAAAGTGATCGGCCTCTTGCGTGTGATGTTCGACCCCCGCATGACCTTGTCGCAGCAGGTCTCGTCGCAATTGGAAAAGCACTTCGGCGACAAGGTATTCAAGACTGTCATACCTCGCAATGTGCGCCTGGCCGAAGCACCTTCCTACGGCATTCCCGGCGTGATCTTCGATCCCACCTCGAAGGGCGCACAGGCCTACCTGGCATTCGGACAGGAGCTCGCCGATCGCATCAAGACTATCTGACGATCGGTCTGAGTGAGCTTACCCAGGTGCTGACCGATGCGGCCAACAGCAGGTGCTTTCAGCAACGACTTCATTAGAAAAACACAATTTCGAATTGCATCGAACTGACATGGTGACGAAAAAACCGAAGGGGCTTGGCCGCGGACTCGAAGCACTGCTCGGCGGATCCGCCGACCTCACGCCCGAAGCCACAGCCGCGACCAATGCCACGGCGACGATGCCGGTGACGGCACTTCAGGCCGGCAAATATCAGCCGCGCACGCGCATGGACGAAGGCGCATTAAATGAACTGGCCGATTCCATCCGCGCGCAAGGCCTGCTGCAGGCCATTCTGGTAAGACCCATTGCCGGTGGCAACAACGGCATAACGCACGAGATCATCGCCGGGGAGCGGCGCTTCCGTGCGGCGCAGATTGCGGGCCTGACCGACGTGCCGGTGCTGGTGCGTGAAGTGGACGATCAGGGCGCTGCTGCCATGGCGCTCATCGAGAACATGCAGCGGGAGGACCTCAATCCACTGGAAGAGGCGCAGGGCATACAGCGTTTGTTGGACGAATTTCATTTCACCCACGAGCAGGCTGCGCAGTCGGTCGGACGTTCGCGCAGCGCGGTCTCGAACCTGCTGCGCCTGTTGAATCTTGCCAAGCCAGTGCAGTCGATGCTGATGGCCGGCGATATCGATATGGGACACGCGCGTGCGTTGCTGGCAGTCGATGCCGCGAACCAGATCGCGCTGGCGACCGAAGTCGTTGCCAAGCGGATGTCGGTGCGCGATGCAGAAAAACTGGTCGCCCGGCACATCGCCGGCGCCCCTGCCGGCAAGGGTGGCGCAGGTGCCAAAGAAAAATCTCGCGACATCACGCGGCTCGAAGAAGAACTGTCCGATACGCTAGCTACCAGCGTCACGATCAAGGTCGGCAACCGTAACCGCGGCGAGCTGGTGATCGCGTTCGGAGACCTCGATCAGCTCGATGGCATCATCGCAAGACTGCGTGCCCCGGAATAAAAACGCCGAAAGTTATGTTTTTGAAAATCAAAAAACCTGCAGTATTCGCCAGCAAACATTTGACGTGGATTATCACCGGCCAATATAATCACGCGGCCTCACGAAACGTGAGTCACTCCATCGCGCGCGAAACGCATTCTCTTTATCGTGCGCCCGAGTCAACAGGCAACGCAGAGACAACGTCATGCTGCGCCTGATCCTGATCCAGCTGGTGGCAACATTGGCGACCGCCTCGCTGGCGGGCCTGTTCGCCGGGGTTCATGGATTTGCTTCGGCGCTGCTCGGAGGTTTGTGTTGTGTAGTGCCCAACGGCCTGTTTGCATTGCGCCTTTTCATCGGCGCGCAGCGGCCCGGAGCTCTGAACCCGATGACTTTTTTCTTCGGGGAGTTCACCAAGATAGCAATGACGGTCGCACTGCTTGCGCTGACCGTCTGGTTGTATCGAGACCTGAACTGGCTGGCGCTGATCGCCGCCTTCATCGTCGCGTTGAAAAGTTACATCATCTTATTAATTAGGCACTGACATGGCATCTGAAATGGCAGCAGAAGGCGTAAACCACGCGCCAACCGCCTCCGAATATATCGTCCATCACCTCGGACACCTGCAAACATCGCATCAGCACAGCATCATCGATTTTTCGGTGATCAACATGGATACGGTGTTCTGGTCTGTTCTGATCGGTATCCTCGGAAGCATCTTCATGTACAGCGCAGCGCGCAAGGCCACCGCCGGTGTGCCGGGCCGTTTCCAGGCGCTGGTCGAGATGGTCGTCGAAATGGTCGAAGACCAGTCGAAGAACATCGTGCACGGCAACCGTGCGTTCATCGCGCCGCTCGCCCTGACCGTATTTGTCTGGGTGCTGCTGATGAACGCGATGGACTTCCTCCCGGTCGATCTGTTCGCCGGCATCTTCCGTCTGTTCGGTGCTGAACCGCACTTCCGTGTGGTGCCGACCGCCGACCTGAACGGCACGTTGGGTATGGCCATTGGCGTGCTCGCGCTGATGCTGTATTACAACGTGAAGATCAAAGGCCTCGGCGGCTTCATTCACGAATTGTTCTGCGCTCCGTTCGGCTCGCATCCGGCACTCTGGATCGCCAACCTTGGCCTGAACATCATCGAGTTCGTCGCGAAGACTGTGTCGCTCGGCATGCGACTGTTCGGCAACATGTATGCAGGCGAACTCGTGTTCCTCCTGATTGCGCTGCTCGGTTCGACGGCGACCTGGTGGGGCTTCGGTATGCACGTGGTGGCAGGCTCCATCTGGGCCATCTTCCACATCCTGATCGTGTTGTTGCAGGCCTTCATTTTCATGATGCTGACGCTGGTGTACATCGGCCAGGCACATGAGGGCCACTAAGAAGAAGTTTTGCAGTATTTGGTTTGTTTTTTGATTCTTTGACTTTTGACTATCTAAGGAGTTTTCATGACTAACGTCGCTCTCGTTGCACTCGCTTGCGGTCTGATCATCGGTCTGGGTGCTATCGGCGCATGTATCGGTATCGGCATCATGGGTGGCAAGTTCATCGAAGCTTCGGCTCGCCAGCCGGAACTGATGAACAGCCTGCAGACCAAGATGTTCCTGCTGGCCGGCCTGATCGACGCTGCGTTCCTGATCGGTGTTGGTATCGCGATGATGTTTGCATTCGCAAACCCGTTCGCCGGCTAATTCCTGAATTCTCATCGTGCCGGGGCCCTGCCCCGGCGTCTGTCAATTTGAGAAGGAAATAACCGTGAACCTGAACGCAACATTGTTTGCGCAGTTCGTCGTCTTCTTCATCCTCGCGATGTTCACCATGAAGTTTGTGTGGCCGCCGCTGATGAAGGCCCTCGACGAACGTGCGAAGAAAATCTCGGAAGGCCTCGCAGCCGCCGACCGCGGCAAGGCCGAGATGGCCGCAGCCGAGAAGCGCGTGCAGGCAGAGCTCGCCGGCGCGCGTGATGAAAGCGCGAAGCGCATTGGCGACGCCGAGAAGCGCGCACAGGGCATCGTTGAAGACGCGAAGAAGCAGGCCGCTGAAGAAGCTGCCCGCATCGTTGCAGCCGCACGTGCTGACGCCGAGGCGCAAGCCGGCAAAGTGCGCGATGCGCTGCGCGCCGAAGTCGCGACCCTCGCAGTCAAGGGCGCAGAGCAGATCCTGAAGAAGGAAATCAACGCTGCTGCACACGCAGACCTGTTGAACCAACTCAAGGCTGAACTGTAACCATGGCTGAACT
>JACCDQ012005166.1_pt1 | contig 32055 bp, 48 predicted proteins | sample 7446031 | NCBI WGS metagenome assembly JACCDQ01 (sample SAMN15323442, study PRJNA562643) | freshwater metagenome | isolation source: river surface water | place: USA:Blue River Watershed | collected 2017-08-17 | reverse complement strand
TGGAAAAAGCTTATGATGTAAAAGATCTTGCGGCTCGTATGATGGCTAAAGGAATGCCAGAAGTTGAGGATATGGCTCAAATTGCTTATACTTGTTTAAAAGAATGGGCGATGGAATCAGCTACTTTGTCAGAAAATAAAATTGACGATGTATTAATGCCAGCTTTGCAATTTCTAGATGGCATTATTCTACCACACCTCGATAAAATCGACGGCAAGGCGGAGTAGTGGAGTCTTTTCTCGTAGCTCTAGCGATGGCAGTTCTTAAGTATTATGGGCCGATCATTGGTGTAGAAATCGAAAAGGTTTGGAATGAACATAAAGAACTTGAGAAAAATAAAGATAAAGTTAAGAGCTACGAGAAAATTGCGCAAGACCCTACAAAAAATAGAGCTGAGAGACGTCATGCTGAAGATAGTTTGCTTGAGTAGTTTATTATTGGTTGGATGTTTAACAATGGAAAACGCACCAATTACCAAACTTTACGTTGTCGATATATATAATCAAAAATGCAGTGAGAGAATTATCATCAACAAAAACACTTTAGCTTCAAAATGGATTAAAGATTTAGACCTTGTTAAATGTAATGGGAATATTTCATTAACATCTGAAGAGTTTTTAAACTTACGTACTTATCTTAAGGGGCAAAAATGATTTTTGTAGACTGGTTTAAATCAATTTTTAAAGAACCTATTTATAATGAGGAAAAATCTACTGTAAACACTAAGACTCCTAATTGGCCTCAACTTTGGGCAACTTGTGAAGTTGATCAAAATCGTATTGTTGAAATTGGGAATGTTTGCAAAAAGATTTTAGACAACAAGGATAAATATCTAGCAGTGGAGGAAAAAACCGGTGTTCCTTGGTTCTTGGTTGCAGCTCTACACTATCGAGAAGCTTCTTTAAACTTCAAAACTTGTTTGCATAATGGTGATCCCTTGCCAGGTCCAACAAAGCACGTTCCTAAAAATCGTGGACCGTTTAAATCTTGGGAGGAAGCTGCAATAGATGCGCTTAAGTATGATGGACTAGACCATATAAAATTCGAAACTGTAACAACTTGTCTTGTACTTTCTGAGAAATTTAATGGCCTAGGTTACAGAAGGACTTCAGAACTAAGTCCGTACGTGTGGGCAGGAACTAATCATCACGATGAAACCGGCAAATATACCGGCGATGGAATTTTTAATCGGTTTGCGACTGAGAAACAGCTCGGCGTGGCTGCAATATTTCGTGGCCTGGGAATTTCTTAGAGACTGACACTAAACCCATGCGGCGATACTCAACAAGTTCCTCGCCGCTGAATGCATTCCTTTTGCCGTTTCTAAATTCAATACATCTCTTAGAACAATAAACCTGTGGGCTAGTTGGAAGTACTTTGTACGGTCTTTTGCAGCTCGGACAAATTCTAGTTTCAAGCTCTAACATGGTTTACTCGTTTCTCAGTCACTACAAAATAGTCATTTCTATCTATTGTCATGCTTTCATAAGTGATTAAATCCCATTCTTTAATCTTCTCAATAACGGCATCGGTATCAAATGACTTACAAGAATAGACGTCCATTTGAAGCATGTGTGGAGTTTCTTCATTCCAAATATGTAAAGCCGCGTGGCTTGTTTCTAAACCTACTTGCGCCGTAGGACCTGAGTTCCCGGGAGTGATGACATTAACGGCTCTAGCAGGGATAACAACCTTCATCCCAATTTTATGAACTAAATCCTCTAGCCATTGCTCTACGGTAGTGCAATCGCTAGGAGCATTATTAACATAAGCTTTAATCAATAGATGTTGGTGAAATAATTTTTGCATGAATAAAGCTTAATAACTTTTATTTAAGAATCAATCTTTCATTTCTGAAATCTTTTTAGCTTCGTTAAGTAAATCAAAAAATATTAACCCAGGAACAGGGTCTGCAATTTTATTAACAAATTCCAACGCAGCCTCAGCCTTTGTTTTCTTTTTAATTGGTTGAATACAAACAACACGAGCTGTGTGTGTAGAATTAGGCATTTTCAAATCATCCCATTCCTCATCTGTTGGATTTTCTTTTTTTCCAGAATAAACGACAGGCGCATTTTGCAATGCTTTTTCAAGGTCACAAGCCCACACAAAATCTGCTTCTTTATCTATACATTCTTGAATTTGTAAACCCATCGCTTCAATCAAAAGATATTTCATCATTCCCCCGTAGTTTCTAAATAGTCAGTATATTTCTTTGCATTTTAAAACTTGCTCTATGGTGTTTGCGTTCATTAAACACTTTGCTCTAGTTTCTATTGTCATTCTTTGACAACTAATCATTTGACTAATAACAAATGCAATTAAAACAAATGCTACTATGGTAACTATAGTTTCTTTTAACTCCATCACTCCCCCGTAGGTTTAATATTTATATGCCAACCTTTTACTGGTTTTTCTGAGTACCAAAACGGCTTTTCGCAATGTGGGCATTTAATATCGAACATTTTATTTTTTTGTTCTTCTAGCTGTACTTCTAATTGCTTAATAATTGCTTCATCGTTTATTTGATTATGTTGAAATTCTTTGATGTCTTCTTTCAACTCTGCATTTTCTTTTTGAAATGAATTTAGCTCTACTAGTAGTTTATTTTCAATGTCTGTAATTGTATAAAAATTATTTTCACATCTTTTTTTTAAAGCAGAAAAATCATTTTCTAATTCTATAAGTTTATCAATATTCATCATATAAACACCCAAAAAAATCTAAAAAACAAACGCCAAGCATTACATAAAAAGTGTAAAAATCATTTGTTACTAAAAAAGCCCCGGCAATTATTAAATTGAAACACCCATGAATGAACAATAGTTTTTGTGCTAATGTCATCACTCCCCCGTAGTTTCTAATTTCTTTAAAATTTCATCAGTATATTCAGCACTAATGCAAGTTGGACATCTATACATTTTCAATTCAGGATAATATTTTTTAACTTCTGGTTTCATGTTCCACTTAATAACACTCAAAGCTTCCTTAGCAATTTCAAGCTGCGCTTTTAATTCGTCATAAGCTTGTTTTTCAATAACTCTAATATACATATATTCAGGGTCCTCCTTATATGTAGCCCCATAAGGAATCACATTTCTACCTAATCCATTAGGTCTTTCAGTAATAATATATTCACGAGATTCTTTTTTTATCATCACTCCCCCGTATTTTTACCAACCATTGCCATAGCCATCGCCATCGCCATCGCCATAGCCATAGCCATCGCCATAACATTTATCTTCAATTTTTTTCAAAGCATTTTTTGCGATTTCAATCTGCTCTTCCAGCTCTGCGTTTTCTTTTCTTAAATCACCCTCACGCTCTAAACATGCGTCACTTAATGATTCTAATTCTTCATGAGCTGATTCTACTTGATCATGCATTAATGCCAATTGTGCTCTAGATACTTGATCACAAGCGTTCCAACCGTTAATGAAACCTTTTTCATAATTCTCAGTAGAGCCAGTAATAGTTGCTAAAATATATTCTGGTATTTTCATGTATTACCTTTTTAGTATCGCTTACGCATAAACTCACGCCAACAATCGGGGCAAGTGTGTCCATTCCATCTTTTAAATTTTAAATCAATATAATAAGTACGACAAACATCGCGAGTTCGCAGGTAACTTTTCTTTTCATTGCAAACTTTACAAACTCTAAACCCTGCATCTAAATCTTTTTTCACATCGCACCGAATAGCTTTCTCTCTAAAAACCCAATTCTCTTTTTCATTGAATACAATATCGGCTTGCATTTTTAAGTCGTCGTTAAACTTTTGTCTTCGATATAGTAGATTATTAATTTGAGTTTTAGAAATTCCACTCAATTCTGAAAATAATGTTTTAGACATGTTTGTCTTACGAAAAAAATTCTGCAGTTTTTTAGAGTATTCCATTCATCGCCTCAATTTTTTGTTACCGTCCAAATGCCATCCCTTGTTGTAAATAACTTGGCGAAAGAATGGGTAAAGCTCAAACAATTTAAACCAACCTACTTGATGTTGTAATTGGTGGCATTTAAAACATGCGGAATATATGTTATCCCATGTATCGTCGCCACCGGCTCCCCTGGAACGTATATGACAAGCCTGGGAGGGTTCTGCTCTAGTCGCTCGTTTTCCACATACTTCACAATTACGGAGCCTTGCCATCTCTAACACTGTCGCATCTTTTAATCTTTTTGGTTTTGGTATCATAGGCCCTTGATAAGTATATTGGGTTTGTATTTCTCTAATGCAAAAGTGTAGGCGAAAACTATGAATTGTGAACGCCCTTTGACATTAGCTTTCAGATAAACCCGCGTGAGATGAAATTTAATCATAAGTGTATTAGTTCGCATTAATACACTTATTTGCTCATTAGAAAAGCCGTGCAGGACCCAAACAGCGACCTCAGTTTGTTTTTTAGTAAAGCCGAGCGATTTAAAAATGGTAGTAAAAAAATCGCTTAGGTCTTTAGTCATCAACTTTCCTTGTCTATTTGAGCCTGCAACCTATCCATTAACTCGCACATTTTTGCATTAATCAAGCGAGTTGTTAATTCATCTTGATTCAACTTGTAAAGCTTAGCAATGGCCTTCAAGTCTTTAATCGGTGGCGTACTAAGTCCACGCTCCCAGTTGCTCACAAATTGCGGCGTAATGTATCCTAAATGGTCTGATACTTCTTTCTGAGTTTTGTTTGCCAATATTCTGTGTTTTTTTAAATAATTTTTCATATAAACTCCTTGGGAGTTTCATATTTTGCTAAGTAAACAAATACAAACAAAAATTACATTATGTAAATTCTTCATTCTAAAAGATTTTAAAAATCGAACCCAAAAATCTTAGGCTCGACGACAGTACTCTGTCGTGAGCAAGCAAACGAGCGCAGCGGAGAGCGCTAGTATTAAATTAAATCTTTTTTCTAACTATTGTTTTAGGTGGAAGTTTAGACCTTTCTTCTTTTTCACGATTGAACTTTTCATACATTTTTTTAATTTTGTTTTGCTTCCTAGTAATAGTGCCAGCATTTAACATTTCTGATTTCTTTAGCATTCTCATTAGATAACCTTTCCTTTAATAAGATAGACTTCGCCCATTACGACCCTTGTAGTTTGCTGAATAAATAATCAGATTATTAGGCTTGTTTCTTTCGAAACAGTCAGAATCGACTCGCTGTCCACTGGTAAACTGTGGCTTTGGCTATCCCTTGCGGTTAATCCTAATAATCCTGTGGCCGCCTTGATTTTGAGACTATTACGGGCACAGTTGTAAATTTTATTTAATCAGTGAAAAAAGAAGTTGCCTGTGTCGCGTGGCTCGCTTAAAAGAAATTAACTACAATTTATTTTAAGTTATCCCGGTGACCTTTGGTTCCGGGATTTCTTTTTTTCGGGCTCAGCTTCTGAATATTCTGTAAAAACTTCAAGAAAAAAATTCATAATTCTCAAAATATTACACATGAAAAACTTTTAGACATGATTATAAGTTTTTCATTTTATTAATTACTTTAGTGCTTACATATATTTAGACGAATAACTTAAAGTAATTGTTTAACTATTATTCACGACTCTGATCATCAACTAGTTTGTATTCGATTTCAGCCTTGCACGGACTTTGCACTGACTTAGGTTATCGGAGTTAAAAATGAAAATGTTTAAATGTAAATTAATTTACAAGGGCAGAATTCAAGAATCTTTTTTCAGACAAGGCGATAACGCAAAAGAAGTACTTGCGGGTTTAAAACTTTTTCAATGGAAAAAAGGTTCGTGGGAAGTCGAGATGGTGTAATATGAAAACATTAACTACAATTGAAAAAACTGCACGAAAACTTACAAAAGCAATTTTTGACGATCTTAAGGCAAAAAGCGAAAAACACGAAGTCTCGGTTGGCACTATGCAAATGCGTTTGCAGCTAGCAAACATTCAGCAATTTGATAGTGGGATACAATTTACTCATTATTTTAATGCTTCAAGATATCCAAGATCTCTTTGGCAGAGCAGTGTAAGACTTTGGTATAACCGACCGTACACTCGCAACGAAATTTATCATTCTATTATTATGGAATTAGAACGCCGATCTGATGAAGAAATGGCTTTAAAATAATATATTAACAACAGAAACAATAAAAAGGATATGACATGAAAAAATTAGTGTTAAGTATTTTGTTATTCGCAGGTGTAGCGCAAGCGGACGTCTATGTAGACGGTTATTATCGCAGTAATGGAACGTATGTTCAGCCACACTACCGCTCAAGCCCTAACTCAACTGTATATGATAACTACAGCACTCAAGGGAATGTAAACCCGTATACTGGCGCTTATGGTACAAAATCACCTAGCTATTATAATTATCACAACTATTCCAATTGATTATTTAGTAAAATTTTCTTAATCTGGCTTTGCTGGATTCTCATATTAGGGGCATGCATCCCAATTGCATGCTCCTTTTTTTTTGCACGGACTTTGCACGGACTTTGATATGCAAGAAAAAGAAATCATAGAAATAGATCAAAAAGAAATCGAAGAAATAAACGACGAAACAACTTGGGAACGCAGGAAGTTCAATGAACTTTTGAATGATCCGAGTGAACAAAAAGAACCGCTTTCCCCAATAGAAAAGATCAATAAACGACATCGAGAATTAGAATTTGAAAAGAAGAAAAAAGAGCGCGATTTAGACATGCAATGGGTACGGTTGCAACTCTATCACTCGCAAGATATTCAGCGCGATGACCTTTCAGGTCATCGGATAAGTATTACAAAAACACCTGAATATTTTTCAACAAACATTCACGAATTAAAAAAACAACTTCGTTACGTGACTGCATGGCATGCCTATCGAGTGCATATTTTTAAAGATGAAATCATGATTCGACTTGGCTCAACTGTGCGCGGATATGAACATAATTATATTGACTACTTTGTTCTAATTAATAAAAATCCTGGCAAAACACCGAACAACTTACTTTTCAAAGCCGATTGGGGGCAATGGAATGAAATCTGAATCAATTGGAAAACTCGCGCTTGCATTAAGTAAAGCACAAGCAAAAATTACCGGCGCATTAATGGATTCGTCTAATCCGTTTTTTAAATCAAAATATGCCGATCTAGCTAGCGTTATGGATGCCATAAGAATTCCATTCGCTGAAAATGAATTGTCAGTAACACAATTGATTGAAGAAAAAGAAGGTAAGCATTATTTAATCACAATGCTTATGCATTCAAGCGGTGAGTATGTAACGTCTAACTATCCTTTAGTGATTAAAGACCTAAACAACCCTCAGTCTATAGGCAGTGTTGTGACCTATGCGCGCAGATACAACTTGGCTGCAGTGGCAGGCGTTGCGCAAATTGATGATGATGGGGAAGCAGCTAATAATAGAATACATGAAAAACCAGTCGAAAAAAAACCATTGGTTAATCATGCACCTGCGCCAAAATCAGAATTAAGTGATGAACATTTAAAACAATTAGTTGCATTAGTAGCAAAATCAAAATTAACTAACGACCAAATTGGTCAAATGATTAAACTAAGATTCAAGAAAAACTCGAGCAGAGAGTTGAATCTTCATGAGTACGATGAACTGATTTCGACTATTGAAGCAAGTATTGAAATTGAAAATTAACATGTTGTAGAAACCATGTTCGTTTTAGCCCTTAGATCTATTCGTCTAGGGGCTTTTTTTTATTTTCGGGGGGGAATAAATGACAATGAATGAGCAATTTGAACGAATAAAACAGGATGTGCATTGCCATTACCAAGAATTAACGGCACTAAACATTAAGAAACAAACACAAACGAATCCTTTTTTGGAGCAAGAAATAATTAAAATTCATAAGCTCATTATTGCAAAAAATGCGTTATTAAAAACTCTTAGCGATGATTACGGACTAGGTAATGTGGATACAAATATATAAAACGGTTTGCCATCTTATTACGGCTTTGTTTTTAGCGTTCCTTTTATTTACACTGGTCTTAATATGCTTAGAGCGTTCGATACCTCTTTTATTGCAACTGGGAGTTTTACATTAGGGATAACAATTGGGGTTATTATGGCATCTTTCAATGAATGCGAAGCTTTGCACGAAATTAAAATCACACCAGATAAATTAAGAGAAATAGCCACAGAAATGGAGCGAGTTTCAAAAGTTGATACCTTTCAGGCCGGGCAGGTCATACGATATAAATTAGGGCATCTTTTTGCCTTTGTTTATAAACCTGAACGCTCTACAGCCAAAGAGGAGAATCATGCCCAAAACGAGCATATACTTTGAAGATATTTATAAGTTAAGAGATGAAATCTTTGAAAGAAACTTCCCGCGGTCAAAAAGCTATAAGCACAGGCAAATGTTTAATGCTGGTTTTGATGCGATGCTTGAGATTATTGATACAGAAATAGCAGTAGATGAACGCCAAGAAATCAAATTAGAGAATGACAAATTAATCTAAATGACTAGACTTTGGGCATGACTCTTTTGCAGCAAATGAAAATCTACATCAATCGAAACGGTATCTCACAATACGAGTTCGCTCGGCGGGTGGGCATGACCCAAAAGCGCATCAATGGTATCATGCTTATGAGAATTAAAGCTTCACCCGATGAGGAAGCAAAGATAAAGGCATTTTTCGATGCCCAAGCCTAAACCTTGCTTCACACAAAGTCAGCTTCTCGAGGCCATCAAGCAATTGTGCGTTTATATTAACGAGGGTGATTCAATAAATGTAGCCAAGAAAAAGGTTTGCGGCGGTTCTCAAAACAAATATGCGAAGCAAATTGCTGCACATCCTCTTTATATTCATATCTTAAATGATTACATGATGACTCGAAAATATAACCGGGGATTTTATGCAGATGCGACGGGATTAAAACAAGGACCCTTGCGGGTCCCTGAGTTGCTTAAGGAGTTAACATGACACAAATTCACCTAGAACCATTGGACCGTAGCCTAATCATTAACTCAATAATTATTGTCGCTTACTTTGTTTTCAGGACCTTATGACTGAAAAGATAATTGAAAACTCTATTCTTCAATTTCTTAGATCTCTCGGCGTGTATTGTTGGAAGAATCAGAGCGTAGGCGTTTGGGATAGCACTAAGCAGGTTTACCGTAAGCCTAAGAACACTTTTCACATCAAAGGTGTTTCGGATATTTTAGGTATAATCGAAGGCCGCTTGATAGCCATCGAAGTAAAAAATGAAAAAGGAAAGCTAAGTCCTGAACAAAGAATATTTCTTACTCGCATTAATCAAGAAGGCGGCGTTGCTTTTGTCGCTCGTTCTATTGATCAAGTAGCAAGAGAGCTTTACAAACATTTTCCCGAACACAAAATTTTAAAAGAAATGATAAGTCATGAATGGGGAAAGCCCTCAGACATTGACACGAAGAAACATTAATATAAAACTAGACTAAGAGGTAAAATATGATCGAAGGAATCGAAATCGAAAAGCTTAAAGTTGCGCATGACCATTGTGTAAATGCTCACCAAATTATCACTCAAAGAACTCAATTTTATTCTGAAGAATTTGACGCTGTTAAAGGTTGCGCGGATTTTCTAAAAGAGATGGCGCTTAAACTTCGTGGCCAGATTGAAGCTCTAGAACCTAAGGAAGAAGAAAAGGTAGCGGATGAGCAAAACGACCAAACAGTCAGCTAAATCCGAAGAACCAAACATTATAAAGATTCTTTCTTTTGCACGAGAAGAAGGACATTTTTGTATGACTGAATGGGAGATAGACGAGGAATTGCTCAAGAAGCATGCAAAACTTGTATATAAATCTCAACCAGACATTATGTCTATTTTTTCGGGCCAAGTAGTTTCAAAAGTATTGGATATATTTGAGCTATGAATAAATCACTTATGCGGGTAGGGCTCGACCCCCTACTTGCTATAATCATTATTGATATTTTAGCAGGCATTATTTCTTTCGATGCAGACACTTTAATTTTCTCGGTTACAATTTCAATCCCACTTTTAGCGATGTTAATTTATCGGGATGAAGTTCTAAGAAAGAAAACTCAACCAATAGACGAGTTGAGGGAAAAGCTTGAAAGCTTAGAAACAGAAATTTCAATGCTAAAACTTAAAGAGCTAAGCAAATGATCTTCTCAGTAAAGAAATTGAAAGACGATTTAGAATATTGGATTTTTATTGGTATCGGCGATGACCTCATTGAGCTACGAGACCAAAGACTAGAATATGCGCCTTTAATTGACAAATGGGGTGAGCCTAAGGCTGTCCTAGTTGCGCTCCACGAGGAGTTGCGGCTACCATGGTACAAGAGACCGACGTTCTGGCATCTAGTGCGATTAAACTTTAAAAAATTACTAAGACTTAAGTAATCATTTTTTGACGGGAATAGACGCATGGCAATAGGTAGAAAGACCGGCGGCATTCAAAAGGGTGGAACTCATAAGAAGACAAAGGAAGCTCAAGCAATACTCAGAGCTGAATTTGAATCTAAAAACTTCCACGTGCCGACCGAAATTATTAATGCATTTCGAGTGAATGATCTCGAGCGGGTTGATAGACTAACACGCTTGCTTGAGTATTTATTCCCTAAGATACATGCAAAGATGACTCTCGACGGAGAGCAAGTAGAGGACTTAGGCCTCACTGTTAATTTATCTCAAATTATTAAATGACCAAAGTTCAAACGATTAGATATCTTTACGACAGTTTAAAACCAGTCCAGAAAGTGATATTTAATCAGTTTGTGTCCGGGTCTAAGCGGTCAAATGTATTTCATTGCTCGAGAAGGCTGGGTAAAACTCACCTTCTTTGTATTATTTCTATTTGTTTTGCTTTAAAAAAGAGCAATTCTCAAATTCGTTACGCATCGGTTACGCAAAAAGCTGTCCGGAAAATGGTTCATCCTATCTTTAAAGAGATATTCTCAAAGATGCCTACAAAATATCGAGGCGTCTGGAATGGACAAGAAGGTGCTTATATATTCGGGAATGGTTCATATATACATGTTCTCGGCGTTAATAATGGGCATGCAGACGATGCGCGGGGAACCAGTACGGACCTAGCTCTAGTAGACGAAGCGGCCTTTGTTGATGAGCTTGGTTATCTAGTGGACTCGGTTCTTATGCCTCAGCTTTTGACAGTCAAAGACTCGCGCTTAATCATGGCATCGAGTTCGCCACTTTCCCCGGCGCATGAGTTTTGCGATTACATTTCTAAGGCAAAGATAGAAAAGGCTTATCATTCATTCACAATTCACGACGGCGGTTATTCACCCGATCTTATTGCAGAGTTTTGCGCTGAAGCGGGCGGAGAGCATGCAACGGTTTGGAAACGTGAGTATTTGAATCATATAATTATTGATGAAGATTATGCGATTATCCCAGAAGCTTCAAACTTTGTTCCGGGTATTGTTTACGATAAACATCACAAAGCATATCAATCCTATGTCTCAATGGACATCGGGATTAGAGACCTCACTGTTATACTATTTGGGTTTTACGACTTTAGTCGGGCTAAATTAGTGATAGAAAAAGAATTTGTGATTAATGGGCCTAAAATGACGACTCCTCTACTTGCTAAAGCGGTCAGAGATATTGAGGGAAAGATCTTCAAAGGCAAAACAGAAATTAGAAGAATAGCTGATAACAATAATCTTCTACTACTTCAGGACCTCGGCTATTTACACGATTGTCATTTCATCCCGACTACAAAAGACTCACTCGAGGCGATGGTTAATGAAATGAGAATATGGTTTGCCAATGGTCGCATTGAGATATCAGAAGATTGTCCTGTTCTTATTGAATCGGTACGCTTTGGTTTTTGGAATGAAGCTAGAACCTCATTTGGTAATTCTGCAACACTAGGTCACTTCGATGCGATTGCAGCCTTGATGTATATGATTAGAAATATTGACGTGACCACTAACCCAATACCTAGAATACTTCAGTTTGACGAGTTCACGGATGAAGTAGAAAATAGCTCCTATAATGAACTAGAACAATTAATCAACTTAAGAGGATAGCAATGGCAGATACAGTAGAAAACTTAGTTACTGCTACGGACATGCAGACGAAATATTGGGCAACCGCAAGCGCTGAAGAAATCGGCAGCAAAGTTATCGATAAATATAAAGCATGGCAATATTATTGCCGAGATACTGGAATTGTTAAAGAACTTAGAAAATCGTACAAACAATTCTACGGAACAACTGAAGTAAAAGACGCCGGAGAATCTTTACGTGCGGTTCACGTTAATAACTACGCCTCATTGGTTCGAAATCTTCATGTAATGGTTACTTCTCAACGTCCCGCATGGCAACCAAGAGCTATCAACTCTGATCTTGAGTCTCAAGCTGCAGCCGACTTAGGTTCTGGTTTGCTTGATTACTACATGAGAGAAAAACATTTAGAAGCAAAATTAAACCGCGCTACTGAATTAGCTTTAGTCCTACGCGAAGGTTGGACCGTAGTTGATTGGGATGTTAATGCCGGGGAAGTTATTAGAACCGACGAAAACCAAGAAAATCCAATTTTCGAAGGTGATGTTAGTGTAACTAACTATTCAATGCTTGATGTTTGTCGTGATGTTTATAAAAGAAACCACACAAGCCATGCTTGGTACATCGTCCGTGGATATCGTAATAAATATGACTTAGCAGAGACTTATAAAGATCTTTCGGACAAGATTTTGAATCTTCGAGTGGACGAAAGACAAGAAGTTGAGTTCGAACTTAACCCTTGGTTTATCAATCGTTCAGCTTATACCGCTTCTGACTTAGTTCCGGTTTACACTCTTTATCATGATAAAACTCCATCAATGCCAGACGGACGTCTAGTTGTTGTAGCTGATAAAGATTGTGTATTGTTCGACGGGCCCCTCCCTTATAAGCGTCCTTATATCTTTAAAATTTCAACTACAGATGTTTTTGATATGCCTCTTGGCCATTCAAACATGTTTGACCTTTTAGCATTGCAAGATGCTCTAGACATGACAGTTTCGGCCATTCTTACGAATCAGGCAGCGAATGCAGTTCAAAACTTCCAAATGCCAAAAGGTTCTGGGCTTAAGGTGACAAACATTACAGACGGTTTGAGAGTTGTTGAGTTTGACCCTAAGCTTGGTCCTATTCAACCCCTTAATTTATTGCAGACAGCTCCGGAAGTCTTTACATTTGGAGATAAGCTCAATGAGTGGATGCAACTACTCTCTAATGTCTCTAGCATATCACGCGGCGATGCACCGGCTAGCATGTCGGGGACTGCAATGGCCCTTTTGCAGCAGCAAAGCATCCAATTTAATTCAGGGCTTCAATTAGCACACACCCAACTTTTAGAGAACGTAGGAACAGCCATCATTGAGCTCCTACAAGAATTTGCAGAGGAGCCGAGACTAGCAATCATCGCAGGAAAAACCAAGCAACCTTTGATGAAGTATTTTAGCGGTGCTGATTTACAAGGCATTAATCGTGTTATTGTAGACTCTGCTAATCCGTTGACCAAAACTTCAGCAGGTCGAGTAGAGATTGCGAATCAATTATTGCAAACTCCGGGAATGATTAAGACTCCTGAACAATATTTAAGTGTATTGACTACAGGAACTCTTGAACCAATTTACGAACATGACCGCTCTAGACAATACCTAACACGTTCAGAAAATGAAGCACTTTTGAATGGTGAGCAAGTAACTGCATTATTAACAGATGACCATGCAATTCATGCGCTTGAACATTCTTGCGTTTTAAATTCCTTGGAAGCTAGGAAACGTCCGGACATTGTTCAAAATGTTTTGGCTCACATCCAAGAACATATGGATATGGCAAAACAGATGCCTCCTGAATTGGCTGCAATGTTGAAGCAAACTAGTTTTGCAGCGCCTGCACCAGCACAAGGAGTGAGTCCAGAAATGATGAACCCTCAACCACCACTTGAACAGCAAGCGGCACCGGGTGAGGTTAACATCCCAGCACCTGCACAGAGTCCATTACCACCTTTAGCTTAAGGAGTTTTATGAGTACACCAGAAGATATAGCTGCAAGCGTTCCCGATTTTGCACCGGAACACGACGAAGGGGGAGAGGTTCAAGAGAACCTTTCCCTAGGTTCTGAAGATCAAACCCCGGGGGAGACAGAGAACCCACCCACAGAAACAACTCAATCTATGCTTAAGAAGTTTAAACTTAAAGTAGATGGGGAAGAAATTGAGGAGGAGTTTGATTTATCCAATGAGGAAGCTTTGATTAAAGAGCTGCAACTTGCTAGAGCTGCAAAAAAGCGCATGGCTGAAGCTCAAGAGACTAAGCGCAAAGCTTATGAACTTATGCAATCAATCGACTCTGACCCTGCAAACATGCTAAAGCGTCTCGGCCCTAAGGGTTTTGAGATTGCTGAAAGACTTTTGCTTGAGAAAATGCAAGATGACATGCTTTCGCCTGAAGAGAAACAATTCAGAGAGATGAAACGTCGTCTTGAATCTTACGAAGCTCAAGAAAAAGAAATGGTAGCAAAGCAAGAAGCTGCAAAACTTGAAGCTATGGAAAAAGAACAAGCTGCACACTATCAGCAAGTAATTATCGACGCTTTAGAAAAGTCAGGACTTCCGAAGACTGCAGAGTCTGCTAAACGTCTAGCCTTTTTACTACATAAGAACTTGCAGCTAGGCATTGAACTAGATGCGGTTGATTTAGCAAAAGAAGTAAAAAATGAATATACAACAAACATACAACAACTATTGAAAAATGCGACGCCTGAGCAATTGGTTGAATTACTTGATAAAGATGCAGTGAAGAAGCTTCGTCAATACGATACTAATCAGTTTAAAGCTCGACAAAAGTTTAGTGGTACAAAAACAGCAGCGCAAGGCCATGCTTTACCACCTCAAACAAAAGCGCGCGGCTATCAAACTTTGGAAGAGTGGCAAGAAGAACTCAACCAACGTCTAAAAAGAAACTAAATATATTGCAAAGCATTGCAAGTTAAGACACAATTTTCACGAGGCTTACTCTCAACACCAGAGAGTGAGCCAACTCTTTTGATTACTCACTACCAGAGAAATCACACAATTAATTTACAATTTAATATTCATTTTATTTTTAATCTAAAGGGGTTCAAAAATGTCAGCTTATAATACGGTTAGTACACTAGACGGTTTGTTTAAGGTAATTTACGGCGAAGGTCCTGTTAAGGCAGTTCCTGAAGTAGCAATTCTTCAAAAAGAAGTAAAATTCGAAAAGTCTTCTAAAATCGGTAAATCTTATAACTTCCCAGTTATTTTATCTTCTGAGGCTGGCGTTACTTATTTAGCAGCAGGCGCAGGCGTTCAAACTCTTAATGATGCTATTGCAGCACAATTAAAAGAAGCTTCTGTAGACGCCAACCAAATTATTATTCGCGGTCAAATGGATTACGAAGCAGCAGCGAAAGCCGTTACTTCTAAAGAGTCTTTTAAATCAGCAACTGAATTGTTGGTTATGAATCTTCAAGAAACTGGTTCACGCCGCCTTGAAATCGCAATGATCTACGGTCAATCTTCAACGGGTCTTGGAACTGCTGATAGTTCTGCTAACATTGGTTCTACTTCAACTTCTGTGACTATGCTTGCAGCGGGTTGGGCGCCAGGAATTTGGGCCGGGGCGGAAAATGCGACTGTAAATTTCTACAAAGTTTCTGATAACTCTTTAGTTTCTTCATCTACAGATGCAGTTTTCACAATTTCTGCAGTGAACTTTGATGATCGCAAATTGACTATCACTGGAACTTCAACTGGTATTTCTGCACTTGATACAGCTCTTGGAGCAGGTGACTGCTACATTCACTGGAAAGGTGCTAAAACTGCTGAAATGGTTGGATTGCAAAAAATCGCAACTAACACTGGCTCACTTTTCGGTATCGATGCTGCTTCTTATGCTCTTTGGTCTGGTTCAACTTATGGTTTCGGTTCTGCTGCAGTAACTTCAGCTAAGCTTTTGAACATGGCTGGAAAAGCAGTATCAAAAGGTGGTTTGATTGGTGAAGCAACTATCTTGATGTCGCCAAAAACTTTCATGAATCTCTCTGGTTCAATGACTGATCAACGTCGCTTTATGGGTGGTCAAAAAGAGGATACTGGAATCGCAGGATTCGAGACTATCACTCTTATGGGACCGAATGGAAAACTTTACATCGTTCCTCATCCAATGATGAAAGAAGGTGAATGTATTCTTGCTCCATTCAAGCAATTGCGTCGAATTGGTACACAAGAGTTTTCTTTCCAAACTCCAGGTCGTAAAGATGAACTTTTCTTGCATCTTGATTCTAAGAATGCTTACGAGCTTCGTTTATACACTGGTCAAGCAATCGTTTGCTTGAAGCCTGCTCAACTTGTTTACGGTAATGCTATCGTTAACACTTAGTAGTTCCATCCTGGGGCCTGGAGAAATCCGGGCCCTTTTTTCCGACATTTCAAACTCTCTAGACGGAGGCTCCCTTGTCTACTAACGTCGTATTTAATGGTGTAACTTATTCCATCCCGGCCGAGGGTGACAGCAATTGGGGAACCAATGTCTCTAATTACTTAATCGCACTCGCTTCTGGCACTCTTTCTAAATCAGCAGGTCTTTTCACTCTGACAGCGGAACTAGATTTCGGCGCGACCTATGGTTTGAAAACAGCCTATGTAAAATCAAGAGCAACTAATCCCGCTGGCACAGGTGTTTTTAGACTTGGGAATGCTCAAGCGGTATCTTGGAGAAATGCGGGTAACTCTGCAGATCTAGCTTTAATAGTTAATTCTTCAAATGAACTTACTTTTAATGGAGTTAAAATAGGACTTTCTGGTTCTATCACTAATTCCGACATCGCAGCCGGTGCAGCGATTGACCTAAATAAACTTGCAGCGGTAACAGCATCGAAGGTTCTTGTTTCCGATGCTTCTGGTTTTGTTTCTGCATCTAGCGTGACAACTACAACTTTGGGATACTTAGACGCTACAAGCTCAATTCAAACACAACTCAACGGCAAAGAGCCGACTATCACGACTTTATCGATTGCAAAGGGTGGTACTAACTCTGGTACTTCTTTAAATAATAATCGAGTCATGCAATCAAGCTCAGGTGCTATCGTTGAAGCGGCGGCAATTACTGCAGCTAGAGTATTGATTTCAGATGCAAACGGCATCCCGACTCATTCAACTATTACAACAACAACTCTTTCATATTTAGATGCTACTTCGAGCATTCAAACTCAATTGAATGCCAAAGAAGGCACAATTACTAATTTGCCGATAGCTCAAGGCGGTACCAATAGCACGACAGCTTTGAACAACAACCGCATTATGCAATCAAGCGGCGGTGCTATTGTTGAAGCTGCAGCTATAACAGCAGCACGCGTTCTTATTTCAGATGCTAACGGCATCCCAACGCATTCAACTATCACTAGCACTACCCTTGGTTATCTAGACGCTACATCAAGCGTACAAACTCAATTAAATGGTAAAGAGCCAACAATAAGCGCAGGCACTACCGCGCAATACTGGCGTGGTGATAAATCTTGGCAAACTCTCGACAAGTCTGCAGTAGGTTTAAGCAATGTCGACAATACTTCAGACGCGACTAAAAACGCGGCAGCAGTGCAATTGACTAACAAAGATTATGAGGGTGGCACGGCTTCAAATACTTCACGTTTAACAGTGCCTAAGAATACAAAAACCAATCTTGATGCTTTAACTCGTAAAGAAGCAACTTTGGTTTACGGTTCTGACACTGATAAACTTTATGTCGATGATGGGACGACCTTAGTTGAGGTGGGTTCTGGTAGTGGTGGGTCGATTAACTTTATCACAAACGGCAATGGCTCCGCGGGGACTACTGGTTGGACCGAGGGCTCGTATACAGCAGCGGCAAAACCTAGCGGTTCATTCACTGCTTCAAGTGGTTCCGGTAAATTTGCTATAGGGTCAACCAGCACGACGCCTGTCGGACCGGGGACTAGCTCTTTAACTTTCACAAAATCAAGCGGTGCAAACTATCAAGGTAGAGCTATTGAATATTCATTCGCTCTAGGTCTTGGTTATCGTGCTAAAGTTTTACAAATTAATATTCAATATATTATTAATTCAGGTACATTTGTCGGTGGGTCTAATTCTACAAATTCATCATTAATCTGGTATTGCGCTTTTTCAAATGATAATGGCTCAACTTATACAGTGTCAGAACCATCTACGTTTAAAATGTACAGCAATAGTTCAACAATTAGTGCGGATTTTGCGGCTAATATTCAAACGCCGTACGACGCCACTAACATGAAGCTTATTGCTTATGTGTCTGAAACTGCGACAACTGCATGGGTAGTTGAAGCGGTTGTTGGTGTGAGTCCTTCTCAATATGTTTACGGAACGCCGATTACGGATTGGACAACATTCACCCCAACAGGTTCATGGACTACTAATACAACATACAATGGAAAATGGCGTCGTGTTGGTGATTCAATGGAAATTCAAGCTCAATTAACGTTATCGGGCGCTCCTAATGCAACTTCACTCACTATTAATATGCCGTCAGGCTATACAATTGATACTAATAAATTACCAACTAATCTTGGATATGATTCGGGACTTGGTTGGGCTGAGGGTATTTCGGCTACGGCTGGAGCTGCATACGCTTTATTCCCAGCTTATAATACAAGTACATCTTTTTATATTTTGTGTTTATCAAATCCGAATGTAGGTGGAAATCAATCCGTTGTAACTCAAACTGTTCCTATTACCTGGGCAAGTACTGCTCGAATAGTAGCACATATAACCGTGCCCATTCTTGGATGGAGCTCGTGCATTCAAATGAATGATCAGACTACACAGCAAGTTGTGGATTTTGTTGGTTATGTATCAGTGAATCAAGCAGTTACTGCCAATACTACTAATTTCAATTTAGCAACTAGAAAAGATTCTACTGGCGCATGGACTGGTTCGACTTATGTTGTGCCCGTTGCCGGAGATTATTCTGTTACTGGTTTGAACTCAGCAACAACAGCAACAAGCTTCGGGACCGATATTTATCTAAATGCTGTAAATACTAGAAGATTACTAGTGTCAGTGAGTGGTGCGCAAACTTCAGGTGCAACAATTTTGGAGAATTTAAAAGCTGGTGATATTATATCATTTAGATCTACTCAAACCTTATCAATTGAAGCCAATGCCACGGGCTCTTTCACTATTTCTAGACTCTCAGGCCCCTCATCAATCGCAGCGACAGATACCGTTGCAGCAAGCTATTGGTTGAGTGCAAACTTTGCAGCAAGTACGACAGTGCCAATAAATTTTGACTCTCGTGAGTATGACTACACAGGAAGCGTTCAAACCTCTGCGACTGCGTGGCGTTTTGTTGCGCCCATTAGTGGGCTTTATCAAATTAATTTATACGGGGAAGGCGGCCTTGTAGCCATAAATGTCTACATATATAAAAACGGAAGTGCATATAAACAAGTTGCTTTTGATGCTGGATCGAACTCAATATTTAGCGGCGCAACTGCAATCAGATTGCTAGCAAGTGAATATATAGATGTAAGACCAAGTTCATCAGTTACTATTGGAGGGGGCACCTTGGCAGGTGTTGGTACAGCAATTTCAATTATTAAAGTCGGGAATTACTAATGTTTAAAATAAATATTAACTCACAAACACAAGGTAACTTCTGGTTAGAAAAACAAACACAAACAGAGGTAGACGAATATCTCACCTGGTGCGCTGAAAGTGCGCACTGGGGAAAGCCCGCTTGGATTGAGGAAGTTCCAGAAAAAATCGACCTTGAAGTTATAGACGGCGTCCAACACCAAAAAACTACACCAGGCTATCAAATTGTACATCCTGCTGAGTATGAAATCACAGTGGAAGACATGACTGCTCAAATTGAAGCTGAAAAAGCACAAATAGAAGCAGTTCAAGCCGCTCAACAACAATCAGCAATTCGACTCATGACTTTTCCTAATCAAGTTGATGCTTGCCAAGACCTCGAAGCTTTGAAAGCTGCGATAAAAGTCATGGTGTCAGATATTGCAATGTTATTAATGAAAGAAGGTAAATAATGAAACAACTTTTGATCTATCTCCGTTTTGCACAACTATTCGGACACAACTGCCACAACTTTGTTGGGCAAAAAACATTTTTCCAAGACCATTCCTTTTTCGGTGATTTCTACGGAATGGCTGAAGGATTTTACGACGGCGTAATTGAGCGCATGATCGGACTCGGCGAAGAGGTTGACCCGGTTCAGGTTCAAGTGATGGCCGCTCAATATCTTGCTCAAGCTAAATACCCTTTCAATGACAATGACACTTGCTTCAAAGGTTGCTTAGCAATCAGCAAAGAACTTTGTGCTGAGATCGATAAACTTTGCCAAAGTGGAAAATATTCTGAAGGTACTAAGCAACTATTAGGTGGCATAGCCGATCAATTAGAAGTTCAAATTTACAAAATTCAACAAAGACTAAAAGGATAAATTGATGGACCCAATTAAATTAAAAAATAAAGTTCTAGAAGATTTAATGTCAGTCCTTGATGAAGAGGACGGCGCTAAATTGATGAAACATCCTAAAGTCCTTGCGGCTAAGGTAACTATTGCTAAGCCTATGGGCAAAGAGATGCCAATGGGTGAAGGCATGCCAAAGATTCACGAAGGTGAAGAGATGCCAGAAATGCCGGAGATGGAAGGCGCAGAAATGCCAGAGACTGAGGGAGAACCTGAAGGTCTTATGGATATCTTGGAAGATATCGCAGAGGTTAAAGAACTTCCTGTAGAGTTAAAAGCTAAATTAATGAAGTTTATCAAATAACAAAGGGGTAGGGAATGAACACGACGGAACTAATAACAAGTTTGAAAATTAAAGGGTCATTCCCTACCGCGAACGACCTCTTTTCAAACTCTGATTTCTTAGCTTTATTTAATCACCAAATGAAAACTGAAATGATCCCAGTCATGCTGTTTTTATCTGAAGATTATTTTTTGCTCACTAAAAGCTATAACATTAGTCAAAACGGCAACTACAGACTTCCTTCGCGCTCAATTGGTGCAAAGCTGCGTGATTTACAAGTGCAAGACACCGGCGGCAATCTAATCCCATTAAAAAGATTATTTGAAGAGGACAGACCGGCAAACTTGACGGGTTATTATATTTATAGAAACTCGGTTCAACTTGCGAATCAATTTGTGAGCGGTACTTTATTGCTTAAGTATTATGCAAGACCAAACACATTAGTCATGCCTACGGCTTGCGCTCAAGTATTGAGCTGGGATAATACTGCTAAAACGGTCACTGTATCTTCAGTGCCAGACACTTTTGCAAACGGTATCTTATGTGATTTTGTACAAAACAAAAATCCATACGATTTATTAAGTTATGACAATGCAATTGTGGGTATTTCAGGAACAACTATTGAGATGACTGAAATCCCGGAAGGATTAGCAGTAGGTGACTGGTTGTGTTTAGCTGAAGAGGCGCCGGTCCCAATGCTACCTGAAGAGATGCATGCGGTTCTTGTTCAATCGGCTCTAGTTGCAGCATTGTCGGCTAAAAAAGATAAAGCACTAGATTATGAATCAAAAACTTTAGAGAGAATTAAGCAAGATGCTATTCGCATGCTCGATCCTCGTGTTGAAAATGACTCTGTATCGTTCCGCTCTGGCCGCTTGCTTAACTTCTTTGCTAATCGGTGGTATTAATGAGTCAAACTCTCTTATTACAAATAAATGGATTAAACACAAATTCGAATCAATTAAGCCGGGTAAGTCCCGGCTCTTTGACGGTTGCTCAAAATCTTGTCATTGATAAAGACGGAATAGGCGAACCTCGCCGAGGTGTTAACTATTATCCGAATAGCCCCTCCCCGGACACGATTAGACATGACCGTTTATTCGAATTCCAAGGCCATTTAATTGCACATCGATCAAACGATAATACTCTAGCTTATTATAATAGCGGATGGACTGAGTACAATTCGGGCGCAACTTTTGCCAATGTTGATAACGACTATGCTCGCATGAGGTTTTTAAAGACTGCTGGCAATTGCTATTTCACTGCTGCGACTGGTGTTTACATGTTAGACGCCTATAATGGGACTGTTTACTCAACTGGCATGCCGAAAGGTCTCGACGGTTTGGGTAGCACTACAGGTGCAACCGGATTCATGGCCAACAATACTCAAGTTGCGTATCGTGTTGTGTGGGGTTCAAAAGATGCTAACAACAATCTTTATCTAGGCGCACCTTCTCAACGCATAATCGTAGCTAATACTTCAGGCGGAACGCGTGACGTTTCTTTAACATTCACAATTCCTGCAGGTATTACAGTTAACGACTTTTATCAGGTCTATCGTTCTAAAGAATCAGCAAGTTCAACGGATGAGCCGAATGATGAGCTTCAACTTGTTTATGAAAATAATCCCAGCTCTGCAGAAATAAGCGCTAAGTCTGTTACATATACAGATAGCACTCCTGTATCTTTAATGGGTGCTTTTCTTTATACAAACAGCTCACAAGAAGGCCCGGCGGAAACTAACGACATCCCTCCAGTTTCTGCAGATATTGCATTTTTTAAAAATTACACTTTCTTCGCTAATACAAAAACAAAGCATAAGCTTTTCATTTCATTGTTGTCAGTGGGCGGGACTGGGTTAGTTAATAGTGACACTATTACCATTAACTCAATGGTCTTCACTGGCCAAAGCACTGAAAACATTGCTACCGGACAATTCAAAATTACTACGTCAGGTTCAGCGGCGCAAAACATCGCAGATACTGCTCAGTCCTTGGTCAAAGTAATCAATCAAATTACTTCGAACACTTCCATCTATGCTTATTATGTAAGCGGATTCGATGAGTTGCCGGGGCAAATTCTTTTAGAAAAAAGAATTACAGATAACATATCCTTTACGGTTACAACTTCAAGAGCTGCTGCATTTAATTTAGATGATGGAGTAAGTGATAACGAAGAGTTCATTAATGGCCTAATGTGGTCGAAAGACAATCAAGCTGAGCATGTACCTGCGTCTCACTTACAAAGGGTAGGTTCTAACAACTTCCCTATTAGAAGAATCTTAGGTCTTAGAGACTCATTGTTTATTTTAAAAGACGATGGAGTTTTCAGGCTTACAGGTTCGGGTGGTACGTGGTCAATTCAGCCTCTTGATACTTCGACAAAGATTATTGCTCCCGATACTGCGTGCGTAGTTAACAATCAAATTTATTGTTTAACTGATCAAGGTATCGTGGCAATTTCTGACCTGGGTGTAGAAATTAAATCTATAGTCATAGAAAACCAAATTAAAGAATTAATTTCTATTGATTACACACATTTAAAAACTATGTCTTTCGGAATTGCTTACGAAACTGACCGAAAATATATCTTATATACTATCGGCGCAGCTAGTGACACGAATCCTACCCAGGCTTTCGTCTATAACACAATCATGAATAAATGGACTCTTTGGACAAAGGGTGTAGTTCACGGCTTTGTTAATCCTGAAGATGACAAACTTTATTATGCACAAGGCGGGACTCATCACATTTTGCAAGAAAGAAAAGATTTTACGTCTCTAGACTTTGCAGATGAAACCTTGACTGGCTACAATATTCTTTCAACCAATGGCAAAATCATCGAACTTGATAGCATTCTAGATATCGAAGTTGGGGACGTACTTTGGGAGAGTGATACAAATTACTCAATCATTACTGCAATCGATGCATTCTTAAGTACTGTTACTGTAACAAATACTAAGACCTGGACTATTGGAGCTGTTTCAATAATTAAAGCAATCGACTGTCAACTAGAGTTTACAAACATTACAAACGACAACCCCGGAGTGATGAAGCTTTATCAAGAAATCGCTTGGTTGTTCCGCGAAAAGGGATTTTCTACCGCTACAACTTCTTTTTACACTGACCTAAGCGGTGGCTATGAGGGGACTACTATCTATGGTGATTACGGCTCAGGTTCTTGGGGTGGTTTTCCGTGGGGAACTATCCCGTGGGGAGGATTGCTTCGACCAAAGCCTATTCGTGTTTTTGTAATGAGAGAAAAATCGAGAGGATCTTTATTGAGCGTAAGATTGCAAGTGAAAAATGCTTTTTCAGCCTGGGCGATTAACGGTTTGAGCGTTCAATTTGATTACGTATCTGAAAGAATGACGAGGGAATAATGGCATTAATCAAACCTCAAAAGTTTATTGTCGAGGCATTTAGAGAGCAAGCAGGTTGGATTGGGTCTTTACTCAATCCGCTTAATTTTATGTTCAATGATTTAAGTCTAGCTTTTAACAATCAAATAACTATTAAAGAAAATCTTTATCAAGAAATTAAAGAAATTAAATTTAAAAATGAAACTGCATCTTTCCCGCTAAGATTTCGAACTAAGTTCAATGTGTATCCTCAGGGAATGTTAATGATCTATAGTTATAATAACACACTTTCAACACCAGCAGCTTTGAACTCTGCAATCGACTGGACCTTTACGAATAATGAAATAATAATTTCGTCAATTTCTGGTCTTACAGCTTCACAGAGTTATACTATTAAAATGCTAGTGATTTACGGCTAGGGGGGACAATGCCATTTCGTTTAGAAGATGAACAAGCAGGACAACCAACAACAAACATTTCGGGAGTTTCTGCAGGAATAGACTTGAATGTTCCCTCTGGAAAGGGAAAAGCTTCCCCCCAACGGTCGGGACAATATCAAAACATTCAGCAATACCTCAGTGCTAACCAGCCGCAAGGCGCTCAGATGGCCGGAAAAGTTGCCGGCGTAGTTGAGCAGTCAGCTACTGAAGCAGAAAAAGCAGGCAAAGCTTTGACTGAACAAGCTCCTAAAATAGGCGAGTTCAAACCTGAAGAAGTTCTAGGGCAAGTTACTAGTGGACAAGCTCCATCAATGACTCGTGAGCAATATTCTACACAAAAGACAACTGGTGGCTATACCGGACCGCAAGACATTACTGGTCTCACTGGTTATGGCGAAGCTCAGACTAAAGGACAACAAGCTCAAACTAATGTTCAGGCTGCAACTACCGAACAAGGCCAAAAGAATTTGTTGCAGCAAGCTTATGGCCGCGCTGGGTACGGTGGTTTGTCTGGGCAGAATATTCTTGATCAAGCTTTATTTTCTCAATCTCAGGGTGGCCGTGAAGCTATCTCAGCACTTGGTCAAAAGTATTCTAATCTAGCTAATGTGTTGGGCGGATATCAAACTCAAGCTGGAGACATATTAAAAGCGTCTCAAGAGCAAGCGGCTAAAAATATTGCAGCATTCGCACCGGCTGAAGCTGCAGCAAAAACAGGCATCTTATCGCCGATTCAACAAAGAGCAGCGGAAGCTAATTTACAAAAAGAATATCAAGCCGCGGCTGAAGATCTACAAGACTTAACCTTGAATCCTGAGACAATGGCGATGCTTGGATTAACTCAAGGCCAAAGAGTTTATGGTGCTAATCTTGGTTCTTTCATTGGAGCTCCTACAGCTCAAGCGACTGTGCAAAATATTGCAACCGAACAAGAGCGACAAAGATATAACGATCTCATGAATTACCTTGGCGGTAATGCTCAAGATTTAACTTTAGGACAACCGACTTATAAACCGGTAGAAGTCAGACAAAGCGAATTACAAAAAGAACTTGAGTCGAGAGGGACTGAATTTTCTACTCGTGAAAAAGATATCGGAGCGATTCAAGGAAGCCTCAACAACATTTTAAATAATGGTTATGATTTAGCAATGCTAGGATTAAAACCTGAACAGATGCAAAATCTTAATACGTACGAAGGTCTTAAAGACGCATATCAATCAATTAAAAATCAACAAGGCAATTCACCTTTTTGGAATTTCTTACATGGAGCTCCGCCGCCTAGCGAATGGGGTTGGGATGCAGGTACTCAAGCGAGATATCGTGCTACATGGTCTTTTATTCCTCAGATGGAACAAAAACTTAATGAGCTTCAAGGCTTGGGCGCCGAAAATAAAATTACTTCATCTTTAACTTTACCGGGAATGGCAATTAAAACAAAACCAGGAGGCATATAATGATACCAGCATTGATAGGGGCCGGTCTCGGCCTCGTGGGGATGATCAATCAACAAAATCAACAAAAGGCGCAAACTGAGGCGATGAATCGCGCTCAAGATATTATTAATCAAGTGCCTTTGCCTGTGCTTAAAGAATACTATCCAGAACTTTATCAGCAAGTTGTCACTTTAGTTCCTGAAGCGGAACAGGCCGTAGAATTGGGACCAACTGCTCTAACTGGTATTTCTACAGACCTGGCTTTGAGGCAAGCTCAAATGAATGCACTTCTTAAGCTACAAGAAGTCGGACAAACAGGAATGACCGCAACCGATCAAGCTCGATTAGCTCAAATTCAAAGCGAACAGCAAGCGGCTTTGAGAGGAGAGCAAGGAGCTATCACTCAGAATCTCGCTACTCGTGGAATGGGTGGTGGTATGTCTGAGCTAGTTGCAAAACAAATTGCAGCTCAAGGCGCAGCTAATCGCATGTCTCAGGCTGGACTTGATGTGAAGGCGCAAGCTGAGCAAAGAGCTCTACAGGGTATCATGCAAAGCGGACAGCTTGGCGGACAGATGCAACAACAAGAATTCGGACAACAAGCTCAAGTGGCTGCAGCAAAAGACGCTATTGCAAGATTCAATGCTGCAAATTTACAGCAAGTTGGTTCTTCTAATGTCGCAGCTAGAAATCTTGCTCAACAACAAAATGCACAAATTGCTCAACAAATGGCTCAACAATCTGTAGCAGAGAAAAACAAAGCTCAGATGTATAATTTGGGACTAGCTCAGCAACAATATCAAAATCAATTGGCAAAAGCGACAGGACAAGCGACAGGCTTGCAAAACCTTGCAGCTACTCAAGCTCAACAACAAGCAGCCCAAAATCAATTGATTGGTGGGTTAATTCAAACAGGCGCAATGTACTACGGCGGCCAGCCTAAAACTAAAATCCCGGGTGAGGTGTAATCATGGACGATCAATTAGCGCAATATTTGAAACAAAAATATGCTGAAGAGTTGGGCGGTATAAATACCGCTCAAGCATTCGCTAATCTTGGGGATGTTTTAGCAGGACAAAAGGTGGGCACAACTAGTCCATATTTCACAGAGCAAAGAAAACTTGCAGAAACTCAAACTCTTGGCGAGATAGACAAACAAAGAGAGCTTGAAATGAAAAAGGCTCAACTTGCAGAAACGTTGAACACTAAGTTAATGCAACTTCAACAACAAAAAGATCAAGCCGCAAGCAATAATGAATTCAGGAAACTACAACTTGAGCAAAACAAACAAATTGCAGAGGGCAATCAAGAATTGCGTAAATTACAGATGGAAACACAAGCATCTGAACGCAAGGCCAAAAAAGAAGAACTTTCAGGAGTACAAGCAAAGCAATTAGGTCTTGCTCAAGCCGGCCAAACTGCAGCCTCACAATATGAAAGTGCAATTAAAAAAGGGACTGGAGAGTCTGGTTGGCAAAAATATGACCCTACCTCTTATGGTGATTGGTTACAAAGTCAGTCGTGGACTCCTGCATTTCTAAAATCAGAATCCGCAAAAGAAGCGCAGGCAGCAAAAAGCGCGTGGGTTGAGACTTATCTACGAGATGCATCGGGCGCAGCTATTGCACCAAGTGAACGTTTGGCTTATGCGAGGGATTATTTTGAAGAGCCTGGAGATACTCCGCAAGTTGTTGCTAATAAGGCAGCATTAAGAGCGCAAAAAGAAAAGAATGCTTTGCTAGGTGCTGGACCCGGTGCTGAAAAATTCCAAAAAGTAGAAACTCCTCAAATTCCTAAAATGCCAGGCATAAGAGAGACAAAAATCTACCAGGGCAAAAAATGGGAACTAGTCGGTAAAGATAGAAAAGATCCGAACTCTTGGAAAGTTGTAGGTGAGTAATGGCTGAACAAGCTCCTTGGGAAACACAAGAAAACGAAGTAGCTCCTTGGGAAACTCCCGAGGAAGTTCCATTTTATACCTTAAGACCTGAAATGTTAGGCGCTGGCTTTATGGCTGGCCTTGGTAAAATTGATGAGTATACCGGCGCACCATTAAGAAAGTTCTTCACCGAAATGGCTACCGGTAAAGAGCTTGAAAAAGCTCCAACTGGCGCAGAGCAGGCCGCAATGATGGGCGCCCCTACTACTAGCTATCAAGAAGCTTACGGCGTTCCTAAGATGCTTGGTGGAGGTTTAAGCCCTGCAGATATTTACGGAGTTGGTTTAGAAATAGCGCAAGACCCTTTGATGCTTGGTGGATATGCAGCCAAAGGAATTTCTAAAGGTGCTGAGTTTTTGAAAGGTCTTGGAGGTCTTGGAGAAGCTGCAGAATCTACAGCGAAAGCAGGTGCAAAAGCTGGAGCTAGTGCTACTTCTGCAATGCGTGGAGCTCAAGAAGCTGAACAAGCGGCGGCGGCTATGGGTCAAGCGGCGCAAGAAGCGACTATAGGCGGCGGAGAACAAGCTGCAAAAATGACCGGCGAATTTTTCAAAGTAAAACCTCCTCAATCGGTAAAAGAAATCGAAGGATGGCAGGCACCCGCTGGCTTAGATAAAATGCAGCAACTAGAACGCATGAGAGAAATTCAAACTACGGTACCGGATTTAATGGTCCCGCCAACTGAATTTCATTTTAAAATGTTTGAAGACCCTAAAGCAATGAAATCTCTAAAGTCCGATTTTGACAATTTATCAAGCCCTGTAAAAACTCAGCTTGGTAAATACAATATATCAATGCTTAATGAATCGGCTCAGAAAACAGAGCAGACGATTAAAGGATTGACCCCAGGTAAAGAAATTCTAAAAACCGCGGACACTGGTGAGAATTTCATTCAGAATGCTTTAAATACTTACAAAGCACACAAACAAGAAGCCGGGCCTTTATTTGAACAGATGCAAAAATCTAAACCTTTAACGGCTGCAGATGTAGACTTTTTGAAGGGCGGTATCATTGAAAACACAAAAGCCGCTCCATTGCTCGCAGTAGACGATGAAGGCAAAATGTTCTTGAAACCAAATACATCAAGAACGGGATTGAGTGACTCTGAATACAATGCAATAAAAAGAGTTTTTGATGATCTCGGTGGTCCTGTTACTTTCCAAGATCTTCAAAGACAAAGAGAATATCTTCGAAAAATGATTGATCCGGCTAATCCTGCAGCAACTGAGGAGCTTTCAAAAGTTCGCTCTATTATGCTTGATCAGCTTCAAGAAATGGCATCTAAGAAAATGCCAAATATGCGTCAAGTGTTTCAAGATTACGCTAAAAATGAAACTGCAATTGATAATATTGAGAAAATCATTGGCGGTAAGCTCGAATCAATGAATCGAATTTTTGCGGCTAATCCCGAAAAGGTAGTTAAAAAGATTTTGTCTAATCCAAACAATCAAGAAATTGTAAGCCAATTTCTCGGTAAAGATGCCTACAATGAAATTCTTGCAAGTTATCTAGAGGAAGGATTTAAAAAATCTTTTGACGAAGTTCGCGGATTCAAACCGCAAGACATGCGCGCCTTTTTGAATCAAAATCAAAACCTTTTAGCTCGAAGCATGGCACCGGAACAAATCGAAAGATTGAAGGCTTTGGCTGATCATGGATATTTGGCTAGAAGGTTTCTAGATGAAGTTAATCCATCAGGAACAACAGAAGCATTTTTAAAAGCTATTGAACCAGGTGTATTCACTCAGGAAGTAATACAAAAAGGTCCAGTGGCTGCGGTCAAACAAGGTCTGTATAGCAAAGTATTGACTAGCCAAAAGCAAAAGCAGTCAATGGAAGCTTTAAATCAAGTCTTAGCAGGTGCAGAGGCTACTACTGAAGCTTCAGCAAAAACTAAACTTTACGAAGCTTTAAAAGCTAAAATGCCAACTGTTACACCTGAGGCAGCGGCTGAAGCGGGAAGAGCTGGAGCGGCTACCGGCGCAGTTTTAAGAATGCAACCAAAGAAAAAAGAAGAAGAAAAACCGAAAGCAAAACCTAATCAAACAAATATCATGCAAAAACTGCAAGGTTCTCCTTATCAATCAGTTTTACAAAATGCACTTGATCAAGGTGGAGAACAATCTTTTGCGGCTGCAAATTATGTTCTTATGAATCGTGACGAGAAATTCCGTAAATTAATTAATGAAGAGGAAGTGTAAATGCAGCACTTAATCTATCCCCCGACGGGGACTGAATCATTAGATGAACTAAAAGCAAGTCTCAGCTTTGATGCATTTTCAAAGCTGAGGGTATCTCAATCTTACGGTCTACTTGAATCTAAATTCCTTTACAGTAAACAGCCAATCGTCTGGGAAGATATTACCGACACAAGCGGCGTTTCTACATATCTAAGCGATGAGTCGGCGGTTAAAATTGAGGTAGGAACTGGAGCCGGTGATTACTGTATCCGTCAAACTTATAAATATTGGCCGTACATTGCAGGAAACTCTCAGCGCATTTTATTGACTGGAAACTTTCAAAATAAAGAAACTGGACGAGTAAAGCGGATTGGTTCATTTGACAACTCTAACGGAGTTTTTTTTGAACTAGCTTCCGATGACTTATATGTGGTGATTCGTTCAAGTACTTCGGGAAGTCCAGTAGACACACGAGTGAAAAGAACTTCATTCAACATTGATAAATTGGATGGGACTGGACCTAGTGGAGTCACGATAGATTTTACTAAAAGACAAATATTTTTAATTCAATATCAATGGCTTGGGGTAGGTACCGTTTCTTATGGATTCAGTTTTAATGGAAAAATTTATTTATGCCATCAAGTCCATAACGCTAATTCAGGCACAACCACCTATATGGCCAATCCTAATTTGCCTGTCAGATATGAAATAAGAAACACAGGGACACCCACAGGCACTGGAGTCATGAAGCAAATTTGCGCTTCAGTCGCTTCTGAGGGTGGTTATCAGATACCAGGATATGACTTTGCAGCAGGAAACAACTCGGTAGGTAAAGCGCTTACTAATACTAATCGAACAATGATTTTAGCCATTAGAATGAAAAACTCATTCAATAGTAAACCGAATCGAAGATTGGTTAGATTAAAACAAGTTGATAATTTTGTTTTGGGTGGCAATGCTTATATTGAAGTCGTTCATGTTTCTGGAATTACTGCAACTACAGCAACGTGGTCAGATGTCGAAAATGATTCTTGCGTTGAAATTTCAACTGATATCAGCGCAGTAACTGCAATTGACTATCATCGCATCGATGCGGTGTTTATGGCTGCAGGGGTGGGCGGAACTGGTGGCGGGGTTGCTACGCAATTCTCTACATTAGATCATAATACTTCAATTGCACAAAATTATGCTTGCAATCAATCGCAGATGTTTTTGATTTATGCTACTTCTTTGGGTGGCAACATTACAGTTCACAATTCAATTTCATGGACGGAGTTTGAATAATGAAAGACGCAGTAGCATATCTACACCCCGTAACATTATTAAAACCGACAACAAAAAGTGAGAACTTCAACACCGACCTTTGGGCCATCAATAATAATAATGCTATTTCAATTGTGATGAACATTATTGCAGCCAGTGGGTTAAGCGGAACGGTTCAGGTTCAAGCTTCGTTAGACAACTCGACTTGGATTAATTTAAAGAATCAAAAGACTAGTTTTGCAGGCGACGATGATATTTTGTTCACATTAACCGAATTAGATCCTTTATATTATATCAGGTTGTCTGTTACCATTTCTTCAGGTTCTGCAATTTTTAACATTCAGGCGCGGGCTACATAATGGATTTTGTAAGTTTATTAATTGAAGCAAAAAGATTAGGGTTAGACATTACTCAAATTGTTCAATTTATAATTTTATATTTTCTATTAAAAAAAGATTTAACAAAATTAATAGACGCTCAATTTAACAAATTAATCGACGCTATTAAATCACTAGAAAAAGCTCATAATGAGCGACTGAATAAAATCGAAATGCATGTCGGATTAAAAAAGGGGGAATGATGGAAAAAGCTTATGATGTAAAAGATCTTGCGGCTCGTATGATGGCTAAAGGAATGCCAGAAGTTGAGGATATGGCTCAAATTGCTTATACTTGTTTAAAAGAATGGGCGATGGAATCAGCTACTTT
>JACCDQ010825889.1_pt1 | contig 32072 bp, 22 predicted proteins | sample 7446031 | NCBI WGS metagenome assembly JACCDQ01 (sample SAMN15323442, study PRJNA562643) | freshwater metagenome | isolation source: river surface water | place: USA:Blue River Watershed | collected 2017-08-17 | reverse complement strand
GGGTAAGGGTGGTCGAATTTCTGCACATTGAAGGCTTTATTTTCAGTTTTTAATTGAATCGCAATGCGTTCGTCAACTGATAAATACTTGTCTCTTCCTTGTTTGATACGTTGTTCTTCTTTTTCTGCTTCTGATAAATACGCTTCTTTTACGGGTTCGTTGGCGAAGTCGGTGATTTCTGCCACAAAACGACCTTGACGATTAACAATAGGCACATCTTTGCCCGTTTCGTCTTTTACCAAAATGGCAGGAATACCGTTTTGTTGAGCAACCCTAAAGTCGTCTGCACCAAAAGTTGGTGAAGTATGAACTACACCAGTACCGTCTTCGGTCGTAACAAAATCGCCACAAATCACACGGAAGGCAGGACTTTCTGGCTGAACGTAAGGCATCAATTGTTCGTACTCAATGCCTTCCAAGAAATTGCCTTTGAAGCTGAAAATTTCTTTCCAAGGAATGATTTTATCGCCATCTTTGTAGGCTTCAAAGTCGCCGTCTTTGCCTTTTTCGTTGAAATATTTTCCTACTAAATCTTTCGCCAAAACTACATTTACAGGCTCGTAAGTATATGGATTGAACGATTTAATCAAAGAGTACTCAATGTTTTTTCCAACGGTCAAAGCCGAGTTGGCAGGAAGCGTCCAAGGCGTGGTTGTCCAAGCCAAGATGTAGATATTATCGCTATCGGCGGCATCGAACAAATAGCCCGATTTGCCTGTAAGTTTTACTTTAAATTGAGCCGTAAGCGAAGTATCTTTTACTTCACGGTAACAACCTGGTTGGTTCAATTCGTGCGAAGAAAGCCCCGTTCCAGCGGCTGGCGAGTATGGCTGAATGGTATAGCCTTTATACAACAAACCTTTGTCGTACAATTGCTTGAGCAAATGCCAAATAGATTCGATATAATTGTTTTCGTAAGTAATGTAGGGATTGTCGAGGTCCACCCAATAGCCCATTTTTTGGGTAAGGTCGTTCCACTGGTCAGTGAATTTCATGACCGTTTCTCTACATTTCTTGTTATATTCTTCAACAGAAATTTTTTTCCCAATATCCTCTTTGGTAATGCCCAGTTCTTTCTCCACTTGGAGTTCGACGGGCAAGCCGTGTGTATCCCAGCCGCCTTTGCGTTTTACCTGCTTACCTTTGAGGGTTTGGTAGCGACAAAAAATATCCTTAATTGCACGAGCCATTACGTGGTGAATACCTGGCGTACCATTGGCGGAAGGCGGGCCTTCATAAAAAGTAAAAGTAGGATTTCCCTCACGGGTTTCGATAGATTTTTCAAAAACCTTTTCGTCCTGCCAAAATTTAAGGATTTCGTCTGCAACCTGACCATAGTCGAGGTTTTTATATTCTTTGAAGCTCATTATAGTAACTTAAACACGTGTTCTGTCTAGTAAGAAACAAGTAAAAAATCATCTATGTTACAACTTGTTTCAAAATTCCTGCAAAAGTACAAAAACCTTTTTAAATAAATGAGTATTAAAGAGATTTCGGCTTGGAGAATGTAGGGGATAAACAAAAAAAGGTGTCTCTGACATCAGAAACACCTTTATTACACAACATTAAAAGATTATTGCCCTTTTAACTCTCCTACTTATGAAGTTCTTTTTTACTTCTTGCACGAAGTAAATGGTGGTTAGGCTTTCGCCAAATTTTTTCTGCTTATGATAATATTTTTTGCTGCACGGTCAAGATAAAAACGTTGGTCTGCACACCTTTTTTTTTATCTGAAATAAGGTTGGGTTAGTCAAAATTTGCTCAACGATTGGGTTGTTATTTTTTCTAACTTTGTTCCCTTATTTTGTTGATTCAAAGTTACGTTAGATTTCGTTTTTTGGTCATTCTATTCGATGAATTGTAGTTTTTGTCGGTTTTTTGGTAAAAAGTGGGCAAAAATCGGAAAAAACCGAAAAGTCAAATCCATAACTTATATCAGCTTTTTGAGGCATTGATGTCATTTTTTTAGGATAAAACTAGGTAATTGTATGAATAAACAGCACCTTCGACAGCAATACCGAGCCTTGCGTAAAAGTTTGCCTTTGCCTGTTTTTCGGCAACGCTGTACGCAGCTTGTCGAACAGTTTTTGCAAGCGTTCGATTTACAGCCTTATCGCTATGTGCATCTTTTTCTGCCCATCGAAAAGCAAGTAGAGCTAGATACCTTCTTGCTCATCGCAGCCATTCAACGGCGTTATCCCGACCTCGTGTTGGTGGTGCCGAGGGTTATTGCGGGTACTTTCGAGATGGAACATTTTCGGTACGAACCCGACAAGCTGCTTGTCAATGCTTGGGGCATTCCCGAACCCAACCCCGAAATTTCGGAAGTCATAGCCGTAGGGATGTTAGATGTCGTGTTATTGCCCTTGTTGGTATGCGACCTACAAGGCAATAGGGTTGGGTACGGCAAGGGGTTTTATGATAGATTTTTGGCTAAATGCAAGCCCGATGTACTCAAAATAGGCTTGTGCCTAGAGCCACCCGTGAGCCATATCGACGACGCACAACCGTGGGATGTACGCCTAGATGCCTGCGTTACGCCCAACGCTACCTACCGATTTGGCTAGGTTGAGGCATAAGAATCGGCGATTGTGGTATTTTTTTACGATAAAGTGTAAAATTTTTATATAAAAAGAAAAAAATCTTTTCTCTTCGGAGATTATGAAGTAATTTTGCGGACTTTTTAACTTTTTACAAAGTAGTGAAAATCAGAAAATTACTTTTCTAAGATAAAATTTTGTTGAAAAGTAGCAAGGTCCTAACGCCAAACAGACATGACAAAGGCAAAGATTTTACGCAAAAAGTATGTGAGTCTGTTGTTTTCGATAGGCATTTGTTGTCAGCTTTATGCCCAAACGCCTGTTGTACCATTGCAACCCATTGGGGCAGAGCGACGGGGCTTATCGGTTCGGTTTATTTATGGTAAACAAATCATAGACCAGCCATCGGCGTTGCAAATACCATTGCTCGAACTTGGCGACCCTGCGGTACGCACCGCCTTTGAAGGCTACGTCAATAATCGAAAGGTAATCAAGTGGCTAGGTTTTGCTTCGGCGGGTTTTTCGTTATATACGATTTTCAACCGTGAAAAAGTGTCGAGTACAGTTTATTGGACAACCGTAGGAAGTACCATGCTGGTGAGTACCTATTTTAATATCAGGGCCAATAAACAGCTCGTGAAGGCCATAAGTCGTTATAACACAGTGTTACGACACAGCCAAGTTGGGATTACTGTATCGCCTTTGCCCAGTCAATCGGCAAGTGTAGGCTTAGGCTGGCGGTACGCATTTTAAAAACAATCAAATTAGTAATTAATCATAAAGTAACGTAAAACAATGAAAGTAGCAGTTGTCGGAGCCACAGGTTTGGTTGGTGGCGAAATTTTGAAAGTTTTAGCGGAACGTAACTTCCCTGTAACAGAACTTATTCCAGTTGCCTCAGAGCGTTCGGTAGGTAAACAGGTTGAGTTTAAAGGTAAGCAATACACCGTAGTAGGCTTCGAAGATGCTATCAAGTTGAAGCCCAATGTTGCTATTTTCTCGGCAGGTGGTGGTACTTCTACTAAAATTGCTCCTTTGTTTGCAGAAGCGGGTATTACCGTGGTAGATAATTCTTCGGCTTGGCGTATGGACCCAACCAAGAAATTGGTTGTGCCAGAAATCAATGCTTCTACTTTGACAAAAGAAGATAAAATCATTGCCAACCCCAACTGTTCGACTATCCAAATGGTAGTGGTGTTGAATCCTCTTCATTTAAAATATAAAATCAAACGTGTGGTTGTTTCTACGTATCAGTCTGTTACAGGAACAGGTAAGGCGGCTGTTGACCAATTGTTTGGCGAGCGTGAAGGCCGTACCGATGTACAAGCGGTATATCCTCACAAAATTGACTTGAACGTTTTGCCTCATATTGATGTTTTCTTAGACAACGGATACACCAAAGAAGAAATGAAAATGGTGAACGAAACCAAGAAAATCATGATGGACGATTCTATTGCTGTAACGGCAACTACCGTGCGTATTCCTACCATTGGTGGTCACTCAGAATCGGTAAACATAGAGTTTGAAAACGAATTTGATTTACAAGAAGTATATGATATTTTGGCGAATGCCGAAGGCGTAATCGTACAAGACGACCCTAAAAATATGGTTTACCCAATGCCAATCAATGCTCATGGCAAAGATGAGGTGTTTGTAGGACGTATTCGTCGTGACGAAACACAGCCTAAAACCTTGAATATGTGGATTGTAGCCGATAACCTTCGCAAAGGTGCTGCTACCAACGCTGTTCAAATCGCTGAATATTTATCGAAAAATGGACTTATTTAAAATTAGGTTTGAGCTTCCTTTATACATAAGTAAACAACAACATCGCTAGAGTGGTGTCTAGCCCTTGTTTTTTGTTTGTTGTATTCATGAAAAGCCAAGAGGAAATCTCTTGGCTTTTTTGTTTGTGTTGCAGGGGAATTTGAAGATGGGTGGAGGATTTGAAGATATGGCAATTTGAAAATTTGAAGATGGGTGGAGGATTTGAAGAGTTGGGAATGGGTGAAGAATTTGAAGATTTGAGAATTTGAAGATTTGAAAATGGGTGAAGAATTTGAAGATGGGTGGAGGATTTGAAAATTTGAAGATGGGTGGAGGATTTGAAGATTTGGCAATTTGAAAATTTGGGAATTTGAAGATTTGAAAATGGGTGGAGGATTTGAAGAGTTGGGAATGGGTGGAGGATTTGAAGATTTGGGGAATTTGAAGATTTGAAAATGGGTGGGAGAATTTGAAGATATGGCAATTTGAAAATTTGAAGATGGGTGGAGGATTTGAAGATTTGGGAATTTGAAGATTTGGGAATGGGTGGAGGGTTTGAAGAGTTGGGGAATTTGAAGAGTTGAAGGTGAAATAAACCGCATTACAAACAAAAAAACCTTGCATCAGTAAGCAATGCAAGGGTTTTTGATGTTTATGACATCTTATTTTTTCGATAAGTAATCGTACAAAATTGAGTCAGAATAGAGTATAAATTGTTGAATATCAAAACACTAACTCATAATTAACAATTTTGCATGATTACTTCGTTTATTTCTTAAATATACCCAAAGGGTCTTCTTTTTTCTGAATTAAATCTTGTACAAAACCCAAATCGACCATGCCTAAATCGAGCATTCGGCATTTATGCAAAAACTCCCAAGCTTTATCGTACTTCTCTTGCTCAAATGCCGCTACCGACGATTTAAGCCAAGCATTGGCATTGCTCGAATCTATTTGCACAGCCTTTTCTAGCATTTCAACGGCCTCGTCCAAATCGCCACATTCTTTTTTCAACTTAAAACAAGCAATTTGTACCGTCGCAATATCAACCATCAATATAGAATTTTCGGGGGCAATCAGCAAGCCTCTTCTCAGCAATGCCGTTGACTGTTCAAAGTTGCCACGCTGATAACTAATAGAACCCAGTCCCCAATACACATCTATATTATCGGGATTGAGCAAATACGCTAAATTGAAACGATACGTTGCCGTATCTAACAGCCCTTCGTATAAATATTCCCAGCCTCTTTCCACAAAGAATTTGCTTGCTTCTTGTTTCGATGCAAAGCTGCGTTCGCAATCTTGAACAAAATTGAGGCTTTTGTCTATTTGCTCCTGTAACTTTTGCTTACTACCAAAAAGCGGAAGATAACGAACATCTTGGCTATCGAGATTACTGGTTTGTTTGGGAGCTAACTGGCGATTCGTTGCTAAAGCAGCTTCGTTCTGAGCAATAGCCTGAACGGCTGTAGCAAAAAGGAAGAAATACAGTATTGGTTTCATACATTGTGGGAATACCCCTGTTTTAAAAAGGTCTTACTTACACTCGTAAAACGTTTTCCAATAAATAAGTTTGTACTAATTTACGAAAAATCACCTATGATTTACAATGGTATTTTCATAAAAATATCCAATGGCTCAATCATTAGCCCTGCGTTGCAAGCTTACCGATGTGTATTCATATAAAGCAAATAAACATTATTGCCAATCGTTGTGTTTATCTAACGCTTAGTCTAGCCTAAATATTACTTCTTTTTTGTATTTCTTCTTCCAAAACTGCTGCTACTTTTTGCCTTAAATCCTGGGTTTTTACCACCTTTGGTCAGTATTACACCGGGTTTTTGTTTGGCTTGCTTTTCTTTTTGTTTGACACGAGGGTCTTTTTTCTCATGAAATGCTCCTTTGAAAGTTGGGTCTTCTTTTTTACGCTGTGCATCCCTTTCTCTCAGCATGGTTTGTTTTTCTTCAAAAGGCGTTTCTTCTATTACAAGTGCCGCAGGAAGTGCCTGCCGAGGAATGGGCATTTGAATGATTTTTTCAATTTTACCTATATGATACTCCTCTGCTTCGGTCATAAAAGTGATAGCTTCGCCCGTTTGGTTGGCCCTACCAGTACGCCCAATGCGGTGTACATAATCTTCGTAAATAATGGGTACATCAAAATTGATTACATGACTAACCATTTGAATATCAATACCTCTGGCGGCTACGTCGGTTGCCACCAAAATACGAACGTTCCCTTCTCTGAATGCCTCCATCGAGTTGATGCGGGTGTTTTGTCCTTTATTGGCATGAATCACCCGAATGGTTTCTTCGGCAACAACTTTACGGGACAAAAATTTGAAAATATTGTCGGCTACTTCTTTACTTCGACAAAAAATAATGACCCTCGTAAAGCGTTCGGCATCGCTCATCAATAGCCCTAATAAGTTGATTTTTGTCTTAAAATTAGGCAATTCGTACAAGCACTGCGTAACCATTTCGGCGGTAGTAGCCTGTGGGCTTACCTCCACTTTATGCGGAAACTCCAAGAACTCGTGTGATAGGTTTTCTACTCTTGACGGAAATGTAGCCGAAAACAATAGGTTTTGGCGTTTTTTAGAAGGAATTACCTCTAAAATCTTACGAATTTGAGGCATAAAGCCCATATCCATCATTTTATCGGCTTCGTCTAAGACTAAGGTTTTGATTTCTTTTACGCCAATTTCTCCTTTGAGATAAATGTCCATGAAACGCCCGGGCGTAGCCACCAAAATATCAATACCCGCTTGGATTCGCTCGATTTGGGCTTTAGGGCCTAATCCTCCGTAAATGGCGGTATGACGCACATCGGTATAGTGTGCCAACTGACCAATCGCTTCGTCTATTTGCATGACCAGCTCTCTGGTAGGGGCTAAAATCAGCACCCTTGGCACTTTGCCTTGGGCATATTTTACTTTCATCAAAATCGGTAAGAGGTACGCTGCCGTTTTTCCTGTGCCTGTTTGTGCAATGCCCAACACGTCGTGTCCTGCCAAAACCAAGGGAATGGCTTGCTCTTGAATAGGCGTTGGGCTGTCGTAGCCTGCCTCTGTTATGGCATTGAGCAATTGCCTATTGAGTTGAAAGTCTTCAAAAGTCATCTTATACTTGCTTATACAAACTTCGCTGTACCGAAATCTGAATGGTTGTTGTGTTTATTAGAAAGGCTAGACCCAAGCCTAGCCTTTTACAAACATATTTTTCGCTTAAAATAGTTCTCCTGCCCGATATTTAGGCACAATCCCTAAATGGATATAGGCTTTTTCGGTAGCTTCACGCCCCCTGGATGTTCGTTTCAAAAAGCCTTCTTGAATCAAGAATGGCTCATACACTTCTTCTATGGTTTCGGCTTCTTCGCCACAAGCAGTAGCCACGGTTGATAACCCCACTGGACCGCCTTTGAATTTTTCGATAATGGTACTCAAAATCCGATTATCCATTTCGTCGAGGCCGTTGCTGTCAACATCCAATGCAGCCAAGGCCATTTCTGCAATGGCAACTGTGATGCGGCCATTGCCCTTTACTTGTGCAAAATCACGGGTACGACGCAGCAAGTTGTTGGCAATCCTTGGCGTACCTCTACTGCGACGAGCAATTTCAAACGCTCCTTCGTCGTCGATGGGTGTACCTAAAATTTTGCAAGAACGTTTCACGATACTGGTCAGTAAAGCGGCATCGTAGTATTCTAAACGAGCATTGATTCCGAATCTGGCACGTAAAGGAGCGGTGAGCAAGCCTGCTCTTGTGGTAGCACCAATGAGCGTAAAAGGGTTTAACGAAATTTGCACACTGCGGGCATTGGGACCCGAATCGAGCAGAATATCAATTTTATAATCTTCCATTGCCGAATATAAATATTCTTCTACAATAGGATTCAACCGATGGATTTCATCAATAAACAACACGTCGAAAGGTTGTAAATTGGTGAGCAAACCTGCCAAATCGGAAGGTTTATCGAGTACTGGTCCCGACGTGATTTTGATGCCTGCACCCAACTCGTTGGCAACGATATTCGACAAAGTAGTTTTGCCCAAGCCCGGAGGGCCGTGTAGCAATACATGGTCGAGGGCTTCTTTGCGTTGTTTGGCTGCTAGTACAAATATCTTTAAGTTTTCCAGAACCTTGGCTTGTCCGCTAAAATCGTCAAAACTCAAAGGTCTTAGGGCTCTTTCTATTTCTTTTTCGGCAGAAGAAAGTCCTTCTTTATTGCCTTTTAAATAATCTTCTCGCATTTTATCAAGAATTAAATCTAAACTTCGCTGGTAGCATTACGACCATGCACAAGGTGCTGTTTGTCAGTCGAATGGCGAAAAAACATACAACATACCTCTACTATCATGTACCTGATACGCCGAAGTATTTTATCCATAGTTTTATCCAAAAATACAGCTTTTTTAGCTAGAATAATATTTTTTATCTAACCTAAGTTGTATATTCTTAGCATTAAAATTACAGATTAATTTTGTGGTGGTAGTAAAAATATTGTATTTTTCATAAATCATATAAAAATAGTACATTTACAAAGATTCTAATAGATATAGCAATAAACATATAAACCAAACGATGAAATCTGTTTTTTTAGGAGAACTTATTGGCACAACCGTGCTGATATATTTGGGTAACGGCGTTGTAGCCAACGTTTTGTTGAAAGGCTCTAAAGGCGAAAATGCAGGGCTGATTGTAATTACGACAGGTTGGGCTATGGCCGTAACGCTTGCTGTATTTGTGGCAACGGCTTTTGGTAGTGCGGGGGCACACCTTAATCCAGCGGTGACGGTAGCTTTGGCTTGCAACTCAGGCGATTGGAGCATGGCTTTGCCCATGATTACGGCACAAATGCTAGGGGCAATTGCAGGGGCAACCTTGGTATGGTTGCATTATTTACCGCATTGGGTGCATACCGCAGACCAAGGACTGAAATTGGCTTGCTTTGCCACAGCACCTGCCATCAGAAATCCTTTGGCCAACCTATTGAGCGAATTATTGGCCACCTTATTGCTCATTGTGGTACTTGCGGCTTTACCATCTGTTCCTAACCAACTCGGGCCTTATGCTGTAGGCTTATTGGTGTGGGCTATAGGCTTGTCGCTAGGAGGTACGACGGGCTACGCCATCAATCCAGCGAGAGATTTAGGGCCAAGAATTGCCCATGCGATTTTACCCATTGCCGACAAAGGAACATCCGATTGGGGCTATGCTTGGATTCCTGTGGTAGGTCCCATTTTAGGAGCAATTTTGGGCGGGTTGATTCATGTGTAACAGGCCAGGTAGTAAAAAACGACCTTGTTGTAAGCCAAGTTTCCTGTGGAGAAATCGCTATTTGATGTATTATGAAAGCTAATATTCTTACCGCTCCTTTGCCAAAAGTTTGACACACAGAGGTATGATTAGGCGTTCCATCTGATGCCTTTAAAAATAACTGAACATTAATTGAATTTAGGATACATAAAAGTAAAAAAGCCTTTTTACGACCTCAAGCTTACATAACTTGTCTTGGTTTAATACCACACGTTTTAGGACTTACTTCAACGATTTATATACTTCGTCCATAATTTTGCGACGAATGTGCAAGGTATTGATTTTGTTGTTGCTTGCCGAAGGATATACCCGATTAGAAAGAAACACAAATACCAAGTCTTTGGCGGGGTCCACCCATACCAATGTGCCTGTATAACCCGAATGCCCAAACGAACTTGCCGAAGCCATCGCCGACACATAGCTACTGCTCCCATCGCTTGGACGTTTGTCCCAGCCCAAAGCTCTGTGGCTTCGTGTAGATGTGGTTTGAGCAAAGTATTTGACGGTATTTTCGCTAAAATATCTTTTTCCTAAAAAAGCACCATCATTGAGGTTCATTTGCATAAGTTTGGCTAAATCGCTGGCTGAACTAAACAAACCCGCATGTCCCGAAACGCCTCCGAGCATAGCGGCTGTTTGGTCTTGCACTGTTCCCTGCACTTGTTTACCTCTGAAAGCTGTATCGTTTTCGGTTGGTGCAATTTGGCTTTTTGAGTATGTTTGTAAAGGATTAAACCCCGTGGTTGTCATGCCCAACGGCTCATAAAATGTTTGTTTGACAAACACATCTAAGGGTTGTCCAGTGAGTTTTTCGACCAAATGCTGTAGCATCATCAAGCCTAAATCGCTATATACAAAATCGTAATGCTCTCCTTTTTTTTGGCGTAAAGGCGACGCTATCACCCAATGCCATACCGAATCTCTGATGGCTGGTTTGGCATACATATCATCGGCAACGGGCAACGTATAGCTTTCGTCAGCTTGCCGATTGTAATACTCCGTTTTCCACCCCAAAGGAATGCGTGTTTTTTGCCAAAAAGGAATATAAGCCACTAAGCCAGCTTGGTGCCATAATATATCTTTGATGCGTAAATCTTCTTTGTTTGTTCCCTGTAATTCAGGTAAATAAATAGATATTTTTTCTTCTAACGAAAACTTTTGACGGTCGTATAAAAACATCAAGGCTTGCAAAGTAGCCGCTACTTTCGTCACAGAAGCAAGGTCGTAAATGGTATTATTTGCGACGGCTGTAGCGTTGTTGTCGTAGGTAAAATTGCCAAAATTACGGTTATACACGATTTGACCTTTGCGTGCAACAACCAATTGGCAGCCCGGAAATACCTGTTTTTGAATGGCATTTTTGATAATCGTATCAATGTTGGAAAGCCCCAACGAACTCATTTCTACGCTTTCGGGCTGTACGTTGTCGATAAGTCCGAGATGGTCGGTTGAAAGCCCCTCTCCTGCTTTGAACAGATTTTCGACCGATACAGGGAGCTTTCCTTTGGCAGGCAATTGACCGAATAGCACTTCCGCTACAGCCGTATGGGCATCTTTTTCGTCTTCGTAGCCACATACAATGGTAGAAGCATCAGCAAAGTATTTCAAGCTGTAGGGATTGCCAAAAGCACATACAAGCACACGGGTTTTCTTTTCAAGACGTTTGATAAAATCTTCTAAGGCATAACCAATCCCGAAATGGGCATAAGGACTGTTAGAAATCCGATGAATGCTCACCACAACCGTTTGGGTAGAGTCGATTTTACGTAATATATCGTTGAAATGACGCTCGTTGGTTTTGCCATCAATGGCATATTGCTGAAACGAGGCAAAAGTACTAAGTGCTTGTTGAAAGCTATTTCCTATATGTGAGTCAACGCTGATGCAGACCAACTTACTGTTTGTTTGTAAAGGAACAAGATTCGGCACATCTTTTACCAGTGTAATAGCGTTGTTAAAAAGTATTTGCCTAATGCTACTAGCTTCGGGGGTATGCAAATCGGCTTGCAAATCTTGTGTTTCGATGTAATTAAAATGATGTAAGCCCACCCAATATTTTGCCCGTAAAATCTTTTTGACACGCATATCTACTTCGGCTTGTGTAACAGCACCCGACAACACCGCTTCTCTGATACGGCGAATGCCTTCGGGGATATTTTCGGAGCAAAGTAAAATATCGTTTCCAGCCAAAAAAGCCTGTAAATCAACGCCTCCCGGCACATATCCTTCGGTGTGTACGCCTCGCATATTGAGAGCATCGGTAATTACCAAACCTTTGAAGCCCATTTCGTTTTTGAGCAAATTGGTCACAATATTTTGAGAAAGCGTAGCGGGTTTCCAGTCATAAATGGGTACTTGTAAATGCCCAACAATCACCGACTTAATAGAATCTTGAATGAGTTTTTGAAACGGGTAAAGCTCCACTTCTTTGAGGCGTTCTATATTGTAAGCCAACTGAGGAAGCGTTCGGTGCGAATCGCCATGCGTATCGCCGTGGCCTGGAAAATGTTTGGCACAGGCAATCAATTGTTCTTGTTGCATGCCGTGCATATAGGCTACACTTTTTTGGGCTACATTTTCTCGCACTTCGCCAAAAGAGCGGTGCCCAATAATAGGGTTGTTAGGATTACTATTGATGTCCACCACTGGAGCAAAATTGAGGTGAATTCCTGGTCTTTTGCACTGACGGGCAATTTCCTGACCCATTTTATAAATCAACGAATTGTCTTGAATAGCCCCCAGTGTAATTTGTTTAGGGAACGCCATTGTGTATTTCATCCGCATCGCCAAACCCCACTCGCCGTCGATAGAGGTAAGCAAGGGAACTTGGGCAACAGCCTGCAATTGGTTGTTGAACTGAGCCAACACATAAGGGTCACTTTTAAAGAAAATAACCCCACCAACGCCGTAGCTTTCTATCAGTCCTTGGATACGTCGAAGATGGGCGAGTCCGTTATTGGGATGCACCGCAGCCATAAAGAACTGTCCGATTTTTTGGTCGTCGTTGAGGGTCGCAAATACACTATCGACCCAAGCCGTTTCGCTAAGGTTGCTTTGGGTATTGAAACGAGGGGTAGGCAAGGAATCAAAAAAAATAGGTTTGGACGACACCACTACTTTTCGCACATATTTTTTCGACTTTTTGCTATGCGGTTTTCTACGTTTTCTAGCATACACCAAATCATTGGAAAGGGCATCTAAGTCTGCCAACCAACAACAGCCCAATAAGGCAACACAACACAAAAATATTCTTCTCAACAACATAATATTCTCAACAAATTGTAATAGCTGCGGACGACAGCTATTCGATTTAGGATTGTTTTTTTGATTTGGATGTTGGTTAAAAATAAATCCGAAATCGAATAGTCCAAATCAACATACGCCATAAATGTTACTGCTCCATCAAGTAAGCTTTGATAAAATCGTTGATTTCACCATTGAGCACGGCTTCGGTGTTTGAGGTTTGGTAATTGGTACGGTGGTCTTTTACTCGTCTGTCATCCAACACATAACTTCTAATTTGCGAGCCCCACTCGATTTTCTTTTTACCTGCTTCTACTTCGGCACGAGCGGCATTGCGTTTTTCTATTTCAATTTGATACAGTTTCGACTTCAACAAACGCAAGGCAACTTCTTTGTTTTGCAACTGCGAGCGTTCTTGCTGACAAGCAATGATAATGCCCGAAGGCTTGTGGGTAAGACGCACCGCTGTTTCTACCTTGTTTACGTTCTGTCCACCAGCACCGCCCGAACGGAACGTATCCCATTCAATATCAGCAGGATTCACATCAATTTCGATGGTATCGTCGGCCAAAGGATATACATACACCGAAGCAAACGAGGTGTGTCGGCGAGCGTTGGAATCGAAAGGAGAAATCCGCACTAAGCGGTGTACGCCATTTTCCGACTTCAAATTACCATACGCAAAACTGCCATCTATTTCGAGCGTTACCGACTTCACACCGGCTACATCGCCATCGTTGTGGTCCACTTCACGCACTTTGAAGTTATTTTTTTCGCCCCACATAATGTACATCCGCATCAGCATAGCCGCCCAATCCTGCGATTCGGTGCCACCTGCTCCTGCATTGATTTCTAAGACAGCCGACATATTATCGCCTTCGTCCGACATCATTTTGCGAAATTCTAGTTCGTTTAATTTATTTTCTAACTTTTTACCTTCGTCATCCACCTCCGCTTCGCTGGCTTCGCCTAGGTCATAAAACTCGAAAATCGTTTCCAAATCGCCTAAAAAAGTGGCAGTTTGGTCATAGCCATCCGTCCAGAATTTTAGTTCACGCATTTGTCGCATGGTACTTTCGGCCTTTTTGGGGTCGTTCCAAAACGCTGGGTCGAGGGTGATGGTTTCTAATTCTGAAATCTGGTATTTTTTATTATCGTAGTCAAAGATACCTCCTCAAAGCCTCTACTCTGGCTTTCAGGTCATTGAACCTGTCTCTTGTCATCTGTAATAGATTGTTTTTGTGAAAATGAATTAACAAAGATAATTATAAAAATAACGCCCTCCGAATAAAATCTAGGAAGGCGTTGGGGGGTATGCCGAAAGCAAAATATTTTTATTTGTATAAAAATCACCCAAACGAGCATATTTTTCGGATGTATTTTATCATTTTTTCCCAATAATTGTGCATTTTTACCATGATATTTGCTTACTATTTACGCAATTAGGTAATCTAAACGATATGAATGCCAGCATCGCACAGCCCATAACACAAGCCCTTCCTTCTGTACTTTTTAAGCAGTTTAGCTTACCTTTTTTCGATACCCCTTATCATTATCATGCTTCGTTTGAGCTTACTTATATCGTAAAAAGTACAGGCAAACGATACGTGGGCAATCATGTTGCCGATTTTCAGGCAGGCGATTTGGTATTACTTGCACCTAATTTGGCCCATTGTTGGAAAAATAACGCAGCAACCGACAATCAAGCTCAATCAATTGTTGTGCAATTTCAAGAAAATTTTGTAGGAAAAGATTTTTTTGATTTGCCCGAAACCAAACACGTAAGGCAATTATTGGCAAAAGCCCAAGCAGGGATTTGGGTACAAGGCAAAACCCGAGACCGCATTGCCCGAGAGCTTCATTTTTTGCTCAATGCCTCGCCTTTGCATAAAATATTGGGACTAATAGATTTGCTCAATACCATTGCTCTCTCAAACGAATACACCTTACTAGATGTGCAAAATCCTTTGCCCAAACTAGATACCAGCGACCTTCAACGCATCAATAAAGTGTATGCTTATATCATCGAAAACTATACCCAAGACGTACAGTTGGAAACCGCCGCTCAACTTGCCAATATGACCGAAACGGCATTTTGTCGCTATTTTAAGAGAATTACGAATAAAACTTTTCTTGATGTAGTAACAGACTTTAAAATCAAGCACGCTTGTCATTTGTTGAGTAAAACCGATAAGCAAGTAGCCGAAGTGTGTTTTGAAAGCGGTTTTGGGAATGTATCACATTTCAACAAGCAATTCAAGGCTATCATCGACCAAAGTCCTTTAGGATACCGCAAAGCCCAACAAAGCATCGCCACCCAACCTACAACAGCCTGAAAGCAAGCGTATGGCTTAGAAAGAAAAATACCTGCAAACCCAACAGCAATAAGGCTACTCGGTTTTCTTTGTTCGTAACCATCATTTGAAAGGCAAAGCCCAACACACTGGCAATGACAAACCACGCCAAATAATTCTGTAAAGGAATATGCGGTGTAGCCCAAGTCCAGAAGTCGAGCTGAATCGCAACGGGTTCTATCAGTACATCAAGAGCCGTCATGATAATGCCCGTAAATAAGCCTCCAAGCAGCGCCTTGACCAAAGGAGCAGTAGCCCAACGCACAAGCCACGGACTAATCAATATACCCGAACTATACACCAACAGCAGCCAGTTTGCCCCAATAACCCAAGGGACATCCAACACTTTTACGCCCAATGTTTTGCCATACTGATAATCCCCAAACACCATGCCTGTGTGTACGCCTACAATTTCGATACCCAAGCCCGTACAGAAGCAAAGCAACAGGAATAACCCAAATGTGCGGTTATAGACTTGATGAAAACCCAGCAACAACAGCAAAGAAAACCAGAGATTATAAGGCGATAGTACTTGGAAAAATGCACGGCTCACCGACCACTGCAAACCAATGATGCCAGCAAGGTACATCATCGGTAACAATAGGCAAATGCCCTTGAGATTGCGTTGTAAATAGTGTTGTATTGCCTCAAATGTCATAGTACAAAGGAATAGTTGATAGCAGTGTAACCCCTACGAAGGCAAAAAGTTTGAGGCAACAGGGCGATATTAGGCTTATTTTTTTTCTCCTTCCTGTGCTTCTGTACCAATTTTTACCCGTAGTTTTTGCAAATTTTTTACGTCAACCAACCGTATAACTTCTTTTTTGGTAAACCGAATAAGCCATAAACCAAGCATATCACCTTTCTTACGAAACGTCAGGCTATCGAGCTTGGTGGCTTGTCCTAATGCCTGAATATCCGTTGTTTTCATGCCTTTGAATTGGTCTTGTAGCACCACAGGCGACGAAAAATACAGGTATTCGCCATCGTCACTGGTTTGGATGTTGTCGATGGCTTCGAGGTGATTTTCGGCATTGTATTGATAGGCATCAAGGGTTTGATTGACTTTATTGCCCAAATCGGGAGCTTGTAGCTTCAAGGGGCTTCCCAGTTGGATTGTCACCCGATACAAGCGTTGCAGCGAGTCTATCCGTGTTTTTTGCTGGATACTTTTAAGCAAATTTTGGTTCAACTCTGCTACAATTACGTGGCCCCATTCATCTACCAACGACGTTACTTGGGCACTGTTTACCCTTTTTACCTGTCGTTCTTTCAGCTCTTGTACTACGCCCGAAGTATCGAGACGTTTATTAAAATCGCAAGCCAACAGGGCATATACACTGAAAATACTGAATAGTAAAAGCCTTTTATTCATGGTTCTTTTTTTTGACAAAGATACAGTCAAAACACAAAAAAAGCTCAAATCACTTGATTTGAGCTAATAAGATTTTACGCCTACCATTTTCTATACGAACGATGGCGATACGAATAGCGTGGCGGATAATAGCGATGGCTAGGCACAACTATCACCCTTGGTGGGGGTGGTGGCACAACTACGTGTCTTCTATATGGATAAGGTCGATTATAGCGATAGCCATAACTTCTGTCGTGGACGTGCGTTACGCAAGCCGATGCCAACAGCACTACACTAAACAAGAGTACCGTAGCTATACTTTTATAGGTTTTCATTGGCTTTATCATGTTAAAGTAAATGGATTATATCTGTAAAAAGCATTATTAAACCTTTTTGGGAGGTTTTTACCTTCTCTTCTGTTAAATGTTGCTATGACTTAGACTATTTTAATACCTACAAGGTTTAACTGTGTATTAGACAAGAAGTAGATACCAAGACCCCTATGGAATGGCAAAGATTTTTGTATCTTTGCACCCTAATTACTAGGTTGTTTCAAAACATCCCAAAGCCATAATAATACAATCCAATGATAGAACAGTTAGAAGCCATCCGAGAACGCTTTGAAGAAGTTGCACAACAAATTACGCAACCCGAAATTGTTTCGGATATGAAGAAGTTTAAAACCATCAGCAAAGAATATAAAGACCTTGAGAAGATTGTAAACCAGTACAAGGCGTACCAAAATGTACTGTCAAACATCGATTCGGCGAAAGAGGTTATTGCCACCGAAAAAGACGAGGATTTTCGTGAATTGGCAAAAGCAGAACTAGACGAGCTACTTCCTAAAAAAGATGAAATGGAGCAAATGCTCAAAGAAATGCTTATTCCTAGAGACCCGAACGACTCTAAGAACATCATTCTTGAAGTAAGAGCCGGTACAGGAGGCGACGAAGCGGGTATTTTTGCAGGAGATTTATTTAGAATGTACCAACGTTTTTGTGCTACGCAGGGCTGGCAGTTTCAAATTATGGACTATACCGAAGCGTCGTCGGGGGGCTATAAAGAGATTGTTGTGAGTGTTCAAGGCGAAGATGTCTATGGAAAAATGAAATACGAATCGGGCGTGCATCGGGTGCAACGAGTGCCTGCCACCGAATCGCAAGGGCGTATCCATACCTCGGCGGCTACTGTGGCGGTATTGCCCGAAGCCGACGAAGTGGATGTGGTAATCAATATGAACGATATTCGGAAAGATACGTTCTGTTCGTCGGGTGCAGGTGGACAATCGGTAAACACCACTTACTCGGCTGTGCGGGTAACGCACATTCCAACGGGCCTGGTAGTACAATGCCAAGATGAGCGTTCGCAAATCAAAAACTTTGATAAAGCCATGACTGTATTGCGTTCTCGTTTGTATGAAATCGAATTAGAAAAACAACAATCGGCAATTGCAGGGAATCGCCGCTCGATGATTGGCTCGGGCGACCGCTCCGATAAAATTCGTACCTACAACTATCCGCAAGGACGAGTAACCGACCACCGCATTGGCTACACGGTGTATAATTTACCTGTAGTAATGGATGGAGAAATTGGCGATTTTATCGAACAACTACGCATTGCCGAAAACGCCGAACGTTTGAAAGAAGGCAACGCCATGTAAATATATTTTCTGAATAAATGGCGTTGCTTACGCCATTTATTCGTTTCTTCTCTAAGCATTCTGTACAAAAGAGGCTAAAATCACTTATACCTGAGTATATCAAATACCCTTTTAGACAAAGAAGGTATTTTTACTATTACCAAAATCAGTAATCCAAAAATCCCTTAGCTCGGAAACTTTTGTGCCTTCTTATTTTTTCCTACAAAAACTTCATCTTTTCTTCTTATTTTTAGTTACTATTTCGTAGCTTTTGTTGGCTAAACAATGTTGAGATTGTATAGCAAAAGTGATTCTTCAAACTAAACAAACCATTAACCATGAAAAAACTCAAGGCTTTTGTATCCTTGGGCTTGTGCATTGCCCTTTGTTATGCACTGAATCGCAATTGGGGGACTGTGCCACCCTTGGGTAATTTTCTCAGCCCTTTTACAGGCTTCTGGGCAAATGCCGAAACCCCTCAAGCCCTTGCCACTTCCACAACCTTAGCCGTCAAAGGGTTACAAGCACCCATCAATGTACAGTATGACGAAATGGGCGTTGCCCATATTTTTGCCCAAAACGACCATGATTTATACCTTGCCCAAGGCTATGTTACGGCAAAAGACCGCCTTTGGCAAATGGAGTTTCAGACGCATTATGCGGCTGGCAGGCTTACCGAAATTATTGGCGAAGGCAAAGACCAATTAATGCTTCAAAGCGACCGCTACCAACGCCGTATGGGGGCTGTGTATGGTGCCGAAAAATCGCTGGAAGGCATGATGAAAGACCCTCGTGCCAAGGTGGCACTCGAAGCTTACGCCGAAGGAATCAACGCCTACATTGCGTCGTTATCGCCAAGAGATTATCCTTTTGAATACAAATTGTTAGGCTATGCTCCAGAGCCTTGGACTCCGCTCAAAAGTGCCTTGTTCCTCAAAAATATGTCGTTTGTCTTGGCTTCTGGCACAGACGATTTACGCATGACTAATATTTTACGCAAATACGGCAAAGCCATCGCCGAAGATTTATTTCCGAATTATCCTTTTCAAGAAAGTCCCATCATTCCTGCTGGCACACCCCTCGATTTTAAGCCCGTTCCAATACCACAAGCACCCATCGACTTTGTAGGCCGAGGAAGTTTTCAGGCACAAACCGAACGGGACAAAGGCATTGGCTCGAACAACTGGGCGGTAGCAGGCAGCAAATCGGCTACGGGTTTGCCGCTTTTAGCAAATGACCCACACCTTACGCTTAGTTTACCTTCTATTTGGTACCAAATTCAATTGCATGCACCGGGCATCAATGTATATGGCTCTACAATGCCAGGTAGCCCCAATGTAATTATCGGTTTCAACAACGACATCGCATGGGGTGTAACCAACGTGGGTGCCGATGTAATAGACTGGTACGAAGTAAAGTTTAAAGATGCTTCCTTGCATGAATATTGGCACGATGGTCGTTGGAAAAAAATCCAAAAACGCCTCGAAACATACCATATCAAAGGTGGCAAAACCTTGGTCGATACCGTTTTATATACCCACCACGGGCCAATTGTGTATCTCGACCACGAGAAGCCTTTGCGTAAAAATATTCCTACGGGTCATGCTTTGCGTTGGATTGCCCACGAAAGTTCACAGGAAGTAACAACGTTCTATTGGCTCAACCGTGCCAAAAATTATGACGATTACGTAAAAGCCCTTAGCTATTACGCTGCACCTGCCCAAAATTTTGTTTTTGCCAGCAACCAAAACGACGTTGCTTTGTGGGTAAATGGTCGTTTTCCCTTGAAAGCCCCACAACAAGGCAAATACATTTTAGACGGTACAAATCCTCAAGCCGACTGGCAAGGATATATTCCTCATACACACAATCCGCACGTGAAAAATCCGAGCAGAGGATTTGTGAGTTCGGCGAATCAGTTTTCTACCGACCCACAATATCCCTATTATATCAACTGGGAATTTGCTCCTGCCGAGCGTGGGCGACGCATCAATGCCAGACTTGGCACAATGCAAAAAGCGACAACAGATAGCCTTCGTTTATTACAAAACGACAACTACAACCTCCGAGCGGCAGACTGGCGACCTGTGTTGACGAGTCTTTTGCAAAAGCCCAACGCCAAGCAAGCCAAGGCATTGGAGCTTATCAACCAATGGAATTTAGAAAATAATCCAACCGAAATAGCCCCAACGATTTTTACAGTTTGGATGCAACTTTTGCAAGATGCAATCTGGAAAGATGAGTTTGATTTCGACGAAAAAATTCCGATGAAATACCCCAGTGTGGACAGAACGTTGGCCTTAATCAAAACTAATCCCAAGGCAAAGTGGTTTGATAATACCCAAACCAATACTCCCGAAACCCTCGAACAATTGGTAAGCAATAGCCTCAGTGCGAGTTTGGATAGCCTAGAAAAATGGCAAAAAGCACCTTTGGGCGAAGCTTGGCAATGGAGCAATTATAAATCTACCGACATCAAACACCTGATTCCAGGGATGGATGCCCTCAGTAAAATGAACGTAACGATTGGAGGCGGAGCTGGCATTGTGAATGCAACCACCGAACGCACAGGCCCGTCGTGGCGGATGGTAGTGCAGTTGGCTACGCAAGGTGGCGTACAAGGCTACGGCGTATATCCAGGTGGACAATCGGGGAATCCGGGCAGTTGGCATTACGACGATTTGATTGAAACTTGGCGTAAAGGCGAACTGAAACCTTTGTTGTTTTTGCAAAATCCTCAACAATCGTCAGGTAGAATCAAGCAAAAACTTGTTTTCTCAAAAGAATAAGATTTTCAACATATCGTTAAAACATTCATAGCCATGCAGTCTTTTTTCACGAAGCAACATCTACTTTTTGGCCTAATTCTTTTGGTCAGCAGCTTTCTTGTGCAAAGCTATTTACCTTGGTGGAGCATAGCCCTTGCAGGTTTTGCTACTGCTTTTTTCATCAAAACCACAACGAGGTTTGCCTTTTGGACAGGCTTTATAGGCAATTTCGCTCTTTGGTTTGGGTATATGTGTTTGATACACCTTCGTACCGAAGGGATTTTGAGCAATAAAGTTGCCCAAATTCTTCCGCTCCAAGGCAATGCTTATCTGTTGATGTTGATAGCCAGTTTACTTGCCGCTCTTGTAGGAGGTTTAGCTACTTTAGCAGGAAATACGATAAAGGAGTCGTGAATGAAATGAAATCGTGTGGATATTCTTTTGTATTCACATTGCTGATACCGTTAAAATGAGTAAGAAAGTCTTACACCGTTAGGTAAGCTATAAAGAGTTGTCATTAAAAACGTATAAGTACGTGTGTTTCTTGCCTATAAATCAATACAATCAGCTATTCAAAAATGAAAAAAGCTAACCAAATATCCTTTGGTTAGCTCATCTTTACCAAGTAACCCTCATTCATTGAATACGCCTGTTCGGTAAATTTTACAAAAAATCAAGATAGATATTCGACCAAATAATCAAGTTTATTCTTGATTTCTGAGTCAATATCTTTGAGTTCGATAAAGGCAATCAGTTCGTAATAGTTACCTTTATTGAGCATATTCGGTAAAGAAAACTGTTGAGCAATATTTTGAAAACATACTTCTAAAAACTGGCTTGCTTTTTTTGTAGAGAGAAAATTTTTAAATAATTCTTTTTGCAATTCCCCATTAGTTTTTTCGTATAGAATAAACGCTTCTTGATTATTGTCAAGTAATTCTGAAAGAATAGCACTGTTAATCGCTTGAATAGTAAGGTTTTTGATAGCTTCCAGTTCAATTTCGTTTTTCTTCTGCTCTTGAAAGTATTTCAACACATAGCCTTCAATGATGTATGGAAAAGCGAAGTAATTCTCAAACTCATACTTCTTCCAGTAAATCAATGCTAAATCAGGCTTGATTTCATCATTTCTGTTGGCATTATCTCCGTCAAAAATTCCTATCCCTCTAAAATCAGGCACACAGCTTTTGATGGCTTGAAAGTGTTTTTTAGCACTTTGATAATAGCCAGAAGCAATATTGATTTGGTTATCTAAAGATGAATTAGGCTCATTATCAGCGATATAGTATGAGTAAAGTTTTTCATCCAATACCTTTTGAGCAGGATGTTGAAGCTTAATTGCAAAAGCCCTTAACATCTCAATATCTGTATTTACTTCTGTGTATAGGATTGATTTGCAAACTTTTGCTTTGTAATAATGCTCTAAACCATAATCTTTTAAAGCTGCTTTAATTGTTTTTTTAGAGGCATCCGCCAAATTAATTGCTTCTCCATCAAGTAATAACATCAGGTTATTTTCGGATGCTTCGTTTAAAATTACCTCCGAATGTGTCGCAATAATAATCTGATTTTCATTTTGTTCAGCAAGGTGTTTCAATAAACTAAAAACTTGTTTTTGTCTTAGTATTTCAAGATGTGCATCTGGTTCATCAAGTAATAAAATAGCTTTTTTGTGTGTATAAATATAAGCGATTAATAAAAGCATTTCTTGCTGTCCACGACCACTGAGAGCAATATCTAAACTACTTTTGGGTGAAGTAATTTCTGGAGTCAAATAAGATAATTCCACCGTTCCTTGTGTTACATTAAAGGAAGGTTTCAACAAAGTAATATTGAACAATTTCTTCATTAAACCTGTAACAATATCCCAATCCTTTGTTTGATTTTTTATATCATTCTCTATCACTTTATAACAAATGTTTCGTAGAACTTCCGATGTTTGCCCTTGTCCAACCAACACATCTATTCTTCCTTCGGCAATAAGTGCCTCTTCCCTTGCAATTCCAGACATGGGATACAGGATTTTTATATCTAATTCACTAGCATACTTCATAAGGTCTGCATCAGCAGATGAAATTTCATCGGGGAAACAGTAAATAGATTCAGCATTGAAGTACTTAAAAATAATCGTACACTCTTTTATTTCTCCTTTAAATACCAATCCAACTGTAATCTTTAATTCGGTATTTACTTTACCAGTTCTTACAGTTGCATTTTTCCAAAAATACTTTGATTCCTTTATTGGTACTTGTGTAATATTTAGTCGGTTGATACTTGTACCATTTCTACTTTTACTTTTACCATGCCCTTTTTCTTGAAACCATGTTTTTATACCCATACTCCACATGCCTAATGCTTGGAGAATACTCGTTTTGCCTGAGTTATTTGGACCAATAAGTACAGAAGGCTGGCTAAAATCAATTTTGATATTTTCACCGAAACCTTTGAAGTTACTTATTTTGACATAGTTGATTAACTGCATACTTACTTGTGATGAATATTTTTCGTATAAGTTCAAAATTAACAGTTTCAAACTGAATTAAAGACAAATTTTTGTGTTCTTTCATATCTCCGAAAACAGCACGCTCAAATCTCTAATAGCTCGACAGTACAGATACCCAATGATGGAAAATACAATAAAATTTACTTTCTTACAGACACCAAAGCAACACAAGCAACGTTGATGAATATTATTCGGTCATAGCAACAGAATCTTTTACCGATTGTTATACTACTGACGAGTATGTTTCAACAACAAATGAATCTTATATGAAAAAAATACTATCCGTTTCCCTTGGTTTACTCTGCTGGGGACATGCACTTTTGGCACAAAAACAAACATTATATGCCAGTGAACAATATAAAAAAATACAAGCCGTAGCGACAAACATAGCCAAACTCGAAAAAGATAGCTACACCAAAGCCCTAGCTTTAGCCACTAAAAACAACTGGCTCGTGACTGGCTCGCATGGAAAAGGAAAGCAATTTGCCCTAACAGGACTCGACGATACGGGGCAGCCTTTGTACTTGAGTACTTATAGCAATGCTCAAGCGAGTGCCACAACCAAAACCAATACACTGTATGCTGGGGGAAGTTTGGGGCTTTCGCTCAATGGCAATAGCTCTTTTATGAGTGGAAAACTGGGCGTTTGGGACGGCGGACAAGTACTGGATACCCACGTAGAACTTACAGGTAGAGTAACCCAACAAGACAGTCCGAGTAGCACTAGCGAGCATTCTACACACGTAGCTGGCACGATGATAGCCTCTGGGGTTTCGGCTATAGCCAAAGGCATGGCTTTCGGCGCTAATTTAAAAGCTTGGGACTACAACAGCGATAACTCGGAGATGTCGGCCGCAGCCAGTGGCTTATTGGTTTCTAACCACTCGTATGGCTATCTGGCTGGCTGGAATTATGACGACACCAAAAGTGCCTGGCGCTGGATGGGCAACACGAGCATCAGTACATGGGAAGACTACAAATTTGGGTTTTATGACTCTTACACACAAGCCTGGGATAAAATCGCTTATAACGCCCCTTACTATTTGATTGTAAAATCGGCAGGAAACAACCGAGGCGAAACAGGACCTTCGGCTGGAACGGTTTATTATTTGGGAAACACAACCGATACCAGTACCGTAGCCCGAAGTAAAAACGATGGCTACGATGTCATTTCTACCACAGGAACAGCCAAAAATATTCTTACAGTTGGGGCTATCAATCCTATCGACCACGTTCCATTCCAAAACTCAGAAATTTCGATTGCAGACTTTAGTAGCTGGGGACCAACCGACGACGGGCGTATCAAACCCGATATTGTAGGCGTTGGCGTAAATATCTACTCTACTTCTAACGCTTCATCCACCAGTTACACCATTATGAGTGGTACGTCTATGGCAACCCCACAAGTAGCAGGTAGCTTGTTGTTGTTACAAGAACTTTATGCCAAACAAAATAGCGGGCAATTCATGCGGTCGGCTACGCTCAAAGGATTAGCCCTGCATACCGCCGACGATGCAGGTAATGCAGGCCCAGATTATATCTACGGTTGGGGTTTGTTGAATATGGAAAAAGCAGCCAAGGTCATTCTCAACAAAGATGCCACCTATGCCCTTACAGAAAGAACCCTAAGCCAAGGGGGTACTTATACCGAAAAAGTAGTTGCTTCGGGTAAAGAACCTCTACATATTACAATTTGCTGGACAGACCCCGAAGCGAGTATAACGAGCGTTTCGGTAGCAAACCTCAATAACCGAACGCCCAAATTGGTCAATGACCTCGATATTCGGGTGAGCGACGGTACAAGCAACTACCTGCCATTTATACTTGACCCCAGCAAACCCAGTGCCTTGGCAACCACAGGTGATAACATCAGAGATAACGTAGAACAAATTTTAATTACAAACCCTATCCCCGGCCGTACTTATACCGTAACCGTAAGCCACAAAGGAACACTCACCAATACAAGTCAAAACTATGCTCTCATCATGAGTGGCGTTGGTGGTAAAGCCTATTGTGCAACCACACCGCAAACGCAGCAAACACTTATCAATAGTGTTAGTTTTGGCACAAACAATACCGTTTCTATTAACCAAAAATATAGTTTAAAAATTGGTTTTAATACAGGTACAAAATCATTTAAAGTCTTTGCCGATTGGAATGTTGATGGCGATTTTGACGATACAAACGAAGCACTTTTAACTGAAAATGGCATTACGGCTACTACCTATACCAAAGATATTACAACCCCAACAGGGCTTGTGGTAGGCAATGCCATCAATTTACGGGTCATTTGTACCAGTGCCAGTACCGCAAGTGCCATTACGAGTTGTGGTATCGCAGACAAAGGGCAAATAGTAGAAACAAGCTTACAGGTGGTCAATCCGATGTATGATTTAGTCATAAAAGAACTCGTTGCTCCTACCACAAGTTTGACCTGTGCCAATACTGCCGTAACGAAAGTAGGAATAAGCCTTTACAATGCAGGCACATCAACGTTGAAAAACATACCATTAACCCTAAAAATTAGTAATTCATCAAGTACCATAACCACCCTTACGGGTACATTAACCGATACGATTGGGTCGTTTCAAACAAAAATTGTTTATTTTACGACTAACTTCACGCCGATAAGTGGCGAAAAGTACAGTTTTAATTTAGTGGCTACATTGGCAAGCGACCAAGACCAATCTACCAATAATGTCACCTTTACAAGACAAGTTACTACGCCCACAGCACCTACGGCATCGGTCGTGGCATGTAGTGGAGGCAGTACAGCTACAATTAAAACCATCAGTACAACCGATGCGTTTTGGTACGACCAAGCTACAGGGGGCAACCTCTTATTTTCAGGTAGTACAGGTAGTTTTACGAAACCTAGTTCTAATAAAGTCTATGTAATGTCAGGCGGATTATCGGGTAGTGTAGGGGTAAAATCAAAAGCAGACTTAGGTGGAGGAACCTACTATGAAAACTTTGGCCCGTCTATCATTATGACTACCCAAGTGCCTATTTTATTAAAAACAGCAAGAATTTATGTTGGAACAGCAGGAAAAATTACGTTTACCGTAAGTAAAATGTCAGACAATACGCCTGTTTCTTCTGTCACCCTAGACCTTGCCGCAACCAGAACTTTGGCAAACAGCACACGCTCTAGTTCGCAACTCATAGAAGATGCCACAGACCAAGGCGTTGTTGTTGACCTCAATTTGAGCATTCCAGAAGCAGGAACGTACCTCATCTCACAAACTTGTAGTGATGGGGCATCTATTTATAGAAGTAATAAAAACCTCAGCAGTACAGCCACCGACATTGTTGGGTATCCCTTTACTTTAAGTAGTTCGGTGTCGATTACAGGAGCATATTACAATGGAAGTGTGATCAAAACAGGTTATTATTATTTGTATGATATTAATGTTGGCTCATTGACTTGTGCCAGTGCCAGAACAGAAGTGAGTATTCAAAATCAAGCAGCACCAAGTGTAAGTGTAACGCCAGCGTCGAGTGTGACGTTCTGCTCTAATGCCAATACAACACTTACCGCTACCAATAATGCTAATTACAGCTATCAATGGTACAAAGATAGCCAAAGCATCAGTGGTGCCACCCAAAATACCTATGTGGCATCGTCGGCAGGTAGCTATACTGTAACTGTAACGGAAAACGGGGCTTGTACAGCAACCTCAACCGCCGTGAAAGCAACCACAGTAAGTCCTATCACTCCATCGCTCAATTTAAGTAATGGCATCCTTTCTATTTCATCTGGAACAAATGCTTATTGGTACGTAAACGGTACAGAACTCACCGCTTCGCAAGGAAAAAGTAGCATTACGACTACGCAGACTGGTACATACAGCGTAAAAGTAACCGATGCCAATGGCTGTAGTGCCACTTCGAGTAGTGTAAATGTTACCATCACAGCCATCGAGGCCGAAGTTGCTGCCAACGGAGGGTATAAAATTTTTCCTAATCCAACCAGAGGGAAAGTCACTGTACAAGTAGCGGCAGATAATTTCCTTTCGACAGCCCAAGCAGAGCTTATCAGTGTGACAGGTACGACCGTCGAGAAAAAAGCCCTCGATTACCAACAAAGCATTTATACAACCGATTTCGATTTAGCTTCTTTAGCGGCTGGCATCTATTTCATTCGAGTCACAACCGATAACTATACTAAAATCCTGAAAGTTTCTTTTGTGCAATAACGCATTGTTGCAAATACAAAACGCCCAGTAGTACTCGACTACTGGGCGTTTTTATTGCTCAATTTTTTAGCTAAAAAATAAATATTCTATTGCTTTAGGAAACTCTTTGCCCCATTGCACCTCGCTTTGAATAGCATCGGGGTCGATAGAAAGAGCTATTTCTATCTTTTTATTCCCTTTACGTTCGAGGGTTTGCTTGAGCTTTTCCACATTCGGAATCATCGTTGAGCCTTCGCCGCCACCAGCATATACGTACAGTTTGGCAGGTAAATGACTCAAAAAGTCGATGGCATCGAAATAAATATTCGGCGAAACCCACAAGGCTGGCGAAAACAACATCAAACGCCCAAATACTTCGGGGCACATCAGTCCTCCATAAATACTTACCAACGCACCTAACGAACTGCCCCCCAAGCCTGTAGCTTCACGGTCGGGGATGGTTCTGAAATTGGCATCAATATAAGGCTTCAAAGTGCGAGCCATAAACTGTACATATTTGCGTCCTTCTCCTTTACCTAATTTTGGATTATTATAAGGCGAATACTCTTTAAAGCGATTTTCGCCTCCGTGTGCAATGGCCACAATAATCACATCGCTATGCCCTCTCGAAGCCAATACCGCCAATTGATTCTCTATACCCCAAGTGCTTGTAGCTGTATCGCCTCCAAACAAATTTTGGGCATCTTGCAAATACAACACAGGGTAGTGTTTGGTACTTTGCTCATAATCATGTGGTAATACTACATACACCGCCCGTTTGGCATCCAACTGTGGCATATCAAAGGTTTCTGAAATCAGGCGGATTTCTGGCTTTAGGTCTGGGTTTAGGTTTGTACCATCTAACCTCCAATGAGGTACAAAATCGTGCAGTACCCCAAGGCGTTTATGTACAATTCTATTCTGCGTAGCATTGCCAAACTCGTCTAATTCAACCTGATTCCAACCGCCTTTGGTATATTTATACTCAAGTGTTTCGGGTACTTGGTAGTTCGGCGGAAACTTTAGCATATACTTCCCCGATTCGATTTTATGTAACTTAAAAGCCTCTTTGTCAGGCAACCAGTTATTAAAATTTCCTGCCAGATAGATAGGACGCTCATCTTCTACAGGAGTGGTTAGCTCGAAATACAAAATATTATTACTCATAACTACTGTATTAACTAAAAGTGTTATAAGTGCCTGAGTGGATATCGACAAGGGTATCTATTCATCCCTTTTTACTCTTTAGTATAACCAAAGTTTATCCCTTTCTTTGACTTACAACAAGTGATTTAAAATTATTGATTTAATACAAAACGCTCTATAAAACGCTGGCATATCAGCCAATATTTACAAAAAGTGAATGTAAATTTAAGAAATAAACAATTCTGTTCTATGCTGTTATTCAAAGAAAATCAGCAAATTTAGGATATAACATAGCTTGATTTTTTAGAGCTTTGATCAATAGCGTTATATTAAATAAAAAAAATACAATAAATATCTATTAAAATGGAGCGTATTATCTAAATAATTCAATTTCAATTTATTAAACGGTCATTTTGCATTTAAAAAAAAATAGTACATTTGTCAGATAAATAAATCAATTCGTATGAACTTAAATATCTCTTCGACCTCGACTAAAGCTGAAGTTTTTGAGTTAATTGCTGCCGAACTTCAAACCTTGGGTTTTAATGTTGTAAAACAAGACCAAACTCGCCCTTGGGGTGGCTTTTTTGTAATTGATGAAAGCCAAGCTGCTGCTTTTGCTGCCTTGTATTTCCCTCATCTACCTATGTCGGAAATTCAAATTACCAATAAGTTAAGTCCGAAAATTTTGGTCGTTGCACCCGAAAAACGCCTTTCTTGGCAATACCACTTCCGTCGTGCAGAAATTTGGAAAGTGATTGCTGGCACTACAGTAGGCGTAAAAATTAGCCCAACCGACGAAGAAAGCGACGAAATCAAACGCCTCGAATCAGGTAGTTTTATCCAAATGGACAAAGGCGAGCGCCACCGCTTAATTGGCCTAGAAGCTTGGGGCGTTGTAGCCGAAATTTGGCAACATACCGACCCCGAAACACCTTCTGACGAAGAAGACATCGTTCGTTTGCAAGACGATTTCGGTCGTTAGTTAACTGCTTACATAGAATTTCGGTAGTCGGCTAACCAACTTATACCTAAGCGTTAAGCTTCCCTAGCTGACTTCCGAAATTCATCCATCTTTCATTAGTACAATATTTATATTTTTTAGTAAATATTCCTTATTTACCCTCATCTCTTCTATTCTACTTTCTTCCTTACGATTCCATTTATATTGCGTAATTTCCAATTATCCTTTTATATCAGCCATTTCTCCTAAAAATCATAAAAAACTTTGAACCTTTTGAAAGTTTCCATAGTTTTGTTTATGAAAACGCCTCATTTTACCAGCGTTCCAGCCTTATTTAATCCAACTATTATTCTGGATTTTACATGACCACACAAGAAAGAATTATAGAACATAGCGCAAAGCTGTTTTTTCGGTATGGAATCAAATCCATTACCATGGACGACATTGCCAAAGACCTAGGTATTTCTAAAAAAACCATTTATCAGCATTTTACCGACAAAGATGAAGTAGTATTTCAGGTATTCAGCAAAGAGCTAGAAAAAGACAAATGCAGCTATTTATCGCTTCAATCGACCGAAGGCAATATCATCGACAAAATGGTGCAGGCCATCGAAATGTTTAAGAAAACGTCGAGTGAAATGCACCCTTCGCTCATTCACGATTTACGCAAGTACCATCCGAGAGCATGGGCTTTACATACCGAATACAAGCACGATTTTATCTTTGAAGCCTTCAAGAAAGATTTACAGCAAGGTGTTGAAGAAGGGTTATTCAGGGCTGATATTCATATAGATATTCTGGCTCGTTTTCACCTAGGTTCTATGGAAATAAGCTTCGACCATCAGCTATTTCCTCCAGGAATGTATAATATTTTCACGGTACAACTCATTCTTATCGACCATTTCATTAGAGGCATTTTATCGGAAAAAGGATTAAGCATTTATCTAGCATACAAAGACAAATTCAACCATAATCTATAAGACAGACCTTCAACAAAACACGTTACAATGAATACTAAACTTACGAGTAGCCTGCTGATGCTAGGCATTTTACTCAGCTCAACACTCGCACAAGCCCAGCAAGTCTTCTCGCTCAAAGAAGCGGTAGCTTATGCCGTAAAAAATCATACCAATGTAAAAAACGCCCAAATAGATGTGCAAAGTGCCGCCGCTAGGGTGCAAGAAATCAAGGCTGTAGGATTGCCACAGGTAAATGGTAGCATTGGCTATACCAACAACCTGATTATTCAAAGGGTATTTATTCCAGCCAAAACCTTCGACCCTTCGGCCAAAGAAGGCGACGTAATTGCAGCCGAATTTGGCGTTCGCAACAGTGGTAACGCAGGCATCAGCCTTAGCCAATTGCTTTTCGATGGCTCGTATTTGTTGGGGCTAAAAGCGGCTGATGTGTATAAAGAACTTTCGCAAAAAGCTTTGGTACAAACCAAGCAACAAGTAGCCGAAAATGTAATTAAGGCATATTATAGCATCTTGGTCAACGACGAAAGGCTCAAAATTCTCGAACTCAACATTGGGCGTTTAGACTCTACTTTCAAGCAAACACAAGCCATGAATCAGCAAGGTTTTGTAGAAAAACTAGATGTACAACGCCTTGAGGTACAAAGAAATAACCTCGCCATTGAAGTGAAAAACGTAGCCCGTTTGCAGGAACTAGGGCATTTGTTTTTGAAATTTCAAATGGGATTACGCCAAGACGAAGCCATTCGGTTGACAGACAAACTGGCAGATGTTGACCTAAAGTCTTTTTTACCAGAAAACCAAACGCCCTTCACTTATGCCGACCGCATCGAATATTCTATTTTACAAACCCAAGACAGATTAGCTCAACTTGATTTCAAAAATGTAAAAGCAGGCTATTTGCCTAAAGTTTTTCTTTCTGGTTCGTATGGATTTAGTGCAGGTCGCCCGGCCTTTGCCGACTTGATTACGAAGCCTTGGTTCGATGCCGCTACCATTGGTTTTAGCATTCAAGTACCTATTTTCGACGGCTTTGCCAAAAAGCACAAACTCGTTCAATCAGAAAATACGCTTCGTCAACTCAAAGAAAGCAAAGCATACCTAGAAAGTGCTATCGACTTGGAAATCCAACAAGGACAAATCAACTTGAAAAATGCCTATGAAACCTTGCAAGAACAAAAACTCAACATGGAGCTTGCCAAAGAAGTGGTACGGGTATCTAAAATCAAATACGAGCAAGGTGTAGGCTCAAACCTTGAGTTAATCAATGCCGAAATTACCTACAAAGAAGCCCAAACTAACTATTTCACAATCCTTTAT
>JACCDQ010330116.1_pt1 | contig 32082 bp, 28 predicted proteins | sample 7446031 | NCBI WGS metagenome assembly JACCDQ01 (sample SAMN15323442, study PRJNA562643) | freshwater metagenome | isolation source: river surface water | place: USA:Blue River Watershed | collected 2017-08-17 | reverse complement strand
GTAGCGAAGGGGGGAATTGAACCCCCGACCTCAGGGTTATGAATCCTGCGCTCTAACCACCTGAGCTACCTCGCCGATTGAGGGTGCAAAATTAAGTATTCGTGGTGTAAAGTGCAAAAAATATTTTGAATTATTTTGAAAGTACCCGCTCCAAACTCGCAAAAACCGTTTCGGTATTCAAATCTTCCATGCACGAAGTGCCCAATTTGCATTTACCTAAGTAAAAACATTGACAAGGTTTCGGAGGTTGTACAATCTCTCCCTTATCAAATAAATCAAATTCATACGGATTGAAAATGTTGTTCATCAACACAATGCGTTTGCCCAAACCCAATGTTAAGTGCATGCCCATCGTGACTTGCGTTACCACCGCATCGCAATGATCAATCAAATTGATGAATTGATTCAATGGGAAATTACCGAAATAATCCGCTCCACTGCCGGATTGGATTTCTAAGTTGCGCTCGTGTTCCTGACTTCCCCCGAGAAGCAAAGGATAATAACCCGCATCCTGAATCATTTTGGCCAATTCTACCCATTTCTCGATGCTCCACAAACGAGTGGTCCAACGATCGCCACAACCCGTATTTAATCCAATGATTTTTTTGTCTGTGGGAAGGTTCCAAACAAATCCCTTATCTGCATGATTATCTAACAAATAGGGTTCGCCAGCATATTCCATTCCGCACAATTCGAAAATTTCTGTGCAGTAGTTTTTGGTGTTGGCTTTCGACACATCATCGAATAAACCAGTGTCGAATTTATGCTGTGCCAATTCATTGACAGGCTGACTCACACCATCCTTCAAAATGTAGCCATATTTTTCCTTCGCATTGACCATTTTTAGAAGCGCGCTGGCTTCCTTTTCTTTGTCCAAATTGATGGCAATATCCCAGTCGGTATTGGTTACATATAAACTCGCTTCGATGCCCAATTTGTAGATTTCGTGGATCTCACCCTTGGGTAAAATATCGGGGAAAAGGGTAATCCAAGTGAATTTTGCATTCGGATATAACGACTTATATCGAGTAATCAACGGTGTTGTTCGAATAACATCCCCCATAGCACCCAGTTTTATAATCAAGATTTTCTTCTCGATTGGGGTGTATTCGGGACAGTTTTCGCAGTGAAAACCATTGGTTTTATGGGGTTTGCAGGGGATGTGACCCAAGAAATGCAAACAATCCGGTTTGAAATGCATGTCGCGAAATTAGTTTATTTTCAAAAAAATGACGCTTTATTGCAACCAAATGGCCAAAAAAAATGTCTAATTTAGTAGTTCAATTACAGCTTTGAAAAGGTTTAGAAAATTCATATCGATTTTTATTCTTTTTGTCTTGATTTCTCCAGCCAAATCTTCGCACTTGGTTGGAGGGTTTATTACGTATCGTTTTTTGGGAAATAATGGCACCAATTCGCAATACAGAGTAACCATTTTTGCCTATCGCGATTGTTCTCGCGATGGTACTGCCGACGAAGTTCCCTTCGACGACGATATTAAATTGTGCGTTTACCGAGGGAACAAACGTTATTACACCGATTACACCATCAAACTTTTAAGTAGAAAAAAGGTGGATCCAGTGGGAAATACCAATTGTCCGGAAATTGCTTCAGCATGTTTGGAGCAAGGTATTTACGAAACCACCATTACGCTGCCTAATTCCACTTCGGGTTATCATTTAAAATGGGAGAGATGTTGTCGAAATACGCAAAACAACTTGCAAGATCAGTTCGGTACAGCCTATCAAGGTCAAACCTATTACGCAACCATCCCTCCAACCAGTTTACAAAATAGTTCACCGTATTTCTTGGAGGTTCCAGTGCCGTTCATTTGTCGAAATGATACAACATCCCTCAGAAACAGAGCGGTTGACCCCGATGGAGATTCCTTGTCATTTAAATTGGTTACACCTTGGCAGGGAGCTGATAATAACGATCCGGTAATCACCAATTGTTCCGATCCCATGTCAAGTTTCAATGATGTGGATTACAAAAGTGGATATTCGGCAACCAAACCTTTTGGTAATTCGGGTATCGCAAAAATTGATGCTTACAATGGTTTGACTACGTTTATGTCTCCCACTGCAGGACGATTTGCGGTGGCCATTGAAGTGACCGAATGGAGAAACGGTATCGCAATATCAACCATTCGTTTGGATTTACAAATTTTGGTAATCAACTGTTCTCCAAACAATAAACCAGCACTTAAATACCAAAAAGGGTCTCGTTTTTGGACATTGGAGCCTGGTGAAGTTTTTTGCACCGACGTTACTGGATTCGACAGTAAAGACACCAATCAAATTATCACGTTAAGGGCTTTTGGGGATATTATTTCGGGTAGTGCAAATTATACGGGAACTAAGGCTACTTTGCAGCCCACGGCCAATGCGAATAAAAAATCGGTAACCAGCACGTTTTGTTGGACACCGGATTGCAATATAAACGTTCAAGATACCTATCGCGTCATTTTTGAAGCTTTTGATAATGGATGTCCTGCAAAATTCATCAACGAAAACGTTTTGATTAGCATAAAACCATTCAAACCTTTAGAAGCTGTGAATGGTGTAAAGTCTTCTTGTCAACAACAAACAGGCTTGAAATACAGTGTTTCCAATAGAAACTGGTTGAATAAATTGAAATGGAGAATTACCAACGGTACTATAGATGGTTCTGATACAGGTAATACCGTTACTGTAAATTGGGGAATTGCGGATACTGGCTATTTAGTTTTGGATGTAACGTCTCGTTGGGGTTGTCCTTCACCTTCTAAAATATATAAAGTGGTGTTGTTGAAATCTCCCCCTAAACCTACAATAACCGGTGAAGATTCTGTGTGCATCAATCAAAATGCCTATACCTATTCTGTCACTCCTACAACGAGTGTAACCTATAATTGGAAAGTTTTGGGTGGGAACATTCAAGGTGGAGTAAGTCAAGGAAATTCTGCAAATATTATTTTTGATTTTGCAACAGAAAATCCAGCAATGGTTATTGCTTTTGGTGAAAACGAAGGAGGATGTCTTAGTCCGTCAGATACGTTTATTGTGCATCCTGCTCCAATCATTGATCCTTCGATTAGTGGTCCAATTTCCGTTTGTCCCAACAACGATAATATTATTTATGAAGTGGAAAATAGGGAGTGGAAGGGAAATTACACTTGGAGTGCGGATGGAGCGCGAATGGAAAACAATTTGGGAAATGGTAAAGTAAGTATTGATTGGGGAAGTCTGGGGTTGGGTAAAGTTATTGTGAAATTAACAACTCGATTTGGATGTATTGATACTGTGCAACTAACCGTGGTAAAATCGCATAATTTAATTGGTCAACCGCCTTTGGGGGATTCTGTATTTTGTGAATTAACCAAGGGCGTCCCATATTTTGTGAAGCAAATAAGTGGAGAAACCTACGCTTGGACCATTCAAGGTGGAACCATAGCCTCTGGACAAGCAACCGATAAAATTACGGCTGATTGGGGTGTTGCTGGAAATGCTTGGGTAGGAGTTCAAGCAACGGCTTATGATCCAATCGCTAAAAAACCTTGTTCGAGTAAAGTATATAAGTTGAATGTGGTGTTAAATCCAATTCCATCAGGTAGTTTATTTCCTCAGAAACCTTTGCCCGAGCAATGTGAATCAAGCGGAAATTGGTTTGATGCGGTATCATGGAATATGGCAATCAAAGATTCTGTGGATGTGCAAGTAACAGGTACGAACTTCCGAATTGTTAAGCAAAATGTATCTGCATCCCAAGAAAAGAAAACCTTACAAATATTATTATCTACTCCAGGTACGTTCCAAATTAAAGCGCGTGTCATTTCGCAATTTGGATGTGTTGGTCCTTATGACAATACGGAATTAACCGTCAATCCTAAGCCAAAGTCCACGAAACTAGAGGGTGATTCAGTAATTTGCTCTCCTGTTATTCAAAATAGTTCATATTCCGTTAGCGGATCTGCTGGAAGTTCATTCGATTGGAATGTATATGGGGGTAAATTTGTAATTCCCCACGCAAATAGCAATTCTGCTTTAGTAGAATGGGATACTTTAGCCGCTTTAAGAAAATTGAGAGTAATTGAAATTTCGGATAAAAACTGTCCCGGAGATTCAACGGTTTGGAATATTTTCTTTGATAAACCATTCCTAACCAGTAAATGGGTAACGGTTACACCGCCTCCTTTGAAAGACGGTCAGATTTTGGTGCATTACCAATTATTGAATGCTCCAAGAAATACCATGCCTATTCAAATTCAACGTAAGCCTTTTGGGTTTGCTAATTTCTGGAACGTAGGTTCCGGCGATATGATGGATTCTGTTTATACTGATTTTTCGGCAAAACCGGATCAAATGGCTTATGATTACAGAGCTTATGTATTGAATCAATGTGGAGATACTATATTTAGCAATGTCAACACGAGTATTTTATTGACGGGATCTAAAGTAGGGCCTTTAAAAATGGCATTTACTTTTACTCCTTATTTGGGATGGGCGAATGGCGTTGAACGATATGAATTGTACAGAGAATTGGCCAATGGTGGAGGATACGTGTTATATCAGACATATAACAATGTAATTTCTGACAGCTTTGACAATGGTTCTGATGGTTACACCCAGCGATTCAGAATAAAAGCATACGAACGCAATGGATATAGAGTGTCTTGGAGTAATGACATCGAGCTAAACTATGATCCGATTATGTTCGTGCCTAATGCATTCACTCCTGACGGCAAAGGATTAAATGAAACATTTAAACCTTCCATTTCGGGTATGAAGGATTATAAAATGGCCATTTACACGCGTTGGGGACAGAAAATATTTGAAACCAAAAATCCCGACGAAGGGTGGGACGGAACAGCGTCTGGTTCTTTGGCTCAAGATGGTGTATATGTTTACACGATCGAGTTTACGGATTTCCGCGATAAATTATATCAGTTCAGCGGAACTATTCATTTACTGCGTTAATTTTTTATATATTTGAATTTATAAGCATTCTATTAAGATATGTCTAGTCCATTATTTTCAGAAAAAGCCTTTAGTTCTGTTCGCACAGGTACTTATGAAGGCGCAATGACGGTACGCGGTACCATCGACAAAACCATTTTATTATTCTTTACCCTTTTGGTTCCAGCAATCTGGATTTGGTCAAAAATGGGTGGAGACCCAGCATATGCTATGAATAATGGCATTCAAGGTTATTTAATTGGCGGAATGATTTTGGGATTAATTTCCATGCTAATCATGATGTTCAAAAAATCGTTGAGTCCTTACTTAGCTCCAGTGTATGCAGCTGCTGAGGGCGTTGTGTTGGGAGCATTATCGATGTTCTTTGAAGCAATGTATCCAGGAATCGTCATGCAAGCCGTTGGAATCACATTGGGAATTTTCGCATTGATGTTAGCTGCTTACAAATTCGGTGTATTGAGAGCAACTCCCATGTTTACTAAGATTTTATACTTTGCGATTGCTGGTATTGGTTTGTTCTACCTCATTATGATGGTGATGAATTTGTTCGGAGCACATGGTTTATCTAGCTTTTATGCGGGTAGCAGTCCACTTTCTATTGGATTGAGCGTGGTAATTGCCGGAGTAGCAGCATTCAGTTTGATCATGGATTTTACCTTTATCGAGGAAGCAAGTAATGCAGGAGCACCCAAGTACATGGAATGGTACGCAGGTGTAGGTTTATTGGCAACCTTGATTTGGTTGTACATCGAAATTCTACGTTTGTTATCCAAATTGAGCAGAGACTAAAATCGAACGAGACGCATTCTACTTAGATTGAATTAAATCGATTTTTTGATTTCGGATCAAATATCAAATAGAAAGGCTGCCCATGGGCAGCCTTTCTATTTTTATGGTTGAATTCTATTCCAGTTGAATTCTGTTTCCAGTTGAATTCTCTGATATTTTAATTATTAACGAATCTAAAGTTTTATCTGAGGAAATTTCAATTGTTATGATTTACACAAGAGTTCAATCATCATCGTATTCCAATTCTAGCTTCGCACTTTGCAATTCCGACAAGGTATGTTGTTCACCCGCTTTTTTTGATTTTTCAATTCCTGTTTCGAAAATCGACATGGCTTCTTCTTTATTTCCCAATTTGATATATAGTTTTCCCAAATGATAATATGTAGCCAAATAATCAGGATGTTGGGCTACCAAATTTAAAAACTGGGTTAAAGCTTGATCCAATTCACCTAATTTGATCCATTCTTGAGCCAGAGCATAATTCAGGAATGCGTCGTTGGGAGAATCTTTTAAAAACTCCTTAATTTGTTCTATTCTTTCCATTATCTGCCGGAAATTTGATACGTTAATTGAAACAGTTGTCCTTTTTCAGGATCCATACCCACACTCAACTTTTGGTTGATATCGAATTTGTAAAAATGGGCATCAACCGTGGCATCAACAACTTGTAATACATAAACCAATACAAATGATATTCCCATCAAATCCCTGCGATTTCTCAATGTATTTCTATCGTCGATTTCTAATGGAGTAGGAGCTTTGCCTTGGCTGTACAAACTTCTAAAATAATCATTGGTGGTTGTTAATTCTTGATTAAAGGTATAAAAACCGTAACCAGCACCACCCAATAAACCATAAATAACTGGCACTTTCCAATATTTGTGGTTATACACTTGTCCGGCCCCAGGCAGGATCAAGGAATACATACTCGCTTTTTTTGGAGAGTGTATGATCGTTTTTGGGGATGTTGAATCAGTCAACAAAACCGAATGATTTCCATTCATTTCATGAAGCCCTTGAAAATTTGCAACTGCAAAATTCGGGACTTGAGCAGCGATTTGCCATCCCCCGAAAAAAGCCAAAACAAAAAACAAGTGCTTCAAAGTTTTGTGGTTGAATTATTCACCAATTAATTGTAAAATACGTTCCAAATCATCGCGATTTTTGTACGAAATCACAATTTTGCCTTTGCCTTTTACTCCGTTCTTCAAATGCACAGCGGCACGTAATTTACGATGGAATTCTTCGGTAATTCGGTCAATTTCCGGATCCCAATCAGTTCCGTTTATGTAAGTCGATTTTGGAGATGTATCGGGTGATGTTTTCTTTTCTTTAACCAAAGTTTCAACCGCACGAACACTTAACTTATTCTCAACAATTTCACGGAACATAGCCATTTGGGCCGCTTCATCCTCCATGTTGATCATAGCGCGCGCATGTCCCATGGAAATAATCCCTTGTTTGATTCCGATTTGAATGTCTTCAGGAAGTTTCAATAATCGCAAGTAATTGGTAACGGTAGTACGATCTTTACCTACGCGATCTCCCAATTCTTCTTGTTTGAGGCTACATTCTTCCAATAAACGTTGGTAACTCATGGCGATTTCGATGGCATTCAAATCGCTTCTTTGAATGTTCTCGATTAATGCCATTTCCAACATTCCCTGATCGTTTGCGGTTCTAACGTAGGCTGGAATTTGAGTCAAACCACTCATTAAAGCGGCACGAGTTCTGCGTTCACCTGAAATGATTTGATACTTATCGTATCCCATTTTACGAACCGTAATCGGCTGAATCACACCATGAATTGCAACTGATGCCGCTAATTCTTCTAACGCTTTGATATCAAATTCCGTACGCGGTTGGAACGGATTGGCTTCAATGGAAGCAATTGGAATAAGAGAAATGGATCCTAAAGGTTTATCACCGCTGTTAGGATTTGCTGCGCCTTGTACTTCATCGGCGTCTTCTAATAATGCGCTTAATCCTCTTCCTAATCCGGATGTTTTCTTTTTCAAAGGTGTTTGTGTCATGCTAATGTTGATTCTTCAGATGCTGTAATAATTCCGTTTTTTACTAAGATTTCTTTGGCCAAATTCAAGTAATTTACCGAGCCTTTGCTATCGGCATCGTGATAAATTACCGGCAAGCCATGGCTGGGCGCCTCACTCAATTTTGAGTTACGCTGAATAATGGTATCGAAAACGATGTCTTGGAAATGCGTTTTCACGTCTTCCACTACCTGATTTGCCAATCGCAAGCGACTATCGTACATGGTTAAGAGAATGCCCTCAATTTCCAAGTGACGATTCAAGTGATTTTGAATAATTTTAATGGTATTCAATAATTTACCCAATCCTTCCAATGCAAAATATTCGCATTGAACTGGGATAATCACGCTGTCAGATGCCACCAATGCATTCGTGGTAATTAAACCCAAAGAGGGAGAACAATCAATAATGATAAAATCGTACTGACTTTTCAATGGTTTCAACAAACCTTCCATGATTTTCTCTCGGTGAGGCATGTCCAGAAATTCAATTTCCGCACCTACCAGATCAATATTCGATGGAATAATATCTAAAAATGGGGTTTCTGTCGATAAAATTACATCCTGTGGACGGATATCTTGAACCAAACATTCATACAAGCCGAGTTTAATGTTCTTAGGATTCAAACCCACTCCCGAAGAAGAGTTTCCCTGAGGATCGGCATCCACCAAAAGTGTTTTGTATTCCAGTACGGCAAGACTTGCAGCCAAGTTGATGGCAGTGGTGGTTTTGCCCACACCACCTTTTTGATTCGCTATCGATATAATTTTACCCATTTTCGTGTTCTTTTAATTTTTATTCTTTTTCGAGGGATGTAACCTCGCACAATCTAGTAATTGGCGTTATTCTTGGGGGAAGTGCAACTATTAACCCAGATTTAATTCTTCTCCCATATTCAATAAGTGCAATTCAATTCCAGCGGATTTAAATTGCTCTTTGGCATTCTCATGGTCAATAACAATGTATCCGAAAGTATCGTAGTGCATGCCTATTACCTTTTTAACGCCCAACATTTGAGCTGCTTTAACTGCATCTTCAACATCCATAGTGAAGTTTCCTCCGATAGGCAAAATAGCCCATTGAGGTTGATGCATTTCACCGATGAGCTTCATATCTGAAAATAAAGCCGTATCACCAGCAAAATATATACTTTCACCATTTGATTTAATTACAAATCCACCAGCAACACCACCGTATGACCCATCATCAAAACTCGATGAATGAACGGCAGTGGTGTGAACGATTGTAATTCCATCGCGTTGAATTTTTCCTCCAATGTTGGTTGGGTGACAACGTTCAACTCCTTGCTTTTGTAACCAGCTGCAAATTTCGAAAACGGCAATACACTCTGCACCCGATTGCTTGGCAATTTCCACAGCATCAGCGGTGTGATCGCCATGAGCATGCGACAACAACAGAATTTCTGGTAGAATTTTTTCAATTTCTACCTCCTTTGCAAGTGAATTTCCTCGAATGAATGGATCAAAAACAATACTTTTGCCATTCCAATCCAATTCAAAACAAGCGTGACCGAAGTACGTAATCTTTTTCATCGATTTAAGCAGGGTAACAAAGTTATCCAAACAGCAATCAAAATTGCTACTTTGGGGGGTATCGTTTTATTCACTTTTTTTGGAATAAAACGTTATCAAAATGTGGATAAAATCTCTAACCCCTTGATATTCCGATACAATGAGGATGTGTCAGTAAATACTTTGGATCCCGCATTCATTAAATCTCAATCGGAAATTTGGATTGGAGCCCAAATCTACGAGGGTTTGATGGGTTTAGACAGTACACTTAACCCGGTTCCTGAGCTCAGTAAATCCGTTGAAATCGATGAATCCGGAACTGTGTATAAGTTTACTCTAAAGTCGAATGTGTATTTCGTTTGGACGGATGTGACCCGAGGTGGACAATTACCCGTTCAAAAACAAAAGTTAAAGGTAACGGATGTTGCATATAGTTTTTGTCGTTTACTTTCTCCGAAAGTGGCTTCTCCGGGGGCTTGGATTTTTTCTGACAAAATGAACATCCCCCAAGAACTCCAAGAAAATAAACCAGAAAATTGGAATGTTCGAGCTATTTGCAGCTCTCCCGATGCACCCATTCAAATTGTGAATGATTCCACGATCGTTTTGCGGTTAACGAAACCATTTCCTGCGTTTCTGTCTTTGTTGGCGACAAATTATTGCTGGATTGTTCCTCAATTTACTCAAAGTTGGAGTGCTGAAAAAATGAGTACACAACCGGTTGGTACAGGGCCATTTTATTTGAGAAGATGGGAATCGGATGTGAAAATGGTAAGTCGCAGAAACCCATTTTATCACGGTAAACTCGCAAAGCTAGATGCGATCAATGTGGATTTTGTAAAGAATAAGCAAACCGCATTTATGCAATTTATGGCCGGGAAATACGATTTTTTCAATGGGGTAGATGCTTCCTTTAGAAATGAATTGTTGACCAAAACAGGTGAGCTTCAACCCCAATATTCGTCGAAAATAAACTCCATTGTGACGGATTTTTTAAACACAGAATATATAGGTTTCTATTTGGGAGATTCGTTGGATGGTAAACTTAATCCGTTTAAAGATCGAAATTTGAGAAAAGCCATGCAGCTATCGGTTGATCAAGATCAGATTATTCGATTTTTCCGCAATGGCTTGGGAAGATCTGGCAATAGAGGATTTGTCCCACCGGCTCTTTTAAGCAACAGTGTGAGCAGCAGTAATAATGTGCGCAATCGTAACAGTGTGAGCCACAATAACAGTATAAACAACCGTAACAATGTGAGCAATAGCAACAGTGTACCAAATTCGAATGCTTTTGATAGGTCTTCCAATTCAAATGAAGCCTCAAAATCTGTTGAAAACGCTCAGTTAACAGAATTAAGTCCCATTGAATTTTTGAAAAAATCAGATTATTACAAAAATCCTAAACGATTCGCCACATTGAAGTTAACCACCACCGCCGATTACATGGATATTGCGGTGTACTTACAACGTGTTTGGAAGTCCTTGGGATTGAATGTAGAAATTGATTTGCAAACGGGTGGGATGTTGCGACAATTGAGAAATCAAGGTAAACTCGGCATGTTTAGAGGTTCTTGGATTGCTGATTATCCAGATGCGGAAAATTATTTATCCTGTTTTTATACGGGATATTTCAGTCCAAACGGACCGAATTATACTCATTTTTCTAACGCAAAGTTTGATCAGTTGTTTGAAGAAATAGCTTTTGGCTTGGTGAATTCCCCCGAAAAAGAGAAAATCAGAAAGCAAAAGATTGCACAGGCCAATCAGATTTTAGCCGATGAAGCGCCTGTAATTGTGCTTTATTACGATCGAAGTTTGCGACTGATGCAAAAGAATGTTCAATCACTTTCCAATGATGCGATCAATCGATTGAAATTGAATTCTGTTGAGGTTGTTAAAAACTAGCTCGGAAGAACGCATCCAATTCGGGATTGCTTAGTCGTGCCTCTTCAATCTCTGTTTTACTACCTTCCCACCATTTTTTGCCTTGATATATGAAAATAATGTGCTCTCCGATGTCTTTTACTGTTTTCATATCGTGGGAGTTGACAACAGTTGTCATATGCAAATCAGCGGTTAACTGAGTGATCAAATCATCAATTACGCGACTGGTTAACGGATCTAGTCCAGAATTGGGTTCATCGCAAAAAAGATATTTTCCGTTTAAGGCAATTGCGCGTGCAATCCCCACCCGTTTTTTCATTCCTCCAGAAATTTCTGCTGGAAACTTTTGATTGGCATTCACCAAGTTAACCATTCCCAAACACTCATTTACGCGGTGTTTTCGTTCTTGAGCCGACATGTTTGAAAACATTTTCAAAGGAAACTCAACATTTTCTTCAACTGTCAAAGAATCGAATAAAGCGTTGTTTTGAAACAACATACCTATTTGTTTGCGAAGTTTGAGTTTATCGTCGTAGGGCATCGATAAAAAGTCACGGTTTTCATAAAGGATTTCTCCTGATTCAGGTATAAGTAATCCTACCAAGCATTTGAATAATACGCTTTTACCGCTGCCGGATGCTCCGATGACTAAATTCGGTTTGCCTGTTACGAATTGGGCATCGATGTCGAACAAGATTTGTCGTCCGTTGAATGATTTATTCAGACCAATTACTTCTATCATATATCCGACTTTACAATCCCAAGAAAATCTGAGCAATTACCAAATCAAAAAACAAAATGAATACGCAAATACGAGTGACTGCTCGCGTACCTGCTTCTCCAACCTCCAATGCGCCCCCTTCGGTATAATATCCTTGAAAAGCACTTAAACTGGTAATCAAAAAGGCAAAAATGAAGCCTTTGATTAACATGATTCGAACGTATTCTGGATGGAAAACCAAACGAGCTCCCAATATTAAATCATCGTAAGTCAATGCAGATGTAAATTTAGTCGCTAAGACACCACCGTACATCAATAGAAAATTTGCAACGATAATCAAGCTTGGAATCATGATTAAACCGGCAACGATTTTAGGCAATGCAACAAATGAAGCAGAATTGATTCCCATTACTTCGTAAGCGTCGATTTGTTCAGAGATCTTTTTGTTTCCAATTTCAGAAGCAATGTTGGCGCCAATTTTGCCTGCTAACACTAAACACGTAATAGTTGGAGCCAATTCTAGAATGGAGCTGGTACTTACAACGGTTCCAACTACAAATTTGGGAATCAATTGCGTTGGAAACATGTCTGATGGAGTGAGTAACTGATTGGCTGTTTGAATGGTAGTTACCGCACCCATAAATGTGGCGATTAACGCAACCACGGCCAATGAGCCGATTCCTATTTGGTACATCTCAAGCAGGAGAATTCTCCAAAATACACTCCATTTCTGAGGTTTTCTGAAAGTTAATCTCAAAAAGAGGAAGTATTGCCCGATTTCGGTGAAAAAATTCATTGAAGTCGTGAAATTACATCAATTCTGTAACAAAATGGGAAAAATACGATGAAATAGCTGAAAATTCGATATTATGATATTTTACTCCAAATCGTTCGATTGGGCGTTTTTCCTAATTCATTCCGGATAGGGGCCGATTCGGGTAACATCAGCAATTCATCTTTCTCTAACCAGTCTTGGGCTTCTATTCGAGCGGCAATTAATATGGCTTCATCGTGTCTGATATCCGATAATTTCAAATCCAAAACACCACTTTGTTTTGTGCCATCCAATTCACCGGGACCGCGCAATTCCAAATCGACTTTCGCAATTTCAAAACCATCGTTGGTTTGAACCATGGTTCGGATTCGTTTGGTGCCGTTTTCGCTTAATTTTCCCCCGGTAATCAACACACAATAACTTTGTTCCGCGCCTCTTCCCACGCGACCCCGCAACTGATGCAATTGAGCCAATCCGAATCGCTCTGCATTTTCAATGACCATCACCGAAGCATTTGGTACATTGACACCTACTTCAATTACCGTTGTGGCAATCATGATATCGGTTTGATGACGCTTGAACTTATTCATCTCCGCTTCTTTTTCAGCAGGTTTCAATCTTCCATGAACCAAACTGTATTTATATTGTGGAGTGGGGAGGTATTCAGTAACCATGTCATATCCCGACATCAAACTCTGCAATTCCAACTTTGTGGAATCTTCGATTAAGGGAAAAACGTAATAAATCTGACGACCTTTAGCAATTTCTTCCTTGATAAAATGCATAACCAAACCCCGTGAAGTTTCATGTTTATGAACGGTTCGAATGGGTTTTCTTCCTTTGGGAAGTTCATCAATAACGCTGACATCTAAATCCCCGTAAACAGTCATAGCTAATGTTCGGGGGATGGGAGTGGCCGTCATAACCAATACATGAGGCAAAACGTTACCTTTTTTCCACAATCGAGCGCGTTGTGCTACCCCAAAGCGATGTTGTTCGTCGATTACAACCAAACCCAGATTTGAAAACTTTACTTGCTCTTCAATCAACGCATGCGTTCCAACTAAAATGTGAACTTGATTATTTTCTAATTGTTCTAGGGTAGAAATGCGTTCCTTTTTCTTGGTGGAGCCGGTGAGGAGTTTTACCGTTAAATTTAATGGTGCAATGGATTCAGATATCGATTCAAAATGCTGTTGTGCAAGAATTTCCGTTGGTGCCATAATGCAGGCTTGAAATCCATTTCCAGTGGAAATGAGCATGCTCAACAGAGCCACCATGGTTTTCCCTGATCCCACATCTCCTTGCAACAAGCGATTCATTTGCTTACCCGTTTTCATATCATTTCGAATTTCTCGAATGACTTTTTTTTGCGCATTGGTTAGTTCAAAGGGTAAGTGATTTTGGTAAAATGTGTTGAAATGATCTCCAATTTCGTTGAAAATCATTCCTTTATAAGTTCTGTTTCTATTGCCTTTTAGCTGTAAATGCCTCAATTGCAAATAGAATAATTCTTCAAATTTTAGTCGCTTTTTTGCCCATTCCAATTCCTCCACATTTCTTGGCGCATGCAGCATTTGTATGGCTTGAGTTCGAGTAGGGAATTTAAATTTTTGAATGATTTCTTGGGGGATGTTTTCCGGCATTTGGAATCCGGGAGAAAGTACCACCATTTTGCACAATTGTGCCAATAATTTACTTTCTATCCGTCTGCGTTTTAGTCCTTCAGTCATGGGATAAACCGGCTGCAACCCCAGTTTGGACAATTGAAAATCAGGCGTTAATAATTCCAATTCTGGATGGGCAATAGAAAATTTGCCCTTGAAATCATTGATTTTTCCGTAAACCAAATAATCAGAGTTGGGTTTTAGGTATTTTTCTATCCACTGCGCACCTTGAAACCAAACCAATTCCATTTCACCCGTACCATCAGTTAAAAATGCAGTGTATCTGCGCCCAGCACCTTGCCCCTGCATTCCGCCCGGAATAATTTTTCCTTTAAATTGGACGTAAACATCTTTGAAGCGAGGTGCTTCGAATATGGGAACTACTTTAGAGCGATCCTCGTGTCGGAATGGGTAATGACTCAACAAGTCGGCTATGGTAAAAATTCCCAATTCGGATTTTAAGGCTTCGGCTTTTGCCGGTCCTACACCTTTGAGAAATTCTATATTTGAGTCGAGTTGAATCATGATCAGAAAATCGCCTAATTTCAGAAAATCGTCTAAATTCAGTTATTCAAACGACCAACAAATTAACCATAAAGCGAACTAATTAATCGTTATATCAGGCAAATGTAGAATCATTTTTAACAAAAAATTCAGCGAGTTATCCATATACTTACAGAAATGACTAAAATTGAAATCATGAAACCCAAGCATTACTTATTTGCTCTGCTACCAGCTATTTCCGTTTGGTATTCATTCATGGCTAATGATTATAAAAGTTGGACAGCGGTGGTGTTTGTTTTTGGATTTATTCCCCTGTTGGAATGGTTAGTGGGGCCATCCAATCACAACGATTCTACATCCCCCGAAAAAGAAAATAATATGAGCGATTCGGCTGTTAATTCCCCCGAAAAAAATTCGCCATTATACGATTGGATTCTCTATCTGATGGTGCCCATTCAGTGGGGAACTTTGCTGTATTTTCTGTATCTGATGAAGGATTCGAATTGGGATGGTGTGGCATTAGGTAAGGTAATGGCAATGGGTATTTTGTGTGGGAGTTACGGAATCAATGTCGCTCATGAATTGGGACATCGCAGCAATAAATTCGAGCAATTTTTGGCGAAATCGCTGCTGTTGACGTCGCTGTATATGCATTTTTTCATTGAACATAATCGTGGACACCATAAGCATGTTGGAAGTCATGAAGATCCGTCGACCGCTCGATTTAACGAACCAGTTCAATGGTTTTGGGTTCGCTCCATGGTGCAGACGTGGTTCAGTGCTTGGAATTTGGAATTTAAACGTCTCAAAAGAGCAGGCAAGGGGAAGTTTTATCTGTCGAATCAAATGCTGCAATTTCAACTGATTCAGTTGTTTGCCATTTTGTTGTTGGGCTTTTTCGGGGGATGGTCGATCATGCTGTTCTGGGTATTGGCAGCCTTTATTGGGGCTGTTTTACTGGAGACCATTAATTACATTGAACATTATGGATTAATGCGAAAAAAATTGGGAAATGGATATTTGGAATTGGTGGATTTACATCATTCTTGGAATTCCAATCATCCCGTTGGACGATTGTTGTTGTTTGAATTGTCGCGGCATTCCGATCATCATTACAAAACCAATAAAAAGTATCAGCATTTGGTGAGTCATAAGGTAGCACCTCAAATGCCAACGGGGTATCCCGGAATGATGGTTTTGAGTTTGATTTTTCCGTTGTGGTTTAAGATTATGAATCCCAAAATTGAAGCATGGAGGAACCTGCATCAATAGCCTCATTGAATTTCTGATGTTTAATTTTTAAACTTTTGATGTAATTTCGCCCCCATGTTATCTGGAAAAACAGCATTAATCACAGGCGCTTCTCGCGGAATTGGTAAAGGAATTGCGGAAGTTTTTGCTAAAAATGGCTGCAATATTGCCTTCACATTCGCTTCATCTGTTGAAAAAGCTCGTGCTTTTGAATCAGAATTGACTGAAAAATATGGTGTAAAAGTAAAAGGTTACCAAAGTAACGCTGCGGATTTTAAACAAAGCGAAGATTTGGCAACTCAGGTGATTGCTGATTTTGGTAAAATTGATGTGTTAATCAACAATGCAGGTATTACTCGTGATACCTTGATGTTGCGTATGACCGAAGAGCAATGGGATGATGTGATCAATACCAATTTAAAAAGTGCTTTCAACTTAACTAAAGCCTTTTTGAAGCATTTCTTGGGTAACCGCGCAGGTTCGATTATCAATATGACATCCGTTGTAGGGGTAACTGGTAACGCAGGACAAGCGAATTATGCAGCCTCTAAAGCAGGTATGATTGGTTTTACCAAAAGTATTGCAAAAGAATTGGGTTCTAGAAATGTTCGTTGCAATGCGGTCGCTCCTGGTTTCATTGAAACTGAAATGACAGAAGTATTGGATGAAAACGTGAAAAAAGGTTGGATTGATACCATTCCTTTGAAACGCGGCGGAACCCCTGAAGATGTAGCAAATGTGTGCATGTTCTTGGCTTCCGACATGAGTCAATACGTTACAGGTCAAACCCTTTCGGTTTGCGGTGGAATGTTGATGTAAGTTTTGTTCATTAAGAACCTATATCTTTTTATTGGATTCGACTAAAGTTGTTTTCTTAATCCTTACTTTTAAACTAATTTTGTAACATGCCTTTGGATCAAGTCGATGTAGATGAATTATATCCCAATGAAAAAAATATGGGATTTTTTGACCATATCGACGAACTCCGAGCTCGCTTGGTTCGCATAGCTTACGCACTACTCGGCACAACGGTAGTTGCATTTTTTTTCGTAGAAAAAATATTTGATTTTATTATCTTGTCGCCATTTAAACCAGATTTTTGGGGATATAGATTCTTTTGCAAAGCAGGTCGTTTTTTTACCCAATCAGATGCGCTTTGTTGGACTCCTCCGGGTTTAAGTATGCAAAGTCAACAAATTCAAGGTCAATTTGTTAGCGCGTTTAAAATATCTTTTGTTTTAGGGGCAATTGTTAGCTTTCCTTACATTGTTCAGCAAATTTGGTTGTTCGTTAAACCGGCATTAAGCGAAGCAGAAATCAAACGCGTTCGAAAAAGTCTTTTTGTGGTTTCATTGCTGTTTTTTACGGGAGTTTTCTTCGCGTATTTCTTATTGGTTCCTGTCGCTACAAACTTCCTGCTTACCTATTCATTGAGTCCACAAATTCAAAATATTATTACCGTTTCTTCGGTTACAGGATTTGTTACCTTCATGAGCTTAGCTACAGGTTTGGTTTTTGAATTACCCGTTCTGATTTATGTTTTGGCCACTATTGGTCTAGTTACTTCCGATTTATTGAAAAAATACTGGAGATATGCTGCTGTTATTATTTTCGTAATAGCCGGTATCGCCACACCTTCACCTGATATGTTTTCTCAATTATTGTTGGGATTGCCTTTGATGTTTTTGTATTTCTTGGGGATTCAAATCGCCAAAAGAGTAGAAAAACGTAAAAACGAATTAAACTAAAATCGAAAAGAAGCTCAACTGGTAAATTAAAAAAAGCGAGATCTAACAGTCAAAACGATTTGAACGTATTTAAACGAACGAGTAATTCTGACAGAAATGATGAGTAATTCAAAAAGAAATAATTTTAAATACTCCGAGCAATACCCAGTAATTCTGCCAGTAATTACAGGAATTTCCACAACAATAATTATTAATTAGAAATATAAACTCACCCATATAATGACAACAAAATACACTATCGCAGTTGGTTCAGACCATGCAGGATTTGATTTGAAAAACGATGTCCTAGTTTATTTACTTGAAAATGGACACCAACCTCAAGATTTTGGACCTGATTCTGCCGACAGCGTTGATTATCCCGATTACGCACATAAAGTAGCTGATTCTGTTGCAACAGGCGAAAATCAATTAGGTATCTTAATCTGTGGAAGTGGAAATGGTGTGTGTATAACTGCAAATAAACATCAAGGTGTAAGAGCAGCTTTGGCTTGGCAGCCTGAATTGGCTTCTTTAGCTCGTCAACACAACAATGCGAATGTGGTTTGTTTGCCAGCACGATTTGTTTCAAAAGAGGATGCATTGAAAATTGTAGATGCTTATTTGAACAGCGAGTTTGAGGGTGGACGCCATGAAAACCGCGTCAACAAAATTGAAACTTGCTAATTTCTAATTGTATTTCAATAGGAATTAAAGAATTCAATTATTCAAGATTAATAATAATAACTCTTATAGAGTTTAATTGATTTTAAAATGGACGCACAGGAAGAAATAAGCAGCATCAAAATGTTGGGTCTGAAACTCCCAACGGATCCACGATGGGTAAATATTGCAGAAAAATCCATCGAAGAAATTTTAATTGACCATGCTTTCTGCGAACAAAAAGCAGCTACTTCAGGTATTTCATTGATTATTCGCTTCCCCGATAGAGAAAAATTGGTTCAGGAAGTCACACCATTAGTCGCTGAGGAATGGGGACATTTTCGAAAAGTCCTCAAAGAAATGACCAAACGAAATATCAAATTGGGTAAAACCCGAAAAGATGAATACGTTTTGGGACTTCAAAAGCACATGAAAAAAGACAGAACAGAACTTCAATTACTTGAAAGTCTGTTGGTTTGTGCGTTGATTGAAGCTAGAAGTTGTGAGCGATTTAGATTACTTAGTTTGTATTGCAACGACGAATACCTCAAAGGATTTTATCATGAATTCATGGTTTCAGAGGCAGGACATTATCGCATGTTTATTGATTTAGCCAAAGAATACTATCCCGAAGAACAGGTAAAAACGCGTTGGCAAGAATGGTTGAATATTGAAGCCGATGTATTGAGTCATTTAGACTTAAGAGGCGACCGTGTTCATTAAAACAATTGAAGTAACATTCAGGTCTCAATTCGATAATTCATTTTATTTCAATTCGCTGGAATAGTAGCGTAAGCCCAAGTGAACGATTGATTTTTAAGAATTCACAATCAATCTACTTTTTGTATATTTGAGGAAATGTAATTTTTTTTAAATATGATGGAACAACTTACCGCATTTTTCGAAGGAATGTCCCCGTTGATGCAGGGTTTTACGGGTTCCTTGTTTACTTGGTTTATTACGGCACTTGGCGCTGCTATGGTTTTCTTGATTAAAGATGTAAAACGAGGTTACATGGATACCTTACTTGGTTTTACAGCAGGAGTAATGCTTGCCGCGAGTTTTTGGAGTCTATTGAATCCCGCAATTGAAATGGCTGAAGGCAGTTGGGGTGCTTCTTCTGCTTGGATTCCAGTTGGAATAGGTTTTTTGGGCGGTGCATTCTTTCTTTTTGGCTTGGATCAATGGTTGCCTCATTTACATTTGAGCGCGCCTTTAGAAAAGTCAGAAGGGGTGAAAACCAATTGGAATCGTACCGTTTTATTGGTGTTAGCCATCACACTTCATAACATTCCAGAAGGATTGGCTGTCGGTGTTGCTTTTGGTGCTGTTGCAGAAGGATTGCCCGGTGCTGATTTACCTGCTGCTATTGCCCTTGCTATAGGTATTGGTATTCAAGATTTTCCCGAAGGAATGGCGGTATCTCTGCCTTTGAGACGCTTTGGTTTGTCGCGTTGGAAGTCGTTTATGTGGGGACAACTAAGCGGAATGGTAGAGCCAATAGCTGCTGTTTTGGGAGTAGCATTGGTCATGGTAGCTCAAAGTGTGTTACCTTATGCCTTGGCTTTTGCAGCAGGTGCAATGATTTATATTGTTGTTGAAGAAGTGATTCCGGAATCTCAATCGAACGGACACAATGACCGCGCAACTCTAGGCTTAATGCTCGGTTTTGTTTTGATGATGTCTTTGGATGTGGGATTAGGATAAATAACGTATTTTTGCCATTATGCATAAAAAATGGGCCTTATGGTTGTTGTTAGGCATCTCTAGTTTCCAGTTGAACGCTCAAAGTCGTTGGTATGTAGGCGGAAATGGTGGAGTTGCGTTGTCTAAAACAAGTTCCAATGATACTTTAGCCAATAACTTTTCTACTCGCAATCGTGTTGGGGGCTTTGCAAATTTGAATTTAACCTACGATTTATCTCGAGCATCTTCCTTGAATTTGGGTGTGGGGTATTTGAATAGTGGATACAAAATTGCCAACGATACCATGGCATATAACACCAATATTGCCAAGGGATATTCCAGTGTCAATCTCCAATTGGGAATGAGTTTGCGTCAAGGTTTTAGTTCTTCAAATTATATTTCAGAACGCTTTGGAGTGTCAGTGAATTACAATTTAGACGGCATTTCCAATGATACCGTTTATAACCAAACACTGAATCCCCGTTTTAGATTGATTCAAAATGAAAAAGCAAAAATCTATCCCTTGTTCTATCTGGGAATCGTATTCGGGGGTAAAACCGAAGGAGGCGATCGCTACGAATTCAATGTGACCTACCAACAAGCCATCAGCACCAGTCATCAAATGAATGTTCAATACGGAGAGTTTTTTGGAAAATCATTTCCCGTGAACTTCAGAGGTGGAAATGTACAAGTGGGATTCACCTACATGTTCAATTTTGGTAATTTCCAGAAAAGCGAAGAGTATTTCTACGATTGATCCTGCCTATCTTTGCAGCAATGGAGTTTCAATTGAATTGCCTAAAAGCGCTCAGATCAGCAATAATCGATTACATACAGTCATCTAATTGGGTAGAAACCATCAAAACGGCTGAAATTCACAATCCGTGGTTTACTCAGAAGAATATTGAATTATCATTGGATCAGTGGATAATTGCTCTCAATGATGAGAATATTCAGCAATGGTTAAAACGTTACGATTTCTCCGCTGCTGAAGAACGCATTTCGGGCAAAGAAGTTCCAGGTCAAATGCACGATAATGGCATTAATCCCCAAAATGATCATCCCAAGACAGTAGGTATTATTGGTGCAGGAAATATACCGTTTGTTGTAATGCACGATGTGATAAGCGCTGTATTGGCTGGGTTTAAAGTCAAATTGCGATTGTCTTCCGACGATGATATTCTTCCCAAAATGTGGTTGAATTCCGCTGCTAATTTTCATCCCATTTGGAAAGAGAATATTGAATATACTGATAAACTCAAGGGCATCGATCGTGCAATTGCCACCGGAAGCAACAATACTTATCGCTATTTCGAATATTACTTTCGCCACATTCCCCATATCCTCCGAAAAAACCGACATTCAATCGGTGTTTTAGCGCCTAATAATCAGTGCACGGAACAAGATTACATCAATTTAGGACAAGATGTTTTTCATTATTTCGGTTTGGGATGTCGTAACATCACTCAGTTATTTCTTCCTGAAGGATTTGAATTCAAACCCTTATTCGACGTATGGGAACAACATTATGGTTCTGTCTTGTTTCACAATAAATACGCAAACAATTACAATTATCACAAGGCATTGTTGCTCATGAATTTAGATCCGCATATTGATTCGGGTTATTTGCTAATGAAAGAACGCGATCAATTGCATTCACCAGTAGGCATGCTGAATTATCAATTCTATAAATCAACTGAACAAATTGAACAATTTTTCAATAAACATCGCGATGAAATTCAATGCGTTGTAAGCAATGTAGATCTTCACGATTCAATTAAAACGGAGAAATTGGGTGCTGCACAATGTCCATCATTATGGGATTATGCAGATGGTGTTGATACCTTGGAGTGGTTACTCCATATTTAGGAGTGGTTACTGCATGTTTTTAGAATAAGGATTTTACATATTTAAAGTATATCCTTAAAGTCTAATTCCTAACTATTAAAAAGTCTTGATATTATTGAATACTTTCTTTAAGTAATGAGCAAATTACATCAACCATATCATTATTTGGATCCAATTCGCGATTGATTTCAGTTATTTCAAAACATTGAGTCTTTGGGTGATTCCACAAAGTTTTAATCAATGGACTTGCTTGTTCCAATTGTAATCCGTTTTCAACCGGTGTTCCGGTGCCTTGAGATAGTGTGGGATCCAAACTATCTACGTCAAAACTTACATACCAATTTTCAGTTTTGGGTTCTAAATAAAATAGGGTTTGTTGTATGATATTTTCAATCCCTAATTCATGAACTTCCTCAGCAAAGAAAACCTGAATGCCTAATTCTTTTACTAGGGCAATTTCTTGCTCTTCGTAACTGCGAATTCCAATAAATACGATGTTTTCCGCAGGAATTGAACCTTGTTTCTTTAAGGATTTTATTTGATTCCAAATGAATAAGGTATCGGAATCAATGTTATTTGATTTGCACGCCTCATTATTCGATTCTAATGCCGTATTTAATGCCATTCCATGGATGTTGCCCGATGGTGTTGTTAATGGTGTATGTAAATCCAAATGGGCATCGATCCAAATAACTCCTGCAGTAAGGGGATTAAAAGATCTACAGAAACCCGCTATTCCTCCAATGGCATTGCTATGATCACCCGATAAGTATAATACTTGATTTTTTGAAGCGAATGCAGATTCCAGTGCATCGGCAACTCGGCTTTGGTGTTGCAAAAGCGTCTTACCTCGTTTTAAATACGGGGAAGGAGCTTCAAATTCTGATTCTATTTTATTATGAATATCGAAATCAACGTGTTCAATAGGAATTCCCTTCAAAACATGAATATTCGATTCGGAGCACGCGTTTAAAAGAAGTTTTGGACCTGTAGATGTCCCCAATTTCCCTGCTCCGTACTCCCAATCAGATGTGATAATACACAATTTACTTTTTTCCATACGGAGTTGGTTTTCGTCAAAAATAAGCGATTCAATTCAAAATTTCCAAGTTTCAAGGCCGGCAAAAACCTTATTTACTTACCCACAATACATACCCACTGAATTTTTCGACAGTTTTGTAACGATTCAAAAACCAATCATCTGGTTTATGGTCATTCTTAGTTATAATATAAACAGGTTGAGGATTGGCGGGGTTGTGAGCATGGGATCTGCGATTTTGTTGTTGAGGATATGCTTCGTTGGCAGATGCTGGATTTAAGGGCTTCAAATTTTGGAAATCTTTGGGTTTGAATTCTCCGAAGAAATAAAGCGCATAGGTTTTAAAACCATGTACTTCAACGAATTTACCTTGTGCTCTCAATGATTTAATTTTTGAAACAAGGGGCTTTTGAAGCACGTCAGCAGTTTGAGGAATTAACGTTAACGCTGAAATTAAAGCTACACTTCCAGATATTAAAAATAAATAACCTGGACTTGGGTTTTTCTTGAATAGAGAAAGAATCAGCCATCCCAAAAACCAAAAAGTAAATAAAGTTGCGGGTAGCAACGTGGTCCAATTCCATTTGGGAGCCGCGTTTAATATCCCCAGAGAAAAAACATCTAATTTTTGTAATAAAAGTTGAGGTGTAGGTTCAATAATTACCACCAATGGTAGCACCCATAATGCCAACATTAATGCCAAACCGCTAATAAAAAGGGGCAAATTCAGCCAATAAGGGAAGTTCCAGCGATTGGTGTGTAATAGATAAACTTGGTAAGCTCCAAAATAAGTTAGTGGCCACCAACAAAGTGAACTATAATGAATGATTTTTGTGGTTGTGATGCTGAAAACAACCAAGACCACCCAGAATAAGGTTCTCATCATCAAATTCCATGTGTCAACATCTCTGTCCATTACCCGATTACCGAAAAGATGCGGTAATGCCAACGTAGAGGTTGGAAACGCCAAAACCAGGAGCACTATGATATGATAAAACCAGGGTTGATTGTGGTAAGGAATTTGACCCTTAAATAATTCGACTTGGTACCAAAAGAAATGTGTTAAAAACTCTTGCCCATTTGAATTTAATAAGGGAAAAACCCACAATCCAATCGATAATACAAATCCCAAAATACTAAGCAATAGTAATGGATTCAATAACTCATGCCATTTAGAGCGAATGGCAGTTGCAAAAAGCACCACCAGTCCAAAAATCAAAACAGCCACCGGGCCTTTGGTGAGAAATGCCAAACCCAAGAAAACACCCACCATTAAATAGTACAGGTGAGCGCGTTCTTCACGCAAGTAACTCTGCGTAATTTGATACCATTTATAAATAGCCAGAAAAATAAATAGATTGAAAACAGGATCAATAATACCAGAACGCCAGTAAATAAATGGTGCAAAAGTAAAAAGTGTGGCAAGCGCCCAAAATGCACCCAACATGCGCTTACCTAATTTGTCGCCAATATGATAAACCAAATTTACCGAAATTACACCGGCAATGACATTGGGCATTTTATATACCCAAGAGGAATGCGAATTAAATAAATTTTGAAAAAATGCTTGAAACCAAATAAATAATGGAGGTTTTTCCCAAAATGGCTCAAAACCTATTTGTACATAGAGATAATTCTTAGATATGCTCATTTCTCGAGCGGCTTCAGCAAAATTCACTTCATCCCAATCGAATAATTGAATCATATTCAATCCCAACATTAAAAAAAGAAGGGTAATAGCAGTAAAAATGAAGTGTACGTGAATTTTTTTCATGTTTCAACGAATAGTTAAATAGGGTTGCATGGCAGAAGTTCTATTCGCGATAACATCCCTAAAATCTGTTCAAATTTACGATTTTGATTCAAGTTTTGAACGAAATCGAATGTGTTGCATTCCCCAAGACTCAAATTTCATACTTATTAATAAACTCAAAAGACCAACTGCAGAACCAGCAACTACGTCTTCGGTGGAATGTTGTCCAAGGTAAACGCGACTAAATCCTATCCCCAAAACAAAGAAAAAGGCGATCCATAATCCGAATGGAGTTACTTGGCGATTTTGAGAATATGCAATGATAATTAAGCCAGTTGCAAAAACAGAATTGGCGGTATGGCCGCTTGGAAATGCTTTCCAACTGGAAGTAAACATTCCATCAATTTGGCGAATGTATTCAGGGAAGCGTAGAATAGGGCGGGGGAAATTGAATCCTAATTTCAGCGATTGGATAACCAATCCAAAAATGATAAATGAAATCAGCCAATACGCACTTTTTTCTCTAAACTGATAAATGGCAAATAAAACAGAAATTGTAACTACCGGCCATTCGGCTAACTGCGTGTAGTACTTGAAAAAAGTATCAGCCAAGGGGCTATGATGATTGAGAATGTTAAGGGTGACAGTATCAAAAATTAACTGAAATTTAAACCAACCCGCAATAGCAACTCCCCATAAACTAATAGATAAAAATACAAACGTGTTGATCCACAATAGGTTTTTTACAACACGGAACAAATTCATGGTGTTGCAAATATAATTATAACTTCAAGTTCTAATATTTTGTTTTTTCAATTAAAATCATTTCTTTGCAAATGAGGGATTTACACCATGAGTAAAAGTAGCAATAGAAAAATGAAACTCGAATTGGAATATTCAGTGCGATCGTCGCCCCATATATTATTCCAATACATTTCAAACCCATCGGGTTTACAAAGTTGGTTCGCCGATAACGTTGAAATTCTGGGAGCAGGAGAATACCGCTTCTCTTGGGAAGATGGAACTGAAAACGTAGCAAAAATGATTAAAAACGTTACCAATAAATATACCCGCTTCGAGTTCAATAACGGAAATGATGGTGAATACCTGGAGTTTCGAATAGAACAAGATGAAATTACCGGTGATGTGGAACTCATCATTGTTGAATTTGTAATCGAAGAAGAAGCCCAAATGGCCGCTTCTATTTGGGATTCAGCCGTTGAAGACCTCTGCGCTATAATAGGTGCTTAATGGCCATATAGGCAAATAAGCCAGCCCCTTGCTCAATGGCGTCTTCATCGACATCAAATTTTGCGTTATGCACACTTACTCCTGTGCCTTTTTCCTCATTTCGAGTTCCTAAACGATAAAAACAACTCGGAACCTCTTGGCTGTAATAAGCAAAATCCTCTGCCGCCATCCAAATATCCAATGGTTTTACATTCTCTGTTCCTACATATTCTTCGGCTGCTTCGCGACAAATTTCGGATATTACCTCGTCGTTTTTCAAAAATGGATAACCACGTTTAATTTCAAAATCCACACTTCCTCCCATCGACTCGGCGATACCCTCTGCCATTTTAATCATTCGCTTATGCGCCTCATCTCTCCAGGTCTCGTCCATAGTACGGAAGGTTCCTTCCATTTTAACTTCATCCGGCAAAACGTTGGTTGCTCCAGCAGCGTTGACTTTTCCGAACGATAATACACTATGCATTGCAGGATTGGCATTTCGAGAAACAATTTGTTGTAATGCAACCACGATATGCGCTGCAATCAATACGCTATCTACCGCCAAATTGGGTATTGCACCATGTCCGCCTTTTCCTTTCACAGTAACATACAGTTCGTCGGTACTTGCCATGTACAATCCCTTTCTAATTCCAATTTTACCCGTATTCAATAATGGCATAACGTGTTGACCAATCATGACATCTACCTTGGGATTATTCAATACGCCATCGGTAATCATCAAACTGGCTCCACCCGGTAATTTTTCCTCACCCGGTTGAAAAACCAATTTAACTGTACCTTCAAAATCGTTGCGTAGTTCATTTAAAATGGTTGCAGCTCCTAACAAAGATGTCGTGTGCACATCATGTCCGCAAGCATGCATAACTCCTTCTTTTTTAGATCGATACGGGCGACCATCATTCACTTCCACGATCGGTAAAGCATCCATATCAGCACGTAATCCCACTACTTTTTTCTGGGGATTTTTACCCTCAATCAATGCAACAACTCCGGTATTTGCCAAACGCTGTGTTTTTAATCCCAACTTGTTTTGAAGATAATTTTCAACCAATTTTTGCGTTTCAAACTCCTGAAATGATAATTCTGGATTTTGGTGAATTTCGCGTCGAATTTCTATTAAAGATGGTAGTAAATCTTTGGCTTTCTGTTGAATCGATTGGATTGAGCTCATAGTAATTGGAATTGAATATTTTTTATTTTTCGGGGGATGTTAGGTCAGTGAATGAATCAAAAAGGACTTCTGAACTATTTATTTCCGGTGAATTCATATTTGTTTTTAAACACCATTAGTATGTTTTGATTTACAAATTTATCAGAAAATTAAAAGGATGCATGGATATTTTATACGACTTTGAAAAATTGCCTGTTGAAAATTCAATTCGCCCAATGAATTTTAGTTATTTTTGAAATCCAACTCGCCCATAACAAACAGAGTTATTTAATTGATAAAAAAATCTGCCATCCCAAAAAATGATTAGTCCCAATTCCATTGATCAATTACTTAGTGTTGCACATATTGAAGATGTGGTAGGAGATTATGTGAATCTAAAACGCTCTGGTTCGAGATACAAAGGGAATTGTCCTTTCCACGATGAAAAAACGCCCAGCTTTGTTGTAACGCCCAGTTTGGGAATTTACAAATGCTTCGGTTGTCAAAAAGGAGGGAACGCCATTCACTTTGTGATGGACATAGAAAATCTCACGTTCACCGAGGCCGCCCGTAATTTAGCAAAGCGCTACAATTTGGAGTTGGTGGAAACATCCTCCGAAAACAAAGACGAAGCCATCGAAGCCCAAAAGGAAAAAGAGGCCATTCGCGGGATCAATGAATTCGCAATTAATTTCTTTACCGAGCAGTTGCAACAATCGGATGAAGGTAAAACCATTGCTGGACCTTACTTCAGAGAACGCGGATATACGCCTGATACCATTCAACAGTGGAAATTGGGTTTCAGTCCTTCTTCTTGGGATGCGTTTTATCAAGCAGCGAAATCAGCGGGTTTTAAAGATGAACTCATGCTGCAAGCGGGTTTGGTGAAACAACGCGATAAAGACGGTAGCTTTTATGATTTGTACCGAAATCGAGTCATTTTTCCATTGATTGCGGTGAATAATGCCATCGTCGGATTTGCCGGCAGGGTGATGGGCAAGGTGGAGAATGCACCTAAGTACGTCAATTCACCAGAAACGGTACTTTACAAAAAAAGTGATTTTTTATTTGCATTAAATCAAGCAAAAACCACCATCCGCAAAGAGGATAAAGCCTATTTGATGGAAGGTTATACCGATGTAATTACCTTGCATCAGTCAGGAATAACCAATGCGGTTGCTTCCAGTGGTACAGCTTTAACTCCGGGACAAATTCGATTAATTAAGCGTTTTACCGACAATGCCACCGTTATTTACGATGGAGATGCTGCCGGAATGAAAGCTTCCCTAAGAGGTATCAATTTGTTGTTGGAAGAAGGATTAAATGTGCGTGTTGTACCCATGCCTGATGGCGAAGATCCTGATTCTTATTGTAAAAAATTAGGTCCAGAAAAGTTCAAAGAGTATTTGAATTCTGCGGAGAAAAACTTCATTTTTTTCAAAGCCGAATTATTGCTTCAAGGAACTGAAAACGATCCCATTCGTAAGTCGGAAGCCATTTCAGATATCATTGAATCGGTAGCATTAATCCAAGACCGTTTAAAGCGCGATGTGTTAATGACCAATTTGGAGCCGATTTGCAATGTGAAAATCGAAAATCTCTACGCGGAATTAACCAAGCAACTTAGAAAGCAAGCCACTAAGGAGCATCGTGAAATGCTCGCCGAAGTAGATGTATTGCTTAAAAATGCTGGTGTGGATCCCGCAAATACCGTTTATTCGGAGCAAAAAACATCTGTTCCAACCCAATTCAATGTTGGGTCAGCGGGCAAACTTTCTGATGTTCATCAAGAAATTGCATTGTTGCGATTAATCATATTGTATGGGAGTGAGATTTTTGAAGGCGAAACTAAATTAATCGACTTCATCATGACAGAATACAAAGCAGATGAAGCTTCCATTGCATTCAAAGATGAACACAGTCAGTTCTTAATGCAGCATGTCATGGAGTTGTATGAACAAGGGGAGTGGCCTGCAAAAGAATATTTCACTCAACACACGGATAATCGTATTTCTTCGTTTGCCGCATCCGTATTTTCAGCGGATTATCAATTGAGTTCTGCATTTGAGGGAAATTTAATCCATGTTAAACAAGAGGCCGAAAACTTCCGACAAGAAGCGGTGGATATTTTCTTGAATTTACGTCGTACTAAAATTGAAGAGTTGATTATATCCACTCAAAAAATGCTCTTAGAACCAGAAGCGAACCATGAAGAAATCATGGAATATTTGGACTATTTGAATACGATAAAAAAGGATATTGCCAGTAAGTTGGGCAATGTAGTAACCCGTATTTAACGAATCCTTCAGGCCGATTATCGTATTTTTAGGTTGAATTCGATTTTTTTAACGAACTTCGCATTTTGTTTTGAATAAATACGTTAGCATATTTATTGTATTCGGATTGTCAATTCTATTGACGTATAAAGCCAGTCGATTTAATCCAGAACATCCACTTCAAGGGCAAAAGCCGTTTGCCGTAAATCAAGTTAGAATTGAAGGAGATGAATTGTTTGTGGATTCGTTGGTACTTCCACTTAAAACCATTCCCAAAGTTAGAGAATTGCATACCGTCGCGAAATCGGTAGTAGGACGTTGGGCAAAATTATACACCGCTCTAAAAATAGAGGAAAGCGGAAATGATGGACAAAATTCGTTCTACGCCAAGAAATATTACAATTTGGTTGGAATGCGCTTCCCCCGAAAAAGAAAAACTACCGCAGTGCGCAAAGGGTACGACCATTACGCGGTTTACGAAAATTGGTATGAAGGAATGGTCGATTTTACCTACTACATTGAATATATGGAGCGTTCTTTCGAACTTAAACACGGTCGTTTGCCTAAAAACGAAAGGGAATTTATCAACCACATTTACGGCTCCTACAATGTCTATTCAAAATGGCGAAACGATATGTTCTATATTTTGAAGAATTTCAAGTATCAGTAAGGCGGATTTGAGAATCCCTATATTTTCTGCTTTTTATTTACCACGATAAAATAAACACTGAGCCCAAAAGCGACAACAAAGCTCAAACCATTTATCAAAAAGATTTTTTCATAACTATGATGCCAACGTGTTATCATGGCTCCGGCGAGTAATCCTCCCGTGATAATTCCCAATTCCAAGAAAATAAACAAGGTTGCTAGCGATTTGCCGCGATTTTCAGGACCCGCAACATCGCCTGCCCAAGCAAATAAACTCGGCGCATTGAAGCCTTGTCCGATGCCGTAAAGAACAGCACTGGCATAAAAATAAAAGCTAGAACCCCCTTTGAATAAGGCAAACATGGCAATAATTTGTAGGAATGTTCCGATGGCTGTAGACCAAGCTCGTCCCAAAGAATCCGAAATTTTACCACTTACCAAACGAAACAACAAGGAAAATCCAATATACCAAGACAAATACAATCCTTTGTTTTCATAGCCTAACGACAATGTGTAATCAGGCATTACAGTTAAAATTGTTCCCAATGAAATGCAAACAATCCACATGATAATACCGGGACTTAAAGCGGGTATATAGATAAGATTCTTCCAAGAAAACTCGAATTTCCGTTTGGATTCAGCCGGTTTGGTTTCGGGAAGGGAATAAAACATCAAAAGTGCCAATACCGCTAATGCAGAGCTGGTCAGAAACATTGCATCACGTCCAAATTTCAAAGCAATAACCGCACCCAATCCATAACCCAAAGACGTTCCGGCATTATTGAATACCCCTTGCCAACCCATCGCTCGGCCTCGATGAGAAGCCGGAATCACATCGGAAGTAAATGCCGTAAAACCAGTAGGAGTAAATCCGGTAGAAAAACCATGAATGATTCGCACGAGTAAAAATCCCCCGACAGAACTCACAAATGGATAGAAAAATCCTGCTACAATACAAAAAATACAACCTGCTATCATGGTCCAACGACGACCAACATTATCGGTTAACCAACCACTAAATGGACGAGCGATCAATGCCGAAATGGAAAATGCTGGAATGATCCATCCTAAGTAATCATAGCCATTCAACTCATTGAGCATGGTTGAAAGTTCCGGCAACACAATATTAAAGGATAAGAAAAACAACAGAGCACCCAAGCACAATCGAATAAACGATGGGGGATAGGCGTCGCTGAATAACTTAAATTTCATATTGGGCAACCAAGGGCATCACACGACCTTTACCGAAAGATTTCGTGCTTACGCGAAGAATTGGAGGAGCTTGATAACGCTTATATTCATTGGCATTGACCAAACGCATTACTTTCGCTACCACCGCGGCATCATAACCTTCCATAACGATTTCGTTATGTCCCTTTTTTTCTTCGATATACAAACGAAGAATTCCGTCTAAAATGGAGTAAGGAGGCAATGAATCGGAATCCTTTTGATCTGGACGTAATTCTGCGCTAGGTTCTTTGTCAATGATGTTTCGGGGGATTTTACCCTGGCTCGAAAATAAATGTTCACACAAGGCATACACTTGGGTTTTATAAACATCCCCAATAACCGATAAACTACCACATAAATCACCGTAAAGTGTAGAGTAACCCACCGCCATTTCGCTTTTATTGCTGGTGTTTAAAAGAATATTGCCTTTTTTATTGCTAATTGCCATTAACAAAACGGCTCTGGAACGAGCTTGAAGATTTTCTTCAGCCAATCCAACTTCTGTTCCTTCGAAAATTGGTTTTAATGAGCCTTCGTAGGCACTATGAACATCTTCAATTGGCAAAATGATGTGTTCATTGCCTAAATTTTTACTCAATTCAACCGCATCGCTCACACTTCCCTTGGAAGAAAAACGTGAAGGCATCAACACCGCCAAAACGTTTTCAGCACCGAG
>JACCDQ010953347.1_pt1 | contig 32099 bp, 25 predicted proteins | sample 7446031 | NCBI WGS metagenome assembly JACCDQ01 (sample SAMN15323442, study PRJNA562643) | freshwater metagenome | isolation source: river surface water | place: USA:Blue River Watershed | collected 2017-08-17 | reverse complement strand
TCCCGCATTACCTGCAGCGCTGCCCGGAGCACCGACTTTAGGCACAATCACCTCAGGGAACTCTTACCTGTCAGTGGCTTTCACTGCAGGTACTTACGACGTCAACGCACCTATCACTGGTTATCAATATTCGACCGATAATGGATCCACCTGGTCAAATGCCTCTGGAACCACTTCACCGATTTTGATCTCAGGACTAAGCAATGGAACCACTTATCAAGTAAAGCTTCGCGCGAAAAGCTCGGTAGGTAACGGAGCGGCATCATCCGCCGGGTCTGGAAAACCTTTTGCGGCACCGTCGATAGTTGCGTCTGGCTCAATAAGTTATGTTGCAAACAACGGTTCAGTAGATGTCACTTGGGTAGCACCTTCAGATAATGGAGCTACAATCACAAGCTACGAAGTAACTGCTTTCAACGCTGACGTAGCTGGTTCAGCATCTTCTACATGCACTACTTCCGGTGCAGTAACTTGTCGGTTGAATAGTCTCTCCAATGGCACCACCTACTATGTTTCGATTCAGGCGGTTAATTCTGCAGGTTATAGCCCCAGATCAACGCCTCGAGTTGCTGTGAGACCTGGTACATCATCATCCGTTACGCTCGCTTCAACTTCCTTGTCACATGATGTTGGAACTTCAATCACTCTCACTGCGACCGTCACATCCGGTGCAACAGGAACTGTCAACTTCATTGCCGGAAACACCTCAATTACAGGATGTTCAGCCAAAACTATTTCTGCAAGCGTTGCAACATGCACTACTACCTCTTTGGCTGTCGGAAATAATTCAGTGAAAGTAAACTACTCCGGAGATGCCACGTATTCTTCGTCAGAAAGTACGGTTATCACCATCGCGGTGGCGGCCCTAAGCCAAGCCATTACTTTTGGTGCACTTTCAAATAAATTTACCGGAGACTCGCCATTTACTTTGAGCGCGACAGGTGGAGCTTCGGCCAATCCGGTCGTATTTACATCGGCTACCCCGAGCGTGTGTACAACAGGCGGCTCTAATGGAGCAACTGTCACGATTCTTGCTTCGGGAACTTGCACGATAAACGCCAATCAAGCCGGCGGCGCAAACTATGGCGCAGCTCAGCAGGTGGCACGAAACTTCACAGTAAACACTAAGTACGTCATTAGCTATGACATCAACTATGGTGCGCAAGCACAATCGACTGACAATTACATAGTTGGTGAACCAGACTTGACGCTACCCAGTGCTTCCAGAAGCAACTTTGTATTCACCGGCTGGTTTACACATGTCACTGCGGGATCACGCGTTGGTGGCGCCGGTGACGCATACCGACCAGGTTCAACTCAAACTCTTTATGCGCGTTGGGTTCAAAATTCTCTTTATGGGATGGGTGCGAGCACCAAGATCGGGTCGATGACGACGGTCAATGGGTTGGCTACTAACTTCAGTGCAAACTCAGGTGGTAATCAGGTAGAAATAAATTACACAGCCGATTCCCTGCCTGCCGCGACAGTCATCGATGTGTATCTATTAGCCGATAATTCCCGTGCGCAAAGGCTGATTAATACTTCCAACGAATTCGTTGTGAGTCTTGTTGTTGCATGGTTAGCTGCTGATTCTACGGTTCCAACAACAGCCGCCGGCAAAGAGCTAGGCATGACAATTACAAACTCGGCGATAAAAGCCGGAGCGATTGTTTATCAAGTGGTGAACGATGTAGCTACCGAGGTTGGCCGAGCGACACAAGACGGATCTGTGACTTTAGTAATTTCAGATGACCCAGAAATTGCAATTGTTAATCCTGCTGCAGTAACTGGCGGAAACTCGGGTGGAGGAAATTCTGGAGGAGGAAGTTCTGGTTCCTCAACACCAACCACAGAACTTCCTTCCGAGCTCCCACCGGTATCTCCTAAGGCAATTGATCCAAAGGTTGGTGCGAACGTAATTGTTGGGGGCAAAGAAGTTGATCCAAAGGTTGAAACTTTGGAAAACAACACGAAACTCGCAGTTAAGGCCGACACGCTTGAATTGGGGCTAGTAACTCGAAACTCCAAGGACGTAGCCAACCAACTGTCAGGCTTTGCACTGACTGGTGAGAATGGAGACACCGCAAAAGCAAACGGTTCCGGCCTCAGTCCATTGTCAATCGTTAAGGTTTATCTCTTCTCGGAACCAGTATTTCTCGGAACTGTAACAACTAATGCCTCAGGGCAGTTTGTTGGATCTTTCAGGATTCCCACAAATCTAGAAGCAGGTAACCACACGATTCAACTCAGTGGAGTGAATCCAAGCAAATTAGTGGTTACGACTTCTGTCGCGCTCAAACTTAGCGCCAAGCAACTTTCCACAAGGCTCTATTTCGCCCCAGGTAGCTCAAAACTCGTCCCTTCTGAATTGAAAAAGCTCAAGTCATTTATTTTGAATATGAATCAACTATCGAGCCTAGAAGTCAACATTCAAGGCTCAGCGCAAAAAACCAAATACTCCATTCTCGATAAAAAGCTAGCTTTGGCGAGGGCCAAGTTTATTGAGAAATATATGAGGTCAATCAAGGTTGTCGCAAAAATTACTACTGCTGCAATAACTAAGGCGTCGGACTCAAGCGCCAATGCTCGAAATGCGCAAATAACGGTAATTGGTATTCCCAGGTAGCGCAAAAGACTAAGTTTGGTTGAACCAAGTCTCCGGCCTTATTCGTTTCTGCACAATCGCGGCGGAGAACAAAATAATTGCCGCGCCTAGAAGTGTGCTCAACTGAATTGATTCGTGCAAGAACGCCCAACCGGCAATCACTGCGACCACAGGTGACAGGTAAGTAACAGTACTTGCAATCGCACTTCCGACAATGCTCGTTACGCGGAAATTCCACACATATGCGAAGCCTGTGCCGAGTGCACCGAGCACAAAAATTGAAAGCGCTGAGGTAATTGTTATCGGCGCGTGCGTGACTGGCAAAGAAATTGCCAGCGGTGAAAGTAGCACCACGCTTGCTAGCAACTGTGCAGTTGCCAAAGACGTTGAGCTGTATCCCGTGTTTGCCAAGTACTTGCGCATGTAAGGGAATGAAAAACCATATCCGAGTGTGGCCATGAGAATGAGCAGAATGCCAAGTGGAACATTTGATCCGGTGAATGACAAGTTTCCGAACAAAACCAAGACCCCAACGAAACCGAGAAGCAAACCGATTACCTGGCTCTTGGTGATGGTTTCACTTCTAAAAACCAGAGTGATGAAGAGCACGCTAAATAGTGGGGTGGTGGCGTTCAATATTCCGGCAAGCGAACTGTCTAGAAGCTGTTCGGCTAGCGCAAACATTAGCCCCGGAAATGCATTGAGCACGAAGCCCAAGAGAAGCATCTTGAGCCAAATCCTCTTTTCCTTCACAAACTTCTGCTTGGTTATCAGTGACCAGAGCACCAGCGCTGCGGCGCCCAACAGGTTTCGGAAGACGGCCACGCCCACGGCCGAAAAAGATTCAAGACTTACAGCGATGAAGAAGAACGAAAGCCCCCAGGTGATTGCCAACACGATGAAAGTGGCCAGCCATGGCTGCTGCTTCGAAGTCATTGGTACAGTCTCTCACTGTCTAGACTCGAAGCCATGACCCTCAGCCTGCTGCTCTCAGCCGCGATGTTTAGTTTCGTGACGTCGGTAACGCCAGGGCCAAACAACACATTTTTGCTGTCGTCCGGGGTCAACTTTGGGCTCAAGAAGTCTCTGCCATACCTGATGGGAATCATGGCTGGCCTCTGCGGAATGATGCTGGCGATCGGGCTTGGCATTGGAGTGGTGTTCACCACTTTCCCTGTGGTCTACCAGGTGCTCAAGTACATAGGTTTCGCCTATATCGTCTACCTTGCATACCTGATAGTCATGAGCACCTCAAAATCCGAGACCGCTGAGGCAAAGTACATCGGCTTCTGGAAGTCGACATCCTTCCAGTTTGTGAACCCAAAGGCCTGGATTGTGCTTGCCAGCTACATGGCAACTTTTGTGCCGGTGGAGGCCGGCTGGTTTGATGCCGTGCTCACCTGCGCAGTCTTTCTAATCGCTACATTTCCGGGTGCCCTGATTTGGGCGGTATCCGGACAGCTACTGCGCAACTGGCTCGGCGAACCTAGGCGTCGACGCATCTTCAACATCACATCGGCAATTCTGCTGGTGTTGTCAATGATTCCAGTGCTATTTCTTCACTAATGGCACGCGTTTCGAAAACTAAGAACGGCTTCGCGCCAAAGACCTGCGAACGCTGCGGCTTGCAATTCGAATGGCGCAAGAAGTGGGCAAAGGATTGGGAAAACGTAAAGTACTGCTCCAAGAAATGTAAGAGCGCATGATTGAAAGAATTATTTATGTCGCGCACGATCACCTGAATCAAAATAGGGGTGCACTCAAGCAAGCAAATCCGCAAACGGATGCAATCGTATTGGTTGAGAGTCAGCGAATGCTCACAGGAAGACCTTGGCACAAGGAGCGCCTTTTCTTTTTGCTTTCCTCTGCGAGGCACTTCGCAAAAAACCTTGAGCACGCCGGATTCACCGTTCGCTACTTACAAGCTGCGACAACTCCGGCAGGGCTAGAACAGGCAAAGCAAGAATTTGGTGAGTTACCGATGTTCTGTGCTGAGCCTTCTTCTTATAAACAGACTGCACAACTCCGCGAGTACGGAGTCCGCTTTGTCGAGAATGACTTCTTTCTCACCAGCCGAGAGTTATTCAAACTTTGGGCCGAGAAGCAAAAGACATTTGTCATGGAGAATTTCTACCGCGCGCAGCGAAACCGTCTTGGAATTCTGGTCACTAATGGTGAGCCAGAAGGTGGCCGCTGGAATTACGATTCTGAAAACCGACTTTCTCCACCGAAGAGCTACGACTGGCCCGAGTACTTGCATCACAATCGCGACGATATTGATTTGCAAGTTGCCGCTCAACTTGAACACGATCCGACGGACGTCTGGGCGACCGACAGGCCAGGTGCGCTTAGTCAGTTGGACAACTTCATCGAGAATCATTTGGCTGGATTTGGTCCCTATGAGGATGCGATTGCCAAAGACAACTGGGCCCTGCACCACTCGCTGCTAAGCCCCTATCTAAACAACGGATTGCTGAGTCCTGAAGAAGTCATCGAAAGAGCTATTGCGGCATACAACTCGGGCAATGCGCCTATTGAATCCGTGGAAGCTTTCGTGCGACAGGTAATCGGCTGGCGTGAATACATCAACGGAATGTATTGGTTCCTTGGCGAGGATTACAGAGACAAAAACCAGCTATACGCGAATCGAAAATTACTTCCGCTTTATTCTGACTCGACAAAAACCAATATGAATTGCGTGCGTTCGATTCTCGAAGACGTGGAAGAGCGAGCCTGGACTCATCACATACCCCGACTAATGGTGTTGAGTAATTTGGCGCTTACCACCGGCACTAACCCGCAAGAATTTTTGGATTGGATGCGCGAGCAATTTATCGACGCAAGTGACTGGGTCATGGTGCCAAACGTAATTGGCATGGCAGTCCACGCCGACGGTGGAATTCTAATGACCAAACCATACGCTTCCGGCGGTGCTTACCTAGATCGTATGACACAACACTGCAAGAGTTGTCAGTACGACCCGAAGAAACGTGTTGGTAATGACGCCTGTCCGTTCACCACGTTGTATTGGGATTTCTTAGATCGTCACAAAGAAGAGTTTGCAAAGAATCACAGAATGAGTCAGCAGGTCTACGGACTCAATCGTTTGAAGGATCTGCCAGAGTTGCGCGTTCGCGCAAAAGAAGTCCTTATTGGATTAGAGCAGGGAACTATTTAGTTGCCTAGAAATGGGCGAAGCTCAACTTTTCTGTTGCACGCTTTTGAACCTTCAGCTGCGAGTGCCAATGCTTCTTCGTGACTATCGGCATTGATCAACCAGAATCCGGTGTAGTTCTCAGTTGCTGTGAAAACCGAGCCGGAAACTTTCTCTCCCTTGCCACCGCGATTGTCAATTACATTTGCAGCGCTCGGCTGACCGATTCCCGCGGCGTAAATCCAATTCCCGTTAGCCTCTAATTTTTCGTTGAAGGCATCGATAGCTGCCATCTCGTCTCCGGTGCCAGACTCAGATTTGTCGTCAATCACGAAAATTATGAAACGCATGGCTCTATTCTCTCTGGGAACCTTCACCTACGGTCTACTGCTGAATGAAATAACCGCGGATCCAGTTCTGGTCGAGGGATTCGAAGTTTGCTTTCCCGCAGCGTAGCTAAGTGTGCCCTTGAAACCCAATGACTTTATGTAAGAAACAATGCTTGCAGCCCTTGCCTTTGCAATCGCGGCATTTGATTTCAGTGACATTGATCCGGACGTGAAACCAACTACAGAGATTTTGTTGAATTGCGATTTTGCTACTAATAGGTTCTTGACCTGTGTTTGCATCACCTTGGTCAGTTTTGTCGAACTGCCAATAAATCCACCCAAGGAACTTGAGAATGGTGCTAGCACGGGAGTGGGAGTGGGAGTTGGAGTTGGAGTTGGAGTTGGGGTGGGTGTAGGGGTTGGTGTAGGTGTAACTATCGGAGCTGCTGGCTCCGGAGCGGCTTCAACTACAGGTGCACTGACGGAAGCAACCGCTAACCAACGAGCAAATAAAACGGTATCGGAGGAAAGTGTCACATTTGTGGCAGCCGGACTAATGCTCATTCCGCTGCCGTCAGGTGCGGTGTTCCAGCCTTGGAATGTATAGCCGGTTCTTTCGAGGTTACCCGCGTTGGCTGCCACCGTTACCGGGGTGCCAAAAGTGAATGTTTGTGCGGTTGGTTCAGATCCGGCAGTCGCACCATTACCTGAATACAAAACTGAGTAGACGGCTGGCGTCCAATGCGCAAACAGTTCTGTGTTGCCAGCAAATGCAACGCTGCTGGCGCCAAGTGCGTATGGAGTTCCGGTGCCTTGATTATTTGTGTTCCAACCCGCAAGACGATAGCCATTTTTTACTAGGCGACCAGAGTTAAGCGGTAGGTTGATGCCAGGTGACCCCACGTAGCTGGACTGCGAACCAGGAATTGTTCCGCTGTCGGAAGTGTTTGCGTTAAAGGTGACCGTATAGTTCTGTCCCCACTGTGCGTACAAGGTCAAGCCGGCAGCGAAGCTGTAAATGTAATTTGCTTGGTATGTGGTGCCTGAGCCGTCTGCGGCGGTGTTCCAATTTTTGAACGTATAGCCGGTATTTGTGAATCCATTGACGCTCAATTGAGTGCTGCTACTAGCAGTTTGAGTAGCTGTGGTTCCTGTGGCGTTTACGTGGTTCTTGTCAAAAACAATGTTGTTATTTGCCTGAGCAACCCATTGTGCATAAAGGCTAATATCCGCGTTGAATGCATATGTTTGACCATCTAGATACTGCGCGGTTCCCGAGTTGTAACTTGTATTCCAACCAAGGAAGTTATATCCGGTTCGTGTAAACCCATTTAGGTTTAGCGCAGTGGTCGTTGATGCAGTTTGTGTGGCAGTTGATCCGCCGTTTGCTCCGTTGCCATAGAAAGTAACTTGGTAAGTTGCCACAATCGCGCGCCATTGTGCATACATGGTGATGTCCGAATCGAATGAATAGATGGCGCCCTCTGGATAAGCAAAACCTAAGCCGTCTGCGCGAGTATTCCATCCATTGAATGTTGAATTTAGCTTCGTGAATGTATTCGGATTTAGGGTGGTGGACGTACCGGCGGTTTGGCTATCCATCGAACCTGTTCCAGTGTTTGCATCAAATGAAACGGTATGTGTAACTCCGGCCTCCCATTTTGCATAGAGAGTTGTATCTGAACTGGTAGTGATCGATCCCTCGTCGGCGTAGCTAGTCCCCGTCCCATCTGAGTTAGCTGTCCAACCCATAAACACGTAACCATTGCGGGTGAATGTGTTGATGTTCAAATTTGTAGCCACACCTGCGGCTACGGTTTGCGTAGTCGTGGTAGATCCAGTTGGCAAGTTTGAGTTGAACGTCACAGTCTTTAGGTTCACAGTTGAAACCCAGCGCACGATTACGACTCCTGAGCCACCAGCCCCGGCATTGATATCTTCTGGGTCCGTTCCGCCACCGCCACCCCCGGTATTGGCAGCACCCGCAGTAGCATTGGCGTACTGACCAGGGGTGCCGCCCGAACGACCAAATGAACTTCCGCGACCGCCACCGCCTAGACCACCCTGGCCACCACCAGTAGTGGATGGAGTAGTGCCGGTAAAAGTGACAGTACTCATGCCATCAAAGGCCACGTACTGATTGTGATTGTTGTTTATTCCACCGCCACCGCCACCCGCGTAATAAGTAGGGGTGCCTGTGATGTCAGACTGCAGTCCAATACCTCCGTTTGCACCTATGTAGGTACGAACTGTATTGAAGCCAGCTCCACCAGCTCCACCACCTCCACCACCAGCCCCATAGCTGTTGTATGTGGAGTAACCACCATTGTTACCTTGCCCTGCACGACCGAGACCAGCCCTACCGGTGGCACAACCACTATTTGTGCAGTCATAGCGAGCTCCGCCACCGGAAGCACCGGTAAGGGATGTCACTGCACCTCCAGCACCACCGCCGCCGCCACCAAATGCAGTGACTGAACCGAATGTTGAGTTTCCACCGTTTCCGCCACCAGCTTGGCCAGTGCCGCCAGTTCCACCAGCGCCAATCGCAATCGTTATAGGAGTTGCAGCCGTGACTGCATAATCATTTGCGGTTAGAAATCCACCCGCACCTCCACCACCAGAGGCACCGCCACCGCCACCGCCGACGACTAGGTAGTCAAGTTTCGTAATTCCTACTGGAGGTGTAAAGGTGTAGTCGTTAGCTACAGTCTTGAACTTTGCAACACAGTAGATGTCGTAGTTGGAAACATCTACATCAGCACTGACTGTAGCGGCACCTGCTTTGGTGATTGTGGCAGAGCAAGGATCAACAGCAGCTTGTGCCGGTATTCCCGTGAGTGCGGCCAGCGTGGCAAAACCTACTAGCGCTGAAGCTACTTTTTGAATAAACCGGAGTTTTGGCATTTTGGTTCCTAAGGAAACATTGGTGTTCGGTTACCCCTAGTTTAGAGCCCGAATAATGTGCCCCTTTGAGGGCAAGCGATGGCTGAAATTCGCATTGTGAAAGCAGCCAATCCAGCCAAAAAATCAATTCGTTTCAAACAGTAGGGCTAACCATACAAACATAGAAATAAAGTATTCGGGTAATCCGAACTTTATCGACGATATTTTTACGCCCGTTGGCTTGAATTAATAGGACCAATTCGGGGAGAAAAATTGCACAAAGCTAAGACGTCATTCGTACCAAAATTCATTACATCTTTATTGGCGATCCTCGCCTTGGTTCTTGGTGGAACCGTCGTAACCATGGCTCCCGCCCAGGCCATCACGAATGGCTGCATCAACTCAGGTTTTCAGCCCCAAAACTGCCAGTCTGAAAAGACGGCCATTGCTGACATTATTTCTGTGATCAACACCGCGGCCAGCACCAGTGCCACAGTTTCCGGCGCATGTCTGACTCCAACTTTTGTTTTGAATCTCGCAACCTCTTCAGGCTTGACTCCTGTCGTTGGTACAGTGGCGGGTTTAACTTTTTCATCCACCGGAAGCACTGCAACCCTAAGTGGAACAACCCAGGGAACTGCTTTTGCAACTACCGACTACATCATCATGGCTACCTGTGCGAACAGCTCGAGAGAAGCGTTCTCATTTAGCGTGACAGTGACCACCACAGCGATTCCAATTATTTTGCCGGCAACTCAGGTACTTAGCCTTACTGCAGGAACTGCGATGTCTAGCTCGGCCACTTACACCGCAACTAACTTCACCGCGGCTCCGACTTACACAATTTCACCAGCACTGCCTGCATCACTTACAATCAACGCAAGCACCGGAGTTATTTCTGGTACACCAACCGCTGCACAGAATGCTGCTCCTTACACAGTTACCGCCACGTATGCCACTGGCCCGCAGACTGCGACTGCAACTGTCTCTATCGCTATTGCGTCAGCGCCTGCTGTGGAACCACCACCACCATCTCGCAAAGTAACGATCTGTCACCGCACACATGCGGTTACAAACCCTTATGTTCGTATCACAGTCGACTACAACTCAGTCAACAAGAAGAGCGGGCACCAGGGTCACGATGAAATCTTTGCTGGTCAGCACGTGTTTACCGCTGGTATTTACACTCGCGCAAAGGACAAGCTTTGGGGCGATATCATCCCAGCAGACCCTTCTGGATTAAACCGCTGGCAGCCACTTAACTGGACCACTCTCGGTGCGCAGATTTACAACGGCACTGTGGCCGGATGCCCTTCTTACGATCCAATTGCCTATTACAACGCGCAGCGTGAAGCCGGCGTGCCTGAGGCTAAGCTCAAGAAAGAAATGGCTGACCTCGAGGCAGAGCTTCAGGAGGGAAACCCAGGCACGAAGCGCGTAGACCCAAATACTCTCAAGTATTCGGGGAACAATCCTGTGGTTGCTGAGCAGGACAATGACAAAGTGACTATTTGCCACCGCACACATGCAACTACTAATCCGTACGTGCGCATTACAGTTTCCACTTCATCCGTGACAAACCCAGCGGGGCACTACTCACACGATGAGATTTACTCCGGACACCACGTATTTGATTCAGCGGTGACTTATCCGAACAATCAGAAACTTTGGGGCGACATCATCCCAGCCGACCCAACTGGAAAAAATCGTTGGCAGCCACTCAACTGGACTGCACTTGGCGAGTCAATCTACAACGGCACAACTCCAGGCTGTGGAGAACAGACTCTTCAGCAGACCTACAACAAGCTTCGCGAATCAGGCTTAACCAAGAAGCAAGTTATCGAAGAACTTGAGAAACAAAAGAACGTTGATGAAGATCCAAAGGAAATCGACGAACTTGAGTACAAAGGTGAAGACCCTAAGGTAAAAGAGAAAGAACCTCAGGTACCTACCGATCCTGGAAAGGCACCTAACCAGTCACTTTCCGGAATCATCTGGCTTGATCGCAATAAGGATGGTGTGAAAGACCCAGATGAGCCTTACCTTCCTGGAGTTGAAGTAACTTTGAATCCGGCGGATGGTTCTCCGAGCGTGAAGATTAAGACGGACGCCAACGGGTACTTTGAGTTCCCATCTCTGAACCCAGGCGACTACAAGGTAGTCACAACTATCCCTACGGACCTTGCCGTCACTTATGACAGCGAAGGTTTGAATCAGGGTGAAATGAACGCGACAGTCCCAACCGGCGGCAAGGCGTTCACCTGGGCTGGCTTAGTTGGCACTAGTGAAGTCGTCGATAAGAAGACGATGGAAGTACTACTCACTAACAACCCAACCGCGATTCCTTTAGAAGAGGTTCCAACTTGGTTGCGTTCGAAGATCCAGTCTCTTCTGGGCGAGAAGTACGTAAAGCCAGTGGCCGGTCCAAAGCTTGCAGCCACCGGTAGTTACGATCTTTACCTACTGATTCTGGGTGCCTTGATGGTGCTTGGAGCGGGTGGAGTTCTTCTGCGCAGCAGGAAGGCTAAGAACTAGTTTTCAACCAGTTCAAACCAAGCTACGTATCTCTCGGTATTTACGTAGATGGGCGTACATGTGGTCAGAGTGAGGTACTTGCCTGAGCTTTTTGCTCCGGTGAGGCCCGCCGGCACCCCGGAAATTACGCCAGTATCTTCAGGCTTGACAATTTTGGATTGGATGAATCGGTAAGTGAACTTCGCGCTCGCGGTTTCTACTTCAACTTCATCTCCTGCTTGGAATTTGTCGATGAGACGCATTGGCCCGCCGTTACCGGCCCTGTGCCCAGCAAGAGCAAAGTTGCCGACTTCTCCAGGCATCTGCGAACCCAAATAATGACCGATACCCACAGTGTTTAGCACCTTGGTTACACTCGTGCCCTCAGCAATATTTCGCACGTAATCGTTTCCAAATCTCGGGATTCGAATTTTCGCAAAGACCTGACCAACCGCTAGGTCACTAGCAGAGGTTTCGACATCGACTTTGATCGGTTCAACCTCTGCAGCATGCTGCTGCTGGTTGCTGGAAAAACTTTCTCCCAGGGTCATGTTGTAGGAGGCAAGTACGATAAGTCCGATTCCCAACGCGAGCACACCGAACGCTGCTTTTTTACTTCTGCTAATCACATGACCAAGTTACTCCGTGCGGACTTGGTATCTGGACCAAAACTAGGCGAGCGGAATATTTAGTGTTAGTTCCGCGCCTCCATCTGGACGGGCTAATAAGGACCAATCGCCATTCGTCAAGTCCTTGTAAAGATGGAATCCTAAACCCTCCACCAATTTGGACTTGGGCCCAGTGCCATTGTCCGAAATCACCAATCTCAAAGTTTCGTTAACCAAATCCAATTCAAGTTCTGCTTCATTTGCAAATCCGTGCCTCAAAGCATTTGTAATCGCTTCATTAATAGCTCGGATTATCAAAGTAGCTTCCACCTGGTTTAGGTTCGCTAGTGCTTGCTGAGCATTCGGAGAAACATCAATTTGTAATTTTGCTAGCCCGTTCCATGTTTGACCCAGCTCTAGCACCTGATCATAGGCCGTAAGAGACGAACTGTCTCTAAATTCTGTATCGAGGTTGGCTAGATAAGTTCTAAGTTTTGTGACTTGGTTTCTTAGACTCTCAGGCGATGTCTCAGCGCTTTCCGCAGCCAATACGGTTTGCAAGAACTTATTTTGCACATCACTGTGCAGAAACTCGGCGAACTCTCGATTGATAGCGACGGCTTGCCCGGTGGTTTGTGCAAGTCTCCCCGGGTTTTTATTTAAGTAGTCACTTAGTTTCTCGAGGATATCTTGATTAGTTACCAGTGAAGCCTTGGCTAAACCTATTACGTACACAAGCGTGAAGAGCCAAATTATGTTCAGAGATGTACCGATAATCAGGTGCTCTTCCGTTTCGTGATGATGAAGGAAATTGAAGACGACGGCGTCAAAGGCGATGTTAATCACAAGCACCACCAAAGCGCGAATATAACCTTGCAGGGAATTGGAAACTGCAAATCTTTTGGCTAGAGCAAATGTGAGCCAAAGGAACGCTCCTGAAATTACTGCGAATAAAGCTCCAGGGGCAGGCCCAAAGTGTTGAATGGCAAACAGGGCTGTGAATAAAGCGTCTATAAGGCCAATGAATTTGGAATCGAATAGGTAATGCTTCAGCACCAGTGCCTGGAGATCTGCGAAGGAGTAGCCGGATATTCTTTCGGTTTCCTCCTGCCATAGCTTGTGGCTGAGTGGTCGAAGTCTCTCATTATTTATTGAACGCAGTCTTCGAGCCAAGTCAGCCGGTGAGTTTGCGGACGAAAGCTGCTGGTTTGCATAGGAAATAAATTTCTCTAGCTGTTGTTTCGATTTTTGGCTTGGGTTTGGCTCCAGAGATTCATCTTTCACCTTATCTTTGACCATTGCGATAATCAGACGTGTCCTATTTTCTTTGAAAGTGGCCATGAGTGATGTTGCCATCGACATAGTCGGCATTATGAAGATTCCTAACAACGTAGCTCCAACCACACTGCTATTCAGCACTTCATCGAACGACTGCAATTCACCAAGTTGAAACAGGGTAGAGCGAGTAAAAAATTCTTTGGCAAACCCCATCGATAGCCCGTAAAGAGCAACCCATGCCAATGCAACAGGCTTTGTAGCGCGGTTTCTGTAGCACGTGAGCCTAAAAATGAAGAATATTGCCGCGCAAGCTAACAAGGAAATTAAATTTGCAAATAGCAGTTCTATAAATTCGCCATCTTCAACCATGTGCCATTGATCGAGAATCGAGCAAAGAACTGTGTTAGGAGCTAGGTAGAGAAGTGATTGAAAATTTAAGGAGTTTGGTCCACCAAGGAGTTCACGGTAACTTTGGCGAACACTTCTAATCATCTGGATTCATGCCAATTGCGCGAAAAAAAACGTTCGCAAGGTGTACACGGTTGTTGATCGCCGCATCCGGCGCAATTTGCAAAGCCTTAGCCATTCGAGTGATGGTCACCTCGACTGATTTTTCTTTTACGAATCGCTGTCTTGCGATTTCGGCGTTTGAGTATCCTTTGGCTACCAACTTGAGAGTTTCAATCTGCGAATCTGTGAGAGCGGCTAATCCAATTGGGGCTGCATTTCCTGGATCTCTTGAGAGCCTCAGTGAGTCCTTAATAGCTTTCTCCAGCACACTAAGTTCAGTGACTGATTTTTTCATCAGGTAAACGGCCCCGGCTGGCATTGGTGGGAGCTTTGATCCCAGCAGACGAGGATCCTCATATGAGGTAAGAAAAACTACGCCCATGCGTGGATCCTGCCTACGAAAGGCATGTGCAACGTCGATACCTGTGGGTCCGCTGCCGAGGTGAAGGTCGAGAATGGCCACATCGGGTTTCAAAGATTTACTTAGTTCTACGGCAGGACCGGCAGCACCGGCGTCTCCGATAACTTTCACCCCAGTTTGCTCGAGAGCTCCAACGAGGCTTACTCGAGTCAGTGGGTCATCTTCGACGACGATTGCATTAACTTGCATAGGTCTAGTCTGCCTCAATTTTTATTTCGAGTATTGCGTTACCTGTTCGTTATAAAACAACGGAAACATAACCTCGAATCTGTGGGTGGTATCGCAGAAACCGATAGTCGACTATTTCTTCTCGTGAGGTAAATTCAAACTACGAAATAACGATGTCGTTGTTGAAGAGCACCCGAGGGTCTCCCAAGATAACGGCTACTAAACAAGGAGAACAAATGGGTGCTCGCACTTTCAAGAAAGCTCTAGTGGGTGTGGCAGCTGCCGCACTAATGCTTTCTACTTCAGTACCTGCTCAGGCAGCAGATCAGCCAGTCGTTGCATTCTCACCAATGAGCAACCAGATCCCTGCATTGATCGGTATGTTCCACGGATTTGAAGGCTTCGGCGCTTCACAGGGCCTAAAGGTAATTCAGGCACCTGACGCAAACTTCGACCCAGCAACTCAGAAGAAGAACCTTGAGGCGCTAATCAAGAACGGTCAGATCAAGGGTTGGTGGTCACTTGCTGCAGGTGCACCGGTTACTCTTCGTTCGACTCTTCTGCTAGCTCAGCAGCGCTCAGTTGTTGCAGTAGTGAACGGTGTTCCTTCTGACTACGGCTTCAACGGCCTCCAGCGCGGAATCACTTTCGCTGCTATCGACTACGCAACCATGGGTACCAAACTTGGTGAAGGTCTTGGCAAGTGTCTAAAGGCTAAGGGCACCACTACCGGTGAAATGATTCTTGGAGCAAACGCACCTGGTGCGATTGGCAAGAAGGAGCAGGAAGCTGCATTTGCTGCTGCACTAAAGAAGTACGCACCTAAGGTGAAGATCGTTCAGACTCTTGCGCTATCAGGCGACACTGCAAAGTGGCAGTCATCTGTTCGCACCGCAATTCAGGCACACCCGAAGGCAATTGCTTTCAACGGTTGGTCAGATGAGGCAACTCTTGGTGGTCTAAACGCATTCAAGGCTGCAGGCAAGACTAAGAACCTCTGCATCGTCGGTGGTGGCGGTAACGATGAGGTACTAGCTGCACAGAAGGCAGGCACTGTTTACGCAGTTGCAAAGCTTGACTTCGAAGGTGACCTAGTTCAGACCGTACTTACTTTGAAGGCTATGATTGCGAACCCTAACGCTGTGGGCAAGCAGCTTTCTGTTCCAGTAAAGGTCTACTCAAAGTAACAAAATTTGAAATTGTTTCCCCTCGGCTGATGCCGAGGGGAAACAATTTTCAATTTCAACAAAAAGAAATTTGGCGATGAAAAAGTTCGACACCCTCTCAATCCTGGTTTTCATTAGAAGCTGGGGAATTACAACTCTTTTGGTCCTTCTCTGGATCTTCTTCTCAATTTGGGCAGCACCGGTTTTCGGAACCCTTGAGAACTTCAGCCTGATGCTTGGTGCATCGTCAATCAGTGCAATCTTTGCCGCAGCGGTAGCCATGGGTGTCTACTCTGGTGCACTTGACCTTTCGGTTCCTGGAACCGCAGCTTTCTCAGCGATTGTCATGGCACAGATGATTGGCAAGGGTATGGATCAGAGCCTTGCCATCTTGGTTGCACTTCTTATTGGTGCCGGTATTGGAATGGCGAACGGTCTGATTGTGCAAACCGGTTTGAACCCGCTCGCTGTTACCATTGGAACTCTTTCGATCACCAGCGGTTTGGCTGCAATTGTGACAGACGGCTTGCCACTGTTTGAGAACATGACTCAGCTCGAGTGGTTGGGTACCTCGATGTACTTCGGTATTCCTTCCACTTTCTTTGTGGTTGCCATCATCTTTGTGGTCGGAACAATTTTCTTAACTAAGACCCGCGGCGGAATTCGATTCATGGCTGCAGGTGGAAACCCTGAGGCTCTTCGCCGTGCGGGTGTGAACTCGAACATCTATCGTTTGCTCGGCTTCACTCTTTCGGGGCTGTTGGCCGCGGTTGGTGGAATCGTGACCGCTGCTTACACCTCTCAGGCCACTCCGGCTGCTCCAACCTCGGTGCTCTTCGATGGCCTTACCGCCGTAGCTCTTTCTGGTCTAGCCCTTTCCGGTGGGCGCGGTAGCTTCCCTAAGGTTTGGATCGGTTCGATGGTTATCGCTGCAATCGGCAGTGGATTGCTCATCAAAGGAATTCAGTCGTTCTGGACCACCTCAATCACAGGCGCACTTCTTATTGGTGCGTTAGCGCTTGAGCACGTGATCGGCAAGGCAGTGGCCAAGCAGGCGGTTTCCAAATCAAATGTTTCTGCTCACAAAGCAGCTAAGACTGTGGAGGCGAAGTAATCATGAGCGAGAAAGAAATCGCACTAGACCTCAAGGGCATCGATCTTCACTACGGTTACGTCAAGGCTCTAGATGGAGTTAACTTCCACGTGAATCAGGGCGAAGCTGTTGCGCTACTCGGCGACAACGGTGCCGGTAAGTCGACTCTCTTAAAGCTGATGTCGGGTGTGCACAAGCAGACTCACGGCACCATCCGCGTGCACGGCAACGAAGTGCACTTCCACTCACCAAAGGATTCGGCAAAGGCCGGCATCGAGATGGTTTACCAGGACCTAGCTTTGGTCGACGCTCTCGACAGTGCAACCAACTTGCTGTTGGGTCGCGAGATCTTGCGCAAGGGTCCATTGGGTTGGCTTGGATTCATCGACAAGAAGCGCATGCTCGAAGAGGCCAACTCGGAGACCGAGCGTCTTGGAGTGAAGATTGCCAACATGACTCGTCCGGTGGAAATGCTTTCCGGTGGTCAGCGTCAGGGTGTGGCACTTGCTCGTGCTGCGGTTCGTGTGACCAACAAGCCCAAGGGTATTTTGCTGCTCGACGAGCCAACCGCGGCTTTGGGTTACGAGCAGAAGGTTATGGTCGAGGCACTAATCAAGCGATTGGCTGACCACGGCATCGCAGTTGTTGTCGTGACTCACGACCTTCCGCTTGCCTTCGCGGCGACCTCACGCATGGTTGTTCTAAACCGTGGCCGAAAGGTTTGCGACATCGAAACCAAGAAGACCACATACGAGGAAATCGTCGGTTGGATCACCGGAGCTCGCGAGCCGCAGAAGGACATGGACTAGGAAAAGTACCTGTCGTGCGAGAATAGACGCATGACTCATACTCAAACCGCAACCATTCACACCAACCACGGTGCCATCAAGATCAACCTGTTTGGCAACGAGGCTCCTGTAACCGTTAAGAACTTCGTCGATCTTGCCACTGGCGAGAAGACTGGCAAGCCTTTCTACAACGGCACCATCTTTCACCGCATCATCGATGGCTTCATGATCCAGGGTGGCGACCCGACCGGAACCGGACGTGGCGGCCCAGGCTACAACTTCGACGACGAGCCGCACCCAGACCGTCACTTCGGCGAGCCTTACATGTTGGCCATGGCCAACGCGGGCAAGAACTTCGACGGCTCGGGCACCAACGGCTCACAGTTCTTCATCACCGTGACCGAGACCCAGTACCTGCACGGTAAGCACACCGTATTCGGTGAGGTAGCCGACGAAGAGTCTCGCAAGGTTGTCGACAAGATTGCCAAGGTTGAGACTGACCGTAGCGACCGTCCGCACGAGGACGTCGTCATTGAATCAATCACGGTCGAATAACCAAGATTGAGTACCTGTTACCGACACCCGGAACGCGAGGCATACGTTCGTTGCCAGCGTTGCGAGCGCTTCATTTGCCCTGAATGTCAGGTCGAGGCGTCGGTCGGTTTTCTTTGTCCAGACGACGCTGGCGGCACACCTGCACAGGTAAACCGTCAGCGCGTTCGGGCGATGCGTTTGAGTAAGCCAACTCTCAGCATCGCGTTGATTGTGATAAACGTTGTTTTTTGGCTCTTAGAAATTTCGCCATTCGGCGATTATGTAATTTCCTATTTGGCATACAAGCCGGTGTTTACCGCGGTTGCTCCATGGCAAATGTTGACCGCTGCATTTTTGCACGACTGGTCTAGCCCACTTCACCTTTTGTTTAACATGTACACGCTCTACATATTTGCTCAGGTACTTGAACCGATGCTTGGCAAAGTGAGATTCTTTGCTCTCTACCTGATTGCTGCCTTCGGTGGTTCGGTTGCGGTTTTGGTATTCGGCGACCCTGCGTCAACCGTCGTTGGTGCCTCAGGTGCGATTTTTGGTTTGATGGGTGCTTACTTTATTTTGCTTCGCGCGATTGGTGAGCGTTCTGGTCAGCTCATGGGGTTGATTGCGATCAACCTTGTGTTTAGTTTCTTGAACCCGGGTATCTCTTGGCAGGCGCACATCGGTGGACTAGTCGTCGGTGGAATCGTTGCTGCAATTTATGCAGGCACGCGCAAGGTAGAGCAAAAGGGTATGCAGATTGCGGGACTTGTTGGTCTGGTTGCGGTGCTAGTTGCCCTGAGTGTCTATCAGGTCAGTGCCTATGGGCTTTTGTAATTACTTCCAGCGAGTCGACATCATGAAGCCGACCATGGCGATGCCGAAGCCGATCAGGATGTTCCAGTTTGAAAGGTTTAGTGGAGCGGTCGCTGCACCTAGCGGGTACTGAGCCTCAGTCACGTAGTAGGTGATGATCCAGGCGAGACCTAGAAGCATGAAACCAAACATCACTGGCTTGAACCAAACCGGGTTTGGTGCATCTTCAGCAGACTTCTGAGCCTTTACCGGCTTTGGGGCCTTCGGCTTCTTGGTTTTCTCTGGCTGGGTGTTTAGCTCTGACATAGCCACAATTCTACAAGTTAGGCTTAATCCCTAATGACAAAAATCCTGGTGCTCGACAATTACGACAGCTTTGTCTACACCCTCAACGGCTATCTACAGCAGCTTGGGGCGGAGACAGAGGTGCTGCGCAATGACGTGGTCTCCGAGGCCGAGCTTCCGGCTCTGCTTGCAAACTACGACGCGGTGTTGATCAGCCCTGGACCAGGCACCCCGTTTGATGCCGGATTGAGCATTGCCACGGTGAAGCAGGCGCTAATCACCGGGCAACCTATTTTCGGTGTCTGCTTGGGTCACCAGGCGATCGCAGAGGCCATGGGTGCGACCGTCACAAGCGCCGAAGAATTGATGCACGGTAAGACTTCGCTGGTGCACCACGACGACTCACTAGTTTTCAAAAACGTACCTCAGCCGTTCACCGCGACTCGCTACCACTCTCTCGCAGTGGTTGACGGCACTGTGCCAGAAGAATTACAAGTTACCGCTCGCACCGAGGGCGGCATCATCATGGCATTGCAGCACAAGAGCAAACCAATTTACGGTGTGCAGTTTCACCCGGAGAGTGTATTGACCGAGGGTGGCTATCAGATGCTCGGCAACTGGCTCGAGAGTATCGGGCTCAAGGGTGCTGCAGAAAAAGCCAAGGGCCTAAGCCCGATGGTTAAGTTCTAGTTACAACCTACGTAGAGTGTGATCGCAGACTTCTGATTTGCGAGTCCAGCAGGAATCGACTGCTCAAGAACAATGCTTCCCAAAGTGCCCGAACAAGTTGTCTTCGATGCAACCACCGGAGAAAGTCCAACTGCGGGAGCGGTCAGCGCGGTTCGTGCATCGTTCACCGAAAGATTGCGTACGTCCGGGACCATAACTTTTCCGTTTGAAATTACAAGATTTACTACAGCGCCAGGAATCACCGAGGTGCCAAGCATTCGATCGCTTGCAGTAACCTGACCGGCGACAACCGTCGCATAGTGTTCTTGAGTGATGGTTCCCAAACTTAACTTCGCATCGGTCAGCGCTTGCTTCGCCTGCGCCTCGGTCATGCCCTTTAGCTCAGGCATCAAAATCGATGCCGCACCCGATGAAACCTTCACTGTGATGCTGGTGTTCTCTGGCACCTTGGTGCCGGCGACCGGATCGGTACTGATGATTTGGTCGAGCGGAATGGTTTCGCTCGGTTCGTAAACCTTTAGCACCAACAGGTTCTGCTGTGTCAGTGCGTTGTAGCCATCGGAGTAGGTCTTGCCGACCACGTCGGTGACCGCGATGCCGCTGTTGCCCGGGTTGATGTTGAGGTTCAGGTTGCCAAAGATGCCCAGGAACGCAATCAGACCAACGATGACCACTGCCACCGCGGTGCCCACTCCCCAGAGCACACCACCTGATGGACGGCCGCTGCGCACGCTTCCGATACTTGAGGTCACCGGTGCGCTGAGGTCCACACCAAGCGCCGCGAACGGGTTGGTGTTTGGCAGTGAGTCGTCAAAGCTCGGCTGAATTTCGGCCGGTTCGATTACCTGCGTCGGAAGTGGCTCCACGCGAATCGGGTGTTCGACAATTTTGTTTTCTTCAGTGGCTGGTCCGTTTAGCAGCTCCGCAAAAACGGTGGCTGGGCCAGCGTCATGTGAGTCTGCGTCGTCGAGTGACCACGAGGAAGTTTGCACAGTGTTTTCGGCAACCGGTTCAGCTTTTTCAGGAGTCACCGAAAGTGCAATCGGTGAACCGTTTGCAGCAGCGATTAGGTGATCGCGGAAATCTTCGGCAGTCTGGAATCGCTCGTTGCGATCCTTGGCGAGGCCGTGCATAACCACCTGGTCCAACTCCGCACTGATGTTTGAGTTGAACTTTGATGGAGGAGTCACGGCTTCGCTCACGTGCTGGTATGCAACTGATACCGCGGTGTCGCCCTTGAATGGTGGGCGACCGGTGAGCATTTCGTAAAGAATTACTCCGGTGGAGTATAGGTCGGTGCGTGAGTCGACAGTCTCTCCCTTTGCCTGCTCAGGTGAGAAGTACTGCGCTGTACCCATGATGCCGACGGTGTTTGCCATGGTTGCAGAGGATTCCGAAACCGCACGCGCGATACCGAAGTCCATTACCTTCACCTGGTCGTTGTCTGTGATCATCACGTTTGCAGACTTGATGTCGCGGTGAATAACACCGGCCTTGTGTGAAAACTCGAGTGCGGTCAAAATGCCTGACGCAAAGTTAACTGCTTCTTCGATTGAAAGTCGACGCTCGTGCAAAATCTCGCGGAGCAACTTACCCTTCACGAATTCCATGATGATAAACGGGTGTTTTATTTGGTTGCCGTTTGCATCGGTGTCGATGTCTTCTCCGGCGTCGTAGACGCGCACGATGGTTGGGTGAGAGATGCGAGCCGATGCCTGAGCCTCGTTGCGGAAGCGATCCTCGAACGAAGGGTCGTTGGCTAGGTCTGGCTTGAGTAGTTTGATTGCAACGGTGCGGCCAAGGCGGGTGTCAGTGCCTTCGTAAACTTCGGCCATTCCCCCGCGCCCGATAAGGCTGCCAACTTCGTAGCGGCCAGCAATCAGTCGCTGATTCATTTCTCTCCAGTCATTTCTTTCAGTCTACTTATTGACCATTACTCGGGCTGGGTGAAACCTGTGAGGCCGGAGCGTAGTAAACGATGTGAATCGTGCTGCCGATTTCAACTGTGCCGAGAGGTGATGCAGAGTAAACCTGGTTCGCCTTCGGGTCGTTGTCTGGCACTGTGTCGCCGGGTTGCGCGTCGACTGCTAGGCCGAGACTTTCGAGCTGAGCGATTACATCTTCCACGGTCAATCCGATTACATCGGTACTCAAAATGACAACCGAGTTAGATGGTGGAGTCGATTCTGTTGGGGTAACCGAAGGTGTGTATGGCGTGAAACTCGGACCTGGTTGGTGCTGCGAAATTGCACCGACCACTATCGCGATCACAATTGCTACAGCAGATACACCGATTAGTGCAAGCACTGCAATCCATGGCCAAACCACAGGCTTCTTTGGCGGCTTGATGTCTTGCACAGGAATCACCGTGGTCTTATCGGTGAGATTTGCTTGTGTAATCACTTTGGTTGCTGCTGTTCGCGTCGGTGCGTAGCTCATCAGTGATTCCGCGCGTTCGGCAAGTGCGAGTGCTGTAGCCGGACGCTGGTTCGGTTTTTTTGCCAAGCACTGCAAGATCAAATTGCGCACACGCTGATCGATTGACGAAGGAAGAGCTGGAGGCGCGTCGTTGATTTGCGCCATCGCGATCGCCATCTGGTTTTCGCCACCGAATGGTCGATGTCCGGCAAGCGCTTCGTAGGCCACGATTCCCAGCGAGTAGATGTCGGTCGATGGGCTTGCCGGTTTTCCGGTGGCCTGCTCGGGTGCGAGGTATTGCACCGTGCCCATGACCTGCCCGGTGGCGGTCAAGTGGGCCTGGTCTGCCACCCTGGCGATACCGAAGTCGGTGATCTTGACCTCGCCATTTGGGGTAATTAAGAGGTTTCCAGGCTTCACGTCGCGATGTACAAGACCCTCAATGTGGGCTTCGTGCAAGGCTCGAGCGGTCTGCGAAATGATGTCGAGCACCTTGTCGCTTGGCAGGGTTTTGCTGCGCTCGAGCAGCTTCGCCAGGGACTCACCGGGGACCAACTCCATGACCAGGTAGGCGCTTCCGCCGTCCTCGCCGTAGTCGAAGACGCTTGCAATACCGTCATGAGTGACCATAGCCGCGTGGCGCGCCTCGGTGCGGAAACGCTCGATGAACCCGGGGTCACCCAGGTACTCGGGCTTCAAAATTTTGATCGCGACCTCGCGCAATATGACTTCGTCGTGGGCCTGCCAAACCTCGCCCATGCCGCCGATGGCGATACGAGATACTAGCTTGTAGCGACCCCCGTAAAGCTGACCTACCTCAGGCTTCACTTTCGCAACACCGCCTTCATAACTTTGGCGGCAACCGGTGCCGCTAGAGAGTTTCCTCGCCCGGCCTGACCCATGCCGCCGCCGTCTTCAATCACAACCGCGATTGCAACCTGCGGGTTGTTGGCCGGAGCGAAACCGGTGAACCAAAGTGTGTAGGGTTCACCTTTTCCGTTTTGTGCAGTTCCAGTTTTTCCCGCAACAGATGTTCCCTTGATTGCGCCATTCGAGCTCACACCACTGGCTACCGCTGCAATCATCATCGCCTTGATTTTTTCTGCGGTTGTTGCCGAAACAGGAGATGAGAATTCCGAAGGTGATGGAGCGAACAGAGAAGACAAGTTTGCTGACTGCACATTTTCAATCAGGTTTGGTTTCATGAGTTTGCCACCATTGGCAATCGCTGCACTCATCATTGCAATCTGCAATGGTGTGACACGGTCATCAAACTGACCGAATGAAGAAAGTGCGAGTTGTGCGTCGTCCATGTTTTTCGGATAGGTGCTTGCAGTTGAGCGAAGTGGAATTTCTACCGACTTTCCAAAACCAAACTTTTCCGCCTGCGCGCGAATTGCATCTTGTCCAAGGGCGATTCCAAGTTGTGCGAATGGAATGTTGCATGACAACTTGAGTGCGTCTGCAATCGATACCGTGCTCTTGCCACCGCACTTACCCTCGCCAGAATTTTGGATGAAGGTGTTGGTGCCAGGAAGTTTGAACTTAGTCGGGTTAGGCAGTGTTGATTCCGGAGTCCACTTGCCAGACTCGAATGCCGCAGAGGCGACCAAAATCTTGAATACCGAACCAGGTGCGTAAAGAGTTCCGCTAATCGCCTTGTTAACTAGCGGACTGTTTTTGTCATTCAGCAACTTTGAGTATGCGCTGCCCGAGGCGGTACCATCGTGAACCGCAAGCTGATTGGCGTCGAAGCCTGGCTTTGACACCATGGCCAGGATGTTGCCGGTTGTCGGCTCGATGGCCACGACAGCGCCTTTAAGGTTGCCCATGGCATCCCAGGCGGCCTTCTGCACAATCGGATCGATGGTCAATTCAACGGCAGCTCCGGTGACCGGGTTACCGCTCAGCAGCGCATTGATCTGCTCGAAGAACTGGGTCGAGTTTTTGCCGGTCAGGTAGCTGTTCATCGCAGATTCGAGACCGGTTGCCCCCTGGTAGAAGCTAAAGAATCCGGTGACTGCCGAGTACATCTGGTTTGAGTAGACGCGCGTGTAGTGGAAGTTGTCATCCGACTTTTCCGAGAATGCAATCGGTTCGCCATCGATGAGAATTGCTCCGCGCTGAGTCTTGTATGAGTCGTAAACCGCGCGCACGTTACGCGGATCCTGCGCGAGCGAATCCGCCGTGATTACCTGAATGGTTGATGATGAAACCAACAGTGCGGCAAACATTCCAAAAATTACGGTGAGCACTCGTTTGAGTTCGCGATTCATCGAGCACCTCCCGATTTGGCGCTATCCGAAATTCGCAAAAGCAAACCGATGATTATCCAGTTGGCGAGCAGCGATGAACCACCAGCCGCGAGAAGTGGAGTGGTCAAGCCGGTGAGTGGAACAACGCGAGTGACTCCACCGATAACAATGAAGGTCTGCAATGCAATTACAAAACTTAGACCGATTGCGAGCAACTTGCTGAAGTCGTCGCTGTGGTTGAACGCGATGCGAGCACCGCGCGCAACAATCAAAAGGTAAATCGCAAGAATTGCAAAAATTCCAGCGAGGCCGAGTTCCTCACCGAGTGAAGCAATAATGAAGTCACTCTCGGCTAGTGGGACAAGCTGAGGCACGCCTCCACCAAGTCCGGTACCGATCACGCTGCCGTGAGCCATTCCGAAAATTCCCTGAACCAACTGGTAGCTTCCGCCAATGGCGTCGTAGTGAGCTGAGTCAAAAGGATTGAGCCAAGCATCAAATCGACCAGAGACGTAATCCATCACGCGTGAAGCTACGAACGCCGATGTGAAGAACATGCCGAGACCGACGACCACGTAGATGGCTCGTCCGGTGGCCACGTAGATCATCACCAGGAAAAGTCCGAAGTAAAGCAATGAGGTACCGAGGTCGCGCTCTCCAACCAATACCAAGAGGCTCACTGCCCAAATCGCCAGAATCGGCCCGAGCTCGCGGGCTCGGGGTAGCTGCATACCCAGGAACTTGGTGCCGACCACCGCGAGCGAATCGCGCCGGGTCACCAGGTAGCCAGCAAAGAAAATGGTCAGAGCAATCTTGGCAAGCTCACCCGGTTGGAAGGTCAGGCCACCGATCGCCAGCCACAGGTGGGCACCGTTGATGGTTTTACCGATGAAAGGCAGCATCGGTGAGATGAGCAACGCCAAACCGATGACCATAGAGATGTATACGTAGCGGCGCAGGAATAGGTGGCTAGGAATGAACCAGATCACGGCCGAAGCAGCCAAAATGGCCACCACTGTCCAAATCACCTGTTTCAGGGCGAATAGCTCGGTGCCCCCGTTGGCCAGTGCGGCTAGGTCTAGGCGGTAAATCTCGGCCAAGCCGAGTCCGTTGAGCAGGACCGCGGCGGGCAGAATCAGGGCGTCGGCATCGCGGGCCTTGAATCGCATCAGAACGTGCAGCACCAGGCTGGCCACGGCCAACGGAGCCCAGTAGGTGAGTAGGTCGAGGGTCAGAATCTCGATCGTGGATAGCTGAATCTGAGCCAATTCGAAGGCATTGATACCCATCGCGAAGAGCAGAAGCATCAGTTCGATGTTGCGGTTGCGCGGGACTACTCGGACAATCTTGGAGATGTCGATGGCTGCGGTTGCCGTGCTCATGCCTAGCCTCCCAACTTCAAGAGAGTTTTTAGCTTGGTGAGCACATCTAGGAGAGAGTCACCGCTGATGGTGCGCTCGACCAGTTGCTTTTGGTACGGGTTCAAATCCGAAATCAAAGTAGACGTGCGTTCGTAGAGTCTGCTAAAACTTAGCGGTCCGAATGCTTCGCGAATTCCCTTGAAGATCGCCACGTAACCATCTTTTTCACCGATGTAGTAACGAGTCTGTGTGTAGTTGTAAAGCGAGTTCAACAGAATTACAACAAATGCAATCAAAATCAGCACTAGAGTCGCGCTGCGAATTTTGCGCCAGCGAACCTTCGCTCTGGTTTCGTTGAGAATCTTCTCGAGCAGTTCTTCAGACTCGACAGCAAACTCGGTATCCGCTGGTTGACGGGTGAGTAAATCGCGAAGAATTCGTGGGTTGAAGATTTCGACGATTCGACGGCCCTTGTGCTCTGCGATTACGACATCGTTTTCGGCAGACCCAACAAACTTTGCTACCGGAGCGGTTGCAAGTTGCACACCCGGTGCCAATACATCAACGATGACAACGGTGACATTGTCTGGAGCACCTTGTTCTAGAGCTTCATAAATTAGTAGCTCTGCAGCTTCTTCGGGATCAACAGTTTTGTTTAGAAGAATTTGTGAGATGACCGATTCTTCGACGAATCCGGAAAGACCATCACTGCAGAGTAACCAGCGATCACCCGCGACTGCATCGTGAACTTCCGAATCGATTTCCAATTCAATTTCGACATCGCCAAGCACGCGCATCAAAACATTTCGACGAGGGTGAACCAGCGCTTCTTCTTCCGTGATTCGACCGGTGTCAACCAATCGCTGCACGAAAGTGTGGTCTTTAGAAATTTGTTTCAGTTTGCCGTCGCTCACGCGATAGATGCGAGAGTCACCAATGTGGGAGAGTGCTATCTTGTCGTCGACGACCATCAAGCCGGAGAAAGTTGTGCCCATGCCGCGAAGCTCTTGGTGATCGGCAACTGTCTTAGTCAGTTTTTCATTCGCCGCCACCAGAGCCTTGTCCACGCTTCTGATTGCGTCCAAGGGACTTTCGTAGCTTTGGTCTGCGCTAGCTACCGCCTGGGACACCATGGCAGAGGCGATGTCACCACCGGCGTGGCCACCCATGCCGTCTGCCACGAAGAAGAAGTTGTAGCCCGCATAGCCGGAGTCCTGGTTGCTCTTGCGAACCTTACCTATATTGCTGGCCGCGAAGGCGTGCACCACCATCGATGGTTACGCTCGCAATTCGAATACTGTTTTGCCGATGCGGATTGCCTGACCAACTTTGACCACCGCTGGTGTACCCACTCGGTTCTCGCCAATGTAGGTGCCGTTGGTCGAATTCAAATCCTGAATCAGCCAGTCGTTGTTAATCAAAACTAGTTTTGCATGCTGAGTTGATGCGTACTCATCGTCGATTACGAGATCGCTATTCTCAGCGCGACCAATCGTGAGCTCGCGACCGACCAAGCGAACTTCGGTGCCACGACGTAAACCTTCAGTCACAACCACTTTGGTTGCGTTCATACCGGAAGGTTCGCTCATGAGCGCTTCAGTGAGTGAGTTCGATGGCGCCGATGGAATTACCGGTTGCGAAACTCGCTGCGGAGTGTTTGCCTCTGCTACGCGTGAAACAACTTTTTGTCCGAAGAGATCAGCGCGAATTACAGAAATGATTGTGAAGATAAAAGTCCAGAGAACTACAAGAAATGCAATCCGAACAATAAAAAGCGCTAACTCACTCATTGTTCACCTTGTTTGCTACAACGCGGAAAATAAATTCGCTTCGTCCGGCAGTAATGACAGCGTCGGTTTGCAGTGGGCTTTCCGAAATGCTCTGACCGTTGAGCTTGGTGCCGTTGGTTGATCCCAGGTCGCGCACTCCAGCCTTTGAGCCGTCCCAAAGAACTTCAAAGTGCTTGCGCGAAAGTCCGCTGTCATCGATCTGAATATCCGCAGACGCATCGCGACCGATAGAAGTGCGGGCACCGGTCAACAAATAGCGACGACCGTTGTGGTCAAGCGCTGGCGTCCAGGTGACCTCGATGGCCTCTGTGGTTGAAGAAACGGTTACCTGACCAAGCGCAAGGCTGCCATCTTCAATCAACTTGATGTCGAGTGCCGCACCAAACTGGAAACCCTGTTTGACCGCGTGCTTCTGGGTGAGGTCGGTCAGCTCGGAAACCAGGTTGTTGCCAAGTGCTCGCATGCGCGCGAAGTCGGCGGCAGACAAGCGAACTACAAAAGTATTCGGCGCAAGGATTCGATCGCGACTGACGATGCTGGCCTTGGCGTCCATCTCGGCTCGAATGGCCGAGGCAATTTCGATTGGCTGAAGTTCGCTCTTGAAGGTCTTGGAGAATGCGCCCGTGACGATGCGTTCCAAACCCTTTTCAAAGTTCTCTAAGAAACCCAACCAGCACCGCCTTTCGAACCAGTTTAACCGCCAACTCTAAGGATTCCGAGACCAGTAGCCACAAAGGCGAAACCGCGAATCCTCCAAAAAGCCTGACAAGACGCCGGAAGAACCCTGTTTCACAGGGTTTTTCGCAGACTGCTTCTTTACTTTGAACCTGTCCCCAACGAAAGGATTTCCTCAAATGGAAAAGAAACTAAGCACCAAGTTCGCAGTAGCCGGCGCAGGCGTCCTAGCCCTTGCTGGTATCGCCATCGCAAGCCCAGCCCTTGCCGCATCTTCAACTGACACCGGCTCAGGCACAAGCTCGACCGCCCCAAGCTTCGGCCAGGGCGAGGGCAAGCGCGGACACCACGGCATGGGCCGCGGAATGAACATCAACGCCACCCCGCAGACCGTCACCGTCAACGTACCGACCGACGGCACCTACCAGCTGGTAGTTACCGAGGCCGCCCCTACCCTTCCGGTTGGCGCCACCCCGCCAACCGACGCCAACGGCAAGGCACTTCCAGCGCCTAAGGCCCGCAGCACCGCCATCGCCCTTACCGGCACTGGCACCCAGACCGTAACCCTTCCTCCGCTACACACCGGCAAGTTCACCTTGCAGCTAGTAAAGGTGTCAGGAACCGTAATTAACGGAGAAATTGGCACCGACGGGAAGTTAATTGCCCCGATCACGGTTGGCTAAAGAGAACTCTTCAAATTCTCCTTTGATGACGAAAAAGGGCCCCAGAAATGGGGTCCTTTTTTGCATTTGACCGAAACCGTCAATCGGCCTGAAGCCCTTATAAACACTGGGAACTACAACAATGTAATTTGGTCGGGAAAGGGCATATTTCGGGGTAGAATTTGAGGGTTAGCAACCCCGAATATGAGTCGTTCTCGGAACGCATTTCTGTGGGCCTAATCCAGTAAAAGGAGCACCAAAATGAACGCACCTGACAACACTTACGACGCCGGGAATATCCAGGTCCTCGAGGGTCTAGAGGCCGTCCGCAAGCGTCCGGGTATGTACATTGGCTCCACTGGTCCCCGTGGTCTTCACCACCTGGTTTACGAAATCGTCGACAACGCGGTAGATGAGTCTCTAGCTGGCTACTGCGACAGCATCGACGTCACCATCACCAAAGACGGATGGATCCGCTGTGCCGACAATGGCCGAGGCATTCCGGTAGCCGTTCACCCGACCGAAGGTAAGAGCACTCTCGAAGTTGTTCTTACCGTGCTGCACGCCGGTGGAAAATTCGGCGGCGGCGGTTACGCGGTCTCTGGTGGACTTCACGGTGTGGGTGCTTCGGTGGTTAACGCACTCTCTACTGAGCTACGTGCAGTCGTTGCACGTGATGGTCACCTCTGGACTCAGCAATTCAAGATGGGTGTACCAACCGCAGATGTAAAACAGGGTCCTAAGTCGGACACCACCGGAACCGTAATTGAGTTCCTTGCGAACCCAGAAATTTTTGAAACCGTCGAATACGACTACGAAACTCTGCGTCAGCGTTTCCAGCAAATGTGTTTCTTGAACAAGGGTCTGCAGATCAGCTTGTTCGACGAGCGCAGCGGACGCGAAGACACTTACCTTTACGAGCGTGGTCTCGCAGATTACGTCGAGTACCTGAACTCAACCAAGAAGACCGAAGTAGTTAACCCAGAGATCATTGGTTTCGAATCAGAGACCAAAGAGAAAAACCTGAGTGTTGAAATTGCTATGCAGTGGACCACCGGTTACAACGAGTCAGTACACACTTACGCAAACACCATCAACACACACGAGGGTGGTACTCACGAAGAAGGTTTCCGCGCTGCGCTAACTTCTCTACTCAACAAGTACGCACGTCAGACCAACCTGCTTAAAGAAAAAGACGAGAACCTAAGCGGTGACGATTGCCGCGAAGGTTTGACCGCTGTTATCTCTGTGAAGATCGCAGAACCGCAGTTCGAAGGTCAAACCAAAACCAAACTTGGTAACACCGAAGTTAAAGCTTTCGTGCAGAAGGTCGTTAACGAACAACTCGGCGACTGGCTAGAGCGCAACCCGAGCATTGCCAAGGACATCGTGCGCAAGGCGATCCAGGCGGCGACCGCTCGTCAGGCTGCACGAAAGGCCCGCGAGGCCACGCGCCGCAAGGGATTGCTTGAGTCTGGCGGTATGCCGGGCAAGCTCCGCGACTGCTCAAGCAGAGACCCAAAGAAGTCAGAGATCTACATCGTTGAGGGTGACTCAGCGGGTGGTTCTGCAATGCGCGGACGCGACCCGGAGACTCAGGCGATTCTTCCATTGCGAGGAAAAATTCTAAACGTCGAACGTGCGCGTCTTGACCGCATGCTCGCCAACACCGAAGTGCAAGCACTCATCACTGCATTCGGTACCGGCATCGGTGAAGAATTCGATATCGAAAAAGCTCGCTACCACAAGTGCGTTTTGATGGCAGACGCCGATGTCGACGGTCAGCACATTCGCACACTGTTGCTAACTTTCCTTTACCGTCACATGCGTCCGCTAATCGATCACGGTTTCGTTTACCTCGCGCAGCCACCGTTGTTCCGCATCAAGTGGTCGAACGCACCGCACCAATATGTTTTCAGCGATGAAGAACGCGATCGCGAACTTGCAGCCGGTCAAGCTGCTGGAAAAAAGATTCCAAAGGAAAACTCAATCCAGCGTTACAAGGGTCTTGGTGAAATGGACTACGACGAACTTTGGGACACCACCATGGATCCTGCGAAGCGCACTTTGCTTCAGGTGACTCTCGACGATGCAGCGCGTGCCGACGCAATCTTCAGCACACTGATGGGTGACGACGTAGAAGCACGTCGTACCTTCATTCAGCAAAACGCAAAAGACGTTCGCTTCCTCGACATCTAGGAACAATCAAAATGGCAGACGAAGAAGTAACCACCACTCCACACGACAACGTTGAGCAGGTCGACCTCCAGGTCGAAATGCAGCGCAGCTACCTCGACTACGCGATGAGCGTGATTGTCGGTCGTGCGCTTCCGGATGTACGCGATGGACTCAAGCCAGTACACCGCCGTGTGATTTACGCGATGTACGACGGCGGCTACCGCCCAGACAAGCAGTTCAGCAAGTGTTCTCGCGTGGTCGGCGACGTCATGGGTCAGTTCCACCCGCACGGTGACACCGCAATCTACGACACCCTTGTCCGCCTTGTGCAGGACTGGAACCTTCGCTACCCACTGGTCAACGGCCAGGGAAACTTCGGTTCCCCGGGTAACGACCCAGCCGCAGCCCCTCGTTACACCGAATGCCGCATGGCCACCCTGGCCATGGAGATGGTCCGCGACATCGACGAAGAAACCGTCGATTTCCAGGACAACTACGACGGCCGCACCCAGGAACCGACCATCCTGCCGAGCCGCTTCCCAAACCTCCTGGTCAACGGCTCGATCGGTATCGCAGTCGGTATGGCCACCAACATCCCGCCGCACAACCTCAAAGCGGTAGCCGCCGGAGCCCAGTGGTACCTCAAGAACCCTGACGCCAGCAACGAGCAGCTACTCGAAGAGCTACTAAAGGTAGTCAAGGGTCCAGACTTCCCAACCGGAGCCGAGATCCTCGGCCGCTCAGGCATCGAAGCCGCATACCGCACCGGTCGCGGCTCGATCACCATGCGAGCAATCGTCAACGTTGAGGAAGTCCACAACCGCACCTGCCTGGTCGTCACCGAACTTCCATATCAGGTGAACGCAGACAACCTCGCCGAGAAAATCGCCGACCTGGTCAAACTACAAAAGTTGACCG
>JACCDQ010733783.1_pt1 | contig 32114 bp, 26 predicted proteins | sample 7446031 | NCBI WGS metagenome assembly JACCDQ01 (sample SAMN15323442, study PRJNA562643) | freshwater metagenome | isolation source: river surface water | place: USA:Blue River Watershed | collected 2017-08-17 | reverse complement strand
TTTCCAGAGACCGAACGTAAAACAACATCAGGAGATTCAATTGCCCAAGTTTGCCGCCAACCTGTCGATGCTGTTCACCGAAGTGCCTTTCGCCGAGCGTTTCGCGCGTGCCGCGCAGGCCGGTTTTACCGCCGTCGAATGCCAGTTTCCTTATGAACTGCCGGTGGCCGAGGTGAAGTCGCTGCTGGAAGCCAACCGCCTGGAGATGGTGCTGCACAACTTGCCGGCCGGCGACTGGAGCGCGGGCGACCGCGGGATTGCCTGTGATCCGGCGCGTGCGGAAGAATTCCGTGCCGGCGTGGCCAAGGCGATCTCGTACGCCACCGTGCTGGGCGTGCCGCGTATTAACTGTCTCGCCGGCCTGGCGCCGGCCGGTGTGGCCGACAGCGTGGTGCGGCAGACCTTCGTGGCCAATGTGCGCTACGCCGCTGACGAACTGAAGCGCGTCGGCATCCGTCTGGTGATCGAGCCGATTAATAATTTCGATGTGCCGGGCTTCTGGCTGAACAGTACCGCGAAGGCGCTGTCGGTGCTGGATGAGGTAGGCAGCGACAATGCGTTCGTGCAGTACGACATCTACCATGCGCAGCGGATGGAGGGCGAGCTCGCCGCCACGATACGCAAAAACCTTTCACGCATCGGCCATATTCAGATCGCGGATAATCCGGGTCGCCATGAGCCGGGCACGGGCGAGATCAACTATGCGTTTTTGTTCGCCTTCCTCGACGAGATCGGCTACACCGGCCCGATCGGCGCTGAATACAAGCCGGCCGCGCAGACCGAGGCCGGCCTCGGCTGGATGACGGCGCTGGTGAAGTAATGCGCGCCTGAGGCGGGCCTAAGCCAAATACAAGACAGACACAAGCCAGACAACAACGCAACGACGACAAGACTGCGGAGATAAGTAATGAGCATGACACTCGGATTCATCGGCCTCGGCATTATGGGCGCGCCGATGGCGCACCACCTGCTGAAGGCCGGCCACACGCTGTTCACGCATACGCGCAGCCAGACCGCCGACTATCTGCTGCAGGCGGGCGCGCAACCTTGCGCGAATGCGGCCGAAGTGGCGCGCAAGGCCGACATCATTTTCACGATGCTGCCAGATACGCCGGACGTGGAAAAGGTGCTGTTCGGCGAGAACGGCATTGCCGCTGGCCTGACTGCCGGCAAGACGGTGGTGGACATGAGCTCGATCTCGCCGATCGCGACCAAGGAATTCGCGCAGCGGATCCAGGCGCTCGGCGGTGAGTATCTCGATGCGCCGGTGTCCGGCGGCGAGGTCGGCGCGAAGAATGCGGCGCTGACCATCATGGTCGGCGGCAGCGACGCGTCGTTTGCGAAGGTCAAGCCGCTGTTTGAGCTGATGGGCAAGAACATCACGCTGGTCGGCGGCAATGGCGACGGTCAGACCGCCAAGGTGGCCAACCAGATCATCGTCGCGCTGAACATCGAGGCGGTGGCCGAGGCATTGTTGTTCGCTGCGCGCAACGGCGCAGACCCGGCCAAGGTGCGGCAGGCGCTGATGGGTGGCTTTGCGTCGTCGCGCATTCTTGAAGTCCATGGGGAACGCATGATCAATCGCACCTTCGATCCGGGCTTCCGTATCGAGCTGCACCAGAAAGACCTGAATCTCGCACTGACGGCGGCGCGTTCGCTCGGTTTGTCGCTGCCAAATACGGCCAGCGCGCAGCAGCTCTTCAGCGCATGCGTCGCGCATGGCGGCAAGGGCTGGGATCATTCGGCGATGGTCAGGGCGCTGGAGACGATGGCCAACTTCGCCATTGAGAAGCCGTAATGGCAGCCACGGCACAGAGCGCGCTGTTGAAGCGCATGTTCGATGCGGCCGTGGCATCGGCGCAGCCGGCGCTGTGTGTGCCGCCGCAGCTGCCGTCGCGCGCCGAGCTCGGCAACGGGCGTCTGGTGGTCATCGGCGCCGGCAAGGCGTCGGCGGCGATGGCACGCGCGGTCGAGGACGCGTGGGACGGCCCGCTGACCGGCTTCGTCATTACCCGTTATGGCTACAACGTGCCGTGCGAGCGCATCGAGATCGTCGAGTCCGCGCATCCGGTGCCGGATGCGGCGGGTCTGGCGGCTGCGCAGCGGATGATGGCATTCGTGCAGGGCCTGTCGGCGGACGATGTGGTGCTGTGCCTGATTTCGGGCGGCGGCTCGTCGCTGATGCCACTGCCGATCGCCGGGCTGACGCTCGAGCACAAGCAGGCGGTGAACCGCGCGCTGCTGGCGTCGGGAGCGACGATCAGCGAGATGAATTGCGTGCGCCGGCACCTGTCGGCGATCAAGGGCGGCCGGCTGGCGGCGGCCTGCCATCCGGCGCGGGTGATCACGCTGCTGCTGTCGGATGTGCCGGGCGATCATCCGGTCGACATTGCGTCGGGGCCGACGGTGGCCGATCCGACCACCTGTGCCGATGCGCTGGCGATCGTCGACCGTTACCGGATCGCGCTGCCGGCCGACGTGCGCGAGGTGCTGACCAGCGGGCGAGGCGAATCGATCAAGCCGGGCGATGCACGGCTGGCGCGCAACGAAGTGCGCATGATCGCGACGCCGCAGATGGCGCTTGAAGCGGCGGCACGCGTGGCCGAGGACGCGGGTTATCGCGCGCATATTCTGGGCGACGCCATCGAAGGCGAGGCGCGCGATGTCGGCAAGGTGCTGGCGGCGATGGCGCTGCAGGTCGCTGAGCGCGGGCAGCCGTTCAAGGCGCCGTGTGTGCTGTTGTCCGGCGGCGAGACCACGGTGACGGTACGCGGCAACGGCCGTGGCGGGCGCAATGTCGAATGCCTGCTGTCACTGGCCGCAACCCTGGGAGGGCATGCGCGCATCCATGCGCTGATGGGCGATACCGACGGGGTCGACGGGCTGGAAGAAATTGCCGGCGCGGTGGCCGGGCCGGACACACTAGCGCGCGCGTGGGCGAAGGGCATGCCGGTGCTCGAGTATTTGGCCAATAACGACGGGCACACCTATTTCGGCGCGTTGGGCGATGCGGTGATTACCGGACCGACGCTGACGAACGTCAATGATTTTCGGGCGATTCTGATCGACGCTTAATCCGTGTCTGACTGCGCGGCGCGATAGCGTCGCGCAGAATGGTGTGCAGATGTAAGCGCTATTGGGTCGGCGTGATGACGGTCCTACGATCATGGTGGGCTGTTAGCTGACCGACAGCCGTTGCGCTAAACCGCATCACCACTCATTCACGCAGTCACCGACAGGAGAAAGCAATGAAACGACTCGCGCTAGTCACCGCCATCATGATTACTTCCGCCAGCGCCTTCGCGCAGGACGCGAAGCCCGGTGCTGCGCCTGCGACACCAGCCGCGCCCGCCGAGCCGGCGAAGCAGGAGGGCAAAGCCATGGGGCATCAGAAGAAGGGCATGAAAAAAGGGCACGAGATGCGCCATGAGAAGCATCATGGCAAAGCCCACTCGGAAGAGAAGGAACATGACATTCCGTCGGCCGATTCGAAAGGCAAGGGCGACGCAAATAAATAAACGCGGTGCGACGGGCCTGTACAGGCCCTGGCTGCCACTTTTGAACAAGGCCGGCGTAAAGCCGGCCTTGTTCATTGGTACGGCGGTACCGGCAGACGCCGGGTGCGATCGGGTTATTTCAGGTTCAGCTCGGATTTCACAGCATCCAGGCCGGCCTGTGCGCAGATCTCGTCCTGATCGGCGCTGCCGCCGCTGACGCCTATGGCGCCGATATGCTCACCTTTGGCCGTGACGATCGGCAGGCCGCCGGCGAAGGTGACGATGCCCGGTACATGCACGATGCCCGGTACGCGCTGCTGGGCGATCTCGCCGACCTGACGGGTCGAGCGCGGGAAGCCGGACGAGGTGTTCGCCTTCAGCTGCGCGATCTCGATGCTGGCGCGGAAGGAATTGTCCATGCGGCTGAATTGCTTCAGGTTGCCGCCGTCATCAACGATGGCGATGATCATGTTCCAGCCTTCCTTGCGCGCGACGTCCTCGCAGGCAGCCGCCATTTTCTTCGCGGCTTCCAGGCCCAGCGTGGTTTTCTGCTGCTGTGCGCTGGCCGCGCCAGTCAGGGCGACCATCGCAATTGCCGCGGCAAACAGGTGGCGTGTCTTCATCATGAACTCCCGAGGTTGTTTGATTGAAACCATATGGTAGCCGAGACTCGGTGTTCGGCTGGCATCAAGGCGAAACTCGCGATTAGAAAAAGTTCCCACCCGGGTCGATATTTGTTGCAACGCGTGTTTGATTGCAATCAGGAAAACTGCACGTTTTTTTTCGCACCCGATGGTCGTTTACAAAACTTTGCAAAATCAGTGACTTGCAATCGCAGTCAGACAAAATTTGGGTGAGTTATCCCCAAAATCTGTGGATAAGCTGGTGCTCGAAAAACGAGCAAATCCAAGGCGTTTCGAACGAGTCCGCGCTTGACATCCGTGCTTATCAACTGCGGGTGACTCCTGATTGCTGCATTGAAGCACCTTAGGCACGCTCGATCATCGGCTTATACTGGCTGTCCGGCCGGTCAATCCGGCGCATTTATCCCTTGCACGAGCACAGGTTTTCCTTATGTCACCACGTTTGTCGATGCTGGATCTGGTTCTGGTGCGCGAAGGCGGCACTGTCGCCGATGCGCTGGCAATTGCGCTGCGTACTGCGCGCCATGCCGAGTCGCTGGGCTTTACCCGGTACTGGCTGGCCGAGCACCACAATATGGCTGGCGTAGCCAGCTCGGCCACGGCGGTGCTGGTCGGGCATATTGCCGGCGGCACGCAGCGCATCCGTGTGGGTTCCGGCGGCATCATGCTGCCGAACCACGCACCGCTCGTGGTTGCCGAGGCCTTCGGCACGCTCGCCGAGCTTTACCCTGGCCGGATTGATCTTGGCCTCGGCCGCGCGCCCGGTACCGACGGCCTGACCATGCGCGCGCTGCGCCGCGACCGCGTCGAGACTGAGGAGGATTTCCCGCGTGAAGTCGCAGAGCTGCAGAGGCTGCTCGGGCCGGCGCAGGCCGGCCAGCGCGTGATCGCGATGCCAGGCGCCGGGACGAATGTGCCGATCTGGCTGCTTGGCTCCAGCCTCTTTTCCGCACGGCTGGCGGCGCAGCGCGGCCTGCCGTATGCGTTTGCGTCGCATTTCGCGCCGCGGCTGCTGATGCAGGCGATCGCGCTGTATCGACGCGAATTCCAGCCGTCGGCCGAGCTGGCCGCACCCTATGTTGCGATGGGCGTGCCCGTGATTGCCGCACCCGACGACGACGAGGCCGAGTACCTGGCCAGCAGCACCTATCAGCGTGTGCTCGGCATTTTGACGGGCGACCGGCGCCGCCTGCAGCCGCCCGTGCGAGGCTTCCTCGAGACGCTCGATTTGCCGGCGCAGGATGCCATTGGCGATTTCCTCGCCGCAGGCGTGATCGGCGGGCCGCAGGCCGTGCGCGATGGTTTCGCACAGCTGGCCGAGCTGACGCAGGCCGACGAATTCATCCTCGTGTCGGATGTCTATGACCCGGCTTTGCGGCTGCGCTCGCTCGACATTGCGGCACAGGCGATCCGGGAAGCGGTCCCCGCCTGATGCCGGCGCATTGAGCGCGCCGCCGCAAAGCGCGCTTAATGGATTTCAAACTTGCGCCACGCCACGCTGGTGTACATTGCCTTCCCAATGAAAAGCAATACGGCTGGGGACAAGTGAAGACTTTGTTGTTGCGGGCGCTGATGGCCTGCCTGCTTGCGCTGCTCACCAGCGCTGTAAGTGCAACCTCGTTGCGCAAGATCGATGTGGAGCAGACGCTGGGCGCACGCTATATCGTCGGCGACATGCTGACGACGCTGCCGGTCTGGCCGCTGTACCAGCGCGATTCCGCCAGTCCCGATGACAAGCCGCAGCTGCGCGCGTATGCGTTCGAGTCGATCGATATCGAGCCGGTGCGCGGCTACAGCGGCAAGCCGATCAACGTGTTCATCGTGACCGATACGGAAGGCCGTTATCTCGAGGCGCAATTGATCGAGCATCGCGAGCCGCTGTTCCGCTCGGAGGGCGGCACCAGGAAAATCGCCGACTTTGTATCGCAGTATCCGGGACTGTCGGTGCGCCATCATGTCGATATTCGCGGCTCGCAGGCCGCCACCAGCCGCGATGGCCAGCAAGCAGTGCTGCGCGGTGTGCAATCGGGCACCGTGACCGCGCGCGCCATCGACAAGACATTCCTGCAATCCGTGAACACCGTACTGGCGCTGGCGCCGGAGGCGCTCGCCAACAATGTCGCTGGCGGCCGCCGCATGCAGCGCCGCGCGACCGACGTTGAGGTAAAGCCGCTCGACCTGGCGCAGCTGCAGACGCGCCGCATGATCGAGAGCACACGGCTGACGCGTGCGCAGGTGGAAGCGGCCTTCAAGGGCACGCGGGCCGCCGGCGCCGATGCTGACGCCGCTTTGCATCCGGACGAGATGGCCATTGAGTTTCATGTCGCGCTGGTGAGCCTGCCGCAGATCGGCCGCAATCTGCTCGACGAGAAGGGCTGGCGCCTGGTGGAGGCGAACCTGCGCGGCGGCGAGGCGATCCTGGTCAGCGAGAACGGACCGCTGTCGGACATGCTGCGCGGCGCGCGCGGCGGCTCGTTGTCGTTCACGCTGGAACAGGACGGCAAGCCGCTGAAGTTTCGTCAGCTGGGCTATGAAGAAGGGCTGAAGCTGCCGTCCGAGCTGCGCGCGCGCCATCGGCTGTTTATGGTCGATGCGGACACGCCGCTTGATGTCAATCGCGCGTTCGACTTGCAGGCCCGGCTGCAGCGCCGCTACGGGCCGTTCCCGACGATGGTGGCTGATGCGGCCTTTCCGCTGGACTATCGCTTCCATGGCTGGCGCGCGACGCTGGCGTCGTGGCGAGATTCGGACTGGTTTGAGGTCTGGCAAAAGCGCTGGTGGGAAATCGCGCTGCTGGCGGGGGCGCTGACGGTGCTGGCTGTCGTGCTGCTGCGCCAGCGCACTGTCACGAAGAGTGCGCGCCGGCTGCGCAGCATTCGTGTGCCGTTCCTGTTGTTCACGCTCGGGGCGATCGGCTGGGGCTTCCAGGGCCAGCTGTCGATCGTCAACATCACCTCGTCGATCGAGTCACTGGTGATGGGCAACGACCTGCGCTTCCTGCTGACCGATCCGATGACGGTGATCCTGTGGCTGGCGGTGGCCGTGACCTTGCTGGTCTGGGGCCGCGGCACCTTCTGCGGCTGGCTGTGTCCGTTCGGCGCATTGCAGGAGCTGATCAGCCGGCTCATGCGTGCGGTCGGCGTGCGGCACCGGCGCATTCGTCATGACTGGGACCGGCGTCTGAAGTGGATCAAATATGGCATCCTCGCGGCCATCGTCGCATCGATCTGGGCCGCGCCGTCGGCGACCGAATTGCTGGTCGAGGTGGAGCCGTTCAAGACGGCGATCAGCCTGTATTTCGTACGCGACTGGCCTTATGTGGCGTGGGCTGCCGGCTGTCTTGCGCTGAGTGTCTTTGTCTATCGCGGTTATTGCCGCTATATCTGCCCGCTGGGCGCTGCCCTGGCCGCGCTGAACCCGTTGAGGCGCTGGGGCTGGATCGCGCGCCGCGACGCCTGCGGCAAGCCGTGCCAGACCTGCCGCAGTCGCTGCGACTACCAGTCGATCTCCAAGGAGGGCACGATCGCTTACCAGGAATGCTTTCAGTGCCTGGATTGCGTGACCATCTGGCAGGACGACAAACAGTGCCTGCCGTTGATACAGGAAAAAAAGCGCACGGTGATCGAGATCGTGCCGCATAAGGAGGCTGCATGAATACGACCCGACGTCAATGTCTCGGCTTCGGTATGGGGCTGGCCGCCGTTGCCGCCATGCCTGCACTGGCCGCCACCACGCAACAGCGCGATGCCCTTGGCGCGCTGGCCTGGCGTGAGCGTGTGCTGCAGGGCTTTGGCACCACGCTCTGGCTGCGTGCCGGGCATGCGGACGTGGCGCGTGTCGAGCTCGCGCTGGACCGCGCGGTGCAGCGTATCCGCGCCATCGAGGCGCAGATGAATCTGTTTGACGACGGCAGCGCGCTGCGCCGGCTGAACCATCGCGGTCGCCTCGAACGTCCGGACGCACAGTTGCTGTCGGTGCTGAAGCTGTCGTCGCGCATCGCCCGTGACAGCGGCGGCGCGTTCGATGTGACGATGCAGCCGCTGTGGCAGCTGTGGGAGCGCGCACAGCAGGAATCGCGCTTGCCGACAGCGCGCGAACTGGCAGGCACGACCGCGCGCGTCAACTGGCGTGCCGTCGATATCAACGCTGAACGGGTACAGATTCCGAAAGGCTTCGCGCTGTCGCTCAACGGTATTGCGCAGGGCTATGCTGCCGATGCCGTGCGCAGTGAGATGCTATCGCTGGGCATACGCGACGCGATGCTCGATACCGGCGAGACGGCTGTGCTGGGTCAGGCCCCTGATCGCATGCCGTGGCGCTTCGGGATTGAAGACGTCGGCAACGGCGCCGGCCGGGCAGCGCCGGCGATCACGGTGCCGGACGGCTATGCCGCCGCGACGTCCTCCGATGCGCACACCACTTTCAGTGCCGACCGTGTGCACCACCACATACTGGATCCGCGCACCGGCGACTCGCCGCGGCACTGGTCGTCGGTGACCGTGATTGCGCGCAGCGCAGCGCTGGCGGACGGTCTGACCAAAGTCTTTTTTATGCTGCCGAAAGAGCAGGTTCCCGGCGCTGCACGCCGCTGGGGAGTCAGCGTGGCATTACAAGACAAGCACGGCCAGTGGATGCAGGTGGCCTGAGCCTGTCCCGTCTTTAGCTGACTTCGATCCGGCGTCCTGCCTGCGCCTGTTTCTTCGGCAGGTTCAGCTCGAGGATGCCGTTTTCGTAGCTGGCTTTTGCCCCAGCCTGATCGACCTCCAGCGGCAGCTGAAAGCTCCGCGACACCGAGCCGAAATAGCGCTCGCTGCGAACCACTTTTTCATCCTCGGCTTTCTGGTCATGTTGCTTGACCTCGGCGGCGATGGTCAGTACACCGTTGTCGACCGTAATCTGCAAATCCTCTTTGCTGACGCCAGGCAGCTCCGCATGTACCAGATAGGCCTGCGGATTCTCCCGGATATCACACTTGAATTCGGATGGCAGGCCTTCGCCATGCAGCGGCCGGATCAGATAGCCGAGCGACGACGGGTCGGCCATCAGGTCGCTGAAGAGGTTGCGCGGAAAACGGGTCAGTTGTGACATGGCAGCTCCTTTCAAGACGTGCGCGCTCCGGCAGTCAGGACAGACGGCACCATTGGCGAGCGAATTCATCCTAGCGTTGGCGGAACGCGCATGTAATTGATCGGCGTCAAATTCAGCCGAATCGAAAAACGTCAATCCGGCAAGGATAGAAGCTCATAGCACTTTCGCCATTTCCAGCTTGACCATGCCGGCAAAAATGGCCGGCCGGCAAGACTGCGCAAAATCGCGCCGATATTCTGTCGGCGGCCGCCAGCCGCGCTTGCGCCAGAGATTTTGCACGTCGGCGCGCACGGCGTTTTCGCTTTCGGGCGCGTCATCGGTTCGGTTAATGATGTTCATCAAGGCTCCTTTTCCGTCGATCGGTAAACGTGTCAGGAAATAATACTGTATATAAATACAGTATAAAAGCCCCCTTTGGCTGGCTACCTCTAAATTTTCCGCTCCGGCTTTTCGTGCGGACCGTCGCCGCTTGTTTCAAGCGCAATGTCGTGCTGCGCGACGCCTGCAACGCGGGGCGATACGGCCCGCAAGACTCGCCGAACGCCACAGTCTCAGCGAGCGAGCGTCATCCTCAACGCCCCCTTATCTGCACGGGAGGTTCACGAAGGCGGTCTGCAATATCGGATGTACCCATGTCGATGGCGCTCGGTATGCCAAACCGCACGAAATACGATGACGGCGGCATCCCTGTTGATAAGAGTACGGCGCCTTGTACATCAGCATTTTTGCTGATGTATCTGGCATATACCAGATTGATATTTATCAAGTGAAATCGCGGCTGCGCACCGACTCTGGGTACAAACCGGAGGCAGCGTCTGAATGTGACACGGCACCTGATTTTCACGAGCAATTCATTAACTTAACAGGATAAGCAATGGATATTTATATTTACGAAGGCGATGGTGTGGAAACTATCGATTCAATGAAGGCTAAAAATCAAACGCTGACAGCCTCCGGTGAATATGAGCAATACTATATTTATGGTGATGCGGTATATCTTATTGGGGGAGCGAAGGGCGGGAATGATGTGATTTTTGGGAAAAATTCGGATGCTGCTGCTCAGTCTCAAATAATAAACAGACTGTATGGTGACGGAAACAACATTGAGTTTAGTATGGGGGGTAATGACAGAATTTCAGGTGGAGATTATATTTGGAAAAATACTATATATGGAGATGGGTCCCAGCTCTATGGAAGTAAGGGGGGGAATGATTATCTTGCGGGCGGCTCAAATGTTGAATTCAACAACATTTATGGTGATGCATCATTGATGATAGGTGCAGTTGATGAACTTGGAAAAATGCACTCAAGCCAGGGTGGAAACGATGTTCTGATTTCGGGCGACAATGCAAATAATAATTTGTATGGTGATGCTCAGCATATGCATGACGGCATTGGGGGGAATGATTTATTGATCGGTGGAAAATTCGGATCGGTAAGCTCCATGTACGGCGATGCTTTTAGTATGTCAGGCGCATCCACTGGTGGAAATGACCGCCTGGTCAGCGGGGAAGGTAATGAAGATATGTGGGGAGATTTTTGCGATTTCAGTCAGGAGATTGCTGTATTCGGAAATGATACATTCGTCTTTAAAAATAATAACGGCATTGATACGATCAACGACTTCCGAAATGGCAACGATAAAATTGAATTATCTGGTATAGCCGGCATTAATAATTTTTCTTGCCTTCAGATCGATTCGATTAATGGAGACAGCATTGTCACACTCAGCACGGGTAACTCTATTACAGTCACCGGAATAGCGACATTGCAGGCGGAAGATTTTGTTTTTTCCTGAAAATTCAGCGATGTATGGTACGCAGCCGTGCACACAGTGCCCTTGTTCCGGAGCGCTCACACTGGCTTCGGAACATCCCCGGCATTACATCTCTGCACCAACCTGCTCGGGTACGAATCCGGCCTGGCCGTAGCCATGCAGCTTAGGCTTGCTGCGTCACTTGGCTTGCAGGCGCACGACTTCATCTTTTCCTGAAGTTTTTCGATGCCTGATATACGTCAGATATCGGTCGACGATCCGGGTGCCCGCGCCACACACCCGGATTCTCGATCACGTCATATCCTCACGCCGATCTGCGAAGCGCGCTTTTTTCGTTTCGATAAATGGGGGGCGACACAATTGCGCGAAATCGCGTCGATATTCTGTCGGCGGCCGCCAGCCGCGCTTGCGCTAGAGATTTTGCACGTCGGCGCGCACGGCGTTTTCGCTTTCGGGCGCGTCATCGGTTCGGATAACGATGGACATCGATAGGCTCCTTTTTTTGAATCAGTGACTACGTAGATTCAATAAAACTGTATAAAAAAACAGTATGCGAGGATGCGCGATACGATGCCTCGGGTTTCGGGGATTCAATCCCGAATGGTCCAGCGCCTTAGCCCGCCGCCAGTTTGCGCGCGTGCGCCCTCAGTCAGAAGCCATGCATGCGAGGCGCCGCCGGATTAGTCCGGCGGCGCCGAGCCCATACCGTTTTCCATTGTTGCTCCCGCACCGACTTGGCCCGTCTGCGGTCAAGCCGCGGTCGCGATGTTGCCGATGTATTCGCCAGATACCAAATTGACGCTAATCAAATGAAAGCCCGGCCGTCTGACGATTCTCGTTACTCACTAACCGCAGGGTTCGACGATGCGCCGCCATCCGTTCAGGCGTGGCGTATCGATATGGTTGAGCAAATTATTTGAATTGAGGGAGATAAAGAATGTCGATTTTTTATTCAACAGGCGATCAATTGGAGCTGATTTACGGAACGAAGGCGAAAAATCAGACGCTGATCGCCGAGGGGGATTATGATTTTTACTTTATGTACGGCGATGCTTACCAGTTTTACGATAACGCACGGGGAGGCAACGACACTATCGTTGGCAAAAGTTCTGGACTAATGGAGTCGATCAGCATCGAGAACGAACTCTACGGCGACGCCCAGTACATGGAATTTAGTGCTGGCGGTAATGATCACATCACTGGCGGGGATGGTGTGACTGTAAATAGTTTATTTGGTGATGCATATTTTATGCGTAGCAGCAAAGGAGGCAATGATTATCTGGCAGGTGGTTCGAATGCGGCCACCAACGTCTTGTTCGGCGACGCCTATTTTTTAATCGGCTCCACGGATCAAGCAGGCCAGATTTACGGTAGCCAGGGGGGTAACGACATCCTTATTGCCAGTGAAAGCGGCGAGATCCGCTTATACGGTGATGCCGAAACCCTCTTTAACAGTAGCGGCGGAAATGATCTGATCATTGGCGCAGGTTCAGGATCCGTCAAAATGGTTGGAGATGGGGAGGAGGGGGACGCTGCCTCCGGCGGAAATGACCGACTGGTCAGCGGTGAGAGTGACGATCAGATGTGGGGAGATTTTTGCAGAGTGACCACATCTAGGTACACCCTTGGCCACGATACCTTCGTTTTTAAGAGCAATAACGGCAACGACACGATCGGTGACTTCAAAAGCGGAGATGACAAGATCGAGCTCTCTGGCATCAGCGGTATTGATGATTTTTCTGACCTGCAGATTACAGAGAGCGACGGTGACAGTGTTATCGCGTTCAGCGCAGATGATTCGATTACCCTGATCGGGGCACTTGGCTTGCAGGCACAAGACTTTATTTTTTCCTGAAGTTTTTCGATGCCTGATATACGTCAGATATAGCTCGCCAATCCGGGTGCCCGCGCCACACACCCGGATTCCCGATCACGTCACATCGTCACGCCGATCTGCGAAGCGCGCTTTTTTCGTTTCGATGATTGTCTTGCCGGCTTTTCCACTGACATTGAATGGTGGCAAAGCAGCCACTGAGCCGCCGCGCGTCGCGGCGAGAACCTCGCCCGAGAGCGCCCCGCTGCCATTGTCTGATTTGCGCTGCTTATGGCATCCGCCATGCGGTCATGGTGAGTCAATACCACTTTCGCAAGGCGGCGGGCGTGATTGCTTCGTCTTGCCGTTCGGTGTGCACATGAGCGTTATCGTCAAAAGCCAGTATCAATGCAATCCTGCCGTGCCTGGGTGTATATACAACATTTTATATTTCAACAGTCGTTATTGTATTCACCCGATACTATTTTGATTATTGTCAAACGAAAGGCATGGTTATCGACCGGCTGCGGGTACTCAATAGCAGCCAGAATCAGCGGCACCTTTAAGTACAATTTCCGATGAAATATTTCAAGGATGGAGTGATGGGATCTTATATATTCTATGGCGACAATGTCGAAACGATTGATGGTGCCAGGGCAAAAAACCAGACTCTGACAGTAACCTCGACCGAGGATTTTAGTAGTTATTTGATATTTGGTGACGCGGGTTATCTTAAATCGGGAGCTAGAGGCGGGAATGATGTAATTTTCGGGAAAAGTGGTGGCCTTGATGGAATTCTCGATATTACTAATATTATCTGCGGCGATTGCAATCGCCAAACATTCAGCTCTGGCGGTAATGATGAAATTTTTGGTGGAAATAATGTAAAAGAGAATTATCTGTATGGCGATGCTTCGATAATCTACGGGGGAAAAGGTGGGAATGACCAGTTATCGGCAGGTGCTAATGCCCAAAGCAATATTTTGTTCGGCGACGCTGAAATTATGTGTAGCATTGCCGATGAAAATGGCAAAACCTACGCCAGCCGCGGTGGCAATGATGTGCTTATCGGTGCAATTTCTGAATTCGGCAATAAATTGATTGGAGATGCATTGTCCGGATTTGGAAGCGTAATTGGTGGTAACGATCGTTTGGTCAGTGGGGAAGGTGATGACGCAATGTGGGGTGATTTTGAATATTTATATTTGAGTACTCCTACATTCGGTCACGACACTTTCGTTTTTAAGAGTAATAACGGCAAGGACACAATCTTTGACTTTCGAAGCGGTGACGACAAAATCGAGCTCTCTGGCATGACCGGCATCGATGAATTTTCCGATCTGCTGATCGGCACCAGCAGCGGAGGTACCTGCATCTCATTCGCTGATGGCGGCTCAATCACGTTGATCGGGGTCGACCATGTTCAAGCTCAAGATTTCATTTTCTCCTGATCGTTTTGCACTCTGATCCGCTCTGCGCTTTGCGGTTGCGCCCGTGGCTAGTGCAAGGCGCCCGGCGTAACCGCAGCGTCACATCACCTTGCCTGCTTGCCAGTCCATGAGCTCGGCCTGGCCATAGCCAAGTCGTTCACTCGTGCTGCGTTGGACTGATGCGGTCGCCAGCATCAGCTCGGCAATGTGCCGGCCCACCGCATCGAAATTGACCGTGCCGTCAACAATCTCCCCGCAATTCAGATCGATGTCTTCCTACTGCCGTTTCTGCAGTGCGCTATTCAAGCAATTCAGTGTCCGCGACAGCGCGCCGCCCTGATGCACCTGATCGCTGCAGCCAATCCTGCAGCCTCACTGATGTATCTCGCAAGTACCAGCTTGACATTTGTCAATGGGAGAGACGCTTGGCTATTCGGTCGCTGTTACTTACCTGCTGCCATCGTTTCACGATGGGACATGTTAAAAAATATTCAGGTCACTGATTTTTATTCGGAGATGGGCAATGAGCGTTAGCTTAGATTATGGGGATAACGAAAATTCGGTTGATGGTTATAAGGCGAAGAGCCAGACGCTGATTGCCAGTGGCGATTATGATGCTTATTACATATTCGGCGATGCCAACATGATGATCAATGGATCGAAAGGCGGCAATGACATAATTTATGGAAAGAGTTCAATTAATTCTGAGCAGATGGATGTTTCAAACTTTCTGTACGGCGATGGCAAATCTATGTCTGGCAGCAAGGGAGGTAATGATCAAATTTTTGGCGGGAATAATATCAAGTTGAATTTCATCGTTGGTGACGCAGAGGCAATGCACGAGAGTCTGGGGGGTAACGATCAGTTGACGGGCGGGTTGAACGTTGTATCGTCCTTCTTGTTCGGAGATGCAGAGGCCATGTACGGGAGTCTCGGGGGTAACGATAAGTTGAAGGGCGGATCGCACGTTGTATCGTCCTTGATGTTCGGAGATGCTTCGAGGAATTTTGACATAACTGATGCGCTCGGTCAGGTCATCTCCGGTCGTGGTGGCAATGATGTATTGATTGCAGGCGACGATAATTACCAAAATAGATTATTTGGGGATTTCGGCGTAATGTTTGGCGGTATCGGAGGTAATGATCTCCTGATTGGCAGCGATTCGGGATACGCGAGCTATCTTGTCGGCGATGCGGCGGGAGCGTACGGTAATGTCACTGGCGGCAATGACCGCCTCATTAGTGGTGCATCCAGCGAATTAATGTGGGGAGATTTTTGGGACATCGCTCCCTTTGTCACCGTTGTGTACGGTCACGATACCTTTGCTTTCAAGGCAAATAACGGCGACGATACCATTTTCGATTTCAGACATGGCGACGACAAAATCGAACTCTGTGGTATTGCCGGGATTGATGATTTTTCCGATCTTCAGGTCAGCTCGATCGACGGAAATAGCATTATTACTTACGGCACTGATGACAGCATTACCGTCAACGGTATTGTCACCTTGCAGGCAACGGATTTTATTTTTTCCTGAAGATTTCTCTGTGTGATTTCTGCCGCCCGAAGTTAATCGCGATGACTTTGTTCCGGAGCACTCACCGTGCCTCCGGAACAAACCCGGCATCACATTACCGCGCCAACCTGCCAGGGCACGAATTCGGCCTGGCCATAGCCATGCAGCTCGCTCTTGCTGCGTTGCCCTGAAGCGGTGGCGAGCATCAGCTCGAAAATGCGCCGGCCGACCGTATCGATATCGGCGGTGCCGTCGACGATCTCCCCGCAATTCAGGTCAATGTCTTCCTGCTGCCGTTGCCACAGAGCGCTGTTGGTCGAGAATTTCAGCGACGGCGATGGCGCGCAACCGTAGGCGCTGCCACGTCCGGTGGTGAAGCAGATCATGTTCGCGCCGCCGGCGACCTGGCCCGTCGCGCTCACCGGGTCGTAACCCGGCGTATCCATGAAGACAAAGCCGCGCGTCGTCACCGGTTCTGCATATTCGAAGACGCCATGCAGGTTGCCAGTGCCGCCTTTAGCAACCGCGCCCAGTGATTTTTCGAGGATGGTCGTAAGGCCGCCCGCTTTGTTGCCGGGCGACGGGTTGTTGTCCATCTCGCCGCCGTTCATGGCGGTGTAATGCTCCCACCAGCGGATGCGCTCGACCAGCTTCTCGCCGATTTCGCGCGATACGGCGCGGCGGGTCAGCAGGTGTTCTGCGCCATACACCTCCGGCGTCTCGGAGAGGATCGCCGTGCCGCCATGCGCAACCAGAAGATCCACGGCTACGCCCAGCGCTGGGTTGGCACTGATGCCGGAATAGCCGTCCGAGCCGCCGCACTGCAGGCCGATGGTCAGGTGCGATGCGTCGCAAGGCTCGCGCTGGCAGTCATTCGCATGCGCCAGCATGTCTTCGACGATCTGCACGCCTTTGGCAATGGTGGACGCCGTCCCGCCGCTGTCCTGAATATTGAAAGTCCGCAGCAGCGGGCCCTCTGACAAATGGCTGTGATCCAGCCACGCGGCGATCTGGTTGGTCTCGCAGCCGAGGCCGATCACGAGCACGCCGGCAAAGTTCGGATGGCGCGCATAGCCCGACAACGTGCGGCGCAGCAGCTGCATGCCGAGTCCGCTGTGATCCATCCCGCAGCCGGTACCGTGGGTCAGCGCGACGACGCCGTCGATCTGCTCGAAAGGCGCCAGCGCTTGCGGATTGGTACGGCGCGAAAAATGCTCGGCGATGCCGCGCGCCACCGTGGCCGAGCAGTTCACCGTCGACAAAATGCCGATGTAGTTGCGCGTCGCGACTTGTCCGTTCCAGCGGCGATAGCCCATGAACTCGGCCTTTTGCCGTGGCGCTTCCGGGCGCACGTCGGCGCAAAACGCGTAGTCGCGGGCGAAGCTGCCTTTTTCTTCGCCGATGGTGCAGTTATGCACGTGCACATGTTCGCCCGCCTGGATTGTGCGGCTGGCAAAGCCGATGATCTGGTTGTAGCGACGCACCGGTTCGCCGGCGGCGATATCGCGCGTTGCCACCTTGTGGCCAGCCGGGATCAGACCGCGCGCGGTCACGCCTTCGATGGCGCTGCCACCGATCAGTTGCGTGCGCGCGATGACGACGTCGTCATTCGAATGCAGGCGGATGTAAGGGGATGTGGCTGTCATGATGTCTCCAAAAGGGCAGGACGCCGGCGTCAGTAGCGGGGGTGTCGCACGGCGCTTGATTTTTTGCGCAGGTTAGCGCGGTGCGACCGGCTCGGGTTTTTGAATGCAAAAGGGGGCATGTACCGGGCATCGCTGCGCCGTCAGTGCAGCCAGCGTCGTCAGTGCAGACGATGCAGGTCGCGCAGGTGCAGCGCGCGCAGTTGCGGCGCCAGCAGCCAGGCCGCGACGACCACCAGCAAGGTCATTGAGCCACCGAAGACGATCGATGGCACCAGTCCCAGCCATTCGGCGGCCAGCCCGCTCTCGAGCGCGCCGATCTCGTTTGATGAACCGATGAAGAGCCCGTTGATTGCCGTGACACGCCCCTGCATCTGCGGCGGCGTCAGCAATTGCAGGATGGTCTGCCGCAGCACGACCGACACGCCGTCGAACACGCCCGATGCAAACAGGCACAGCGCCGCCATCCATAGCGAATTCGACAGGCCGAAGCCGATGATGGCGATGCCGAAGCCGCCGACCGACAGCAGCAACCACTTGCCGGAATTCTCGTTGACTGGCCGCCTCGTCATCCACAGTCCCATGATCACTGAGCCGGCCGCTGGCATGGCGCGCAACAGACCAAGGTTTTCCGGGCTGCCGTTGAGCACGTCATGGATAAAGGCGGGCAGCGCGCCGACCGCGCCGCCGAACAGCACGGCGAACATATCCAGCGCCATTGCCGCCAGCAGCACTTGCGTGGACAGCACAAATCGCAGGCCCTCGCGGATGCTGCCCAGCACCGAGCCGCGTGCGCCGCCGGCCGGCGTTTCCTGCACAGGCAGACCTGACAGAGCGAATGCGGCGGCAGCGGCCAGCACGCCAGTCGCAAGATAGGCCGCGCCAATGCCGATCCACGCGATCAGCAGGCCGCCCACCAGCGGTCCGGAAACCAGCGCAGTCTGGAAGACGACCGTGCCAATAGCGGTGGCGCGTGTGAGCTCGTCACGCGCGACGATCTTGATCAGCATCGCCGAATAAGACGGCCGCAGCAGCGAGCGCGCGGTGCCGGCCACCGCCATCGCGATGTAGATCGCCGCTGACGACGCATGGCCGGACAGAGCCAGCAGCGCCATCGGCAGCGCTATCGCGCCGTAGCAGGCGCAGCCGAGCCATGCCAGCCGCTTCTTCGGCAGTACATCGACCGCATGGCCGGCGAACAGCGACAGCCCGAAATACGGGATCACTTCGGCCAGCCCGATCAGGCCGAGTGCCACCACGTCATGCGTGAGCGCATAGATATGCCAGCCGGCCGTGACCGTGAGAATCTGATAGGCAAGGGTGATGCCTGCGCGGTAGACCGTGAGCCGCCGAAAGGCGGGGGAGATCAGCGTCGGCATCGTGGTTTTCTCTAGCGGCGCGCCGGCGCCCGCGCCATCAGCTTGACGATGAGTGCGGCAGCGGCGATCAGTCCGGGGATCGCAATCACACTGAAGACTTCGCTGAACGACAACTGCCGGCGCGACAGTTCAGCCACCAGAAACGAGCCGGCGATGCCGCCGAAGCGGCCGACGCCCATCATCCAGGCCACGCCGGTGGCGCGTCCCTCGGTCGGGTAGTAGCTCGCAGCCAGCGCCGGCAGCGACGACTGCGAGGTATTCATCAGTGCGCCGGCGGTGAACACAACGAACACCAGCCAGCCCACCTGGCCGACCGACTGGCCTATCGCAAACACGGCCACCGAGGTCAGTGCAAAGCCGGCGGCGATCACGCGGTTCGGTTCGACCTTGTCCATCAACAGGCCGAAGAGCACGGTGCCGATGCCGCCGAGCGGGAACAGCGAGGCGACCAGCGTCGCCGTTTTCGGGTCGAGGCCGGCGTCCTTGAACAGGATCGGCATCCAGTTGATCAGCGCGTAAAAAATCACCAGCCCCATGAAATAGGCGACCCACAGCGCGACCGTGCCAGTCAGATAAGGCCCGGACAGCACCAGGCCGGCGCCGGCCTTGCTGCCGGCCGCTGCTTTGGCCGGTGTCACGTCGACCTGGCCGACGTCGGTGCCGCGTGGCGCGAGGCGGCGCAGGATCGTGCGTATGCGCGCCTCATTGCCAGCGCGCGCAGCCAGGTGGCGGATCGATTCCGGCAGCAGCAGCAAGATCAACAGCGCCAGCAGCAGTGGAGCAATGCCGCCAGCCAGCAGCACACTGCGCCAGCCGAAATTCGGAATCATCCAGGCGGCCAGCATGCCGCCGAAGGCGGCGCCAAGCGGGAAGCCACAGAACATCAGGTTGGTGATGGTGGAGCGCATGCGGTCAGGGCTGTACTCGCTCATCACCGTGACGGCGTTCGGCATCGCTGCGCCGAGGCCGATGCCGGTAATGAAGCGCCAGACCGTCAGCGCACTGAGGTCGGCCGCCTGTGCTGACGCCAGACAGGCGCCGCCGAACAGGAGTACCGACACCAGTAGCACGATTTTTCGGCCAAAGCGGTCCGCCAGCGGGCCGGAGGTCAGCGCGCCGACTGCCAGCCCGAACAGTGCTGCCGACAGCACCGGCGCCAGCATCGGCCGCGCGATGCCCCATTCCTGCACCAGCGATGGTGCAATGAAGCCAATCGCCGCTGTGTCGAAACCATCCAGCAGCACGATCAGGAAGCACAGCGCAAAGATCAGCCATTGGTAAGCACCGAAGCGCTGCGCGGCGAGAAAGGCGGGAAGGTCATTGCGTGCGCCTGCGGGTGCGCCCGTGGGTGTTTCCGGACGAATGTCGGGGGCCATCGTGTCTCCATATTGCTTTTTTGCGATGCGCGATTCTACGTGATGCGCCGGCATTGTTCAGCCGACGTGGTCTGACGACGGCGGATCCGCCTGCACGCGCAGCCGCGGCAGGCAATCCGGGCAAACGCGTGCGATATGTGCGATCAGTGCTTCGCGGATGCGGCAGCGCAGGTGCCATGCCTGGTCGGCATTCGCGGCCGACACCAGCACGCGCAGCTGCATCGCCTGCGCGCTGGTATCGACCACCTGCACCTCGACCAGCCGGCCGTCCCATTCGGGCGCAGCTTGGCAGAGGCGGATGGCCTCGGCGCGGATCAGCGGCACCGGCGCACGATAGTCCAGCCACAGCGTCACCTGGCCCAGCAGCTCGGCGCTGTGACGCGTCCAGTTCTGGAACGGATTTTCAATGAACCATTGCAGCGGCAGGATCAGCCGGCGCTGGTCCCACAGGCCGACCACCACATAGGTGCCGGTGATCTCATCGATGCGGCCCCATTCGTTCTGCACGATCACCACGTCATCCAGACGGATCGGCTGCGTCAGCGCGATCTGCAGGCCGGCCAGCAGATTCGACAGGATAGGCTTGGCGGCAAAGCCGGCAGCAATGCCTGCCAGCCCGCCGGCTGCAAGCAGGCTGGTGCCCAGCCGCTGCGCCGCCGGGAAAGTCATCAGGGCCAGCCCGGCGCCGATCACGGTCAGCAGCGCCATTGCCGAGCGCGCCAGCACGCGGGTCTGTGTCTGGATGCGGCGCGCCGCAAGGTTGTCTGGTGACGTCACCGGATGCGCGCGGATGAGCGTATCGCGTGCGGCCGCGACTGCACGCAACAGCGCCCAAGTCAGCGTGGCGACCAGCAACAGGGAATTAATGTCGCGCAGCAGGCCAAAAGCGGCCTCTGGCTGCGGCAGATTTCGCAGGAGTGCTTGCAGCAGCAGCAAAAAAAACAGCAGCCGCGCCGGCCCGAACGCATAGTTCAGCAGCCGTGACAGGAAAGGAAAAGGCCGCACCAGCCTGCCGAGCGTGTGATGCGCGAACTGGCCGGCGATCCAGACGGCAAACCATAGCCATACGGCCGACAACAACAGCGCCGCCCACGGGGAGGCGGCGGCCAGCGCCTGCAGACGGACAAAGGTGTCGGCCAATGGGTCGGTTCACAGCAGCAAGCGGCGCAGCGCCGAAAAAAATTAGAGCCCGGCCGACCTGAAAAGTGCGTGCCGGCCGTTGCTAGCGAGGCTGCGCGTCCTTGCCGGCGGCCGACTTGTCCGTCACGGCACGTGCCTGCACGCACTCCATCGTGCGCCGCCAGAATTCGACCCCATTGCCGCCGTATTCCATCGGCAGGTTCAATATTTGCAGATGCGCGGCCTCAATGTCCTTGAAGCGGATCGGGTTCATCAGCCCGCGCTTTTCCATTTCAAGGTAGGCCGAGCAATTGGCCTCGATCTCGGTCAGTTGCGGCTGCTGGGCATGTGCGCACTCGTGCAGAAACACAAAGTCCCACAGCCCCGCGTTCGACAGCCTTCCGCGCCGGTGCGCGACCGCGTCAATATAAATCACCGGCCAGCCGCTGGCGTCGGTACGTACGACGGCCACCGCCTTGCCCAGCTCGGGGTCGCGGTTCTGGATGCTGTCGTACTGCACCCAGTTTTCTTTCGCGGCGCCGGTCTTGCCGGCGCGCGTGACGCTGCATTGCATCTCGGTGCCGTCGGACATCGGCAGCGCATGTACGGAGGCGGAAAAACACAGGGCCAGCGGCAGCGCAGGCAGCAGCAAGCGGAACATAGGCGACTCCTTCGCACCCGCTCAGGCGGACGCGTCAGTGGAAGCCGGCCTACAGCATGACCAGCCCCCGATGGCAACCCGTTGTGTTGGCGCAGGCCGCTGCATTGGCGGCCGCTATTGTGGCGATACCGAAGCCAGGTGGCGCATCGTTATCGCATAACGCCCTATCGTAGCTGCAAACCGGACGGTTTGCAGCGCGCCGTCCGGGTGGCGGGCAACGGGCGCGGGGCAGCCTCTTGCCACTTTGTGACCGGCGGTGCGTCACGGTGCGCCTTTGGCGGCACGATGGTGCAGCAATGATTCATGTCGCCCGCCGGCAAGCCCGGCGGGGAAGCGGTAGACTTTACGGACGTTGACGCAAGCCGTCATGGCTTGAAGCACGTGGCCGACCGCATCCGTCGCTGTGGTGAGATCGGCCTGCGGCAGGTAGCAGGGTGAAACGACAGCCACAGCGACACGATAGCGGCGCAGGAGCGGCACAGCGTGAATCTTCCTTCCATCCAAACAGTCATGCGGCGTGCGGCACGTCGCGCCAGTACATTCGTGGTGACTATAGCGGCGCTGTGTGTGCTGCCTGCGCCTGCGCAGGTCGCCGGCAGCGCCGAGGACGCCGAGCTTGCCGCTCATGTACTGGTGAGGCCGACGACCTTCCCGCCGCAACTGGTTGCACGGCTCGACCTCGATGAACCGGCGCTGGTGGACGCCTTGCTGGATGCGCTGCCTTCCATGTCGCGCTATCCGCGCCCGGCCGAGCCGCCACGGCTGGTGTATTTGCCCACCGCGCAGCTGCGCGCGCAGGCGTGCTCGGTGCCTTGCCCGGTACTGGCCTACTACGCAGGCGGCCGCGACATCTTCCTCGACCATAGCCTGAACCCGCTGATCAGCCTGTTCGATCGCTCGGTCGTGCTGCACGAGATGGTGCATTACCTTCAGGCCCAGCAGGTGGATGAAATGCGTGCGCTCGACGCGGCCGGCCCGCGTGAGCGCTGCCGCATCTGGTATGCGCGCGAACATGAAGCCTATGCGATACAGCAGACCTTCCTGACCCTGGTGCACAGCCGTGCGAATGCAGGCCGCGTGCCGGGCCGTTCGAACTGCTGAGAGCGCCCGCCAGGCAGCGTTGCTGCAGCTACGCCGGGAGCGAACCGTCTTCATGCTGGCAACGGTCATATCGATATGAATGTTGTATTGAAAATCGACGAGGACGGAGCACGTGAAGTTTCTATAAAGAAATATCGATCGGATGATGAATATCTGTCAAAGGGCGCGTATATTGCCTGAAAGGGCAATGGGATTTTTGGTCGAATAAGTACATCATTGGCGTTATAACGATATTTATTTTGTCGCGTTGTACCGGCCTGCCATCCTTCTTCCGGGGCGGTCCGGAGCGACTGCGGCCCGACAATAACAATATGTTAAAAAAGATTTCTGTCGATCGCCTGCGCCCGGGCATGTACCTGCATGAAGTGTGCTGCTCGTGGCTGGACAACCCTTTTTGGCGCAGCAAGTTCCTGCTGACCGATCCGAAGGACCTCGAACTGCTGAGGGGCTGTGGCGTGCGCAACGTCTGGATCGATGCCCGCAAGGGCGAGGACGTTGCGGCCGGGGAGGCGAGCGAAGTCGCCGACGAGGACGAGCACCGCGTCGAGGTGCTCGCACAGCGCCGCCGGCCTCGTCCGGGGAGGGCGTCCTTTGACGAAGAGGCCAAGCGCGCCGCCAAGATCTGCGCGAAGGGCAAGCAGGCGGTGATGGTGATGTTCCAGGAAGCGCGCATGGGCCGCGCGGTCGAGGCGGAACAAGCGCATGAGCTCGTCGAAGAGATCTCTGATTCCGTGCTGCGCAATCCGGGCGTGCTGATCAGCCTCGCTCGCCTGAAGACGGCCGACGACTACACCTACATGCATTCGGTTGCGGTATGCGCGCTGATGATTGCGCTGGCGCGCCAGCTCGGAATGGACGAAGAGCAGACCTACGAGGCTGGCATGGCGGGGTTGCTGCATGACGTCGGCAAGATGGCAATCCCGCTCGAGATCCTCAACAAGCCGGGCAAGCTGACCGACGAAGAATTCGAGGTGGTGCGACGGCACACCGTCGAGGGTCATAAGATATTGCTGGCCTCGCCGGGTGTCAGCGAGGCCACTCGTGACGTCTGTCTGCACCACCATGAAAAAATGGATGGCCGTGGCTATCCCGACCGGCTCGACGGATCGCAGATCAGCCTGCTCGCGCGCATGGGCGCGGTCTGCGATGTGTATGACGCGATCACCTCCAACCGCCCGTACAAGGCCGGCTGGGATCCGGCCGAGTCGCTCAAGCGCATGGCCTCGTGGGGGCCGGAGCAATTCGATCCGGTGGTGTTCCAGGCCTTCGTCAAGAGCGTCGGCATCTACCCGGTCGGCTCGTTCGTGCGGCTGGAATCAGGCCGTCTCGGCGTCGTGGTGGAGCAGGGCGAGCGATCGCTGCTGCAGCCGAAGATCAAGGTGTTCTTCTCGACCAAGTCGCTGACCTACATCGCGGCTGAATTGCTCGACCTCGCGTCTCCTTCGTGTCGCGACGCCATCGCCAGCCGCGAAGATCCCTCCAAATGGGGCATCCGCGACACCGATCGTTTCTGGGCCGAGTGCGCGTAACTGATCGCGTGCCAGGTTAATCGAGCCCGGCCGCGCCGCGACAGTCGCGCGGCGACATACCGAAACGCGCCTTGAACGCGCGGCTGAAGTGGGACAGGTCGCTGAATCCCCAGCGGAAGGCGATGTCCGCCACGCGCTGCGCACTGGCACAGGGCTTCTTCAGGTCATCGCGGCAACGGTCAAGCCGCCGGTTCCACACATAGCGCATCAGTGAAGTCTGCTCCGCGTTGAACAGCCGGTTCAGGTAGCGTGGCGACATTCCCAGCCGGGCGGCAATGCGCGCTGCATCGAGACAAGGGTCGCCGAGGTTGGCATCGACGAGCATCTTCGCGCGGAGCAGCGCGGTGTCGCGCTCGCCGCCCGACGCTTCGTCCTGCTTGAGATCGAACGCCAGCGTCGAGCCGATCATGTTCAGCGCGTGCTGCGACAGCGCCGCCAATTCATGCTCTCGCAGTTTCGGAAACTGGATCGCGATCGCTTGCAGGAAACTGCGCAGCACCTCGCCCGCCGGCGACGCCGGCAGCAATTTGCAGGCTGTCAGTCCCTGCATGCCCGGCACCTGACGGTTTAATGCCGAGCGCGGAATGTTCATGATCAGTTCGCTCCATTCGCCGCCAAAGTCGAGCCGGTGCGGACGCGCGCCATCGTAGATAGCGAAGTCTCCGGCGTGCAGTTCGACCTGCCGCTGGTCTTGCTGCATGCGCTGCGTGCCCGACAGCATCAGCACGGCGAAATAACAATCTTCATAGTTATCGCGAGCGTCGCGGTGCAGCCGCTGCACCGATTGGGCCGACGCCTGCACGCGGGTCAGGCGCATCGCGTCGGTCAGGCTCGACTGCATCCATCCGTGAAAATTCGGATCGGCGGGTGCTGCGATCTGCACGTCGGCGAACAGCCTCAGCACCATTTCACGCCAGTAGTCGACGCGCTCGCTGTCGCGCACTTCGTCCGTATCGAGGACCACGACGTTCCGTGACGACGTCAGGCCGGGGGAGAGTCGGTTCGCAGAGGGCACGTGGTTCCCCTTGTGGATGAAGAGGGTGGCGCTGCGGCGGACAGGCATCCGGTTGGCACCTGGCTGGCGGTGCGCCAAAAAGTAATCTAATTCAGCACTATCGGTGCGTCAATGGTGCGTCAGCCAAACAGCCCGGGACCGGTGGGCCTGCTGCTGCAGTGCGGCATGTCGGCCGGGTGTCCCGCGCCCTGCCGTTGGAATCAAACGGCAGTTCCTTTGCGGTCAACACACGGGCGCAGTGCTTGCCTAGACTTGTTTTCGGTCGAATCACCTAATCGATACCGGAGACAGCGATGACACAAAAACCGATCACTGTATTTGGCGCCTGCCCGCATGATTGCCCCGACACCTGCTCCATTGTTGCCACCGTCGATAACGGTCGCGTGATCGGCGTACAGGGCAACCCCGATCATCCGTACACGGCCGGCCGTCTGTGCGTGAAGGTCAATCACTATGAAGAACGCGTGCACAGTCCGGACCGCGTGCTGTACCCGCTGCGGCGCGTCGGCGCCAAGGGCGAGGGCCGTTTCGAGCGCATCAGCTGGGACGAGGCGCTGAAGACTATCGGTACGCGCTGGCGTGCGCTGATTGCCGCGCACGGCCCGCAGGTGATCCAGCCATACAGCTACCTCGGCACGCAGGGAACGATCAATGGGCTCAATGTCGGCGACCCGTTCTTCAACAAGCTCGGTGCGGCGATCTCGGAGCGCACGTTCTGCGACTCGGGCGCCTGTACCGGCTACATCATGACGCTCGGTCCCACCGCCGCGCTGGATCCGGAAAGTCTCGTGCATTCGCGCTGCATCCTGCTGTGGGCCTGTAACCCGATGAGCACCAACGTGCACCTGTGGCCGTATATCGCCGAGGCGCAAAAGCGTGGCGCGAAAGTGATCGTAATCGACCCGGTGCGCACCCGCTCGGCGCAGGCGGCCGACGTGCACCTGGCGCTGCGGCCGGGCACCGATTCGGCGCTGGCGCTGGGCATGATCCATGTGATCGTGCGCGACAATCTGGTCGATCATGACTATGTCGCCAAGTACACCGTCGGTTTCGACGCGCTGGCCAGGCGCGCGCAAGACTATCCGCCGGCGCGGGTGGCCGAGATCACCGGTCTGTCGGCCGCGCAGGTCGAGCAGCTCGCCCATGATTTTGCGAAGTCACAGCCGTCGGCGATCCGCATCGGCGTGGCGATCGAGCGTAACGGGAATGGCGGGCAGGCGGTGCGTGCGCTGTCGTCATTGCCGGCGCTGGTGGGCGCTTTCCGCAAGCCCGGCGGCGGCATCCTGCAATTGCCGCTGTGGGCCTTCCCGATCCGCTGGGACAAACTGATGAGGCCGGAATGGATCACGCCCGGCACGCCGGTGCGCAACCAATGGAAGATCGGCCAGGACTTGCTCGCATCCGATACCAACGGGCCGATCATCCGCTCCCTGTTCGTCTACAACGCCAATCCGATGGTGGTCGCGCCCGAGCAGTCGCTGATCCGGCAGGGATTGATGCGCGACGACCTGTTCACCGTGGTCAGCGAGCATTTCATCACCGATACCGCGCGCTTTGCCGATATCGTGCTGCCGGCGACGACGCAGGCCGAACAGCTGGATCTGATGTTCTCCTGGGGGCATTTCTACATCACGATGAACCAGCCGTGGATCGCGCCGCTTGGCGAGGCGGTGCCGAATACCGAGCTGTTCCGCCGTCTCGCGCGTGAAATGGGCATGGACGATCCGCAGTTCTCGCTGACCGACGAAGAGCTGGCAAGGCAGTCGTATGACTGGAGCGCGCCGGCGCTGCAGGGCATCACCTTTGACAGCCTGAAGGAAAAAGGCTGGGCGCGGCTGAACCTGCCGGATGCGGCGAATTACACGCCGCATGCTGAGGGCGGCTTTCCCACGCCGTCGGGCAAGGTCGAGTTCGAGGCGTCGATGGCGGCCGGCGGCAACTTCGTGCTTGGCGTGTTCAGGCAGGGCAGCGAGGAATTCCAGGACGGTAGCCCGATCGATTCACTGCCGTCGTGGTCGCCACCGGTGGTCGACAAGCAGCGGCCGCTGACCATGATCTCGCCGAAGTCACATGCCTTCTTGAATTCCGGCTACGGCAACATGAACCGGCAGCTGTCGCATGCCGGGCAGCAGCAAGTGTCCATCCATCCGAACGACGCAGCGACGCGCGGCATCCGCCAAGGCCAGAAAGTCGCCGTCAGCAGCGGCGCCGGCAGCTTCCATGCGATCGCGCTGATCACCGACGACGTGGCGCCCGGCGTGGTGCAGTCGCCGATGGGCTACTGGGGCTCGGGGCAGGGCGGCGGCGCCACCGTGAATGCTGCCAATCCGGCGCGCTACGGCGACCTCGGACGCTCGCCGGCGTTCTCGGATACCCGCGTCGAGATTTCTCCCCTTGCCTGAGGACTGCCATGCCCCATGTCGTGACCGACCGCTGTGAACGCTGCCGCTACACCGAGTGCGTCTCGGTCTGCCCGGTGGAGTGCTTTCATGCGGATGATCAGCGGTTGTATATCGATCCTGCGGTGTGCATCGATTGCGGCGCCTGTGTGCCGAAATGTCCGGTGAAGGCCATCGCCGACGAGTTTGACCTGGCGGACGCCGATCGGCCCTCGATCGCGCAGAATGCGCAGCGCAGCCTCGTGCTGCCGCTGATCACGCAGCGCCAGCCGCCGCTGGCATCGGCCGAGCAGCGCCGTAGTGAGCTCGGCTGTTGACGATGGCGCGCGCATGACTGCCATCGCCATCGTCGGCGCCGGCCCGGCCGGCTTTTATGCGGCCGAGGCGCTGTTACAGGCTGATGCCACGCTGCAGGTGCATCTGTATGACCGCCAGCCGGTGCCGTTCGGGCTGACGAGGTTTGGCATCGCGCCCGACCATCAGCGGCTGAAGGCGCCGGCGCAGCTGTTCCAGCGCATCGGCGCAATGCCGGGCCTGCGCTTCCTCGGCGATGTTGAGATCGGGCGCGATCTCGGCCTCGACGAATTGCGCGCCAGCTATTCCGCCGTACTCCTGACCCATGGCGCGCAGGCCGACGAGGCGCTGACCATCGCCGGTGCCGGGCCCGGGTCGGTGCGTACGGCGCGCGAGCTGGTGTCCTGGTACAACGGCGTGCCCGACATACCGGCGGACGATTTCGACCTGCAGCAGGAGCATGTCGTCATCATCGGCAACGGCAATGTGGCGATCGATATCGCACGCATTCTTTGCCGTCCGGTGCCGGAGCTGGCCGCGACCGATATCAGCGACCGCGCGCTGGCGGCGCTGCGCAAGAGCCGCGTGCGACGGGTGCATCTGATCGGGCGGCGCGGCCCGGCGCAGGCCAAATTCACCACACGCGAACTACGCGAGCTGGGCGAGTTGCCGGGCGTTGCGCTACATGTTCGTGCCGACGATCTGCAGCTGGGTGACGCGTGCCGTGCCGAGCTCGAACATCCGTCATCCGATCAGGTGAAACGGAACATCGCGACGATCAGCGAATGGGCGACCCGGGAGCGCGTTGCCGATGCGCAGCGCGATCTGCATCTGCAATTTTATTTGTCGCCGGAGGCGATGGAGCACGATGCCGACGGACGGTCTTTCCTGGTACTGCGCCGCTCGCGCCTCTGCGGTGAGCCATTCGCGCAGCGACTGGCATTGACGGACGAGCGCGTACGGCTGCGCTGTGACCTGCTGATCGCCAGCATAGGCTTTCGCGTGAACTCAGTGCCCGGGCTGGATCTGCGCGGTGCGCCGGGGCTGCCCAATGCCGACGGCCGGGTGCTGGACGCACAGGGCCGGCACCTGCCGTGGCTGTATGTGGCCGGCTGGGCCCGGCGCGGTCCGTCGGGCGTGCTGGGCACCAATCGCGCGTGCGCGCAGGAGACTGTGCAATCGATGCTGGCCGACCGCAGCCACTGGCCAGAGGCCGCACTCGGCAAGATCGACGACCTGCTGGCGCGCCTGTCTGTGCGGCGCCAGCGCCCCGTGGACTGGCAGGACTGGCTGCGGCTGGACGAACTCGAGAAGCAGGCCGGCAGCGTGCAGGGACGGCCAAGGATCAAGTTCGACGAGCGGAGCCGCCTGCGCGCCGCGCTGGCCGAGGCTGACGCGGCTGACGCGGCTGCGCAGGCGGCCGGCTGATGTATTGTCGTTAAAACAAGGGCTGCGCGGCTCAACTATTCCCGTCCCCGCTGATCGGTATGAATTACAGTAGTAATCAGCGATGCACTGCAGCGGCTCTGGTGAAGGGCGGCGCGGTTTATCTACCCGGGAGACGATGATGAAACTTTGGAGCGACCTGCTTTCGACCGACTACGGCATCTTCAGTGCAGCTGTGATCGGTGGCGTGCTGGTAATTGGCTTTTACATGCACCGGATGATCATGAAGAAAATCTACGCTGACGAGGAATGATCGCAGCCTGACGAGTCGATGCTCTGCCGTGCCGGCGTTCAGTAGCCGAAAAGCTCGCGGATTGCTGCAACAGCGCGGCGCAGGCCGTCGGCATTGACATCCATATGCGTGACAAGCGCAACCGGTACAGCCTGGTCGCCAGCACCCCAAGCTCACGCAAATGATTGACCAGCGACTGTGACGTTGCCTCACGCAGATAGTCCATCGGCATCACGCGACCGCCCAGCGTGTTTTCGAGCGCCAGCAGGCGCGTGCGCGCGAAGTGCGGATCGTCCGGCTTGAGGGCGGCGTCGATCGCGTCGAGCGCCAGCGTGCCGTCCGGCTGGTGAGCGATCGGGTGAGGCTGCGCGCTGCCCATCACTGCCGCACCGCCGGCCTCGCATAGATACATATGCCGCTGCCTGAACTCCTCAGTTCATCGCTGCTTCGATCCAGCCAGAGGCTTCAGACAGAGCCGTCAGACGAGCGTACAAGGTATGTCGCCTCCCGTCGCTGCTCACATTTAACGATCGTACGAATTTCGTGAAATGCCTGTCGCCCCGCTCTGAAAAGTCAGCGCGATTCTGATTGCAGCTTTCCCCTCGTTAAAGCCGATCTCGTCAGGTTGATTGCTGCGTTAGCAGCACCTGTTCTCAGGTTATCGACGGCCTCCGGTCCTCCCCATTGGCCATTGACCTGACCAGACAAGGTCTGAAAGTACATTGGCTGCAGTCGGTCGGTTATCTCGCGATATCTTTCTGCGCCGACCGTGCTCTGGCAGCGGCTTTATTTCTTTGACCTTTTCTCTTTCCATAGGCGAAACGCTGCGTTGTGCGGCTCGCTATACGGCGAGCGCGAAATCAGCGCGGGAAAGTGGCTGATAGGCCGAAAAACCAAACCAACACCGGATCAGCCCTGTGCGTTTGCAAAAGACGCCATCAATTGGTCATGCGGGGAATTTTTATGGTCTTGCTCAGTTGACTGTTCAAGTCATGCTGACGTGGATGCGAAATGTAATCTGCGCGGATACAACATCGGTTTGAGTGCTCGCTTCCTCTGTTGTGTGCGCGAAATACTAGCTTGATTTTTGTCAAAAAAGAAGACTGCAAAAAATCCAGGCTGGTTACTCAGCGGAAGCCGAGATTAAAAAATCCGGCGATCGAATTTTATTGAAATCATATTTTAAATGGGGATTTAATTATGCCTTTGATTTTTTCTTCTAAAACTATCATCGGGGATGATTCCAATAATGATGGCTTCATTGACGGCGTCAGATTAAAAGCTCAGATTCTGACTGCTGAGGCCGGTTATGATTCTTATAAAATTTATGGTGACTTATATATCTTGGAAAATGGTCAGAGGGGGGCGAACGACACGATTTCAGGTATAAGCCTGACGGAAAAACCGCTGCGTTATACAGAAAATGTTCTTTATGGCGATAGCGAGGTCTTGCAAAAAAGTTTCGGGGGGAATGATAAAATTTATGGCGGAGATAATTTGTCTTTTAATTATATGTTTGGTGATGCGGCTTTGATTGAGGGGGGTGTTGGTGGCAATGATTATCTGAAAGGCGGGTCAGCAACGAACGTGTCCGGACAGTCACAATCCAGCTCAGGCATTTTTAATGTAATTTGTGGTGATGCCGCACTTTTAAATTCGTTCAGTGAGACGGACGGCAGTATTTTGGTTAGTCGCGGTGGAAATGATGTGCTGATTGCAGGCGGGTCCAATTCGGGAAATAGCCTATATGGCGATGCGCAAACTATGACGGGCGGCGCCATTGGCGGTAATGACCTGCTGGCCGGTAGTGATTCTCGTAATTATGGTGGTTTACTTGTTGGTGATGCATATTTTGCAGATGAAAACGCAACGGGAGGAAATGATCGATTAATCAGCGGTGCTGCCAGCGAGGTTCTTTGCGGAGATTTTTATATTCCTACGAGCACTACTGCTTTAAGCTCAATATTATTCGGAAATGATACCTTTGTTTTCAAAATTGATAATGGTGGTGATGTGATTTCGGATTTCGGTTATGGCAAAGACAAAATCGAGATCAGTGGTATCGCCGGTATTGATGATTTTTCGGACCTCGTCATCAATCAAATCGATGGTTCGAGTGTTATCCAGTTGAGCGAGGATGACTCGGTTACAGTCA
>JACCDQ011071696.1_pt1 | contig 32155 bp, 32 predicted proteins | sample 7446031 | NCBI WGS metagenome assembly JACCDQ01 (sample SAMN15323442, study PRJNA562643) | freshwater metagenome | isolation source: river surface water | place: USA:Blue River Watershed | collected 2017-08-17 | reverse complement strand
GGCCCTGATGTCTTCGCTGATACGGCTCAACTTGCTGGAGTGAATTCCTCTTGAATGTCGCGGTAAAGAGTTGTCGATAGATAACGCTCGCCGAACGACGGGATGATTACTACAACAATCTTGCCAGCAAACTCTTCCCGGTGTGCGACCTCTGAAACGGCCTTAGCGGCAGCACCCGATGAAATACCAGCGAGGATGCCTTCTTCGGCGGCCATGCGTCGTGCGTAACCGAATGCGTCGCCGTTCTCGACCGAGATGACCTCGTCATAAACAGTGGTGTCGAGCACGCTCGGAATGAAGTTAGGGCCGATACCCGCGATTGGGTGACCTGCGGCCTGACCGCCGGTTAGCAGCGGTGAAGCAGCCGGCTGAACAGCGATGACCTTGATGTTTGGGTTGAGTTCCTTGAGGCGCTGTCCGGTGCCGGTGATGGTGCCACCGGTGCCCGAGCCAGCAACTAGAGCGGCAACCTTGCCCTCGGTGTCGCGCCAGATCTCTTCGGCGGTGGTCTCACGGTGAATCTTTGGGCCTGCAGGGTTGTCGAACTGACGAACAAGCACTGAACCGGCGATTTCGCGTCCGAGCTCTTCTGCCTTGGCAACCGAACCGGCCATGCCCTGAGCCGCAGGGGTCAACACGACCTCTGCGCCGTAAGCGCGGGTGAGAACCTTGCGCTCGAGTGACATTGACTCAGGCATGACGATGATCACGCGGTAGCCACGGGCTGCGCCGACCATTGCCAGAGCGATGCCGGTGTTGCCCGAGGTGGCTTCGATGATGGTGCCGCCAGGCTTTAGTTCGCCTGACTCCTCGGCTGCGTCGATCATGGCGATGCCGAGACGGTCCTTGACCGAGCTCGATGGGTTATAGAACTCGAGCTTCGCATAAACCTGAGCCTGGCCGCCGTCGGTGATGCGGTTGAGGCGTACTAGGGGAGTGTTTCCGAAAGCTTCGGTGATGTTGTTGTAAAGAGCCATGTCAAACCATCTTCTGTTCTCGGGGCAAAGGTTGAGGGAGCCCCACTGCTAATAACCTACCTCGCAGGCCGAGCGGCGATTCGCTTGTTTACTTTCTGTTACGGGCAACGATTAGGCTCAAACCGTGAAGAAGCTACTGGCAGGGATGAGCCCGTGGATCCCAGTGTTTGCGTTCGTCTGCATGTTTCACATCGTGCGCGGAGTGCCTTCGGATGCGCTGTTGTTCGGCATTTTCACGCTCATCCAGATTGCTAGTTGGAAAGGCTGGTTGCCGACTTTTAGCAATGGCGCGAGCTTGAACCCTTGGATCGTGCGATTTGTTCTGGTGGCGGCGGGCAGCGTGCTCTTTTTCAGCGAACGAAACGGCATCCTCGATGTGTTCCTATTGCTCGCACTCGCGCCAATTGCACTTGGTGCAGTCAACTTTAAATCAGAGACCATCGAGTCGTCACGCCTGGTGATTCGCACGCGATGGATCTGGTTGCTGCTGTGCCTGGCCTTTTCGATGGTCGAGCTGGTCGCATACGTTGTCGCCAACATCCTGAAGGATGACAAAAACTGGCCGACCGTATCCGTGCTGGTTGGCCCGGTTTTAGATCAGCCAATCGGCCGCGCAATCTTCATGGTCATCTGGGTCGGTGCAGGCTGGGGCATGTTTCGTGTGCTTGCCTCACTGCGCAGCGCAAAGGCGGGTGGTCGCTAAATGGCCATTCCGTATGTGCTCTACATCGCGCTGATTGGCGTTGGTGTGCTGTTGTGGCTAGCTGGCCGCACCTGGCCCGAGAAGCTCGCACCTTTCGGACGCGTAGTTCGACAGGCGCTCAGTAGTCTGCCAACTCGAATCGCCATGGCCCTCATATGGTGGTGGCTGGGCTGGCACTTCTTTACGGTTTAGGCGAAGGCGTCGAGGCTGGCTTGATGCAGCTTGCCGTTTGTAGCCAGAACGCTCGAGGTTTCGGCGGTTAGTTCGCCATCGAGCGCGCTGAAACGACCGCCGGCCTGCTCGACAATCGGCACTAGCGCCGCGATGTCGTAAATCTTGAGGTCGTGCTCGGCAACGATCTCCAAGGCGCCTTCGGCCAACAGCATGTATGACCAATAATCACCGTATGCGCGCGTGCGCCAAAGCTTGCGGCTGAACTCGAGCAGTTGCTCGGCCTTGCCCGCTTGATCCCAAAGTTGAAGGTTGTTGTAGCTCAGGCTCGCGTGCTCTAGGTCGCTGATGCCAGAAACATGGATGTGACGCACACTGCCGTCGAGGTCGCTCGTGAACGCGCCGCCGTGTGCTCCCGCCGAGGCAGGAGCAGCCCACCAGCGGCGACCCATGGCCGGTGCCGAAACCACCGAAACTGTCGGCTTGCCGTCAATCGCGAGGCAGATGAGGCTTGCCCAAACCGGGACGCCACGCATGAAGTTCGCAGTGCCGTCAATCGGGTCGATGATCCAGGTTCGGTTGTTGTCTCCCGAGGCTGAACCGAATTCTTCTCCGATGAGTGCATCGCTAGGTCGGTGTTCGGCAATCATGCCCTTGAGCGCCTGTTCGACCGAGCGGTCGGCATCGGTCACCGGGCTGCGGTCTGGCTTGGTCTCGACCTTTAGGTCTTGCGCAGTGAAACGCTCGAGCGAAATCTGGTCGGCGACATCTGCCAGCTGAAGGGCGAATTCGAGGTCGGCCGCGTGGGTGAAGTCTGCTGCGTTGGTCACGAGTCGAGTTTAGACGCGAACTATTCGCGACCTGAATTGCGGTCTGAGTCGCTGGCGCTCGCCGCGCTCTTGATCAGGCGACGGAGTGAGTCAACGCGACCGGCACCCGATTCGCCGAGCGTTCCGGCTGCGATAGCGACATCCAGCTCGCAGTCTGGCGAATCGCTCTGGTGGCTGCAATCGCGCGGGCAGGTCTCGATAACCGCCCAAAGGTCTTCGAACGAACGCATCAGGTTCTCGAGTCGCACGTGACCGAGGCCGAATGAGCGCACGCCAGGGGTGTCGATGATCCAGCCGGCGCTGCGGTCGTCTGGGTTTAGCGCGATTGCACGAACAGCGGTTGAGGTATGACGGCCGCGTCCGGTAACCGCATTGACGTGCCCGGTAGCGAGGCCTGCGGTCGGCACGATGGCGTTCACGAGGGTCGACTTGCCGACGCCCGAGTGGCCGACGACAACGGTGGTGTGTCCCGTCAAGAGCTCGCGAAGTTCATCGAGCGAAGGGTTGTCAGAACGGTTGAGCACAACCGGAATGCTGAGACCTTCAAAGTTGCGCAAGAATTCGGCTGGGTCAGCCAAATCGACCTTGGTTATGCACAGAATCGGCTTCAGTCCGGCATCGAACGCGGCAGCAAGGTATCGGTCAACCAAGCGGGTGCGCGGTTCCGGATTCGCAATCGCCAGCACCACGAGCAGCTGGTCAGCGTTTGCCACGATTACGCGCTCGACCTGGTCGCTATCGTCTGCTGAGCGACGCAGCAGTGAGGTTCGAGGTTCAACGCGCACGACTCGAGCCAGCGCGCCAACGGTGTCAGAGAGATCGCCGGCCAGAGCAACGCGGTCGCCGACCACTGCTCCATGCTTGCGCAGCTCTTTGCCCATGGTTGCGTCGATCATGCGGTCTTCGCCCTCGAGCAAGATGCGGTAGCGACCCATGTCTACGCCGAGAACCATGCCAATTGCGGCATCGGCATACTCTGGGCGCTTCTTGGTTCGTGGTTTGTTGCCCTTAGGGTTCGGGCGAACGCGAACATCCGATTCATCCAGGTCGTTTTGACCCGGATCTGGCTCATAGAGCCAACTCAAGCGCGACCGCCGTCGGTGCCAAGCATGTCACTCCACAGCTCGGCGAAGTCCGGCATGGTCTTCGAAGTGGTCGAGATGTCTTCGATTTCGATTCCAGGCACGCGCAAACCGATGATTGCGCCGGCGGTAGCCATGCGGTGGTCTTCGTAGGTCTGCCAAACGGCGGCGTGCAGGTTTTCGCTCGGGTCAATCTCGAGTCCATCGGCAGTCTCGCGAGCAACGCCGCCAATGCGGTTGATCTCGGCAGCCAGCGCGGCCAAGCGGTCGGTTTCGTGACCGCGCAGGTGAGCAACACCTGAGATGCGCGTCGGGCTGACCGCAATCGCAGCCAAGGCCGCAATCACCGGAGTCAGTTCGCCACCAATGGATAGGTCGATATCGATTCCGTGGATGTGCCCATCTGCCGGACCGGTAATCGTCAAAACGCGTTCATCGCGCACGATGGTTGCGCCCATCTGCTGCAGGATTCCGTCGAACTCGTCGCCGACCTGAGTGGTCGAATCTGGCCAACCGGGAATCGTCACCGAACCACCGGCAACCATCGCGGCTGCAAGGAACGGCCCTGCGTTCGACAGGTCGGGCTCGATCGCATACTCGCCACCTGAAATCGAACCAGGCTCAACGCGCCAGACAGCGGTCTCAGGGGTGAAAACGGTAACCCCGCGCTTGGCGAGGCAGTCGAGAGTCATCTCGATGTGAGGCATCGACGGCAGGTGTTCGCCCTCGTGACGCAGGGTCAGGCCACGCTCGAAGCGAGCAGCGCTCAACAACAGACCCGAGACGAACTGCGAAGAAGCACTCGCATCGATGGTGACCTCGCCGCCATCGATCGAACCAGTGCCGTGAACGGTGAACGGGAGCGCCTTAGCTCCGTTGTCATAAACGTGGATGCCCAAAGCGCGCAGTGAATCGATCGTCGTGTGCATCGGGCGTCTGCGTGCTGCCTCGTCCCCGTCAAAGGTGATGCTTGCAGAGCTCAAGGCGGCCATTGGCGGCACGAAACGCATGACGGTGCCGGCAAGACCGCAGTCGATCGAGGCCTCACGGTCGAGCGGCTGTGGTGTGACAAGAACGTCGCCGTTGTCGAGCACATCCACCTGGGTTCCAAGCGAGCGCAGCGCCTCAATCATGAGCTTGCTGTCGCGTGAATGCAGGGGAGCGGTCAACAGGGTTGGCTCGTTGGCCAAAGCCGACAGAACGAGCTCGCGATTGGTGAGAGATTTTGAACCAGGCAGGGTCACGGTCGCCGAAATCGGGCCGGATGCGACGGGCGCAGGCCAAAGTGCTTGCTCTGCGTGGGAATTGCCGGTGCTTGTCATTGGTTATAAAACTACCAGCAGTCTGGCAAAGGAGCCGTTTGATGTCGCTCGCACTACACTCAGAAACGATGAGTCAAGCAAATGATCGAGCAGATCTAAACCGCCTTTTCGAGGAGCAAGCGATTCCGCTGATGCCCGAGATGTATCGAACCGCCCTGATGCGCATGGATTACAAGCAGGCAGACGCAGAAGACTTGCTGCAAGACACATACATGAAGGCCTTCCGTGCCTTCCACCAGTTTGAACAGGGCACTGACCTCAAGGCCTGGTTGCGCATGATCATGCTCAACACGGCTCGCAACATGTGGTCAAAGTCCAACAAAGACAAGGCCCAGCGCGGTCTTGAAGAGATGGAAGACTGGCAGATCGGTGACGCAGAGTCGCTCACCGCGATGCCTAGTCAGTCGGCCGAGGTCGAAGCCATCAAGAGCATGCCGGCAAGCGTTGTCAAAGAGGCGCTGTCTCAGCTGTCAGAAGAGTTTCGCGAGGTTGTGTATTACGCAATCATCGCCGATTACACGTATGCCGAAATCGCTGAGATTTTAGGTATCAATTCGAATACAGTCGGCACTCGACTGTTTCGAGGGAAGAAACAACTACGACAATTGCTTGAGAATTATGCGCGTCAAGAAGGAATCCTTCAGGACGACTCAAGCAATGGCGAGACAAAGAGAGGAGATCAATAATGGACTGCCAAGAAACCCAGCAGCACGTGCACGAGTACCTGCACAATTCGCTAAGCGAAGCTGAAGCCCAGGAGATTACCGCTCACATCGCTAACTGCGATCACTGTGAAGCGCACTACGACGTTGAGAACCTGGTCAACAAGGTAATTCAGGAGGCTTGTGCCAACGATGAGCCGCCAGCTCAGGTCGTTGACCGCATTCTTAGCCACATCCGCGCTATCGAAGCCGGCGAAGAGCACTAAATAGCTTCTGGAATCTCCAGCCACTGGTACCAACCGCGGTTGAGCACCAACCACGCGATTAGTCCGTGACCAACCTGCCCCGGCAAACCGTGAGCAGAGTTAGCAATTTCTTCGTTCCAACCCTCGTGTTCGACGAGTGGTCTAAAACAATCAACAAACGGGATGCCTCGTCGTGTGGCGACATCCTCGTAGCCCGATGCCAGGTGCTCAATCTCACGATTTAGTTCGGGATTGCGCGGCGGGGTAGGGCCAACCACAAAACACTTGATGCCGGCCTTGGCCGATTCGTCCAGAATCGTCGCGAGGTTTAGTCGGCTGCGCGAAATCGAGACTCCCGCAGCCGGATCCTGGTTGCTCAGAGCAATCACGAGGCGGTTTTCGGTGTCGTTGCTGAATCGACGACTTACCTCTGTAGTCCAGCGGTCGATCAGCATCGAACTTGTCTCTTCTGGCACCGCCAACTCAAAGAAGTCGATGCGCGGGTCATCAGCAGGCGTCTTGGCCGCGACGCGACCAAGCCAACCCATGCCTTTAGGGTCGCCAGAAGCGGTAATCAGCGAGTCGCCGAGGACGACGATGCGCACATCACGTCTCGACTCTGACTCCATGCTCCCGGCGTGCCCTAAATCGCTTAGTTGAAGGCTCGAGCGACGAGGTCGGCCTGCTCAACAGCGTGCTGCTTGGCCGAACCGGTCGCAGGCGATGCGCTTGCTGGGCGTGAAACGAGCTTGGCAACCTGGCCGTCCATGTAACGAGGGAGGAACAGGCCAATGTAGGTCCAAGGACCCTGGTTGGCTGGCTCATCCTGAACCCAGTAAAGCTCTGCGCCTGGGTATTCGGCATACGCTGCCTTGATCTCGTCAACAGGGGTTGGGTAAAGCTGCTCGACGCGCACGATTGCGGTGTCACCGGTGCCACGCTTCTGTGACTCTGCGAGGAGGTCCCAGTAGATCTTGCCCGAGCAGAACAGCACGCGCTTGACCTTTGACTTGTCTAGACCCTGCTCGTCGGTGATGACCGGACGGAACTCGCCGTTGGTGAAGTCCTCAACCGATGAAGATGCGGCCTTGAGGCGCAACATCGACTTCGGGGTGAAGACCACGAGCGGGCGACGCGGGGTGGTGTAAGCCTGGCGACGCAGCAGGTGGAAGTGCGATGCAGGAGTCGAAGGCTGAGCAACGGTCATGTTGTTCTGAGCACATAGCTGCAGGTAACGCTCGATGCGAGCCGACGAGTGGTCAGGACCCTGACCCTCATAGCCGTGTGGCAAGAGCAGAACGACGGATGAGTGCTGGCCCCACTTCTGTTCTGCCGACGAGATGAACTCGTCGATGATGGTCTGGGCGCCGTTGGCGAAGTCACCGAACTGGGCTTCCCACAGCACGAGCGCGTTCGCGTTCTCGACCGAGTAACCGTATTCGTAACCCATGGCTGCGTACTCCGAGAGCAGCGAGTCATAGATGTAGAACTTGGCCTGGTCTTCGCTGAGGTTGCGCAGCGGCATCCACTCCTGGCCGTTTTCACGGTCGTGGAATACTGCGTGACGCTGAACGAAGGTGCCTCGGCGGGCATCCTGACCAGCAAAACGAACCGGCTTGCCCTCAACGAGTAGCGAACCGAGAGCGAGAAGCTCACCGAAGCCCCAGTCGATGCCACCTTCGCGTGACATTTCGACGCGCTTGGCGAGCAGCTGCTGCAGCTTCGGGTGAACGTTGAAGCCTGCTGGCTGGTTGCCGTGTGCGTTTCCGATGCGCTCAACCAGTTCGCGCGAGATCGCGGTTGGGTGGGCGAGGGTCGGGTGGTCGCTCGCGGTGGTGCCGATGCCCTCTGGACGAGGCTGTAGTTCGGCTGGCTTGGTCATCGCTTCGTGAACCTCGGTGAAGGCGCTCTCGAGTCGGTTCTGGAAGCCGGTGTTGGCTGCCTCGAACTCCTCGCGAGTGATGTCACCGCGGCCGACTAGCGACTCTAGGTAAAGGGTGCGAACTGAACGCTTGGCCTCGATGAGGTTGTACATCAGTGGCTGGGTCATTGACGGGTCGTCACCTTCGTTGTGACCGCGACGACGGTAGCAAACGAGGTCGATAACGACGTCCTTCTTGAATTCCTGACGGAACTCGAAGGCCAGCTGAGCAACTCGAACAACAGCCTCAGGGTCATCACCGTTCACGTGGAAGATCGGTGCCTGAATGCCCTTGGCGACGTCTGACGAGTAAACGGTCGAGCGCGACTCCCAAGGAGGAGTCGTGAAGCCAACCTGGTTGTTGATGATGATGTTGATGGTTCCGCCGACCTTGTAACCGCGCAGCTGCGACATGTTCAAGACCTCAGGAACGATGCCCTGACCAGCGAATGCGGCATCACCGTGAATCAAAACCGGAATAACCGGGTATGAGTCGTTCGGGATCGAGTCGGTGCGGTCGAGCTTTGCACGCACGATGCCCTCGAGAACCGGGTTGACGGCTTCAAGGTGCGATGGGTTAGCGGCAAGCGAAACCTTGACCTGCTTGCCCTCGAGATTGGTGAAGACACCCTCGGTGCCTAGGTGGTACTTCACGTCACCCGAACCCTGAACGGTCTTGGTGTCGGTGTTTCCCTCGAACTCCTTGAAAACCTGACCGTAGGTCTTGCCGGCAACGTTGGTTAGAACGTTGAGGCGTCCGCGGTGGGCCATACCGATGGCAACTTCTTCCATTCCGGCACCGGCTGCGAGCTGAAGAATCTCATCCAGCGCAGCAATGGTCGATTCGCCACCCTCGAGCGAGAAGCGCTTCTGACCGACGAACTTGGTCTGCAGGAAGGTCTCGAATGCCTCGGCCTTGTTGAGCTGCTCAAGAATGTTCAGCTGCTCTTCACGGGTTGGCTTGACGTAAGGGCGCTCAAGCTTCTCCTGGAACCACTTGCGCTGGGCTGGGTCCTGGATGTGCATGTATTCGACACCAACTGAACGGCAGTATGAGTCGCGCAGGATCTTGTAGATCTCGCGGAACTGCATCTTTGGCTTGCCGCCAAAACCACCGGTCTTGTAGGTGCGGTCGAGGTCCCAGAGGCTGAGACCGTGGAAGCGAATGTCGAGGTCAGGGTGCGAACGCATCTTGAACTCGAGTGGGTCGATGTCTGCAATCAGGTGACCACGAACTCGGTATGAGTTGATGAACTCCTGGATGCGGGTTTCCTTCGAACGGTCGTCTGACTCGTTGCGGTCGAAGTCGGTCGCCCAGCGAACTGGCTCATAAGGAATACGAAGCGATTCGAAGATCTCGTCATAGAAGCCGCGCTCGCCGAGCAGGAGCTCGTGAACCTTCTTGAGGAACTCGCCCGAACCGGCACCCTGAATGACGCGGTGGTCGTAGGTGCTGGTGAGGTGCAAAATCTTGCTGACGCCGAGCTTGTTTAGGTGCTCTTCGCTCATACCCTGGAATTCGGCTGGGTAGTCGAGTGCGCCAGCGCCAATGATCGAACCCTGACCCTTCATGAGGCGAGGGACCGAGTGAACGGTTCCGATGCCACCTGGGTTGGTTAGCGAAATAGTCGAACCGGCAAAGTCGGTCGCGGTGAGCTTGTTCGCACGCGCACGCTTTACGAGGTCTTCGTATGCGGCGAGGTACTCGGCAAAGTTCAGGCGCTGCGCGCGCTTGATGTTTGGTACGAGCAGAGCGCGGGTGCCGTCTTCCTTCGGGATGTCGATTGCAAGACCGAAGTTGATGTTTGCCGGAGCGACCACCGATGGCTTGTCATCGATGATGTCGTAGTAGACGTTCTGGCTTGGGAATTCCTTCAGCGCACGAATGATCGCGAAGCCGATGATGTGAGTGAACGAAACCTTGCCGCCACGGGTGCGGGCGAGGTGTGAGTTGATGACGATTCGGTTGTCGATCATCAGCTTTGCCGGAACAGCGCGAACCGAGGTAGCGGTTGGAACCTCGATTGAGGCGTCCATGTTGGTGACAAGAGCCTTCTGCATGCCCTTGAGGACGGTGACCTGGTCTTCGCCTTCGTCGTCACCCTCGATGGTCTCGATTAGTCCTGTTGCAGGTGCCTGAGCGGGGATCGGCTGTGGCTTTGGTTCGATGCGGGTGGTCTTTGCAACGAGCTGGCCGTCTGCTGCTGGGGTGGCAGGTGATGCTGGTGCTGTGGCTACTGGTGCGGAAGGTGCGGCAGGTGCTGCTGGAACAACTGGTGCGCTCGCCGAAGCTGCCGGGGTTGCGACTACGGGTGCGGCTGCATTGCCTGCTTCGAATCGCTCGAGGATTGGCCACCAGGCCTTGTCAACGGAGTCTGGGTTTGCCTTGTACTGCTCGTACATTTCTGCGACGAGCCAGTCGTTCGCACCAAATTCGTCGTTGTCGTTCGACACTTCAGACCACCTTTTTACGCAGGGCGTGACCAAATCAACACTTTGTCCGTTCAAAGTGCTTCTCAAGCCTACCCAATTCGAGTGCCTGACATGCCCGCAAAACAGGCATTGACAGGCAAAACCCAAGAACTTGCCGACGGTCTAAGAAAACAGGCTCGGTTATGCTTGAAGCATCTATGGACACCTCGGTTTCTGGTCATAGTCGACTGAGCGGCGACGCTCAATGAACGACTGGTTGATGCTCGCATGCGGCATCCTGCTCACGCTAGCCACAGGCATTTTTGTTGCCAGTGAGTTTTCGCTCGTAAACCTTGAACGAAGCGATCTCGAAGCGCGTGCCGAACGCGGCGAAACCGGCCTGACGCAGTCGATTCGCGCGTTAAAGAAGACTTCGACGCACCTCTCAGGCGCGCAGCTCGGCATCACTCTGACCACGATGCTCACCGGCTTCCTAGCCGAACCGGCACTTACCTCGCTGCTCGAACCAGGCTTCAGCGACTGGGGTCTTTCCGAATCGGCAACCCATGGAATCAGCCTGGTCGCGACGATGGTCATCGCGACGCTGTTCTCGACTTTGATCGGCGAGCTCGTACCTAAGAAACTTGCGCTCACCATGCCACTCGCGGTGAACCGTTTCGTGGTGAACTTTCAACTCGCTTTCACCTGGGTTTTTGCCTGGGCGATCAAGGCGCTTAACTTTGTCGGCAACGCGATTGTTCGTGCGCTCGGCATTGAGCCAAAAGAAGAGCTGAGCTCGAGCCGCTCGGCCGAAGAACTGACCTCGCTCGTGCGTCGTTCGGCTAGCCTCGGTTCACTCGATGAGGGCACAGCAACCCTGATCACGAAGACTCTTGCGCTCAGCCAACTCGGAGCAGCGGATGCGATGACGCCGCGCACGCGCATGCACACTTTGGCCGCGGACGCATCCGTTGCCGATTTGATTGCCGCCTCGATTCGAACCGGTCACTCGCGATTCCCAGTTGTGGAGGGTTCGAGCGATGACGTGGTCGGTCTTGCGCACGTGAAGCAGGCGGCTGCTGTGCCTCGCGAAAAGCGCGCGGATGTGCCTGTGACCGCAATCATGGTCGAGCCGCTGCGCGTGCCTGAAACCATGAGCCTCGAGACTCTGATGGTCGATCTGCGTGCAAAGGGTCTGCAGATGGCCTTGGTCGTTGACGAATACGGCGGTACCGCTGGTCTGGTCACACTCGAAGACCTCGTTGAGGAACTCGTTGGCGAGCTAGCAGATGAACACGATCGTGCACGATCTGGCATCACTCGCGGACGCAATTCTTCGGTTCTGTTCCCTGGCATGATTCGCCCGGATGAGTTGCTCGAGATGGCGATCAAGGTTCCGGCGGATCGCGCATACGAAACGGTTGCGGGCTTCATCATGGCTTCGGTTGGCCGCATTCCTCAGGTCGGCGACGAGATTGAGATTGAAGACGGAACTCTGCGCGTCGAGCGCATGGACGGTCATCGCGTCGATCGCGTACGTTTCACTCCAACCAACCTCGAGGCAATCGAGGCTGCTCTTGCAGAGGAGGCTGGCGATGGACGCTAATCTCGCAGGACTTCTCTGGTTTGTTGTGCTGTTGCTCGGCAACGGCTTCTTTGTCGCATCGGAGTTCGCGGTCATTTCGGCTCGACGCGCTCAGATCGAGCCTCGTGCCGAAGCCGGTTCCCGCCCGGCCAAGATCACCATCAAGGCCATGGAACGCGTCTCGCTCATGCTGGCGACCACCCAGATCGGTGTGACCATCTGTTCGCTGCTGATTCTTGTGATTGTCGAGCCGAGCGTTCACCACCTGCTCGAACCGCTGTTGCACGCGATTCACCTGAGCGAATCTGTAGCGTCTGGCGTGGCTTTTGGCTTCACCCTGGTAGTGGTTTCGTTCTTGCACGTTGTGATTGGTGAGATGGTTCCAAAGAACATTTCGTTCTCGGTGCCAGAGCGAGCAGCGCTGATTCTTGTGCCTGCGCTCTATTTTGTGGCTTTGGCTATCAAGCCGGTTGTGGCTGGTCTGAACATCGCGGCAAACGGCATTTTGAGACTCTTTGGCGTGCGCGCAAAGGATGAAGCGAACAGCGCATACACGCTGGATCAGGTCGAAGACATTGTCGAACACTCAACCCGCGAAGGCGCGCTGAGTGACCTTTCGGGCACCATCACCAACACCTTCGAATTCACTGAAAAGCGCGTTGAGGATGTCGCGGTTCCGGCGGCGAAGCTGGTCGCGTTGAGCGAAACCTGCACCCCGCGTGAGGTTGAAGCTGCGGTCACCAAGTACGGCTTCTCGCGTTACCCGCTAGTGGATGAGGATGCCGACATCGTCGGTTATCTGCACCTCAAGGACGTGCTCGACCTGCGTGAGGACGAAGTCGATGAGGCGTTCCCAGCTAAGCGCATCCGCACTCTTATTTCGCTGCCGGCAACCATGGAACTCGAGGATGCGCTCGCGAGCATGCGACGCGTGCACGCGCACATGGCGAAGTCATTCGACGAAAAGGGTCGCGTGACCGGCGTTCTGTTCTTGGAGGACATCCTCGAAGAACTCGTCGGCGAGGTTAAAGACGCAACTCGACGCGCTTAGTAGTTTGGCGCGCTAACCGCTTTTGTGGTTGCCGTTAGGCAGTCGGCCACTTGCCGCGTGCGTACTGGATCGGCCACTCGACCTCGACACCGAGCTCGGCAGCGGCACGCAGCGGCCAGTATGGGTCACGCAAGACAGCACGACCGAGCATGATGATGTCGACTCCGCCACCCTGCAGAATTTCTTCGGCTTGGAGCGCCTCGGTGATCTGGCCGACCGCGGTTACCGGCTGGCTGACCTCGTTTGCAACAAACTCTGAAAGTGGCACCTGGTAGCCGGGTCCGCTCGGAATCTTCACACCCGTGATGAGGCCGCCGCTCGAGATGTCGAACAGGTCTGCGCCGCGCTCGGCTGACCAAGCCGCCACCTGCGCGGTCTGCTGTTCATTCCAACCGTCTCCGCGGTAATCGGTGGCTGAGAAACGAATCATCAACGGCATCTCTGCTGGGATAACTTCGCGAACAGCTACAACAACTTCGAGAAGCAAGCGCGCACGATTCTCGAGTGATCCGCCGTACTGATCTTCGCGCTGGTTGGTAATTGGCGATAGGAACTGGTGAATCAGATAGCCGTGGGCTGCGTGCAGTTCGATTGCGTCAAACCCAGCGCGAACCGAACGGGCAGCAGCTGCCGCGAATGCGGCTGGCAACTCTGACACCTCGGCAGTCGTGAGTGCTCGCGGGGCGGCATACCCTTCGAAGGCTTCTGAGGTCGACGAGACGCTCTGCCAGCCACCATCACTGATTGGCACCGAACCGTGCCCGCTCTGCGCGCGGTAGGTCGAGGCCTTGCGGCCTGCGTGGGCTAGCTGGATCGCCGACTTTGAGCCACCCTCGCGAATAGCGTCGGTGACCTTGCGCCAGGCTACGACCTGTTCGTCATTCCAAATTCCGGTGCACCAAGGGGTGATGCGACCTTCTGGGGTTACGCCGGTCGCCTCGACAATGATCAGACCGGCACCACCATAAGCGCGTGAACCGTAGTGAACTACGTGGAATTCGTTGACGACGCCGTCTTGGTTTTCGCACGAGTACATGCACATCGGTGCTACCCAGACGCGATTTTTTGCCTCGAGCTCACGCACGCGAATCGGGGTGAACAGCAGGCTTTGGTTGCTCATTGGGCGTCCTTCTTGTTTGATTCTGAAGCTTTACTTGCGGTTGAAGTCGACGGATTTAGTTGCTCGTGGAGTTTGGTTGCAATCGGCATGCCAAACACGACCAGGGCGAACAGGACAGCGCCGGTTAGCAACGCCACATTGAGCGGCAGCCAGGTGGTTAGTGCGCCGATGATTGCTGGGCCGACCATGAGACCGACATAGACCATGCCGACCACCTTGGCCATGTTGCGACCCTGGTGCGTTGGGTTGCCGATGTTGCCCGCGAGGCCGAAGAACTGTGGAATCACCGCCGATACGCCGATGCCGGCGATGGCCCAACCGATGAGGGATTGCGGAATGTTGTTGCTCAAGAGCGCGATGAGGTAGCCAACGCCCGAGATGCCCGAGCCCCAACGAATCACCGTGATGCGGTCGAAGCGCTCCACTATGCGGTCGCCGACGAGTCGCATGATCGACATCGTGAGGCTGACGGCAAACACGCCATAGGCGGCAAGCGATTCACTGGCGTGCAGAACAGTCTTGAGGTGAAGCGGTGACCAGTCGATAGCAGCGCCTTCGCCGATAGCTGCGGCGGTTGCGAGTGCTCCGAGAATGTAGACGTATGGCAAGAAGCGACGGTTCTCGGCGGCGTGCTGCTTGGCTTCGGTTTTGTCGGAGGCCTGATGGCTTGGTGCGTTCGGTAGCAGCAAGAATCTGAACAGTGCCGATGCGATCGCGATCAGCGAGCCATAGAGCACCAGCGTTTGTGGGGCGTGCCAGCCCGCGGCGAGGGTGAGGCTGCCAAGGTATGCGCAAACCAAGCCGCCGATTGACCAGTATGCGTGGAACAGTGTGAAAATCGGACGGCCGAAGAGGTTCTCAACCTCGACGCTGTGCGCGTTCATTGACACATCCATGCTGCCCATGAAAAAGCCAACCGCCAGAACAGAGGCGGCAAGCCAAATTGGGTTGCTGGCGAGGCCAAGCGAGACGACCGAGAGGCCGAGAGTTGCTCCACCGAGCCAAGTGAACGAGCGGCTGCCGACCTTGTCGATAAGTGGCCCGACGATTTGCATCGCGCCAAACGCGCCGACACCGAACAACAGCATGATGAGGCTCATTTGGCTGTGAGCTAGGCCGAATCGTTCCTCGTACTCGGGAATGTGGACAGCCCAGAAGGCGTATGCGCCACCGCCAAACGCGAAGTAGGCCCAGAGGGCGAACTGTGCACGTTTTGCCGACTTGGGCACCGCCGCGTCGCGAGCCTGTTTTTGAACCTTTGCCACCTCGCCAGCCTAAACGGTGGGCTAGCGTAAAGACGTGAGTTCACCGAATCGAGATGCGAGCACCAACGGCGGCGGCGTGGTCGCATACGCGCCATTTGACCGCGCGTGGAGCCGATTCGTTCACCAACCTGTCGCGACCGACAACAAATACACCCGAGGGGTCGTCGGTTTTGTAACCGGCTCTGAGGCGTATCCGGGCGCAGCGGTGATCGGGGTGACTGCTGCAATGCGCTTCGGCATCGGCATGGTTCGCTTCGCGGCCGCGGATGAGGTCGCCCAGATTTTGTTGACCGCAAGGCCAGAGGCTGTTCGTGTTTCGGTCGACGGAGAGCTGCCTCGCTGTGATGCTTGGGTGGTCGGTAGTGGTGTTGCTGGTGGCATTGCTGATTCGGCGGAGGCCGACTGGATTCGGCTCGTACTCGATTCGACCGTTCCTGTTGTCGTGGACGCGGGTGCGCTCCAACTGGCAGCTATGTCGTCACTTTCGGGCCGTCGAATTCTTACCCCGCACGCGGGTGAAGCGGTTTCGCTGCTTTCTCGTTTTGGGGTAACCGCAACTCGCACCGAGATTGAGGCAGACGCTATTGGCGCAGCACAGCAGCTCGCGAACTTGACCGGTGCAACGGTGATCTTGAAGGGCAATCGTTCGGTGGTCGCGGCCCCTGGCGATGTCTTCTGGCACGCTCCTTCAGCGCCGACCGAACTTGCAACAGCCGGAACAGGGGATGCGCTCGCGGGCCTGCTTGGAGCCTTGATCGCAGCGAACCCTGCCGAAGACCTTTTCGAGTTAGCGAAGTTCGGCGTCTGGCTACATTCGCAGGCCGCATTCGAGCTTGCCGAGGCGGGACCGATTGCCGCGCTCGACCTTGCCGAGCAGTTGCGGTTCGCGGTCGCAAAATTGGCTCGTGGGGAATACGCCAATGACTGAAACTTCAAAGCGCCTGACTGGTTATCTGCCGACGCTCGGCATGATTGCGTTGAGCTTGCTCGTGCACTGGTCTGTCGCCGCTTGGGGCAATTCGATGCCTCAAATTGCTCCGTTCAATGACGTCAACCTTTATGCGCAATGGGTCGAGCGCGGGCTCGCGACCAACCACTGGCCAGGCACCAACGAACCGGGCGTGTATCCACTGCTGGCGCTGTTGCCGATGGTCGTCTCGCAATGGTTTTATGCGGGCAACGCTGTCTATAGCTGGCTGATCTTCATCACTCTTGTCAACACCGCCGCGATAGCCGCACTCTCGCGACGAGAGGGTGGTTTGCGCGCGGGCGCATACTGGTTGCTTTTTATTGTTTTGCTCGGCCCTGTGGCGATCGGTCGAATCGATGCGGTGGCCGCAGCGGTGGACGCGTTCGCGGTCTTGGCGATGCTCGCCGGTCGTGACCGTCTCGTGCTCGGGCTCGCTACCGCTGGCGCGTGGATCAAGATTTGGCCTGTTGTGCACGTCATCGCACGCTTGGTCGCCGTTCGCGATCGCGCCACTCTGGCTCGATGGATTGGGGCTGCACTTGCGACTTCGGCCGCGGTTATTGGCGTTGGCGTCGCTCTCGGCGGCAACGAAAACATGTTCAGCTTCCTTTGGTTGATGGGCAATCGCGGCATTCAGGTTGAGTCGCCAATTGCGATGCCCTGGGCTTGGGGAGCGCATCTGGGTTGGGGCGACAGCTCGATCTATTTCGAATCGAACATCATCACTTTTCAGGTAGTCGGCCCAGGCAGCGATGTGATTTCGCACCTCATGTTGCCTGGCTTGGCGCTGGCAATCGCCATCACAATTTGGTTGGGATACAAGGCCGCCCGAGCTGGCGCTTCGGCGCAATCGGTCTTCGTCTTGACCGGCCTCACGGCAACGCTCGACCTAATTGTGTTCAACAAGGTCGGTTCACCGCAGTTTGAGGCTTGGCTCGCGATTCCGCTGATCGCCGGACTGTTGTTTAGGTTGCCGCGTTGGCGACTTATTCTTTGGTTCGGGCTCGCCGTTGCGGCACTAACCCAGTGGGTTTATCCGTTGAACTATGACGCCGTGATTGCGGCCGAACCGCTAGCGCTTAGTGTGCTGACCGCGCGAAACGCGTTGCTGATTGTGATGCTTGCTTGGGCGAATGTTCGCCTCGGCGAGCTGGCTAAGCAGCGACTAGAGAACTAGCTGTCGAGCAGGTCGCGCAGCAGCGGACCGATCTTCTGGTCCTCAATCAAGAAACTGTCGTGACCGTATGGGCTCTCGACGACATGCAGCTTGCCGCCGACCAATCGCTCTGCGCGCGATCCATGATCTGCGCCAATGTGCTCGGCAATGAATTCCTGATCCTCAATCGGGAACAGGCGGTCGCTCGAAATGCCAACCACCAGCGACTTGGCGCGAATGCCGGCTAGTGCGGCTTCGGCGCTTGCGCGTCCGCGGCCGACATCGTGCGAGTTCATCGCTTGAACCAATGTGATGTATGAGTTCGCGTCGAAACGACGGGTGAACTTGTTGCCGTGAAAGTCGAGGTAACTCACGACCGCAAAACGACCGCCGTCGCCGATTGGGCTGATGCTCGACTGCCAGGTGCGTTCGAAGCGATCGTTCAATTCACTGGATGAGCGATAGTTCAACAGAGCCATGCGGCGGGCGAGTGCGAGACCCTTATGTGGACCGTGGCCCGGCTTCGCGTCGTAGTAGTTGCCATTGTTGAAAGCAGGGTCGGTCTTAACCGCTTCGATTTGAACCGAGTTGAGCGCGATCTGGTCTGCGCTCGAAATCGCCGGCGCTGCGATGACGGCGATGCGCTCGGTCGCATCCGGATTCGTGATTGCCCACTCGAGAACGTGCATGCCGCCCATAGAGCCGCCGATGATGGCGTGCCAGCGGTCGATGCCGATCGACTCCGCGAAGCGACGCTGCGCCTCGGCCTGATCGCGAATCGTCAAAAACGGAAAGCGCGAACCGTATTCACGACCGCGATTATCGAGAGTTGCAGGGCCAGTCGAACCTTGGCAACCACCCAATACGTTTGGCGCAACAACGAAGTATTTGTCGGTGTCAATTGCCTTGCCAGGGCCGATGATGTCATCCCACCAGCCGGCGGTCGGGTGCCACTTGCTCGGTTCACCAACCGCGTGCGAATCTCCGGTAAGACCGTGAAGTACGAGCACGGCGTTAGAGCGATCAGCGGCCAGAGTGCCCCAGGTCTCAAACGCAATTCGAATGTTCTTGAGCTCTTTTCCGCTCTCGGTTTTGAGGTCGAAAGGAAGAGCAAACTGTCGTTCACCGGCAGGGTCGCCGTCGCGCCAAGCACCCGTCGCTGGGGGACGACCGATCAGTGATCGGCTCATCTCCTCAGTGATGAATGTGCTCGGGACGGTATCCCCAGATGCCTGGAACTCCATAAGAAGTTCTAATTTAGTTGATTTGACGCTGGAATGGTCTGGCCGCTGCTCGCGATGGTGTTGCTACCTGGCTGCTGCGAAACCAGTTTCGAGGTCAGCCAACAGGTCATCGATCGACTCGAGCCCGACCGACAGGCGAACCAAACCAGGGGTTACGCCGGTGGTCAGCTGCTGCTCTGGAGTCGACTGCGAGTGAGTGGTTGACGCTGGGTGAATCACTAGCGAGCGAACGTCGCCAATGTTGGCCACGTGGCTGAACAGTTCGAGGTTGTCGACGAACTTCTTGCCTGCCTCGACGCCGCCCTTGAGCTCAAACGAGACGATTGCGCCGGCGCCCTTAGGGGCATACTTCTTAGCCGCTGCGTGCCATGGCGAGCTCGGCAGTGCTGCATAGTTGACCGATTCGACCTGTGGGTGGTTGGCGAGCCAGTTGGCAATCTTTTCGGCGTTCTGAACGTGACGCTCGATGCGAAGGCTCAGGGTTTCGATGCCCTGGATCAGCTGCCAGGCGTTGTTAGGCGAAACGGCTGCACCGAGGTCGCGAAGCAACTGCACGCGCGCCTTGATGATGTATGCGATGCCGTCACCGAGTGCTGCAGTGTAGGTGACGCCGTGGTACGACTCGTCTGGAGTGGTTAGGCCTGGGAACTTGTCTGACTTGCTCCACTCGAACTTGCCACCGTCGACAATCGCACCTGCGACAACGGTTCCGTGACCACCGAGGAACTTGGTGGCCGAGTGAACCACGATGTCTGCACCGTGCTTGAGTGGCTGAATTAGGTACGGGGTCGCAACAGTGTTGACGACAATCAGCGGGACGCCGTTGCGGTGAGCAACCTCAGCCACGCCCTCGATGTCGAGGATGCTGACCTTTGGGTTGCCGATGGTCTCGGCGAAGAACAGCTTGGTGTTCGGCTTCACAGCGCGCTGCCACTCGTCGAGATCATCCTGATCCTCAACGAAGGTGGTGGTGATGCCGAGCTTTGCCAGCGTGTACTTGAACAGGTTGTAGGTTCCGCCGTAAAGGGTCGACGAGGCAACGATGTGGTCACCGGCCTGCGCAATGTTGAGGATCGCGAAGGTCTCGGCAGCCTGGCCGGAAGCGACCAGCAGGGCAGCGGTTCCGCCCTCAAGAGCGGCGATGCGCTGCTCGGCCACATCCTGAGTTGGATTCATGATACGGGTGTAGATGTTGCCGAATTCTGCGAGACCAAAGAGCTTGGCTGCGTGGTCGGTCGAATTGAACGTGTATGCAGTGGTCTGATAAATCGGCACCGCACGCGAGTTGGTGGTTGGGTCTGGTGCTGCACCTGCGTGAATCTGCGCGGTTTCAAAGCCCCACTTGCTTGGTTCGTTGCTCATTTGGTTTCCCCTTCTCTCTAAAAGGTCTAAGTCGTGTCGCAAAAACTAGGCCCAACCTTTAGGCTCGCGGCCAAAGTTGGTTAGAGACAGTTATAGAGGCAGGCTCGCCACGGGTAAAACGAAACCCGCAACTGTTACGTCAGATTGCGGGCTTCGGTTTTTTCAGAGTTAGTTGGCTGCAGCCTCATCCAGTGTGTCGAAAGCGAGTGCAGCGAGCAGTGCCGAACCCTCGTGCAGGGTCGAGTCGTCGAAGACGGCCTTATTCGAGTGGTTGGTTTCGGCCTTGGTGTGGTCGCGCTCTGGCGGGCAAGCACCCATGAAGACGAACGCGCCCGGAATCTCTTTGACGATAGATGCGAAGTCTTCGCCGCCGGTGATCGGGTGCTCTAGGTCGACGTAGCGAGGGGCACCGTTTGGCAGCTTCGAATAGCTGGTTTCGATGATGCGCTTTACGCGGTCGATAGCGGCCTCGTCGTTCATCAGCACCTTGGTGAACGGGTGGAATTCGACCTCGCCGGTCACGCCGTGAGCAGCAGCAACACCCTGGATCAACTCTTCGACTGCGGACTTCACCTGAGCGGTTATCTCGTCGCTGAAGGTGCGAATGGTCGCACCAAACTGTGCGACCTCAGGAATCACGTTCTCGGTGTGGTCGTCGCCTGCCTTTACCCAACCGATGTTGATGACTACCGGCTCGAAGGTCGAAATCTTCTTGGCGACCGTGGTCTGCAGGGCTTGAGCCGCCTCGAGCATCGGCGAGATTGGATCCTTCGACAACCAAGGCATCGAACCGTGGCCGCCCTGACCCTTGAAGGTCACGGTCATGCCGCCGGCCGAAGCCATCAGCGGGCCTGGGCGTGAACCAAAAATACCGAGCGGGTATGAGCTAAACACGTGGATGCCATAAGCGGCGATTGGCTTCTCGCCCGAGACGAGGTGAAGGTCTTCTTCGAGCATGACATCCGCGCCACCGTGGCCCTCTTCGCCAGGCTGGAACCAAATGACCACGTTACCGCGCAGGCGGTCGCGGTGAGTGTGCAGTAAGTGGGCGGCACCGACGGCCATCGCCATGTGCAGGTCGTGTCCGCAAGCGTGCATGAAGCCGTTGGTCGAAGCAAACTCGAGGCCGGTGTCTTCGTTCACAGCGAGCGCGTCGGTGTCGGTGCGTAGCAGAACGGTTGGGCCAGGCAGGTCACCCTTGATCAGCAGTGCGGCACCCGAGGTGCGCTTGCTGCGAAATACCTCGCCGAGGCCGTGCACTGAGGCAAGGCAACGCTCGGTGCTGAGTGGATTTTCGAGCCCGAACTCTGGCATCTGGTGGAGTTCGCGACGGATCCCCTTCAGGATGTCGGCATACTTTGCGGCTTCTTCGACGTATTCTGCATAGCTCATGAATGCATTCTTGCACCTGCGCTTAGTCTTATCGTGTGTTTTTTGAGGCGATGCATCCCGAGTGGCAGGAATTACTGCCCGAGGCCCGCTCGCTGCTTGACCAGCTAGAGCGCGAATTGCCGAATGAGTATGTGCCAGCGGCGGATCTGGTCATGCGTGCCTTTGAGGTTTCTCCCGATGCGATTCGCGTCGTGATCCTGGGGCAGGACCCATACCCGACACCTGGGCACGCCATCGGCCTCTCGTTTGCCATCAATCAGGGCATCGCGTTGCCACGCAGCCTAAACAACATGATGAAAGAGTTGCGTGCGGATCTTGCCGAGGAGTTCGAAGCCGGACGCCTAACCGCAGGGGGAGACCTAGCTCGCTGGGCAGACCAGGGCGTGATGTTGCTGAACCGCGAACTCACCCTGCCCGGCCACAAGCTTTGGCAGAACTTCACCGATTCGGCACTCAGAGCGTTGGTGAACCGGCTTCAGGGACGCCTGGTCGTTGTGCTCTGGGGCAACCACGCCGCCAAAGCCGAACCCTCGGTAGCTGGCGCAGTGGTGTTGCGCTCGGCGCATCCCAGCCCGCTCAGTGCGAGCCGCGGATTCTTTGGCAGTCGCCCGTATTCAAAGGTGAATTTGGCGCTCGAGGGAATGAATCTCGCGAAGATAGATTGGTCTTGCTAGAAGGAGCAACTGTTGCCTATTGATTCCGAATCCCGTTGGCGGATGGTTCGCGCCCTGCGCAATAAGCAAGCCGAGCCGGTTAGCGATGAGATCAAGATCCGCGCGGCCGAAGAACGTGACATGGTTCAGGTTCTTGAGATCTATAACTACTACGTGGCGAACTCGGTCGTGACCTTCGACATCGAGAAGATGGCGCTCGCCGATTGGCACACGAAGTATGCCTACATCAAGGGGCTCGAGTTGCCGTTCCTGGTGGCCGAAAGCGGTTCGGGGCAGATTCTAGGTTTCGCCTATTTGGCACCGTGGCGTCAGAAGGCCGCTTATCGCCGAACGGTTGAAGACAGCATCTATCTGCGCCCAGCCGCGACCGGTAAGCGCATCGGCACCAAGTTGCTTTCGGCTCTGATTGAAAAGGGCAAGGCGGCCGGTGTCAAAGAAATCGTCGCGGTCATCAGTGATAAGGGTGCCGAGTCTTCAATTGCTCTTCACGAGTCGTTCGGTTTCACCAACCAGGGCCACCTCGGCAAGGTTGGCTTCAAGTTTGGTCGCTGGCTCGGCACCGTATTGATGCAGAAGAGCTTGTAGTCAAACTCGGAAAATTCGACTAAAAATCTGCGAGTTTCCTACAAGTTTGAGTGTGGGGAGTGCGGGCCAACCCGATTCTTTTCTAGGCTGAGAAGGTGAAGTTTCGTCTAATCAGTTCGGTCGCAGTTGCTCTCCTTTCTATTGCGGGAGTTGCGCCTGCCCAGGCCGCATCGATTGACGCTGCCCCTTCATTTGATTTCGACACCAAGGGCCTCATTGTTCAGTATGAGCCTGGCGTCGCACCCCTCGCAGCCGACGGTCAGCCGACTGGTGAAAACACCGCTGCGGCCGACCTCCTTGCCGGGCGTGATCTAGGCAACGGCTGGTTCACGGTTGGCATCGCCGGCCGTGTCACGAGCGAACGCGCTTGGCAGGTTGCTCAACGGCTGAAGGCTGACCCGCGCATCGCCTCGGTCGACCTCGATCGCATCATTTCTCCGGCATCGGTCGGAACTAAGACCTTGTCACGTGCCGAGATTTCGCGAGCCTACGCTGCTCTGAAGCCAGCTTCGGCTGTTCGTTCGCTCAAGGCTGCAGATGCCTATGCGGCCGCGACTCCGCGCGTTGCTCGCATCAAGCTCACGTGGGCTGCGCCTTCAAGTGTTGGCACCGGAAAGCTGGTCGGCTACAAGGTTTCGATCAAGACCGACGGTGGTCAGTGGTCGGTTGCTATCGCTAACACCAAGTCCAAGGCGACCTCGGTGACTCTGCTTTCTGGCATCACAGCTGCAACCACCTATAGCTTCAAGGTCGCTGCATTGACTTCCTCGGGTGCCGTACTTCGTGCCGGTGCCGATTCGGCCATCGCCGTTGCAACAGCAACCACCGCACCAGCGGCACCAGTGCTCGCTAGCCCACTAAGCATCACAGCCAAGACTCCGACTGTGACCTGGGTTCCGCAGACTCCTGCCCAGGCTGGCGCAAAATCTGTAACTTACACGGCCACCGCCTCGGCTTCAGGGAGCACCGACGTCACCTGCACCTCAACCACTAACAGCTGCCAGCTAGAGGCACTTCAAGCTGGAGTTGTTTACAAGGTCGCGGTCGTTGCAAAGAACCAACGAGGAGTCGCCCAGAGTGCGGCGGCATTTATTCCTCAGGACGCCTACTATCCAAAGCAGTGGTACCTGTTCGGTGAACACGGCATCAATGCTCCTGCAGCCTGGTCAACCACCACCGGCTCCAAGTCGATTGTTGTCGCAGTGCTCGACACCGGCATCACCAAGCACCCTGATCTCGACTCGCAGGTTGTCTCTGGGTATGACTTTGTGAGCTCGAGTGCATCCGCGCGCGATGGCGACGGCTGGGATGCCGATCCGACCGACATGGGCGACTACGCAGGCGCGGAATCCAGCTCTTGGCACGGCACTCACGTGGCGGGCATCATCGGTGCGGCGGCAAACACCGTCGGTGTTATCGGTGTAGCGCCGGGCGTGAAGATCCAGCCGATTCGAGTCTTGGGTTCGAGCGGTGGCTCGACTTCTGACCTAATCTCGGCACTTCGTTGGGCAGCTGGCCTGCAGGTCAAGGATGCCTCGGGCAATAACGTCCCGTTGAACCCGACTCCTGCCAAGGTCATCAACATTTCGATGGGCACCGATTCTGCGACCCCGTGCCGACTATCAGGTGAGAAGCTAGGCGCAACCGAGGTGGCTCTCGCCGACGTAAAGGCAGCGGGAGTAACGACCATCACCGCCGCGGGCAACTTCAACATGCCTGCCGCATACTCATACCCTGGCAACTGCTATCCGACGCTGAACGTCGGTGCGACCGGTTTTTCGGGTGACCGTGCGGTTTATTCGAACTACTCGGTGCAAGACACCGCGAGCGGAGAAATGGTCGGAGTCGACCTGTCCGCACCAGGTGGCGACCACACCGACTTCGTAGGCGCACCGGCCGACACCCTCGGTCGAATCATCTCGACCCGCAACGACGGCAAGACCACTGTTGGCAGCCCGATCTATGACTACGAAGAGGGCACAAGCATGGCATCCCCGGTTGTCGCCGGTGTCGTGGCCCTGGTTTATTCGATCAAGCCCAACATCACCTTCGATGACGTCTGGACCAAGGTCATTTCGCCGACTCTGACGCCTTTCGATGTCAACAGCAACTGTGCCATCAAGAAGGTATGCGGTGGCGGAATCATCAACGCCTCGGCAGCCGTCGCGAAGGCTCAGACGCTGCCTTAGCTCGGTTAAAGAAAGAAAGCCCGATTCTTGCGAATCGGGCCTTTTCTATCGTGCGGAAGGTGGGACTTGAACCCACACGCCTCTCGGCGCTAGAACCTAAATCTAGTGCGTCTGCCAATTTCGCCACTCCCGCGTGACTAGACAAGTTTAGTGGGCTGTGGATAAAGCAAAATGCACTTTCGCAAATCTTGCACCCTTTTTTCATGACAATTTCGATTGCTCGGCCAAAGGTCAGCGAAAAGGTGCGCGAAGGTTTGGTGTCTCCGCTCACCCCGCGCGATCTCAGCGATCGCATGGTTCGGGGCATCGATGAGTTTGTCGAGCTGGATGCCGGGCGGCACCTAGCAAACCGGGAACTCGAAATCATAAGCGAGGCTACCGCCGAGCTAACCGGTTTTGGAGCGCTACAGCCTTTCCTTGACGACCCTGACATCGAAGAGGTATGGGTGAATCAGGCCCAGCAGCTTCGTTATGCCAAGGCCGGCCGAAGCCATGTGGTCGACTTGAACCTGCCTGCGCAAGCATTAGAAAATCTGGTCTTTCGACTGCTTCGCAATAGTTCGCGTCGAGTCGATCGCATCCATCCGTTCGCTGATGCGACTCTGGCTGGCGGTAGCCGCGTTCACGTGGTCATCCCGCCAATCACATCGGGTGATTGGGCTATCAACATCCGCAAGTTTCCTGCCATGACGCGATCGCTCGAAGATTTGCACGAGCTCGGCATGCTCACCCGGCCGCAGCTCATCGAATTGCGCGATGCGATGTCGCGAGGAGTAAATGTGCTCGTGTCTGGCGCTACGCACGCCGGCAAGACCACACTGCTTTCTGCACTGATTGGCGAGCTGCCGAGTCAGCAACGCGTGATCTCAGTCGAAGAGACGCATGAACTTCGTTTGCGAAATGCGGATTGGGTGGCTATGCAGGGTAGGGCAGAGGCGATTGGTGATGCCGAAGCGATAGACCTGCGCAGACTGCTTCGTGAAGCTCTTCGCATGAGACCCGAGTACCTAGTGGTTGGCGAAGTGCGTGGAGCAGAGGCGCTCGAGCTTGTCCTCGCTATGAATTCGGGAATCCCCTGCGCAGGCACGATTCATGCCAAGTCGGCTCAATCGGCGGTGTCTAAGTTGATGCTCCTGCCGACTCTGGCTCAGGCCAACCTCGATGCCAAATTCATCGCTGCGACGGTTTCTGAGGTTCTGGATCTAGTGGTTCACATCAAGAACCGCGACGGGCGACGTTACGTGGATGAGTTGCTGTGGCTATGAAATCCGTGGCTCTGAAATCGATCGCTAGAAACCGGTTGGTGGGCCTGGTCGTCGGGGTTGCCGCGGGTGCGGCGGCATTCACACTCTCGCGAGTTCCGCTGATTTCGCTCTGCGTTTTCATAGTTGCCGGCTCGCTGGCCTTCACGGTTGCTCAGGCTCGTCAGGATGCGCGCGAGGTGACCGACGGTGAATCGGTTCCGCAGATTGTCGATTCGATTTCGACCTCGATCGCATCCGGAGTTTCGCTCATCGAGGCGCTAGATAACCTCGTGGCCGAGGGCCAGCCATCCATTCGAACCAAGGCCGAACGGCTGCTTGCGATTTTTGAATCGGATTCCTCACTCGAAGAAAAGGTTGCCCGGTCGAAGCCGGTGTTGAACAGTCGTGAGGGAGATCTGTTCCTTGAGTTGGTGCTGATTGCGAGCCGTCGCGGTGACGATGCCTTCACCGATGCCTTGAACGAATTAGCCGATGCATTTCGCAAACAGCAGAGCCTCAATCGAGAGCTGGTGGCTCGACAGGGTTGGGTCATGGCAACCGCGCGCTTGGGATTGGCTTCGCCCTGGGTTGTGCTGTTGTTGCTCTCGGTTCGCCCAGAATCCGCCACCGCATTCCAAAGTCAGCTCGGCGCGGGAGTCTTGTTGACTGGGCTGGCGCTCAGCTTCGCATCCCAGCGGTTGATTGTTGCCGGCGCAAGAGTGCCGAGGGTTGTTCGGCAGTTTGCCCAGCATGAAAGTGCGCGAGTATGAGCGCGAGCGCATACTTGATTTTCGCCTTCGGCCTCACGTTGGTTGCCGCTGCCGCTCTGTTGCCCGAACGCCAAACCTTGCGCTCTCGAATTACTGCAACCGTCGCCTATCGGGTCGGCCGGCCTAGCCTGCGATCGGAGCTCTCAGCCTGGCTGCGTCGAATGGCTAGGGCGTTCTTCAAACGCACCAAATCAGCAGACCTGCAAGAACTGAACGACCTTTCAGAGGTCATGCTGCTCATCGAGCGCTTATTGGCTGCGGGCGATTCGCCAGCCGGCGCAATCGAGTGGATTAGCGCTCGCGCCGACCTTGCCCACGGTCGGGGCAGTGTTGTCCTGACTGGACTGAACCGCGTCGCAACTCGTATCGGATCTGGTGGTTCGCTCGTGCAAGAGCTGAAGGCTTGGCAGGTGTCCGCGAGCAGTCGCGAGTTGCAGGAGTTCCTCGCCAAACTGATCGCCTCGACCACTCAGGGCTCTGACGTCATCTCGGTGTTGAGAGGCCTGCGCCGGTCGGTCGATTCGGCAATTCGCGCCAAACAGCTCAGCAATTTCAGCGGAACCGAAACCCGCATGCTCATACCGCTCGTCTTTTTGGTTCTGCCGATAACCGTGCTGTTCGCGGTTTTCCCGAGCATGACCCTGCTGAATTTGGACTTCTCGCTCTAACCGGAAAGGAAAACCATGAAACCATTCGTTTCTGCCACGAACCGCATTGCCTTGATTCGGCAACGTCTAAGCGACGACCGAGGTGACGTGCCCGGTTGGGTTTTGGTAACCCTGATGACCGCTGGACTTGTCGTGCTGCTCTGGGGGCTCGCCGGGCCAGCCATGAAGGGCATCTTCGATCAGGCTCTCAACAAGGTCGCTCAGTTCTGAGTGAGCGTAGCTTCAAACCGCAGGGCTCGAGCAGTTGCGGCAGACGACGGTTCGGCAGTTCTCGACTTTGTGATTGCCGCTATCGGAGGCCTCGCGCTAACTGCGGTCGCGCTGGCAATCACGGTCATTGGTTTCGTGCGCATCAGGGCAATCGATTCGGTCGCAGAGGCGGCGAGGTATGCGATGCTCGCCGACGCGAATCCCATCGATGCCACCGCACTAGTGTCCGCGCGCCTAGCTGAGCAAAGCGCTAACTGGCCCATCCGGCTCGAGACGACCGACCTGCATGTGATTCCTTGGATGCCGACTGACAGTTCTGGTTCGCTCGCAGAGGCCGGGGGAGTCGAAGTCACAGCGAGGTTTAAAGCCATCGGTCTCGAGTGGCTCGGGTTTAGCGAGGTGGTTCACGCGCATGCGGCATCCGAAAACAATTAGCGTGCGAAGCGAAGAAGGCTCAGCGATGGTCGAACTGATCGCGTGGCTCTGTCTAGTGGCTGTGCCGCTTCTGATTGCGGGCGTGACGGTGGTCCGAATCGAACAGGCGTATGCGGCAACGCAAACCATCGCTCGCGAGTTAGCGCGAGAGGCATCGCTGGGGCTCGACTACGCGAGCTCATTGAACATAATTGCAGCCGATTACGGGCTTGATGCAGCTGCTTTTTCGGTTCGGGTCGAATGCATAAGCTCCTCGCAACCCTGCTCGGCAATGCGTGCTTCGGTCAGTGCCCATGATTACGCGTTCCTGCCGACTGCCACCTCAACCATGTTGGTCACGCCGTGAGTTCGATTCCGTTGCTGGGCGGGCTAAGCGCGATTGTCCTCGCATCAACGCTGACATTGATGGCGTCCACCGAACTCCAGTTTGAAGATCGTGTCACCGCCGACCAGGCGGAATTATTGGCGACTGCAGTCGCCCAAGCCAACGGCACCGCGGCCTCAAGCAATTTCGATGCGTTGCTGGCCGAGGCGGCATCCACATTCATTCCCGACCAAAGCAGGATCATCTCGGCCCAAGTCAGCTCTCCGGACGGCGCCACAATCGAGGTTCGATTGTGCAGATTCGCTAAGCCTTGGTCGCTTGCCTGGTTGGGCACTGCGGCACCGACAACCCAGGTATGCGCCCTCGCCCGAGCGCGTGGTGTCTAGTCGACGTTGCTGCGCGTCGGTACGTACCTAGGGATGTATTTGAACATCAGCCAAGCGCCAAACAAACCGAGGAAGCCGAATCCGCTCATCGCGGTGGCCACGCTGCCGGTCAGGACCGTAAGCCAAGACAGAATCGGCGAGCTTGCAGCAACCGCGCCATCAACGAGCACGCGATAACCGCCGAGGAATTCGCTGCGGGCATCCTCAGGAGCTAGGTCAGCGCCGAGCACCAGGATCACTCCGCTACCAAGGCCGTTAGCCAAAGCCATCGCCAACGCGAGCAGCAAGAAACCGGTCGAGTCTTGAGCCCATCCGACGATCATGTGCGTTAGCCCCATGCCGATCAGGGTCGGTACGGCAGCCCAGGCGCGTCCGTACTTGTCCATGATCTGGCCGGAAGTGTAGAAAAGTGCGAAGTCGAGCGCCGACGCGATGCCGATGTAAAGCGCGGTCTGTTCGGGTGGCAGTTTCAGCGCCAACGCCCAGAGCGGCAGGCCAATTATGCGCGTGGTGCGAAGCATTCCGAGGATGGATGCGCCCATGCCCACGGTCAGCAACTTGCTGCGCTCACGCCAGAGAATCTTGAAGGTGCCCTCTGTCGCCGTGCTCACATGTGCCGAACCAGCGGCCTCCTTGCTCGCAAGCAAAACCGCGACCGAACCGAGCATCGCGACTGCCGAAAGCCAGAAAACGGCCTGAACGTCAAAGACCGCGATCACAGCTGCCGAAAGCATCGGCCCAGCAAAAGAACCGAGTCGGAACATACCGCCGAGCATCGAAACGGCTCTCGCGCGCATCTCGAGCGGCACGTTTTCGGCCATGAATGCGTGACGGGCAAGAGCGAAGACCGCGGCCGAGAAGCCAACAATCATCACACCAGCGGCAAGCAACCAAATGTTTTGCGAAACCACGGCCATAACCAAGCCAAACGCGGCAACAAGCGCCGAATAAAGCATCGAGCGGCGTTCGCCGAAACGGTCAACAACACGAGCTGCGGGGATGTCGGCGAGCACGGTTCCGATCATGACAAAGCCGGCGATTATGCCGGCCAGGGGGAGTGATGCACCGAGACGTTCGGCACTCGCCGGGATCATCGGAACGAGCGCGTATTCGCCAGTCGAAAAGAGCGCCGATGGAATGAAAACTGGGACGATGAGTGAACTTAGCCTGAATGGCGGGCGCTCTGAACTCATACGCCCAGCCTAAACTAGACGGGTCATGGCCGAACTCGACTTGTCCCCGCAAATCCGCGAACTGCGCTCAACTTTCAGCGACATTTTGCACGTGGTTGACGTCGCCAAACTCAAGGCCGAAATCGAGCAGCTGAAGATCGCCGCCGAAGACCCAAATCTCTGGGATGACCCAGCCAAAGCGCAGAAGACGACCAGCGCGCTGAGCCACCGTCAGGCCATGGCAACCAAGCTCGAGTCGACCGCAGCTCGCCTCGATGACCTCGAAGTGTTGGTCGAGATGGCCAACGCCGAGGACGACGACGCGACCAAGGCCGAAGCCAAGAACGAACTCACCGCCCTGCAAACCCTGATCGGCGATCTCGAGGTGCAGACGCTCCTAAATGGCGAGTATGACGCCCGCGGAGCCGTAATCACCATCCGCAGCGGCGCTGGCGGCGATGACGCCACCGACTTTGCCGAGATGCTCATGCGCATGTACCTCCGTTACGCCGAAAAACACAAGCTGCCTGCGTTGGTGCTCGACACCTCATACGCCGAGGGCGCTGGCATCAAGTCGGCAACCTTCGAAATTGATGCCGAGTATGCGTTTGGCACGCTCAGTGTCGAGGCCGGAACCCACCGTCTCGTGCGCATGAGTCCGTTCGGTGCTGCAGGCAAGCGTCAGACCAGCTTCGCCGCGGTCGAAGTCGTTCCGCTCATCGAGCAGACCGAAGTCATTGACATTCCAGACAGCGACATTCGCGTCGACGTATTCCGTTCGAGCGGCCCTGGTGGCCAGAGCGTTAACACCACCGACTCGGCTGTGCGCATCACGCACCTTCCGACCGGAACCGTGGTCAGCTGCCAGAACGAAAAGTCGCAGATTCAGAACAAGGCCGCTGCGATGCGCGTGCTCCAGTCACGCCTGCTCGAGGTTCGTCGTCGCGAAGAAGACGCCAAAAAGAAGCAGATCGCGGGCGATGTCAAGGCGAGTTGGGGTGAACAGATGCGCTCATACGTTCTTGCGCCTTATCAAATGGTCAAAGACCTGCGCACCGAGTACGAAGTGAACAACCCATCTGCGGTTTTCGACGGCGACTTGGACGGTTTTATAGCCGCGGGAATCCGCTGGAGAAAGCGCTCTGACGCCTAGGCTGGTTGAACAATGATCAGCGTCAGCAACGTCACCAAGCAATACAAGGGCTCACCTCGCCCTGCGCTCAACAACGTCTCACTCGAGATTGAGAAGGGTGACTTCGTCTTTCTCGTGGGCGAATCCGGCTCGGGCAAGAGTTCGCTGATGCGCTTGATGCTTCGCGAGGATGTCGCCTCGACCGGCAGCGTTTTCGTGCTTGGCGAGAACCTCAATGGCATCTCTTCGCGCCGCATTCCGCACTTTCGTCGCAAGCTTGGCGTCGTGTTTCAGGACTTCCGTCTGCTGCCGAACAAGACCGTCGCGCAGAACGTAGCCTTCAGCCTCGAGGTGATTGGCAAGTCGCAGGGTTTTATCCAAGAGGCGGTTGCCGACGTGCTTCGCCTGGTTGGTCTAGACGAAAAGGCCGACCGCCTACCAAGCCAACTTTCGGGTGGTGAGCAGCAGCGCGTGGCCCTAGCTCGCGCCATCGTGAACAAGCCGGCAATCCTGCTCGCCGACGAGCCAACCGGAAACCTCGACCCGGCCACCAGCGAAGGCATCATGGCTCTGATCGAGCGCATCAACCTAGCCGGCACGACCGTTGTCATGGCGACTCACGACCGCGGCATCGTCGACCGACTCCAGAAGCGCGTGGTCGAGTTGCGCAACGGCGAGATCATTCGCGACCAGATTTCGGCGGGTTACCAGAAGAACCCAACCGGCAAGATTTCGACCAATTTTGAAGGTATGACCGCGGCAACCGAAGCCACCGGAATCCCAAACTTCTTGGGCGGTGACAACTAATGCGCGTTGTTCTTCGCGAGGTGCGTCAGAGTTTGCGCCGCAACGCATCCATGGTTATTTCGGTGATTTTGGTGACGTTTATTTCGCT
>JACCDQ011703516.1_pt1 | contig 32165 bp, 11 predicted proteins | sample 7446031 | NCBI WGS metagenome assembly JACCDQ01 (sample SAMN15323442, study PRJNA562643) | freshwater metagenome | isolation source: river surface water | place: USA:Blue River Watershed | collected 2017-08-17 | reverse complement strand
TCATTTTTTCAGCGAATTACAAGTACTACATACAAAAGCGTAAATATATAATTTAACATCTAAAAGTCTTGTTAAAACGCTGAAAAGTTCTTGTAATTCGCAGAAAAAATGAGCGCAATAATACAGCGCTTTTTTATAGTATTTAAAATTAATTATTTATTATTAAAAACTTTAAAAGTAAAGAATAAAATTAAAATTTGTAAACAATTTGACCATATTTTTCCATATTTTGAATTTGGTGTAATATGACATTCTGCTGTGCTAAATGTAGATAATATATAATATGAGGCATCTATAAAAGGAGAATCTAATTTTTCAATTTTATTATTATAAATATCATTTATTAAATAATATCTAAGAAAATGCGGATTAGTGCGATGAGAATCATAATAAAATATAGTAACAGTTATAATATAGCAAATGCATATTACAATACTAAAAGATAAAAAAGGGTTGCGATTGCAAAATTCAAACGGCATTGTATATAAATATAAAAATATAAAATTGAATTAAATATTAATAAAGATAATAATAAGTATAAATAACAATGTCTAATAAATACAAACGTTGGACAGAAATAGATAATATGGATTTATTATCATTTATTAAATTAAATTTATCAATTGATGAAATATCAGCCAAATTAGAAAGATCAAAATACGGAGTTATCAAGCAATTAGAAAAGATATTAATAAATAATAATCTATTAAAAGAAAATAGTTATGAAGAAATGTTATTTAATATTGCAAAAAATACAGATAATATAATGACAAAATCGGAATCGGTTGTTATACAGGAGGAGCAATTAAAAAATGAAATAAGATTTGTATTAGATGATATAATAACTGAAATTGAAGATACTAATGATTTAAATGATGAACAGAAGAAATGTTATAAATATGCAAAAAAGAGAGATAATCTATTTATAACTGGAAGCAGTGGTGTAGGGAAAAGTACAGTATTAAAAAAAATTATTAAATATTTTAAAAAAAATAAATTTAATATTGGCGTCACAGCATCGACTGGATCGGCCGCGACATTAATAAATGGAACAACAGTTCATTCATTTCTAGGAATTGGTTTAGGAACTCAATCGGCCACTCAATTATATGAATCATTAATGCATAAAAAAAATAAAACTGTATATAACAAATTAAAAAAATTAGATGTATTAATTATTGATGAGATATCAATGATAGATGATCAATTATTTTCAAAAATTGCCGGATATTTATCATTAATAAAGCAAATAAAAAAACCATTTGGTAAAATTCAAATAATATTATGTGGAGATTTTTATCAACTGGCACCGGTAAATAATGATTATTGTTTTAAATCTAATATTTGGAATAAATTAAAAATTAAAACGATAGAATTAAAATTAATGATGAGACAGCAAGATGATATTGATTTTCAAAAATTACTAATTGATGTTAAATTAAGTAGAAATATTGATTATGTATATGATATATTAAAAACTAGAAAAATTAAACCGACAAGTGAAATTAAACCGACTAAATTATATTCAACTAATAAAGATATAGATAAAATTAATTCAGACGAATTTATTAAATTAGTTGAAAAAACAAAAAATAGAATTTACAAATATAATATAATGTATGAAGAAACAAATTCAAAAACTCAAAAGTATATTTCAAATAGTAATATATGTTTTAATTTAGAATTATGTATTGGACTACAAGTTATGCTAACTTATAATATAGATATTACAAAAAATTTAGTAAATGGAACGCGAGGGGTAATTAAAAATTTATTTAAAGATAGAGTAATTTTAATGACAATTGATGGAGAAGAACATACTATTGAATATGTTGATTATATACACGATTTAGATGAATGTATTAAATTTTCATATATGCCAATAAGAATTGCTTATGCAATTAGTATTCATAAAAGTCAAGGATTAACATTGGATTGCATTGAAATAGATTTAGGGAACTCAATATTTGGAGAAGGAATGTCATATGTTGCACTATCAAGAGCAAGAACATTAGATTCTGTATATATTACAAAGTTATCAAAACATTCATTTAAAACAAATGAAGATGTAAAAGCATTTTATAATTAATAGTATTAAAAAAATAAACAGTATGATAAATTAATTAAGAATATAAATTAGTAATAAATGATTTATTTTTTTGATATAATGAATTAATAATATGTTTAAAAGGGGTTTGTGTATTTTTTAACTGTTCATTAATAGCATATTGAAATGTAAATTGTCTAATTTGATTATTATATTTTTCAGATTCTCTACGTCCCAATTCTGATTTCAATGAATCATAAAATGCAGGTTCATTAGTCCAAGGGTGTACATTAAAAATCATAGAATATATAGATAATAAAACTTGTGATATTGTTGAAGATTTTGGATTCCATTGATTAGAATTCCAAGTATTAAGAATAGAAAGACAGACTTTTCCACACTGATATAAATTAGGATTAAATCTAATTTTACTATTGCCAGTTGTTAAAAATTTAACATTAGGCGGAGAATTAGGATAATCTGATGGGATAAACATATCAAATTCAAAAAATCCATAAGCATAAGGAGTATCTTTATCAGGAATCATTAAAATTTTAAATAATGAAATATTATTTTCAGATATATATAAATAACAATCAATATCTGAAATTGCTTGTTCAATGTTTTTAATTTCAGACATAATTCTTTTTGTAAATTTAGGAGTAAAAGTAAAAGTTTTATTTTGAAAGGAATGATAAATTAAGTTATCAGTAAACATAATTTTATCTGTATTTGAAACATCAACATCATTAAATTTATCAAATATAGTTAAATCATAATCATAATTAGATTTATTAATAAGTTGTATGATAATTTCATAAAACGATTGATTAACATTATATTCTAAAAATGTCAATTCGGATTCTAAAATACGGTCAAGAATTAAATGAATAATTTTAATATAATCTAAGTTATGTGTAATTGAAGTATACATATTATTAATAAGTGAAATATCATCAAATAACAATTCACATAATGAGTTTTCTGTATTATTTCCAGTCCAAGAATATGATGATTTATTTTTATTATTATTTTTTGTATTGACACCAAATTGAGGCAAATAAGATAAATTAAAATTAAAATTCAATTGAATTTTATTTGTAATGTTATAAATAATATGTTCAAAATCAATAGAAATTGAATTATTGTATGTATAATTAGAAATAATTAAAATAACATTTTCAATAAATTCATATACATTGAAACATATATTCCAATTTTGATTTAAAAGCATAATATTTTTAGTTATTCTAAGTTCATCATAAATATTTAATTTAGCACCAACATTTGTAACTTTGAAAGGAACATTTGGAAAACAATTTAATTTATCACTTGAAGATTCAATAAATAATTTTATTTTATATTGTAGATTAGAAATAATAATTTCAGTAGGGACATTATAGTCATAATAGCATATAGAATCATTATTATAATTATAATATAATTTTAGACACAACACAGTCCATTCAAAAATAGACGATGTTTTGTCTAATGAATTATAAATATGGGTTGGAATAATTTTATAACTATCTAAAAATTTAATATTTAATTTATCATCTTCTTTATAAATAGCACTGCTGTTATAATCAATTTTTTCTTCATAATCAGATTCATTTTCAGATTCATAAATATATTCGTCTGAATCGTATTCACTCATTATAATTATAATAGTAAAACTGTTAATGATATTATACATAAAAAAATAAAAATTCAATTTTTTTTATTGATTATTTATTGATATCATAATAATTAATTTCTTGTTTAAGTTCACGAATCAATTTAGTATTAATACCTTTTTTAGCAATTTCTTTAAAGATAATTGCGTGCATTTTATCAATATGTTCTTTCATTTTTTTAATATTATTAATATCACTGATATTAGTAGAATTAATGCTATCAGATTTAATAATAGTTGAGTTATAAAATTCTTCAAAGTTATTAGTCGAGATATAGTATTCTAATTGATCCATGATTGTATTATTTATATTAATTGTATAAAAAAATTCAATTTTTTTTTGATAGTAATAATGATTATGAATGTTTAAATGTAAATTTTTTAACAGTATTATTAGAGTTTAAATAATATAATTTATTAGTATTGCCAGTGTCACCAATGTGCCAATCATTAATTCTAGTAAAAAGTGCATTAGAATTAGGATTAACATAATAATCTAAAAGATAGTTAGAATATTTTGATAATTTAATAGATATGTTGCATTTTTGAATTAGACCTGCAATAAGAATATATTTTAAAATATAAATAGGCATTGCAGTAAAAACTTCAATAAAATCACCTTTATAAAAATACATAATTCGTTTTGTTACAAACAGTCGGTCAATCATAATATTATTATTATTATATAATATTATTTGTTTAACATCATTATAATAATTATTTATTTTAGAATTATAATAATACATTTGAATTATATGATTAAAAATAGGCGGAGTAATTTTAGTTTTATTAATAAATATAGTAAAACCTCGTTTTGTGTATTTAGCAAAACGATTAATAAAATTGGTAAATTCTCGATTGGCACCGCATAAAATTCGTCTAATAAAGTGATTTAATGTCATTGTTGCGATTTTATTAGTTATTGAAATTGAATTAAATGAATAAATATAATTATTTTTCCAATAATTTTTAACAATATCATAATCAAATGTATTGGTAATTAATGTTTCAATATCTGTTTTAATAAATATTAATTCAATAGTAGAATTAATATTTGTAAATCTTACAAAATATTTAATATATTGTTTTAAAGTAGAATATGTTCCAATACTAAAATCAATATTATTATTCATTTGATTATTAAATACTTGTTCAACTTCATCTAATAGTAAGTCTAAAGAGCGATACCAATGAGTAAAATTATTGTTGTATAAAAATTTAATTAAATCTATAATAGTATTATATTTTGCAATAGTTAAATTATTTATTTCAATATAAATATCAATATCTGAATTATAAAGATTATTTTGAATAATTTGCAAAATAGTAGACCCAGAGATGCTAATAAAATCATTAGAAATTAATGATAAAAATGTATTAGTTGCATTAGAATCATTAAATAATTTTAATTTATCATTAATAGCATTATGAATAATTTGTGTATCGACATCAATACGTTGAAACATATTAATCAAGAATATATTATGAAAATATAAATAAAAAATTCAATTTTTTTTTTGAATTAAAATTATAATGCTAATATAATAAAAATGTTTTTTATTATAATATATGAAATTTTATTACAAAAATTTAACATTGGAGCGCCAGCAGTTATATTAGAATATTGTAATGAAAATAAAAAAGAACCAAAAATTCAAAAAGAAAATTATGATGTAAATAAAATAAATGAAATAAAAATAGACATAGAAAGCGAAAATAATTTATATAAAATTGTATAAATAAAATATAATATAATATAATATCAAATAATAAAAAACAAAAATGAACTATTTAACACATTTAATATTTATTAATTTTATTTATTTAGCATCAGGATTACAATTTAATATATTAAATAACTGCAATTATAAAGTGCCAATATATTCACACGAAGGTAATAAATTTATAAATAAATGTGAATTAAATCAACTAGAGAGTTGTACAATAGAATATGAAAAAATTGAATCTGGTTTAATTAAAACGACAATGACAGAAAATGCGACATTAATAGAATTTACTATTAATGATTTAGGTATGTTTTACGATATATCAGTAGTTCCACCAGGGTCAGGGATTTGTTATAGTTATGATGAATGTTTTAATATTTCTAAAAAAACAAGTTATAATATCCCAGTTCGATTGATGCCAGATGTCAATGACTTGAATGAAAGATGTAAAATGTTAGAATGTTTAAATAATCAATGTGAGGATGCATATTTATATCCATTTGATGATTTAAAAACTCATTACTGCAATGTAAATAATAATGATAATTTTAATATAATATATTGTCCATATAATATAGAACAGCAATTCAATTGCAGTTAAAAATGGCGTCGCCACTGTTCATTGGTGGAAATGATTTTATATATTATAATAAATCAAATAAAAGATCAAAAAAAAAGATAATAGAATGTGATAACAATAAGCAAATATATTTAATAAAAATATTATTAAATTTAATAGTATTTATAATAATTATACTATTTTATTTATCAATTGATATAATTTACTCATCAACAACTTCTAAATCATAAATAATATTTTTATAATTATTTAATAATGAAGTTAAGTTATCAATTTTATTTTTTTGACTTTCAGATATTGAAATTAATTTTTGTATAGTGCCGTATAAAGAAGCAATGATTTGGTCATTATTTAAAGTTTTACAATCTGAAAATCCAAACGCGTCAATTTCTTTTACAGAATTTGGAAAAATTTGTTGAACTTCATCGGCGATCCAGCCTAAACGCGTTCGATCATAAACTTGTTCTGAATTATAAAAACTGTCTTTCCATTTATATTTTTTTAATGGTAAATTTTTAATATTATTATAGCATTCATCTAAATCAGCATTTTGAATATTATGTTTTAATCGAGAATCAGAAAATATATTCCAAGTAGAAGTTGATAATTTAAAAGCACTGTCATTAGATAATTGTAATTGAAAAGTAGGTGCAGAAACACCTAATCCGACTCGTGAATTTACATTATCAATAGTTAATTGATTAGGATATGCAATAATAGAATTATCTTTAGTTGGGAAGGTCATAATAGAAGTTGCAAATTTATTAGTACTACCAACAGCACATAATATTCCAATATCAGAAGCCCAACAAATATCCCACCAATTATTTGAATTAAGAACAGTATTTGTATTTTGCAAAGACCAATCATATCCATTAAAAGATACCATAATAGATTTATTAGAGATAGCAACAGCCATATTTAATTCATTAATCCAAATAATTTTTCTCCAATTTACTCGATTATTACAAAATTGAATATTCCAATTAATGCCATCGTTAGATGTCATAATATTATTAAAATAAGAATTGCCTGTCGATACAGCAATAAATGTATTAATATTATTACACCAGCATACTGAACTCCACATACGATTTGGTGCAGAACGCAAAATCCAATTAATACCATCAGAAGATGTCATAACTTTATAATCACCAGAGCCTGCTACAGCAACAAACATTTCTAATTCATCAGACCAACATATTGCATTCCAAATATTATTTGCAGGCGACAATTGAGTAACCCAATTAATACCATCTGATGATGTCATAATATAATGATCACCCATATTAGAAATTGCAACAAATAATCCTAATTGATTTGAATATGCGATAGATGCCCAATTGCTATCACTTGGAGAAACTTGAATAGTCCAATCAATTCCATTTGAAGATGTTATGATACGATCATTATTGCCAGTATTTGCAACTGCAACAAATAATTGCAATTGAGATGAATAAATAATATCTGTCCAATAATTATTAACAGGTAATGAACGAGTAGTCCAAGTAATGCCATTAGGCGATGTAATAATATTAGTTGATGAAATTGCAACAAATAAACCATTTCCTCGACATATTGAATTCCAACCGGTAGAAATAACAGTTCTAGAAATCCAATTATTAACTAATTCTAATCCAGCATCATTATTAACAGCAGTATCATTTAATAAATTATTTGGAGTTAAATTATAATTTAATTTATTCTTAATATCAGATATTAACATAAAATTAGTAGATGTTAAAATATATAGACGTTTAAATACGGTAGACCAAAACAAATTGGAAATAGTAAAATTTTGATTAATATAATAAATATACCAATTAATGCCATCATATGAATACCATAATTTTCTATTAGTTGAACTGGTGCTGGATGCAATAAACATAGATAATTCATTTATCCACAAAATTGTATTCATATCTGTTGCTGTATTAAATACATTAGTCCAAGTACTTAAATTGGTAGAAGTTCTAAAAGAACTATTACAAGCGGCAACATATAAATTTAATGTTGGTGAGTATGCTATAGATCTGCATTGTGGGATAGTTGCATTTGTCCAAGTGTTTCCATTGCTGGTATATGCAATAAATGTACCATAACAACCAATTACATTATTATTAACTTCAATTAGATTTGACGGTGATGCACTACTTCCAGTATTATGCGAATTATTATTCCAAATGCTACCATCATTTGATTGAAAAATAGACAATGTTTGATCGACAAGGCCATAAAATCTAGAAAATGTATTTGACCATAATAATTTCACAAAAACTCCGCTACCGCTAGGCGATATAACATTCCAATTAATGCCATCATATGAATTAACAATTACATAAGAAGAAGTGCGGTGATTAAGAAACATAGATAAAGTAGGCGACCATGTTACTGTATTAAAAGGGTATGAACTAAATGAACTATTTGTAATCCAATTTTCTCCATCATATGAATAAGCAATGTTAGAAATTGATGCGTCTGTATTAGATCCGGAACACATCAGCATAGACAATTTATCAGACCACACCATAGTATTTAAATTTGCATCGCCAATTGATCTAACAGTAAAAGTAAGGGGTAATTTTACTGAGTTTGAACAAGTTAAATTATAATTATTAATATTTAATTGTTGTAAGTTAACATTATTAATTCCACTAACATTATTATTATTATCAGTTATTAGAATTGAATTAGATGATTGTGAAAATGCACTTGGAATAATTAATTCATTACAAGTTATATTGTTAACAGATACATTATTATTATTATTAGAAATGACTATTTTTAAAGGTAGTGAGGTATTAGGTTTTGCATTAAATAATGAGTTAATTTGTTCACCAGTTGCTAATATTAATTGATTATTTACAGCAAGTCCTGAATCAATACCATTATGATCTGAAAAATTAATAAACCCACCACTTTCGTTTAAAATTAATCGACCACCTGAATTATTAAATTGAGTTATAATTGTAGAATTACTTCCAAATGTAATAAGTGAATCACTTTGATGTTCAACAGAATGGGTTGTTACTGCATTATTTCTACCAATAATTAATGAGTTATTATCAAAATAAAATGTTTTATTTAATAATAAATTTTGTGTATTTAATTTAGAAATATCAGACGATAATATATTATCATTAGTACTAATTAAAAATTTACCAAACGCATCAGACCACATAATTGAATTAATATTATCAGATATATTATTTTGAATTAATTTCCAATTAATACCATCAAAAGAGTACATAATTTTTTGATTATTTGAAGCGGTTGCTAAAAATACTAAATATTCTGAATTCCAAATTACAGAATTCCAATTACTATTGGCAGGTGATGTTCTAATTGTCCAGTTAATGCCATTTGAAGATGTCATAATTCTATTATTATTTCCAGACGATGCGACGGCGACAAACAACATTAAATAAGGAGACCAACATACAGAAGTCCACTGATTATTTACAGGAGTATATCTACTAATCCAATTAACACCATCAGATGAAGTCATAACTTGATCATTTGTTCCATTACCAGACACGGCAACAAATAATGATAATTCAGATGCCCAGCAAATAGAATTCCATTGATTTGGTGTTGGAGACTGATATAAAGTCCAAGTTTGTCCATTTGGGGATGTTAAAATTCTATTAGTTCTTGTATCCGGTTCATTATCTAAATTAGCATATTTAAGTATACATCTTAATGCTAAATAATTGCCACCAGTGACATTTAAAGCAATAATTCTAAAATATGTATATTGGATGTTTGTATTAGTGATAGATAATGCGGCCGATGAACTTGTAGGAATATTAATATTTAATTGCGAATGAATTAAATTCCAATTTGTACCGTCATTACTTGCTAATATTGCAGTTGAATTTAACTGTCTTGTTGCAGAACTTACATAAACTAATTCAATAGAAGATAATATAATTGGTTTATAAAATTGACATTGTAACCATTCACCAGCATACTGATTATTATTAATATCTGTAGTAATAGTAGTTCCATTATATGAACCATTTAAATATGTATTAGTAGTTTGCCAGAATGAACCAGCATTAAATGCGTTCCATGCGGCTAATGTGGTTCCCGAATTATTACTATCAGTTATTATTTTTTCACTATCAGTATTACTAGTCATATTTGATTTCATCATAATATAGTCACTTTTCATATTTGATACAGCAACAAATAATGATAAATCAGACGACCAGCAAACCGATGATAAACTTTCAATATTAGTTGTACTAGAAGTTGACCAAGAGGCTGAAAAATTTGAAGTGCTGGTGCTATATCTAATTAAATTATTACTATGAGGATTTCGAGCACCAACTACAACAATTGTTTTTAATTCTTCCGATATTGCAATTGATTTATATTCTAAAGTATCAACAGCCGCGGCAGAATTAGACCAAGTTATTCCATCAGAAGATATAGATATATTATTATTATTAATAGCAATAAATCTAGAAAACGTATTATACCAAGCGATGTTTTTCCAACCGACCGAATTATTAGTTAATACTGGGTTCCAAGAAGAATTTAAATATGATTTTACTAAATATTTATCATAGTAAATATTATCAATCAATTTATTCAATTTAAGTTCTTTATTGCTATTATATCGTGTTAATAAAGATAAACAAGTATTATTTGATGTTTGTACGACAGATGAAATAATATTTTCATTATTTGTATTACTAGATACAGCAACAAATTTATTTAATGATGGTGACCAATCGATTGCAACATAATTTTGATAGTATTCAAAGAATCCGACTTGCCAGTCAATTCCATTACTAGAAACCATATAACTAGACGGTGAATTAGAATTTGAAATTGCAATAAATATTTGTAAACTATCAACCCAAATAATTGATGAAATTGTAGTTAATGGAGATAATCTAGTTGTCCAATTAAATCCATCATTAGAAGTTATAATATTAGTATGAGATGTCGACAATGAAACAGTAACAATTAAATTTAAAGATGGTGAATATGCAAAATCACTCCAAAGATAAAGAGAAGCAGATTGAAGATTCCAATTTATTCCATTTGATGACGTCATAATTCGGTCAGTTGTCGTTGAACTAACGACCATAAAAATATTTAAATTATTAATCCATTTTACTTTTTGCCAACTGCTATTATTAATAGCAGTTCTTGAAATCCAATCAGTTCCATTAGTCGAAGTCATAATTGCATTATTTGCACTTGTAGGGGTCTGAGCAATTGCAACAAACATATTATTTCCCCAAGTAATACTAATCCAATTATAATTAACTAATCCAGTTCTACTTGTCCAATTAATACCGTCAGGCGAAGTTAAATATGTTTGTGAGTTACAAACAGCGACCAGTAAATTTAAAGAAGGTGAAAATGCTATACTGTTAATTGTTAATGAAGAACTGATTGTAGTTATAACATTCCAAGTATTTCCATCAGTTGATGTTAAAACTTTTCCAGATAAACCAACAACAATAAACATATTTAATTCTGGAATCCATTTAACATCTCTACAAGTATTAGAAATATTATTAATAGTGCCAGTAGTAATTGTCTCAATTGGCGCAGGTGCTAATTGCCATTTAGAAAAATAAATATTTGGATTATTATTATTACTTAATATACAAAATTTATTTAATATAGGCGACCAAGAAATACAATTTAATTGTTTTTTAATATCTAAACTAATTGGCGACCAATTAATTCCATTAGTTGTAATCATAATCGGAGAATTTGTATTATTATTACTAATTGCCATACCAATATTAAATCTATTAGACCATACAATTTGACGCCATTGGTTATTGTGAGATATTTGAGACGTCCAATTTAGTCCATTAGTAGAAGTCATAACACGATTATTTCCATTATTAGACACCGCCAAAAACATTGAAAGTTCAGATGCCCAACATACAGATGACCAATTATTATATTCTGTTGCCAATTGCAAATTCCAATTAATGCCATTTGGCGATGTCATAACTCTATTAATTGATGTATTATCACCACCTGCGACTGCAACAAATAAATTTAATAATGGTGACCAGCATATTGAATTCCATTTAGTTAAAGTAAAATTAGTACGTATATTAGTTAATGGTGTAACTGTATTTGATGATATAATTAATTTATTTGTTGTCGTGCTATCGCCTAATTGTCCGTTAGCATTTGAACCCCAATATTGTAAAGAACCGTCATTTAGCAATGCTAATGTATGATTAGAACCACAAACTAAATCAATAATATTTGAACTATTTGATACAATAACTGGTACTGATGAATTAGTAGTTGAATTATTGCCTAATTGACCCAAATTATTTTGACCCCAAGAACTAACAGTTCCGTCGCTTAATAATGCAAATGATGAACTAAATGATGTTTTAATTTTTATAGCATTAATAATATTACCAACTAATACAGGTATAGAACTATTAACTAATGTTGAATTACCTAATTGTCCAACATTATTATACCCCCAAGACATTACATTTCCATTTGATAATAATGCTAATGCGTGTGATCCACTAGACGCAGAAATAGCAATAGCATTAGTAATATTAGAAACATTAACTGGAATATTAGAACTGGTAGTTGAATTATTTCCTAATTGTCCAAAATTATTTTGACCCCAAGATTTAATAGTACCATCTTTTAATAGTGCTAATGAAAAATTATTACCAGCAGAAATTGCAATTGCATTATTAATATTTGAAACGGCAACATTTGAATTTTGTTGACTATTGTTTTCATTACCTAATTCTCCATTTGTATTTGACCCCCATGCTCTAATAGTGCCATTGGCCAATAATGCAAGTGCGTGAGTGGCACCGGCCGAAATGGCAATTGGATTTTCTAAATTTAATACATTTACAGGTATTGATGAATTAGTAGTTGAATTATTTCCTAATTGTCCTGAACTATTAAGCCCCCAAGATTTAACAATACCAGTATTTAATAATGCCAGAGAAAATTTTAATCCGGCAGAAACAGATAATACGTTATACAATCTAGGAATTTGTATAAATGTATTTTTTTGAACTGTTGTTTCATCGCCTAATTGACCAAAATCATTTAACCCACTTGCAAATACAGTTCCATCATTTTTAATAAATAATGAATGTGATTCACCTGCTTCAATTGATTGTAATGAATTCCCAGAATTTAAATCAACATTAACTATATTATTAATATTTCTAGTATTCCATACTATACCATTATTTGAAGTCATTACAACATTTTCATTTGATGCAACCGCAACAAATAAATTTAATTCATTAGACCAACAAACCGATGACCAATTATTATCGACAGGAGTTGTTCTAGAAATCCAATTAATACCGTCATTAGATGTTAAAACGCGATTGCCAATTCCTGTATTAGAAACGACAACAAATAAATTTAATTTAGTTGACCAGCAAATTGATGTCCAATTATTTACAACCGGCGTTTCCTGATTAGTCCACGTAATTCCATCAGGTGATGACATAATAATTCCATTATCAGATATAGCAACAAATATATTTAATGAAGTTGCCCAACACATACCAACCCAATTATATGTGTTATTCATTTCATAAATATTAAATTGGTTACAATTTGATTCATACCGGTCATTAATACTTAATTTTGATTTTTGAACTTTAAAATTATTAGTGATTACATTATTTAAATTAGTTAAATTATTATTATTATCAGGTGCAATAACTTTATTTGGTTCTACTATTCCGGCATTAATATTATTTAAAAATTGATTTGACTGTCCAGAACTCCCGCCTAATGATTTTCCCCCAATGGTAATACCATTACAAGTAATATTTGAAATATTTGAAATATTATGGTTTGCATCAAGAACCATTATTTTATTTGGCTCGGCAATTCCGGGGGTTGTAATTGTTTTATCTAATTCAGTGGCAGTTGCTGTTACAACAGTATTATTTAATTTTAAAGATGTAATATCAGTTGAAAAAACACTAAAAGCAGTTGCTAATGATGCATTTCTAGTTAATGGGGGTGGTCTAGAACTAGTAGGAATATTTTTTCTAACTACTCGACCTTGACTATCTTTTTGAATATTAAATGACATATTTATTTATAAAATTGATAGTAATAAAATATAATTTAAACAAAATGCTAATATAATTTTAGCCAAGTTATATAATATTAAATATAAATAACAAACAAAAAAAATTAAATTAAACATCAATACTAAATAATAATTTACTCAAATTGAATATCTAATTCATTAATATAATTTTGTAAATTATCAATTTCAGTATTTAAATTAGTAATTGTATTATTTTGATTTTCTAAGTTATTTAATAATTTTTTTACCGTTCCAAATAGTGATACTATAATTTGGTCAGTATCTAATGTTTTACAATCTGATAAATTATTAAAATCAATTGTTGAAATAGATTTTGGAAATACAGTTTCTACTTCATCTGCAATCCATCCTAATTGTGAATTTGTAGAAATTGATTCATCAATCCAATTATATCTAACTAATCTTAAATTTTTAATATTATTATAACAAATATCTAAATCTGCATCTTCAATATTTTCTTTTAATCTCTGATCGGATGATACACTCCAAAATGAAGTTGCAGGTTTGGCTGCCGAATCAGTTGATAAATGCAATTGAAAAGATGGGTTCATTAAACCTAATCCGACATTACCGGTTGATTGGTCAATGTAAAACGTGGATGGTGCAGTTAAATATTTACTGTGATAATAAGGAGTTGTTATTTCACTACTTAAAATTCTATTTGTTGAACCAGAATTTGAAACTGCAACTGCAATATTATAACCACTTCCCCAGCATATTGATGTCCAATTATTATTAACTGTATTATTTTGAACCTGCCAATTTATTCCATCATTTGAAATAATTATACAGTCATTTTCACCTGTATTTGCAATTGCAATAAAAGTTGAAATATCTGGTGCCCAGCATACACTTGTAAAATCATTATTTACAATATTATCTCTTGTTTGCCAATCAATTCCATTAGATGATGTCATAATTCTATCATTCGTACCCGATGTTGCAACTGCCACAAATAATTGTAATTCAGTTGACCAACATACGCTACTCCAATCATTATTAACTGGTGTTGATCGTGATGTCCAATTATAACCATTAGATGATGTCATAAGTCTATTTGTTCCTGAATTTGCAACTGCAACAAATAAATTTAGTTCGGGAGACCAACATATAGATGTCCAACTATTACCAACACTCGATGTGTGATTAAACCAATTAATTGCATCATTAGAAACCATAATTTGATTTGTATTTGTAGAACTTGCGGCGGCAGTCATTTGTAAATTCATTATTTGTACAGTATCCGTATTCCCATTACCAGAATCTAATACACCTACTCGTTTAATTACATATCTAAAATAAGTATATGAATTAGACACATTAGATATGTTAAAAGTTTGCGCGCCAGACCAGTTTGTATGATTGTCTACACTATGAATTAAATTCCAACTAGTTCCATTATTACTTCCAAGAATTACAAATACCCTAGGGGAACGTGAATTTTCAAATCCAGAACGTGGAGTAATTGTAATTGACTGTAATGTAATTGCAGATTGGACTTGTATTTGTAACCATTCTCCTGAGTGAAGCATATTATCAACATCAGTTGTTGTTGTAGTGCCAGCATACACGCCTGTGTTTGTGTTGTAAACAAAATTTGCACCGTCGCCTAAAAAATTATCTTTACTATGCCACCCAGTTGTTGTACTTGAATCGAATGCATGCCATGCATCCCATCCCGTATTTAATACAGAACTTGCAGATGTTATTTTACCATTACTATTATTACTAGTCATATCATTAGTTACAGTCGATGATAGTAAACCATTTGAAGAAATCATAACAAACATTCCTAATTCTGGCGACCAGCATATAGAAGACCAATCATTATTTGCACCAACAGTTGTTCTAACTGTCCATGTGCTTCCATCAGATGATGTTGCAATTTTATTTGTTCCTTTTGCAATTGCAACAAATAATCCAGTTTCTTTAGAATATATTACCGATGAATAATTTAAGTCCTCAGTCGTTGTACGTAATGTCCAATCAATAGAATTTGTAGATGTCATAATTCTATTGTTAGTTCCCGAATTTGCAACTGCAACAAATAAATTTTTTTCTAAACTATAACAAATAGAAACCCAATTATTTGTATTTGAAGTTCTAGCGAACCAAGATGATAAAACACCAGAATTATTTGTTTTATTTGAATTTACAATTGTTGATAAATTATAATTATTATTAGGAGTAATATAATTAGTTAAAGTTGCAAATGGACAATTTGGAAATAGATATGAATTAAACCCATATGCAATTAATTGTTCTAATGAATCAGACCAGTATAAATTAGAATAAGCATTATGATTAGTTGGTATATCATACATATTTGTCCAATTAATACCATCATTGGATTCTAATATAGATGAACAGTTATTATTACTTTGATATCCTGTAATGCAATATAATTTGTTAAATTTATTGATCCAAATTGGTGTTGGAGTTAATGTATTTATAAATTTAGAAATTATATTTGAATTTATTAAAGTATACGATGATGCATTCCAATCAATACCATCATAAGAATAATAATATGTTGCATTATTTACAATAGAACATATAAACATATTTAACTGCGAAATCCATTTAATAGTAGTACTGTTAGAAATTGTTGCATCAGAAATTGTATATTCATCCCATAATAAACCATCATCAGATAAATAATATTTATCGGTATTAGTAGTAACTATTAATTTATCTAACTCTAATGAATAATCAATTGAAGTATATACATTTGTATTAGATAAATTATTTAATTGCCAGTCAACTCCATCAGATGAATATAATGATCGATTATCCCCGCCATTAGCAATAGCAATAAACATATTTAATTCTGAGACCCATATAATATTAATCCAAGTTCCACTAGGAACTGTTACCGGTGTCCAAGTAGTGCCATTAGCAGTAGTATAAAATTTATTTGTTGATGTAATTGCAATTAATAAATTTAATGATTGAGACCATACTAATTTAGTAAATAATGGTGCAATACTTGAATCAATAAAACTTACTATCCAATCAATTCCATTAGTTGATGTTGCTAATTGTTTATTAACATAACTTACCGACTTAATTGATCCTAAATTTGAAATTGCAAAATATTTATTAAATTGTGCAACATATAATAAATCATTCCAACCTAAGTCAATTGTAGAATCTGATTGTGTCCAATTAATTGCATTGTAACTTGTGTATATTTGGTTATATTCATATTTATCATTATTTTGAAATTGAGATGCACCAACCATTACACTTAATTCATTAGCATAGCATAATCGATAGAATCTAAATCCCACATTATCATTTGCAACTACTGTCCAATTAATACCATCTGGTGATGTGACAATTAAATTAGTATGATTAGTGGTGTCAATACCGCCTGCAATAAATAAATTTAATTGTGAATTCCAAATAACAGAATAAAATGCTCGATTTGTAAGTCCTTGTGGAGTCCAAGTAATGCCATCTGTCGATGTTAATGCGTGGTGTTCACTTAATGATACTATTACAAATGTATTATTGCCATATGCTACCGACATTAAATTTCTAGTACTAGTATGGGTTCTAGCAGTCCAAGTAATACCATCTGTTGATGTTATTATTGCACCAGACGTAGTTAATGTCTGCCCAGCAGTACTTGTCGCTACAAATATATTATTTGCATATATCACACTTACAAAATAGTTAGCACTTGGTATTGTTCTATTTGTCCAAGTAATGCCATCAGTAGATGTAACTAAATGAGTTGCTGTTGTTGACGAAACACCAGACATAATAGTGGCAATTGCAACAAACATATTATTTCCCCAAGTAATACAACTCCAACCTCTTCTGTTTGGAACAGGTGTTTCAATCCAGTCAATACCATTATAAGAATATAAAAATGATGAAGCGCCCCACAATGTCGCAACAAACATTTTTAACGGAGTAGACCAGGCAATATCACTTACATAAATTGCATCTGTCGGTATTCTTAGTCTAATTTTTGTAGAAAACCAATTAATACCGTTGTATGAATAATTAATACAGTAATATCTTTTCGTAAAAGTTCCAATATATGTATTAGTAGGTACAAACGATTGACTACCAGCAACAAACATATATAAATCAGGTGACCAACATAATGAACGAACTTCTATATTTGATGGGTATGTATCATTAATATGCATATTTGCAAAATATGCAGTTTTATCATTATATTTATATTTATTTGTAGCACTTTCTAATTCATAATTATTTTTAAATGTAATTTCGCTACTATTAAAAGTATTAATTTCAGATATACTAGTATTAGAATCTAATATGAGTGCTTTATTTGGCGTTGCAATTCCTTCTACTACATCAGTTAAATAATCACTATTATTATCACTAGAAAGTATAAATAATTGATTATTAACATAAACACGGTTAGCAGAAACCACATTAAGATTTGAAATATTAGCATTGTTATCTAATATTAATACTTTATTAGGGGTGGCAATTCCAAAATCAGTTTTTAAATAATTTAAATTAGTAGCATTAAATGATGTAGAAGTAACCCCATTTAATTGAATATTCCCATTAATATTAATAATTTTATTATTACTATTATTAATTAAATTTAATTGATTGAGGTTATTCGTATCAAAATCTACTGAATTAGTACCACTTGAAAGTCTTAATATCTTATTATTTTTTGCCGCCAAAACTAATTTATAGGATGATGAAATGTTAGTATCTCCAATTTGCAGAGATGTTCCATTATATTTTAAATACTTATTAGCAATAAGTGAATTTTTAGATGTTGAACATATTGTACTACTAATTAATATTATATTATCATTTCCGATTATAATATATTTACCTAATATTTCTGACCAACATATAGAAGTCCAATCGCCAGATATATTTAATTTTCTATTAAACCATTTTAATCCATTATATGATATCATTATTTCATTAGTATTTGATACCGCAATAAAAGATTTTGCATCATTAGACCAACATAATGATGACCAATTGCTATTAGAATAATTAATATTTTCTAAATAATTGAGTTTTACATCATACAATAATGCAGAAGCATTAGTTGAATACAATACATTAATTGGAATATTAGATGTAGTAGATGAATTATTGCCTAATTGTCCACTATTATTTAAACCCCAAGATATTACATTTCCATTATTTGTTAATGCTAACGTATGTGAATTACCTGCTGAAATTGCATTAATATTTGACAAATTATTTACTAATACAGGTGTTAATTGATTAGTATTATTTCCAATTCCTAATTGTCCAGTATTATTAACACCCCAAGTCATTACAGTACCATTACTTAATAATGCTACTGAAAAATCAGTACCTGCTGAAATAGCAATTGCATTAGTAATATTTAATACATTTACTGGTACATTAGAACTTATTGTTGTATTATTTCCTAATTGTCCCGTTCCATTAGACCCCCAAGACATAATAGTTCCATTTGATAAAAGAGCAAGTGAGTGCGTTGTGCCGACTGCTATATCAATAACATCATTTAATCCAGAAATTAAAGTTGGGGTTGATGTATTAATAATTGAATTAATACCTAATTGGCCATTTGTATTTTGACCCCAAGCCATGACAGTATTATCGCTTAATAATGCAAGTGAATGATATGATGTTGGATGAGATGTAATTTTTAAACAAGAAGAAATTAAAACATCTATTGGTATGATACTATTATTTAAATCGCCAGTTCCTAATTGTCCTAAACTATTTTGTCCCCACGATTTAACAGAACCATTATTTAATAATGCTAATACAAAATTAAATCCAGCAGTAATTTCTTTTACATTACTAATATTTGGAATATCAATAATACCAGAATATGAATTTCCAGAATTTGGAGTATTTATTCCAAGTTGTCCAATACCTTTTGATTGCAAAGACCCATTATTTAATAATACAATAGAAACAGTATTTGTTGTACAAATTGATTTAACATTATTCCAATATCCATTATTTGATTTAATATTTTCAATAAAAGATGGTAAAATTCTAGTAGTGGGCGTTCCTAATGAAAAATTATTATTAACACCCCAGTGTTTTACAGCATTGTTATTTAAAATTGCACAACTATTATTATTTCCAGCATATATTGATTTAGAAGATGAAGTAATAGTGTAATTTGGTTGGTATACAATATTATTTATTTTCCAATTAATACCATCATAAGAATACATTATTCTATTATTTCCAGAGTTTGCAATCGCAACTGCAATATTATTATACGGAGACCATACAATTGATTTCCAATTATTATCAATTGGTGTATTTTGGACTGTCCAAGAAATACCATCCGAAGATGTCATAATTCTATTATTAGTTCCTGAATTAGCAACTGCAATAAATAAATTTAAATAATTTGCCCAACAAACCGATTGCCAATTATTATCAATAGGTGTTGTTCTAACAACCCAATTAATACCATTATTTGAAGTTATTACTCGATTATTAGTACCAGAACTTCCTACAACAACAAATAAATTTAATTCTTCTGAATAACAAATAGAATTCCAATTATTATTAACTGGAACTGTCTGTAATGTCCAACTAGTTCCATTATTTGATGATGCAATTTGGCCATCTAATGAAACTACTATAAATATATCATTTGCATAACAAACATAAGACCATTGATTTGTAAACTCAGTTTGGAGTGTCCAATTAATTGCATTTGTTGATACCATTATATTCCCTGAATTAGATACTGCAACAAATAACTGTAAATCAGATGAATAACAAATTGAAGACCAAGTATTATTATTATCTATAGTATAATCATACCAATTATTATATAAATAATCGTTTTTTGCTGACTTTTTATTTATAGTTGATAAATATGAAAGATTTACATTGTCATATAATGATAAATTATTATATGAATGCTCACTAATTGATAATACATTACCATATGCACAGCATAATATATTTTCTAAATCAGGAGACCAACATATTGTAGTAAATCCGTCAGATCTAAATGTTGATGTTCTCCAAGTTTCGCCATCATTTGACCAACACATTTGGCCAGAAGTTGTATTTCTAACGCCTAAAAACATAGATAACTCAGATACCCAAACAATAGATGTCCAATTACTAGTTAGGGTTAATGTATAATAATTCCAATTTATACCATCTTGTGATATTATAGTTCTATCTGTTGATATTGCAACAAATTTATATAAATCTTTTGACCAACATAAACTAATAAATCCTTCATTAGAGGCAGACCCTGTATTTGAATTTTGTAAATTCCAATTTATTCCATCATACGAATACATTCTCATATTATTACTATTACCAACTGCAACTAGTATTCCTAATTCTTGTGCCCAGCATACATTTGTCCAAGTATTTGTAAATCCGGTTCTAATTGTCCAATTAATACCATCTGAAGATGTCATTATTCTATTTGCGTTACTAGCATTGCCAACCGCAACAAATAAATTAAGTGAATTTGCCCAACAAATGCTATTCCAAGTATTAGAAAATCCAAAATTAGTATTTGTTTGAACTGTCCAATTAATGCCATCTTTAGAAGTATATACATTGTTTACGGTTGTATTTGCGACGGCAACTAATAACTGTAATTCTGGAGACCAGCAAATACTAGTAATTGTATAATTTGCACTATGAATTCTATAAGGTCTGAAATTTGTACCATCATAAGAAATACTTATATAAGAATTGCTACCGCCAATTACATAACAATTTAATTCAGATACCCAAATACTACAAGCGGGTGTTATACTTAAAACAGTCGGATATAGTTGTTTTATTAATGTATTTTCTATTTTTAAAATTGAGTTAATAAATTTATTTGAATTATATTTTTTTATATTTTCATTAAACTGTCTACTTTGTAATATATTACTATCTAATGTCGTTATTGTTTGCGTATTAAATAATTTAAAACGTCTAATTGTTGAACTATGCGTCCATCCGCCATTAGATGAACCAAACCCATAATAAGAACCACTTAAATAATTAACCCAATCTGAGTTATTAAGTTGAGAATAATTAATAATTAATTGTTGATTAAGGCTAATTTTCCAAGTATTAATTGCCTGTTTAGAATATATTATTTCAATTAATTGCCAAGTATCGGTATATACATCTATTAAACGTTCGGCAACAGCAGTTCCTTGAAGATATAATATAATTTTATTACCTGTACTTAGACCATTAAAATATAAACAAAAACTTGGAGAATTTGGCAAATGACCATCCATGAGTCCGGTATTATTGCCAATTATAAATGTGGTGCCATCTACAGATGCGGTACCTTTTAACAATTTAATTTCGAAACTAATGACAAAATTATTTGTTTGAATTTTGTCTAATTTAAATAATCCAGTGTAAGATGATGATGTGCCCACATTGTTTAATTTAAGTTCAACATCAGGATTTGAACCAGTTTGTGTTATAGTCCAATTACCGCTATTTCTCTTTGTAAATAAGTTATACCAGTTATCGTTTGACATTATATAATCATCTTGAATACTTGGATAATTATAAATTAAACGATTTTCAGCAACTAATATAAATCGATTTAATGTTTGCACCCATAATATTGAATTTAATACTAAATCGATATTTGAATTTTTTGCAATCCACCAATTTACTCCATTTTGTGAATAAATTATACGATTTGCACCTGAATCTGCAATTGCAACAAATAAATTTAATTCAGGTGACGCAGTTATATATGATAAATTATGATTTTGAATTTTAGTCCTTACTGTCCAAGTAGTTCCATTTGGTGATGTTACAATGACACAGTCATTACCAACTGCAACAAATGTACCATTATTATATGTTACAGATCGCAATATATTTACTGAAGTAGTAAATCGTGATGTCCATACTAAACCATCTGGCGATGTTAATATTATTGAATCACCGGCTGCGACAAATAATGCAGTTGTAGACTCCCAAATAACTGAGTTTAAATTATAACTAGCAGATTGATACACTGGATTCCATATTTCGCCATCATTTGAAGTCATAATAGATACGCGAGTTGTTGAATTACCGACTGCGACAAATAAATTTAATGAATTTGACCATGCTATACTCTTCCATCTAACTTCTCTAGATTGTAACGACCAAACATCAATTGGTAATAATGCAGTTGCTGTTGAATTAGTAGCCAATTTTTGTGATGAACCATTTCCCCATAATTTTACTAAACCATTTGGTAAAATAGTTCCAGCGGTGTTACTACCACCGAATACATTAATTGCAGTATTAATATTTAATACTGGAACTGGTACATTTGAAGATACAGTTGTATTATTTCCAAATTGTCCATTTGCATTTGAACCCCACGCCATAATAGTTCCATTTGCCAATACCGCATAAGAAGTATATGTGGCAGATGATATATTAACTACATTTGTCAAATTTGGCACTAATATAGGTGAATTTCTAGTCACAGTAGTACCATCTCCTAATTGACCAAAATGATTTCGTCCCCAAGCCATTACAGTTCCATTTGATAATAATGCAATGCAATGTTCAAAACCAGAACTAATTTTTACAACATTTGTTAAATCTGGAATTGTTACAGGTGTTGTTCTTCTAGTTGTAGTTCCATCGCCAATTTGCCCATAAGTATTTTCACCCCATGCTTTAACAGTCCCATCATCAAGAAGTGCATAGCAAGTTCTATATTGCATTGATATCATTGTGGCATTATTAATATTAGAAATATTAATAAATGCATTAGAATCACTTGTCGAAGTTCCGTTACCAAATTGCCCGAATCCCCCAGTGCCAGCACCTTTAATAGTTCCATCAGATAATAATACCATAGAGAAATTATTATAACTACAACATGCTTGAATTGCATTATTAATATTTGGTACAGTATAATATGTTGAATTGCCAACTGTAACTCCAGTTATCGGAGCGCCACCGCCTTCGCCATACAAGTTTATCCCAGCAGTTAAAACCGTACCATTATTTTGTATAATAAGTATCTGGTCAAGTGATTTAGAAAAGGTTTTAACATTTTCTACATTTAATTTAGTTAATGTTGAATATAAACTTAAAGCATTTGCACCAAATGATGATTTAGTATTTGTCCCAACTGCATATAAATCGCCATTTTCATATAATATAAGTGTGTGGTCTGACGTTAATTGCATTTCTTTAGCAACCAAAGAACTATTATCAACTAATTGCCAGTTAATTCCATTTGAAGATGTCATTGGTCGCATATCATCACCATCATCACAAACTGCAACAAATTTATTATTAGAATTACAAACTGCTGACCAACTACGTAGTGGACAAGTTTGTGGCGTCCAATTAGTGCCATTTGATGATGTTAATACGCGATTAGCACCAGATGATGAAACAATGATACCTAAATTTAAATTAGTATTCCAACAAATTGATTTTAAGTTATTTGAATATGAAGTAGTATTTGTTGTCCAAGTAAATGGATGTATATTAGTATTATAATAAATAGAAGTGGTATCTGTAATTTTATTATTTAAATTATTAACTTCAAATTTATTTACATTATCAATATCTAATGAATTATTTAATACTAATGCTTTATTAGGTTGAATAACACCGGCATTAATATTTTGTAAATACGGGCTATTACTTTCAGATGCAACATTATTTGTAGATAATACAATATTATTGCCATTAACAACCAATGAATCACAAGATAGTAAATTTATATTTTCTACATTTAATGTATTATCTGGAATTAATGCTTTATTAGCAACTGAGGTGCCTGCTGTTGTACCATTAACATAATTTAATTGTTCACCAGTCGATGTAATTGTATTACCATTTAAAGTTAAAACGTTTAAATCTAAGTTAGAATTACTCTGAGCCAATGTAAACATATTATTGTTGATTTTAGGATTAGTCGCATTTGGAACTTTTTTTGTTAAAATTTTATTATTTGCATTACGTGTAAAATTAAATGTTGATGTCATCTTTAATAAAATTAATTTACAATAACTGTATTATTTTTTAATTATAGTTAGAGATATATAATATTAAACAAAAAAAAAGAGTAATAATTAAATAAATCAAAATAAATAAAATTATTCAAGTTTTGCTATAAACTCATTAATAAAATTAAGTTTAGTTTCTAAATTATTAATTTTATTATTATCACTTTCAAAATCAGAAATTAATTTTTGAGTACACCCATAAATTGAAGTGATAATTTGTTCAATATTTAAAATTTTACAGTCAGAAATACCAAATGCATTTTTAATTTCAACAGCCTTTGGAAAAACAGTTTCAACTTCGTCAGCAATCCAACCCAATTTAGTTCTATCTTTAATTTTAAAATTGTCAAATATTGAATCTTTCCATTTATATCTTTTTAATGATAAATTTTTAATTATATTATAACATATATTTAAATCGGCATTTTCAATATTTTCTTTTAATCTCTGATCAGATGATATTGTCCAAGTTGATGATGTTGCTTTTGCCGCTGAATCAGATGATAATTCTAATTGATAATTTGGAGTAATTGTGCCCAAACCTAAATTGCCAGTTGATTTATTAAAGAATACTTGTGATTTGTGTGATATTAAATGAGAACCCGATTTTTTATTATGTGGCAAAATATAATATGAAATTTGTGAACTTGTGTTTGTATTTATTGCAAATAATATATTTTTATGCTTTGCCCAAAATAATCGTCTCCATGTTGCTGATATATTCATTGGAATTGTAAACCAAGTAAACCCCGTAAACGAATATGAAATTGTTGATGATGAAGCAGTAGTTCCAGAAATAAATACATTTAAATCGTTACACCATATAATATTAGACAAACTATTTGGTGCAATCCCGACAAACCAATTAATACCATTAAATGAATATGCGTATGCTGCATTATTTGCGGTTGCAATTGCCATATTTAGTTTATCCGACCAGCATATTGAATTATATGGCATTGCACTAATTGATGCGGGGATTGTATAAGTCCAGTTAATGCCATCAGGTGAACTTGCTATTCGTTTATTAGTTGCAGAACAAACTAATAATAAATTTAATTTATCAGACCAACATACTGAAGACCAATTGTTAGAACTCATAATAGGCGAATTATTCCAATTAATGCCATCATTTGACATTAATAATTGTGAAGGTTTAACATAAATAAATGATTTTAATTTATTTACCCAAATTATTTCTACTTTTGTATTTGAACTTATTGAAATATTAATACCATTAATCCAGTTAACTCCATCTGATGATGTCAATATATTATCCGAATTTGAATTCCAAGAAACGACTGCAAATTTATTTAATTCATTTGACCAACAAATATTTTTAAAAGTAAAATTAGTATATTCGCCAATATAAATTAAATTCCAAGATGTTAAATTTTTTGAACTATATAATCCAGCATTTGTACATACAATATATAATTGTAATGCTGGTGAATAACATATATCATTAAAAGTACTTGAACTAATTGATGAAGTACACCAATTAGTTGAAACTAAATTTATTAAATTTTCATTATTTTTATATTTGAATTTATTTATTAATATTGCATTTTCAATATCAATATTTGAATTTAAATATATATTATCATATTCTAATGCTAGTTTATTAATTGATAATTGATTTAAATTATTAATGTTTGAATTAAGATCACAACTTAATGGTTTTGAAGGCATTGCCGTGCCTAATACTAAATTCTCTAAATATGGATTTGTATTAGAATTATTTACACTTTGTTCATTAATAGTTAAAGAGTTACAATATAAAATATTAATATTTGAAATATTATTTGACGCATCTGTTAATAGTGCTTTATTTGGAGTACTTATACCTAATTGTAAATTATTAATATAATCATAATCTAATATAGTTGGCATTAATAAAACATTATTTAATTTAATTCCAGCACCCCCATTAGATATAAAACTTGTATTTAATAATGTATTATTTAAAGATGGAATAATATTTAATTGTCCAGTATTATCAATATTAAATTCAGAATTCACGGTTGAATTTATTAATTTTAAACATTTGCCATCAGTAGCATTAATATCAAATTGACTTTGAGGCAATTTTGTATTAACACCAACATTATTTGTCGACTGATTGTAATATAATATATTATCTGATATACCTATTTGTTTACTAAACTCAGTAATTAAATTTATTTTATTAGTAAGTGATGATGTTGTTAATAATCCATTTTTAGAAGACCAACATAAAGATGTATTTGAAACAGTTGTTACATGTGAGTAAGCATACCAATCTATACCATTATATGATATATTTATATATGTTGTATTTTCAGCAAACATAGCAACAAAAACGTGTAATTCAGATATCCATATAATCGGCATTATTGTTTTAGACCCCCACTGACTAGTCGTGGTGCCGTCTGTGTTACCATAACAATAATCCCAATTATAACCGTCATATGATCTAAATATTCGAGATGTTGTTGATGAATTCGATGCAACAAACATATTTAATTCTGGTGCCCAAACTATGTTTATAAATATACGGTTGTTAGCAACATTATTATTTATAATTGACCAATTATTTCCATCATTAGATACCATAATTCTAGATGAAATAGTGCTTCCAGTATTATTTGCAACTGCTACAAACATATTTAATTGTGGTGACCAACATACATCTACCCAAGTATTTGCATATACACCATTAGATGGCATATTCCATATAAATCCATCATTAGAAATTAATATTCTATTAATTGCATTAGAACCACCAACCGCAACAAAAAGATTTAATTCTGGTGACCAGCATACGGATTGAAAATTTATTAAATCACTAATTCGTGAACTAGTCCAATTAACACCATCTTTTGAATTAATAATTACATTATTACCAACTGCTATAAATAATTTTATTTCTGGCGCCCAGCATACTTTATTATAACCAACAAATGGGTTTGGGTCTATGCAAGAATTCCAATTCATTCCATCATACGAATACATAATGTTATTTACATTTGATGCAGTATATGCTCCTACAACAACAAATAATCCTAGTTCATCTGACCAACAAGATGAACTCCATAAACCATTATTAAAAAAACTATATGAACTTGTTACTATATAATTATTATTTGCAGTATTATTAAATACATTTGGCTGATAATATAATTTATTTTTGATAGTTTCTAAATGAAATTTTGAATTATTTAAATTTAATTTACAATCTCGTATTTGAATTGAATTTACATTTACATTATTTAAATTTTTTATTTCTTTTTTATAATTTAATACCAATGCTTTATTAGGTGTTGCTATTCCTAATTGAATATTTGTTAATAATGGATTATTTGAGTCATCGGATGAGCCCGTTGGAATATCAGAATTATTTGTAATTACAGTTCCATTTACTGTAATACTATTTGTACATACAATTTGACCAATATTAGTTATATTTCTACTAGCATCTAATACTAATGCTTTTAATGCTTGTGCAATTCCAGGTGACACTTGTAAATAGTTTAATTCAGTGGCAGATGCATTAATTTGAGTATTATTTATGCTTAATGAAGTTAGTATTAGAAATTCAGAACTACCCGTTGAACCGATTGAGGCTTTTAAACTATCTTGATTAATAGTATTAGAAGTTGAAATTTCTTTTTTTACTGGTTTTAATGTATCACTTCTATTTAATACAAATGACATAATGAAATTAAATTATGTGTGTTCAATAATGGAATGATTTTTAACTTTAAAATATTTTTTATATATTATATTATATTATATTATATTATATAAATAATTACTTTATCAAAGTTTTCAAGAAAAAAATAAATTTAACATTACAATAATATGGTTGTAGTTAAACAATATAATTCCGCGCAAATTGCGGGACTAAGTGATGTCACTGGTCGAATGTTATATGACACAACTACTAATTTACTTAGATTCCACGATTCTAGACATTACAATAATTTTTTAATTGCAAAAGATCAAAATAATAATTTAGAATCTATAAATAATATTATTACAACTGGTAATCTTGGTATTAATACATCTTCACCAGATAAACAAGTGGAAATAAACAGTGTAACCGGCGATTGTCTACGGTTAACTAATAATGATAATAATGGCACTGCAACAAATTATGCGGATTTTTCAATTTCAAATACTGGCGATTTAAATATTTCTGCATCAGGAACAGATGTCAATATAAACAGTAAATTAAATGTATCTGACGCCACAACTATTTCTAATACTCTTTTAGTATCTAATAAAGTAACATTTTCAGATACTACTGATGCATTATCTAGTACAAATGGAGGATCATTAACAGTTTCGGGTGGTGCTGGCATTGCTAAAGATTTATATGTTGGAAATGATATTATTGTCGGTGGTGACCTTATTGTGGCAGGAACTACTACTACAATCAATTCTACAATTGTTGATATTACAGATAATATTTTAAAATTAAATAGCGGTCCGGCTGGAACTGGGTTTGATTCTGGTTTAATTATCGAACGATTCCAACAATCAAATGATAATAGTAATGGTGATGTTATATCTGATCCACCAAAAGAAATTTTAACAGTAAGTTCTGCAACTAGTGATACTATTACATTATCATCTGGTGCAAATGAAATTGATAATTATTATGAAGGATGGTGGATTAAATTAGATTCAGGCGAAACTAGACAAATTGTGTCGTATAATGGCACTACAAAGGTCGCAACTTTAAATTCTGCATTTACAGCAATACCTGTATTTAATGATAATGTAAATTTATATAATAAAACATTTTCAACTTTAATTTGGCAAGAAAATAATAATAGATTTATTGCTGCGTTTGCAGCCAAAGACGCGCCAGCAGGTCAATTAGAAATCTTAAATTATGCCGATTTCGCCTGTAATGGTTTTAGTATTTTATCTAATGAACCTAGTTTATCTAACTCAACTGGTGCATTTACATTATCTGGTGGTTTAGGTATTTCAAATACTACTGATGCTACAAGTTCATTAAATGGTGGTACAATTACAACAGCAGGCGGTGCTGCGATTGCTAAAAAATTATTTGTTGGTTCTGATTTAAATGTTACTGGAAGTAGTACATTAACTGGAAATGTTAGCACATCGGGACTTTTAAATGTAACTAATTTAACTGATTCAACTGATATTAATAGTGGTTCATTGCAAATTGCTGGCGGTGCTGGAATTGCTAAAAATTTATATGTAGGTGTTGATTTACACGTCATTGGTGATTCATATTTAACTGGTTCATTAGATGTTACCGACGCGGTTGCATTGTCAAGCACATTAGGAGTTACCGGCGCAACTACATTATCAAATACATTATCTGTTTCTGGTGCATCTACAATATCAAATACTTTAACAGTTACTGGAATAACAAATATTTCAAATGCTACTGATTCAACAAGTTCATCATCTGGTGCATTTACTGTTAACGGTGGTGTTGGTATTGGAAAAAATGTATTTATTGGAGATAATTTAAATGTTACTAATAATTCTTCGATTGGCGGGACTTTAACAGTTACTGGTGCATCAACTTTATCTAGTACATTAGATGTTACTGGATTAGTAAATTTAAATAATGTTACTGATGCGGAAAGTACAACAAGTGGCGCATTAGTAGTTGACGGCGGTGTTGGAATTGCTAAAAAATTATTTGTCGGAGATACATTAGATGTTACTAGTAATTCTACAATTGGCGGAACGATGAATGTAACTGGTGTAACTTCTCTATCTAGTTCTTTAAATGTCACTGGTGCGTCTACTTTATCAAGTTCATTAGATGTTACTGGTATTGTAAATTTAAATAATACTACTGATGCCGAAAGTGCATTAACTGGTGCATTAATTGTAGATGGCGGTGTTGGGATTGCTAAAAAATTATATGTTGGTGACCAATTACACGTATCATCAAATTCAACAATTAGCGGAACTATGACAGTATCTGGTGCTTCTACATTATCTAGTACATTAGATGTTACTGGTTTAGTAAATTTAAATAATACTACTGATGCTGAAAGTTCTACAACTGGCGCGCTAGTCGTTGATGGTGGAGTTGGAATTGCTAAAAAATTATTTGTCGGAGATACATTAGATGTTACTAGTAATTCATCATTAGGCGGAACATTAACAGTTACTGGTGCGTCAACTTTATCTAGTACATTAGATGTTACTGGTTTAGTAAATTTAAATAATACTACTGATGCTGAAAGTTCAACAAGTGGCGCATTAGTAGTTGACGGCGGTGTTGGAATTGCTAAAAAATTATTTGTCGGAGATACATTAAATGTTACTAGTAATTCATCATTAGGCGGAACATTAACAGTTACTGGTGCGTCAACTTTATCTAGTACATTAGATGTTACTGGTTTAGTAAATTTAAATAATGTTACTGATGCTGAAAGTTCAACAAGTGGTGCGTTAGTAGTTGACGGAGGTGTGGGAATTGCTAAAAAATTATTTGTCGGAGATACATTAGATGTTACTAATGATAGCACATTAGGAGGCGATTTAGAAGTTACTGGCGATACTACATTATTAGGCGCATTAAATTTATCCGGTTCATTTAATTTAACAGACACAACTGATTCAACTAGTCCAACAACTGGCGCGTTTACTGTTGCTGGTGGTGTTGGCATTGCTAAAAAATTATATGTTGGGGATGATTTAAATGTTACTGATGCAACTTCTATTGGTGGAACATTAACAGTTACTGGTGCATCAACTTTATCTAGTACATTAGATGTTACTGGTTTAGTAAATTTAAATAATGTTACTGATGCTGAAAGTTCTACAACTGGCGCGCTAGTCGTTGACGGTGGAGTTGGAATTGCTAAAAAATTATTTGTCGGAGATACATTAGATGTTACTAGTAATAGTTCATTAGGTGGAACATTAACAGTTACTGGTGCGTCAACTTTATCTAGTACATTAGATGTTACTGGTTTAGTAAATTTAAATAATGTTACTGATGCTGAAAGTTCAACAAGTGGTGCGTTAGTA
>JACCDQ010782729.1_pt1 | contig 32175 bp, 25 predicted proteins | sample 7446031 | NCBI WGS metagenome assembly JACCDQ01 (sample SAMN15323442, study PRJNA562643) | freshwater metagenome | isolation source: river surface water | place: USA:Blue River Watershed | collected 2017-08-17 | reverse complement strand
ACTTATTTATTAAACTATACCGCGCTATTTAATAGTCAAGTTATTGATAAAAAACTCAAATTGGGTTATCAAACCAATACAAATCACCCGGAATTAACGGTTGTTTATCAAGGTAAAAAGGTGGTCTTCAAAATCCATGAACACTTTGAAAAAATTATGCCGACACTGGTGGTGGGTTCAAAACTGAATATTTCGAGCCAAACATACAGTATTTCTCACGAATTAATGACTATGACACAAGGAAACGTTCAACTTCAATTTTTCAGTGTGCCGTTTGAAGTAAATTCGACTCAAGACAAAAAAGTGGCCAGTTGGCAATTTGATCAAAGTTTTGGCTCTAACGAATTGAATTCGCGCGATGCCATAAATGGGGTGAGTTTTGCTATTTTGATACTCAAATAAGTATTTCAAATAGTATCTTTATACGTGCATTCAAAACAAATGCATTTCGTTAATTATAATCGTATAAATTACTCAACCCACTATTTACTTGTTTCGCTCTTGTTGTTTGGACACCGCATAAAGTTCTTCCATTTCAGCCAAGGTCATGTCTTTTAATGATTTACCCATGTCTTCTGCTTGGTCTTCCATCGATTGGAATCGACGCTTGAACTTAATGTTGCAACGCTCTAATGCCGTGTCGGGATTGATTCCTCGCAAGCGGGCATAATTAATCAATGAAAACAAATAATCACCAAATTCTTCCTCTTGGTGTTCGGGAGTTTTCGCCTCTTTGAATTCCTGCCATTCTTCTTCTACTTTTTCGTAAGCCAGTTCCGCATCGTCCCAATCAAAACCCACTTGGCTGGCCTTTTCCTGCATTCTATATGCTTTTACTATGCTGTTCAATCCTTTGGGAACGCCATCCAATACGCCATTTTTCTTTTTGCCTTTCTCCTGGAGTTTAATCTGCTCCCAATTTTGAAGTACCGTTTCCGTATTGTCAACTTTCACATCACCATAAATATGAGGATGACGACGTATCAATTTTTCAATCAGCGTTTTACACACTTCACCGACATCAAAATACTCCTTTTCGCTGGCTATCTTCGAGTAAAACACGATATGCAACATTAAATCACCGAGTTCTTTTTTCACCTCATCCACATCCCCCGACATAATTGCATCCGACAATTCATGCACTTCTTCAATGCTTAGGGTGCGGATGCTTTCCCATGTTTGTTCTTTATCCCAGGGACATTGGGCTCTCAAATCGTTCATCACATCCAGCAGTTGTGAAAACTGTTCCAATATTTCTTCTCTATTCATGGTGAATGGGTTGTAAATGGTTGTATTTTAATTTAATAGGTATTTGAATGTATTCGAGTTGGATTTTCGGGGGATGTTAATTCTATTCAAGGTAATTATGATTTTTAGGGTATTTTGAACCAACAACTGCAGAGCAAATTTACTGTTGTAATGCGAAGTTAATTACCAAAAAAATGAAAAAAGTTAAACCAAAAATTTATGGGTTTAAAACTCCAACATTAGATCCATGAGTGCCAAATTAGTCATGGCTTCTACAATTGGAACTGCCCGAGGCAACACGCAAGGATCATGTCGACCAGATGCACTGAACGAAATTTCCTCGAATAAGGAATTTAGGGTGTTTTGTTCCTTTTTTATGGTGGAAGTGGGTTTGAATGCTACTTCGAAATACAAGTAGCTGCCGGTTGAAATTCCGCCAATGATTCCGCCCGCATGATTGGTACGAGTACCAATGGATCCGTCGGATTGTATGCACCACTCATCGTTATTTTCAGCACCATTATTCAAAACAGCAGTAAAACCATCCCCAAAAGAAACTCCTTTTACCGCGTTGATATTCAATAGATAATGTCCTAAAACTGCTTGTAATTTTCCGAAAACGGGTTCGCCAATTCCCATAGGTACGTTTTCCACTACGCAAGCAATAATTCCGCCCAAACTATTTCCTGAATTTCGGGCTTCTTCAATGGCCGACATCATCTCAACTTGTTGAGGAAAGGGACATCGAATCGGGGAAGATTCAATGTTTTCAGGGGTAGGGAAGTGGGAATATGGGTGTGTCGCTTGAGTTTTTGGATTCGAAGATGTAACATTCAATTCAGTGTTTATTGTAGATTCCATCGCCGAATCAGACTTTCCAACGATTGAGTGAATTTGTTTCACCCAAGCTCGGGTGTGAATTTCACTGCCCCTTAATGCGGGATGTTGCTTTGCTGACCTTGATTTCAGCCATTGCTGTGCTAATGCACCGGCAGCTACCCAACCGGCTGTGATTCGTGCGCTGGAACGTCCGCCTCCGCGATGATCACGGTGACCGTATTTAATTTGATACAATAAATCTGCATGTCCGGGACGAAAAACTTCCTTTAAATGGTCGTAATCTTCTGGACGGGCATCTGTATTGGGAATGAGAATCGTTATGGGAGCACCGGTGGATTTATTTTCATACAATCCAGAGATGATTTGAAATTCATCTTTTTCTTTTCTGGGGGATGTAAATGCGTTTTGACCGGGTTTTCTTCGATTCAATTGTTGCTGAAGTTCGGTATGGTTGATTCTGAAATTAGATGGAAAACCATCGATAACGACGCCCACAAAGGGTCCATGACTTTCACCGAATGAAGTTACAACCAGGTTCTTTCCAATGCTATTTCGACTCATATGATTTCAAAGTTACTTTTTTAAGGACCCATTTTTTGAAATTCTTTCCAAAATTGGGGGAAGGATTTTTCCACGCAATCAACATCATCCACCCATTGTGAAAATTCTCCGAGTTTACCGGTAGAATCGTATTTATTTTTTTGATTTAATTCTTCGAGTTTACTGGTTGAATTATTTGTAAATCCAACTGTGAAGTTGGTTATTGAAGCAAATGTCATTGCCATTCTATGATCTGAATGCGTGCGGAAAGGCAAGTGCGGTAGATTTAAATCCGATGGAAATGAATTCAATTGGGTTGGCATTGAATTTAGGAAATAGTTATTGGGCCATTGACTGTCTTGAATCAATTGAAATCCAAATCGGGTTAAATTCTCGTTTAATACAGCTATTCGATTTGATTCTTTATAGATCAGATTATGAATGTTTCTTAAATAAGCTGATTTTTTCAAAATAACCAGTGCTGCTACCAACGATGGCACCGTGTCCGGGATATCTCCAAGGTCCCAATCGAAATCAAATTTATCGGTTTGAGTTGTTGGGTGGTTGGAGTTCTCGTGCAGGATTTCGGGAAAAGGAACTTCAGCTTCTTTGTTTTCGAATGTGCTTTGAAGATTTTTGGATTGGTTAGGATTGTTTAAGTTGGAATTTCTTCGAACCAACAGTTGATCCATTTTGAATTCGAATTCTAAACCCAATTCTTCATAGAACGAAATCATTTTCCGATCGCCTTGATACGAATCAAATCTTAAATTTTTAATCGAAATTTCTGTAACTGAATCTTGAACCAGCATCTGATTTAAGAAATAACTTACCGAACTCCAATCTGCTTCTACCGTATATTCTTGTTTACCGTTATAATCTCCAGAAATTAATATCGTTTGATCGCGGAATTCAATGTAATACCCAAAATCACGCATCACTGAAGCGGTCATTTTTATGTATGAGTCGGAATGTGAATGTCCCAAGAGTTCAATTTCAACGCAATAATTTTGTGTTTGACTGGAATCGAGGCAATTTAATTCTGTTGAAAAAATGGAATCAGAATTTGGAATCCTGTTTTCATGGACGGAATTAGAAATCGCATTGTTTTTTAATCTACTCATCAAGCTACAGCTAATCAACATGATAGCACTTACAAATTGGCTCGATATGCTACGATTTATCGCAATTTTTAATCGATTCGTCGCAATGTTATTATAATTTTCTCTAGGCAACAGTTGAACTGGGAAAAATCCATATTGGTTTACGTACTGAATTTTACATCCCCCGAAAGAGAGAACATCCACCAACGATTCAATGCTTCGGTTTTGCAAGCTTTCATTGCCGGTTATGATACACGGTTTACCTAAAACAGCACACAGAGTCAGGAAAAAGCGGGAAGGGGTGCCGGCATCTAAAAAATCGAATGTCGGAATAACTTCTTTGGTATCCGATTCTTCATGGGAATCCGATTCAAGTTGACGTAATGCGTTTAAGAGCAACTGCGTGTCTCTGGAATCGGATAAACCGTAAATATTTTTGAAAGGTGCACCATGAAGGTACGCTAGAATCAAAGCGCGATTGGAGATGCTCTTGGAGCCAGGTAAATGAATTTCTTTGGCGTTGTTACGCGTCATTTTCAGCTTCGAGTTCTTTAAGAACTGCGTGTTTCATAGCGAAATTACGCATTTCTTCTTCGGAAACTTCTATATTGTAATGACAATCTCCAATATTTTTAGCCAATGTAAATTGAATTTTACCGTGTGCATTCTTTTTATCGTGCATCAATAAACTCACTAATTGACTGGCTTCCTCTTCATCCCAAGAAATTTTTGGAAATAAAGGAAAAATTCGTTCTTCAATGATTTTTAAGGTTTCGGGGGATGTGAATCCCATTTCAACACCCATAACTGCTTCCCAATATATCCCGTTTGCAACAGAAATACCGTGAGTCATTTCTGGATCCTCGAAATAGATGGCCTCCAGTCCATGTCCGATGGTATGACCTAGATTGAGTAACTTACGTTTTCCTTTTTCACGAAAATCGTCAGAAACTACATCTTGTTTAAAGGAAACATTTTCGCGAATGATTTCCATCCAGTTTTGAGTCTCTTCAATTGAAGGAATACCATCTTGCGTTTTATGCCAGATGTTGCCACCTTGAATAATTCCATGTTTTAATATTTCCGCCCAACCGGATAAAATTTCTCTGTGAGTAAGGGATTTTAGAAAATCAATGTTTCTGAGAATTTTTGTGGGTTGCGTGAAAGTACCAATGATATTCTTGGTTCCGTAGAAATTGATTCCGGTTTTACCCCCTTCGGATCCATCTACCATAGATAACAGGGTAGTAGGAATATAAATACAAGGAATACCTCGCATGTACACTGATGCAGCGAAACCACCAAAATCCAAAACGGCACCACCGCCAAGCGCAATAACTACCGAATTGCGATTTACATCATTGCGAATCATTGCTTCCCAAAAGTCTTCACAAAAACCCAAGGTTTTTGCTTCATCTCCATCGGGAATTTCGTAAATGATATTATCAATGTTCTTATAAATTTCCAAAATAGGAAGACACAAAGCGCGAGAGGTAGTGGAAACTACCAACACGATTTTGTCGGGAGAGTTTAACGAGATCCAATCTCCTAACCTCTGGTCGATGGTGTCGGTAAATACAATCATTCTTTAATTTTTTCGTAACGTTTACTGTTTGTGGGGTCTAAATCATTCAGTAATCGGGTGATGATCGTCTTTTCCGCAGTAGTTCCTCCTTTATAGATCTCAACCAATTCTGGCCATTTAGTAGTAAAGAACAATTTTTGAAGCAAACTGTTTCGATTGCTTTGATTTGTTTCTGAAAGTTTTTGTAGGGATTCAGTAATTATCTTTCTTCCTTTCTCCGGATTTTCGTAAAATATATCCAAACCTTTACGATGGTATTCATACGTTAACACGCGAAAATCCTTGAATCTGGGACTGTTTAAATTTTCAGCTAAATAAAAGCGATTTCGCATTCCTTTTCCATCGCTTTGATTCCAACCCGGCTTATTGGTCATTAAATTGACAATAGTCTGAGCTTTAGCGAAGTATAAATTACCTCCTAATTCCGAAAAACTATCGAAATCCCATCCCAAAGACACATATACATAATATGCCAAAAGCGTGGTCAAGTCGTTTAAATTCAGATTTTCTTGATAATCTAAATTGTCAAACTCACGGTAATTGAATGCCACGTCTTCGTCATTGAATTGTAAAATGGTGCTTTTGTACGTGGAATTGAATACGGGTCGGGTAACTTGAAGTTGAACAGTCCCTACGATGTCGTTGTTTTCGGAAATAGAATTGACTTCAAAAAATAGAGAAATTTCCAACCGTTCTGAGACTTCTACCTTTTCTTCCGTCCATTTTCGATTGTTAATGAACTGCTGAATACTTTGCTCTAATGTAGTAAGTATTTGTTTATTAGCCAATTGGACACGAGGTGCAACCACTTGAACCTGTGCTTTAATTTCTTGAGCATGTAATTGTATTGGGCTTATTGCAGCCGCAATTAAACTTCCAATAAGGAAAATGGTGGATCGAAGCGACATAAAAAATAAATAGCTTCCGTGAATTTAATGAAATGATTGATTGTAACAAAAAATTAATCAAAAATCCATTGATTCAATGTTTCTACTATCAAATGTGCAATATCCGATTTCGAGGCAATCTCAGATTCTTTTTGCCTTCCATCTTTATGGATAATGTGAATTTTATTGGTGGGCGTTTTGAATCCGCTGTGTTCGGAAACAAGATTTAAGATTACGGCATCCAACTGTTTTTTCTCTAATTTTTCAACAGCATTTTGTAAGCCGTTATTGGTTTCGAGTGCAAATCCAACGGTTTTTTGATGAGGCTGCTTAGACAATGAAAGTGATTTCAAAATGTCCATGTTCTTCACCAAATTCAGCGTTAAGCGTTCTTCTGATTTTTTTATTTTTTCGGGGGATGTCTGTTCAACTCGATAATCAGCAACCGCGGCAGACATGATCAACATATCACTACCAATAAATGCGTTTTGGGTTTTTTCAAACATTTCTTGAGCTGAAATTACCCGAGTTGTTTTTATATGACTTGGAATTTCTAAATGAGATGGACCCATAATTAAATGGACCTCGGCACCCCAATCAGAAAGTACATGTGCAATTTCTAAACCCATTTGACCCGTAGAATGATTTCCAATAAATCGTACCGGGTCAATGGCCTCATACGTGGGACCCGCGGTTACAACCACCTTTTTACCGATAAATTGAGAGTTTTTTGGAGTAAAATGATCTTTCAGTGCCGTAAATATGGTTTCGGGTTCTGCCATTCTACCTTTCCCCGATAATCCTGAAGCCAAAGGACCATCTTCTGCATCGATGATGGAAACTCCGCGTTCGAATAATGTTTTTAGATTCGTTTGAACAGAATCCTGCTGAAACATATCCAAATCCATTGCCGGTGCAATCCAAACTGGACAGCGAGCGGATAGAAATGTAGTTAGTAGGAGATTATCGCATTGTCCGGATACCATTTTAGCGATGGTATTAGAACCACAAGGTGCAATAACGAGGGCATCGGCCCAAAGTCCAAGTTGCACATGATGATTCCATTGTCCAGATTCTGGATCGAAGAAATCAACCAGGGTAGGTTCTTCCGATAAAACTGAAAGTGTTTGTTGTGTAACGAATTGAAGTGCGGCGGGAGTACAAATAACTTTTACGTTTGCTTTTTGAAGTTTAAGCAAACGGACTAACAGGGGTATTTTGTAAGCCGCAATACCCCCGGTAATTCCGATTAATATGTTTTTATTTTGAAGCATTGTCCGAATCGGGCAATCTCCAGTAGGTTTTGTTTTCGATGAACTCTTGAGTAGCCAAAATAGTTGGTTTAGGCATTCTCTCGTACATCAATGAAATCTCAATTTGCTCGCGATTTTCTTGAATTTCTTCTAAATTATCGCTGTCGTGAGCAAATGGTTCTAAACGATTTTTAAGTTCTTCCTTTTGCTTCTCTGCGATTTGGTCTGCACGACGAGAAATGATAGAAGTAGTAAGATACACATTATGTGTTTCGTGTTCCATCAAACGTAAATCGCGGGTTTCTGCGTTGGTTTTACTTTTAATATGACTCATAGGATTTCTTTTAATTTTTTAATTTCGGTTTCACTGTTGGTTTTAAGTTCAAGGGCTTCAGCATAGTGTTTGCTTGTAGCATCGTTGTTGTAGCGATAATCATCGAACAAAATAAGTACTTCTTCCAATCGAGCAATTCGCTTGGATTCAATGCTTTTCATGGCATATTGATACTGCGCTTTAACGGCCAGAAATTCCAATTCTTCTCTTTGGGGAATATCCGGGTACAATTTAATGGTGGTTTTAGTAGCTGTAACCGTGGATTTGAATTCACCCATTTTATAGTACTGTATGGCAATTTCGTATTCTTTCTTTTGCAGTTTACCCCGCATTTCGTCAATCAATGCATTGCATTTTTCCGTGTATTCAGAGTCGGGATAATAATTAACAAAAGTTTGCATGGCTTCCATAACATTGCGCGTATCGGATTGATCCAAATCATGATCTCCAATTAACATGTAATCACAATAAATGGCCATGTATGAGCATTCAATAACCCGATCGTTATTGGTAAAATTATCGGTGTAGTCTTTAAAAAATAAGGAAGCGTAAGAGTAATCCTTTAAATGATAATAACTCATTGCAATATGATAGTACACGTTTTCAAGACTATCGGTGCGGCGGTAAATGTCGCGCAATTGCTCAAATAATTGCACGGCACGCGAGTAATCTTTCTCTTTATACTTCTTCATGGCCATGGTGTATTTTGCCGAACTGTCTTTCGACTTATACACTTTGTGGTATTCCCCGCAGGAAACCATCCCCAGAAAGAAAAACAATACTACGAAGACTCGATTTATACGCATTTTATGCAATTAACCCGCAAATATAACGAAATATAAGGTAATTATCGAGACGTATTTAGTGAATTATTCATAATTTTCGACGTAAATTTGTGGCTTTATGAGCAATTTATCCAATCTACCAGAAATCGCTACACAGATTCGCCGCGATATTCTTCGAATGGTACACGCCGTAAACAGTGGTCACCCCGGTGGTTCTTTGGGCTGCGCTGATTACTTAACAGCATTGTATTTTCACTACATGAAGCACAATCCTGAGGCGTTTGAAATTTCCGGAAACGAACAAGATATTTTTGTATTAAGTAACGGTCATATTTCGCCTGTTTACTATTCGGCGTTAGCTCGTAGTGGCTATTTCCCCGTGTCAGAATTGGCAACATTCCGCAAATTAAATACTCGTTTACAAGGACATCCAACTACGCATGAAGGTTTGCCTGGGGTGCGAGTGGCTACCGGTTCGTTGGGACAAGGATTAAGCGTTGCAGTGGGTTTTGCACTTCAAAAAAAGTTGGATAACGATTCTTCTACAGTTTGGACTTTAACCGGCGATGGAGAATTGCAGGAAGGTCAGATTTGGGAAGCCGTGATGTTCGCTGCTCATCGAAAGGTCGATAATCTAATCGTTGCGGTTGATTTCAACCAAAAACAAATCGACGGTACTACGGGCGATGTTATGGGTATTACCGAACTTAGTAGCAAATTCCAAGCTTTTGGCTGGACGGTTTTAGAAATGGATGGCAATGATTGGGATAATATTCATCGGGTAATTCCTCAAGCCCAATCGCAATTAGGACAAGGTAAACCGATCGTTATAATCATGAAAACCGAAATGGGTCAAGGTGTTGACTTTATGATGGGCACCCATGCTTGGCATGGAAAAGCGCCTAACGATGAACAATTAGAAAAAGCATTGAATCAATTGCCGGTAACTACTTTGGGTGATTATTAGTGCCTAAAGCCAATCCGGTTAATCATTGAATTAAACCAATAATCAGTCCTGTTTTGCGTTAAATAATTGACTATGAAAAAATCCATCAGATTGATTCTCACTTTTTTGGTTTTCGGGGGATATTTTTTCACCTCGCAAGCCCAAATGGTCAATGCATTTAAAGGGCGCAAAACACGCATACTATTTTTACTGGATGCCAGCGGAAGTATGTTGGCTCAAATGGATCAATCCAATCGCTGGTCGGTTGCAGTAACCTTTATTTCGAATATGGTGGATAGCTTAAGAGCAGTTCCCGATGTTGAAGTGGGTTTACGGGTGTTTGGGCATACACAACCCAACGATAAGCGCGATTGTCATGATACCAAATTGGAGGTTCCATTTTCAGCATTCAACCACAAAGAATTCCAAAAGCGCATAAAACAGATCAAACCTCTTGGCTATACGTCGATAACACAATCGTTGTTAGCTACAGAGAATGATTTCCCCCAAGATAAAACAGCCAGAAACATCATCATTATCATTACCGATGGGGTGGAAGAATGCAACGGAGATCCATGTCAAGTAAGCGAATTATTACAGCGCAAAGGAATAATTTTAAAACCATTCATTGTAGGTATGGGAACGGACAGTGAAGCTTTCAGAAAGCAATATCTTTGTGCCGGAAAATATTACAACGCTGAAACTGCTTCCGAATTCAATAAAATTATGGGTGTTATTGTGAATCAGTCACTGAACAATACTTCCGTTCAATTTAATTTGTTGGATGAAGCCGGAATGCCCCGCGAAAGCGATATTCCCATTACGTTATTTGATGCAGATAATGGGCAAATGGTGGAACATTTTGTACATACAATGAATGGTAAAGGAATTCCCGATACGCTCTATCTTGATCCTTTACGAAAATACAATATGTTGGTGCATACCTTGCCACCGTTGAGTAAAAATAACATTGAAATTATTCCTGGAATACACAATACAGTGGCCCTTCCTACACCTCGTGGAGATCTTCAATTGAAAATTGGAGGAATCACATCCTATCGTTCTTTGGGTGCTGTAGTGATTCCATCGCCGGGATACAAGGCACCAAACGGTGAATCGATCGATCCAAACATCATCAATCACCAGTTATTTAATTCATCTAAGAAATACATTACCGGTAGCTACGACGTGGAAATTTTGTCTACCCCAAGAATTCGATTTAATGGTGTAACAATCCGACAAAATAAGACAACCACGTTAGAGATTCCTTCACCTGGAATGTTGCAATTATCCTTATCTCGGGATATTGCAGGAGCTGTATTTGTTAAAAGGGAAAACCAAAAATTGGAATGGGTCATGGATTTACCTTTGGGTTCAGGAAAACACAATTTAGTGATGCAACCCGGTGTATATCAAGTAATTTACCGTCCTAAAAGCGAAACAAGAACACTGTATACAAAAAATAAAGAATTTAAAATAACCACGGGAACCAATACAATGCTTACGTTATAGATGTAACTTCATGTAGCCGATTATTCTAGTTTAATGCCACACGGAATTAAAATTGAATGTATAAAAATTCAATTTTACATTTAAATGGATTTCAGGGAAAGAGTTTAAATAGGATATAAGTTAGTGTATTAAAACTATTAAAATCAAAGCGTAAGGATCATTTTTGGTAACCCCACTTGAATAAAGAAACTGAAAATATTTATGAAATCTTTTGAAATATTAGGCAACAAAGACACGCGCAGCGGATTTGGCGCGGGATTACTCGAAGCAGGCAAAAACAATCCCAATGTAGTGGCTTTGTGTGCAGATCTAACAGGATCATTAATGATGAATGATTTTCAGGATCAATTTCCTGAGCGATTTTTTCAAGCTGGAATTGCTGAAGCAAATATGATGGGTGTTGCTGCAGGTCTGGCTTTGGGAGGTAAAATTCCATTTACAGGTACTTTTGCTAATTTCTCAACCGGTCGGGTGTACGATCAAATTCGTCAGAGCATTGCTTATTCCGATTCTAACGTTAAAATTTGTGCTTCACACGCGGGATTAACCTTAGGAGAAGATGGTGCTACTCACCAAATTTTAGAAGATTTAGGTTTGATGAAAATGTTGCCAAATATGGTTGTAATTAACCCTTGTGATTACAATCAAACCAAGGCTGCAACTATAGCAATTGCCAATCATCATGGACCTGTGTACTTACGTTTTGGACGTCCAAAATGGCCGGTATTTATTTCGGAAGATACCCCATTTTTTATTGGAAAAGCATTGATGTTGAGTGAGGGTGCTGATGTGAGTATTTTTGCTACGGGTCATATGGTATGGAAAGCTATAGAAGCGGGTCATATCTTAGCAGAAAAAGGAATTTCAGCTGAAGTAATTAACATACATACGATTAAACCTTTAGATGATGACGCTGTTTTAGCATCTGTTTTGAAAACACGTTGTGCAGTTACAGCAGAAGAACATCAAATGAACGGTGGTTTGGGTGATTCAATAGCTCAATTATTGTCGAGAAAACAACCTACACCATTAGAAATGGTTGCTGTTAACGATTCATTTGGTGAAAGTGGAAAGCCAGAAGAATTGTTGGTGAAATATGGTTTAGATACCGTGAATATTGTTGAAGCAGCGGAAAAAGCCATTGCAAGAAAAAACGGTTAATCTTTAGAGGGTAATTGCCCCATAAAATTTAAAATTAACCTCAGCGGTTCTGAAACAACTGCTGAGGTTATGTGTTTATAGTGGAATGAATACGAAGGAAATACTTTCCCGGGTAGAGAAGTCAGAACCGGTTGTTGAACTCTTGGGATTTTTGCAATCTCAGCAACCCGTATATGTTCAAGGGATATGTGGATCCGGAGGAGCGTTGATTTCTGCGGTTACTTTCGCAAATAATCAACAACCGCAATTAATAGTTCTGCCGAACAAAGAAGAAGCTCAGTACTTCAAAAGTGATTTAGAAAATCTTTTAACGGGTCAGAGCATCTATTTTCTGCCCGATTCGTTTATCAAGTCCTTTCAATCCAACCGCGAAAATGCGATGGGGGTTCAAGAACGCATCGAAACACTCAATATGCTTCGAAAGAATCCTCGTCGAATAGTTGTTACCTATTTAGAAGCCATTACCGAGCTGGTTGTTCAAAAAACAGCCCTTGAAAGCAATTCATTTGATATTGCAACGGGTCAAAATTTGGATGTCGAGTTTTTATCTGAATTCTTATACGAAAATGGGTTTGAACGCGAAGATTTTGTTTTTGAACCGGGACAGTTTTCAGTGCGAGGAGGAATCATCGATTTATTTTCTTTCGCCCACGAATATCCATTTCGGGTGGAATTGGATGGAGATATCATTGAGAGTATTCGTGCATTCGACGTAAATACCCAGCTTTCCATTAAAGAAATGGCCCATTTTACTTTGGTTCCCAAATTAGCTGGACAAAAGGAAATGGAAGAAAAATCCACCGTTTTTAGTTACTTCCCCGAAGACACTTTATTGTTTTCGGTGGATTTAAATCTGCAATTAGAAAAGTTAGCAAAAGCATGGGAAAAATCCTTGCAAGATTTTCAAACTGCAACGGATAACCGCAGCGATAACATCCCCAAACATCCCAAAGAACTATGGATGAGTCCCAAACAATGGATGAATGAGGTAACTCGTTTCAAACAAATCTTTTTGGGGGGTGAACGTCCATTGGACAAACATCATACTGTTGGATTCAAACAAGAGCCCCAGCCCATATTTAAGCGTAATATGGATATGCTTAAACAATGGTTACGCGACAATCTAAAACTCGGCTACAACACATTGGTTTTCAGTGATAACAGTCGACAAATCGAGCGTTTGATGGTACTGATGAAAGAGGATCAGTTGGAGGAAGCGTTTTCACCGGTTTATGTAGGACTTTCATCGGGTTTTGTTGATAAAGATGTTCGTTTAGCATTAGTAACCGAACATCAATTGTTTGATAAATACTATAAGCCCAAAGGTCGTCAGGTGTATTCAGGGAGTACATCGCTCACACTTCGCGAATTGCGAAATCTAAAACCGGGCGATTATGTAACTCATATAGATCATGGGATTGGTCGTTTTGCAGGGTTGGAGAAAATGGAAATGAACAGTGTAATGCAGGAAGTGCTTCGCATAGTTTATCGCGACAATGATTTATTGTATGTTTCGGTTAACAGCTTGCATAAAATTTCCAAATACACAGGCAAAGATGGTACGGCTCCAACCATGCATAAATTGGGCAGTCCTGCTTGGGATAAGCAGAAGAAAAATACGAAGCGCAAGGTAAAAGATATTGCTCGTGAGTTGATTCAACTTTATGCTAAACGTAAGCAGGAAAAAGGATTTGCCTTTTCACCCGATTCATACTTACAAACGGAATTAGAAGCCAGTTTTTTTTATGAAGATACTCCCGATCAGGGCAAAGCCATTGAACAAGTAAAACGGGATATGGAAGGCGAACAGCCCATGGATCGTTTGGTTTGTGGGGATGTGGGATTTGGAAAAACAGAAGTAGCCATTCGTGCTGCTTTTAAGGCTGTTTGCGACAGTAAACAAGTGGCAGTTTTGGTGCCTACCACCATTCTCGCACAACAACATTATCGTACGTTTTCAAAACGATTTGCGGGTTTCCCCGTAAAAGTGGATTATTTGAACCGTTTTAAGTCCCCAAAAGAACAAAAAGCGGTCATTGAAAAATTGGCCAAAGGTCAAGTGGATATAGTTATCGGAACCCATCGATTAATCAGTTCTGACATTAAATTCAAGGATTTGGGCTTGTTGATCATTGATGAAGAGCAAAAATTTGGGGTAGGAGCCAAAGAGAAATTGAAGAATATTCGCGTAAATGTTGATACGCTTACGTTAACTGCAACTCCCATTCCTCGAACTCTGCATTTTAGTTTGATGGGTGCACGAGATTTAAGTGTTATCAATACTCCGCCACCCAATCGTCAGCCGGTACATACGGAATTAGCTACTTTTAGTCGTGAAATTTTAGGGAAAGCTGTTTTCGATGAAATTAATCGCGGTGGACAGGTTTTTGTGGTTCATACCCGAATCAAAGATATTTTTGAATTGGCATCGATTATCACGGCCGAAGTTCCTGAAGCCAAAGTGTGTATAGCGCATGGACAAATGGAAGGACATCAACTGGAAGACGTGATGGTTCGATTTATTGAAGGCGAATACGATGTTTTGGTGGCAACCAGTATCATTGAAAGTGGATTGGATATTCCCAATGCCAACACCATTATTGTAAACAATGCACATTTGTTTGGCTTATCGGATTTGCACCAAATGCGCGGAAGGGTAGGACGTTCAAATATAAAGGCGTATTGTTATTTATTGTCGCCTCCGTTGTCCAATCTGCCCGAAGATTCGCGTAAACGCTTGCGCACCTTGGAGGAGTACAGTGATTTGGGATCGGGATTTCAGGTTGCAATGCGCGATTTGGATATTCGGGGTGCTGGTAATTTACTAGGTGCTGAACAAAGCGGTTTTATAGCAGATATGGGATTTGATATGTACCATAAAATCTTAGATGAAGCCGTACAAGAATTGAAACAAGAAGAATTCGCTGATTTGTATTCAGAAGAGCAAACCGATGTGAAAATTGAAAGTCGTGATTGTCAGGTAGATACCTATTATGAAATATTGATTCCTTCCGATTACGTAGTTCAAACCTCGGAAAGAATCAGCTTATACAGCGAATTGTCGAATATAAATACGGAATTGGGATTGCAGAATTTTGTTTCGGAGTTGAAAGACCGATTTGGTCGTCCGCCGGATGCCGTGCTATCATTGGTTGATTCGGTTCGATTGAAGTGGGCTGCCAAAGAATTAGGTTTAGAAAAGGTATCTTTACTTCCAACTAAATTGAAGTGTTTTTTTCCGGGGGATGCAAGCGCGGCCGTTTATCAAAGCGAAGCGTTTAGTTTATTGATCGCTATGTTGGCACAGAATTCACAAAAATACAACGCAAAGCAGACCGATAAGGCGTTCATCGTTGAAGTTCGTGGGATTACCGATGTGTTTCAAGCCTTATATGAATTGAACCATTGGAAAACAGTAATTTTGCCAAGTAGTCCAAATCGCGTTGCTTTGTAATTGTTTTTAATTGGGCTTCATAGGATTGATCCTGCTAGATGTCCATTTGAAGAATTTACCTAATTAATTGAATTTAATCCGATAAATGAATCCAATCTCGCGAACATTACGACTACTTTTTGTTTCTATAATATTTGGAAAACTAAGTATGGCTCAAGCTCAAAAACAACTTCCCCAGTACAATCCCGAATTACGATTTATACATCACAGAGAAGATTGGAAAGGAAATCCTATTGTTAAAGGTATGTACGTTAATCATGAATTTCCACAAATGAATGGATTTAAGGATGTACTCAAATGGAAAAGAATGAAAAATCCGTATGAGGAGTTGAAAAAGATGGACACCTTTGAAATGCCCATAAAGGTGGATTCAGCCATTTTCGATAAATCTCAAGACGGTATTTTTTGGTTGGGACATGCCACTTTTTTGATTCGTTTTGGAGGAAAACAGTTCATTACAGATCCTGTTTTTAAAAAGGCAGCCGTAGTTAAACGGCACTCTAAATTACCTGTTAAAATTAAAGAGTTACCCGAATCTGATATTGTTTTAATGAGCCACGATCATCGCGATCATTGCGATAAAAATAGCTTGCGAAAATTAAGAAAACAAAATCCTGAAATTCAATATTATTCGGGATTGAATATGGATAAACTGTTGAAGAAGTATTTACGTAAAGCCCCTGGTCAAACCGCCGGTTGGTTTCAACAATACAATACTCAGGGACTGGGTTTTGAACTGTACTTTCTGCCCACCCGTCATTGGTCAAAACGCGGATTATTCGACACGAATAAACGATTGTGGGGATCGTTTATATTGGTAATTGATGGAGTTACCATTTACTTTGGAGGAGATTCAGGATATGGTAGCCATTACAAGGAGATTGCTACGCTATTCCCACATATTGATTATGCTATTTTAGGTATTGGTGCTTATGAGCCGGAATGGTTTATGGAATCGAATCATTCATCGCCAGCTAAATCGTATCAAGCATTTTTAGATTTAAATGCACAACATTTGATTCCCATGCATTATGGAACTTTTGACTTGAGTGATGAACCCATAGGTTATCCCATTCAAGTATTGGAAGACATAAAAAAAAGGGAAGGAGATTCACGGATTGTGATTCCTTCCCTTGGTGAGAATTTATTTAATTCTAAATGAGATGATTTAGATTTAATTTTTCATTAAATCAGTCATTTCATCATTAACGGACTTCTTTTTCTTGCTTGTATTTTCCGGATTCAATGTTTTTTTTGCGGAAGTAGTAGCAGTAGTTTTTACTGCATTCAAGTCCTTATTGACAGTTTTATCTGAATTTGACACGGCAGGAGCATCGTTAACTGCGGCAGGGTTACTTGTTCCAGTAGCAACTTGAGCAGCATCATTAGCAGTTTCGCTAGCAACAGAAGAAGATTTTTCAGTTGTTGCAGGTGCTTGAGGAGCTGGTTCAGTAGAAGATTTCTTCATAGTTGAGGCAGCAGTAGTTGAGGCCGCCGGTCCATTCATAGTTCCTGTTTTTGCCGCAGAAACAGATTTTGAACCAGAAGAGTTCAATTTTTCCGCCGACATCACTAAATCGATGGAATCTTTTCTTGCTTGTTCTTCATCCAGAACTTGGTCTAAGTAGGTTGTATCTAAAGGTAAATTATTCAATTTTTCATCAAACAATGCCGTATCAACCGGAGCCACAGGTGCAAAGTCTTCTGTTCCTTCAATAACGGTTGCACCTTTTATTTTAGTGGGTTCTAGTTCCGGATTGGGTGCGTTTTTTTCTTCTTCTGTGATTTCATTTACTGGTTTTACTTCCTCTGATTCATCTATTTCTGGATAGTTCATGGATGTTCCCAAAAATCCTAACTCACAACCATTGTTGGAAATTGCACCAAATTTTCCACGACAGCTATCGCGCTTATCGGGAACCATATCGTGGTCTTTGTCTTTCCATCTGCCAATATTCAAATTGAAACCAGCCATTCCGGAAATGTTTTGAGTGGAACCATAATTAGTAACAGCCAAAATATCATTGATGTTAATAAATGCTTGGAAGGGACCTAAATTCAAACTCATACCCAATCCAACACGACTAGCTTTTGCATCAACCAATGTGAAACTACCCCGAATGTCGACCCATTCACCCAATTCTTGATTGATCGACAATGTGTTCATTGTTTTATCTCCTTTAACACCAAAACCATATCCACCAATCCATTGAACTTGCGTTCTGGGTGTAATGAAGTATTCTGCACTCAGAATATAACGGGGTTTTAAATTGGTTGTGTAGGATTCCACGGAACGCGAATTAACCGATAATTTATCAATTAATGAATCTACTATACCTTGAAGAACCTCATCATTCCCTCCACCTAACTCATCAATTTGATTGGTGTCTAAACCATTAAATGTCCATGAAAACAAAGGGGTATTGAAATCTTGGGCAGCATTTTTCCATTTAATATAACCTAGGTTTTGTACGCTTCCTGAAATGCGTAGTTTTTCTATTGGACGGTACATGAATCCCAATCCAAAATTGTAACCACGATTAGAGCCAAAATCAAAATTATTGACATTGTTTTCAATCATTTGTTCCAGGTTCTCGCGATATGAGCTATCTGAAGAAAGTTTTCCAAAATCTACACCAAACAAAGATGCATTACCTTGCATTTGACCATTCACACCGATAGAATAAATGCTGGATGTTCCTGTATCGGTAGAAATACCCAAACGTGCTTGGTTCAATCCAACATGAGCTATCCCATTTAATACTCCAAAGTTGGCACCAACAGACAATTTATTGTTGATGAATCGTCCATAGGAAAATTGATTTTGATTGTAAGCCATAAAATGGGTACCAGCAAAATCCAAGTTCGCATCACGCTCTATGTAAGCACCGTTTCCTAAAAACATCAAACCAAATAGATCTTTTGGAATGCGAATAGATCCTTCCATGTGCATGGACGAGTTAAATGAAAAATACGATTTTTTAGTTCTGAATCCGGCAAAAAACAAATTGGATTGCAAAGAATTATCAACTCCAATTTGTTTTTCATCTTCATTAATTAAACGAGAAACTGTTTGTAAAGCAGTTTCATTTGAATTAAAAAAGGAATTCATATTTCCACCGGTTAAATCCAAACCGCTGGAAAAGTAACCCAAGCCTAAACTAAAGCGGTATTGCGGTAGAAATGCTGGGTTAATGGTATGTGATTGAGGTAAATGTCGATTGTTGTATTCAAAAAAGTTCTGTGCTTGGATGGATTTTGTAGAAGTAAATCCTGCGATAAAACATCCCCCGAAAACAAGAACACGACGATATATAGATTGATTTGTAATTTGTCTCATGATGTGGAATTAAAATTGTTTGTTGTACTTGGCGCGCAAGGCAATAGAGACATCTAAAGTGCAATCGGTGTATATGGATACAGGAGTGTTGCCATTGTTGTAGGTGTCGAATTTGGTTTTGAATACAATAAACTTGCATCTATCAGCATCCAATTTTTGCAAAGTTTGTTTTTGCAAAAGGAAGGTCGACATGTTTTCAGATGGAGTAACTACCTTACCGTTGCTGTTTGCGATTCCGCTCACTAACAATGTTACATCTTTAATTGAGTCAATTGGATTATACAGTGAATCGGTGAAAACTAGATCCAATGAACCTCCCATGGGGAAACCATTTTTTGTTTTAATTTTTAACTCAACAAAATCGAAGTCATTCAATCCTCTCAAGCTACTTCCGACATCAGAAGTATCCTTGTAAGTAAAATTCTTGGCCGTAAGTGTCATTGGAATGTTGGCTTCAAATCCTACGGAAAAACTACTTTGATTGGTAATGTGATTTTCATAAGTTCCTGTAAAACCTTCTGGATTCATGGTTGCGGTACCTTTTAAATCAAAGCTGGCTGCTGGCATGGCTAAAGCATCAACAATGTTGGAGTTGGTTTTATCCACGGTAAAATCCAATGTTTTGGTAACACCTCTTTCAGCAATACTGGGGAAAGGAAAATTTAACTCAGGTGCGTTCAAATCTAACGTGTTGCCATCTTTATCCCTAGCGATGATATCAAATTTAACCGTAACGGGTATTCCAGCTGAATTTTTAACTTTGATTACCATACTCGGATTTTCTAATCTCAAACCTTTACCTAATTCGGCCAATTGTGAAACATCCAAGCCGTTGATATCAAAATCATAGGATCTGGTACCCAAGAAACCATCGATGTAGTTGAATTTCGCTGGACTGGCATCAAAATCCATTTGAATGTAATTCGATGAATCAAACTCCACCATTCCTACGCTGGGTTGAATTTTAGTAACTAAATTTAATCTTAGAATGTTGTGATCTTTGTTTGGATCCGCACCTAAGAATACCGAAGTATTGGACAAATCTACTTCGGTTGTGTTTTGTCCGGTGGGTGCAGAAATGTCAATTTTAGGAAGTGCAACACCGGCTTTTTTAGCATCGGGTAGAACCACTTCTAAATTTATTTGAGTGTTAATGGTTGAGGTTGTAGTAAGTGGTAATTTTCCATATGCCATTTCTACATTTCTAAATCTCGAGTTCAATGAAGCATTAGTTAAATCCAAAGAAAGAGCTTCAAGGGGCAATGTTTGTGCGGGAATTTTTGCTTTACCACCAATACATTTAACTCCTGAATACTGAACATCTACATCAATTCGATCGTTTAAATTGATCAAAACTGAATCATTGGATTTTTCGATTTCAATCGTGGGAACAACAAATCCCAAGTCATTGCTCAATTGTTTATTCGAAATATCGATACTGTCTTTAACGGTTGCAAATGGAGCAATATTCAACAATGTTGCTGATCCTACTAAGGTTTGAGTGGGTTTATTGTCGTATAAACTCACATTAATTTTTGAGATGTTGGTAGGAAGTTTATTGGTAATCTTGAATACTAAATAACCACTTGAAATTTTTAAATATTCGTATTCCGTGCTTTCTGCAATGCTAGTTAGTGAAGTTAATTCACTTTTAATTTCTGGGAATGTGTCTTTTGATCCGTTTTTATCTTGAACATACTGCTTAATTGTGTCATTCAAACCCCCAATAACATCGTTCAGTGTTACAAAAGCTGATTCGGAAAAATTACTTATGGATAATTCACCAATACTCAGTTTCGTAAAATTGCTTCCCAACTTCAATTCATTCAGCACTGTATCTGCTTGAATTGAAAGTACGTCATCTTGTTTGACCGACAAGCGAATTAAACCATCAGGATCGTATTGAATAAAGCTATCTTGTTTTAAGATGTCTATTATTCTTACTTTGGCATTAGCCAAGGGAGTTAACACTTCGGGGTTGATATTTGGATCGTTAAACTTTCCAAAATCAACTTCATTTTTCTTACATTGCCAGTTTCCCAAAAGGAATGTTGCAACGGATAAATAAAGTAATGGTTTCTTCATTGAATTTAATTAGGATGAATTTACTAAGCTTAAAGCTTCTTAACTGTTGGGGAATTTCAACCCAACTTTTATTTAACAATAAAATAAAGGAAAAAAGAGTAAAACACCGCCGAATACACTCTGCAAAATAATCAATAAAAATTAATAAATACTATCATTTTATTTATAAAAATCCATTATTTTTGGTGAACTAACCTTAAGTTAAGACACATTAGTAATGAAAATTAGCCCTGAACATTTAAAATTGAAGTTCCCCGATGTTGAGATTGAGCTACTGAATCAAATATCTGAATTCGGTGAAGTTAAGGAAGTAGAAGCAGGTGAAGTTTTAATTCGTACAGGTCAACATCTCACTTCTGTTATTATTGTACTCAGTGGAACACTAAAAATATATCGTGAAGGAGAGGATGGAGGTGAATATTTCTTATATTACTTGAAAAATAGTCAGGCTTGCGCTATGTCTTTGGCTTGTTTACGCCATCAAGAAACCAGTCAAGTAATGGCCATCGCTACCGAAGATACCGAAGTGCTCTTGATACCCATGATTAAAGTGAATGAATGGGTTAGAGAATACCAAACTTGGCAAGAATTTGTAATCAATACCTACCGAAATCGGTTTGAGGAAGTATTAACCGTTTTAGATCATGTAGCTTTTCGAGGAATGGATGAACGTCTTGAGTTCTATCTCAAAAAACAAAAATCCTTTCTGAAAAAAGGAAACGATATCGAAATGTCGCATCAGTCAATTGCCAATGATTTAAACACTTCTCGTGAGGTTGTATCTCGACTATTAAAGAAAATGGAACAACGAGGTATGTTAAAACTCCATCGTAACCATATCGAAATGTTGGGTTGATTGCAACTTAAATCGCTTTCTCATGTATTAATTCAACTTGCAAATTACACTATACTGTAAATTGCAGGTATGTGATGCTGAAGCTTCAACTCCAATTGGATCCAACGCTTTAGCAACCCTTTACAACTATTATTTTAGCAAGTTTACTGTGCCTTTATATACTTGTATTTCCTTTTCGGGATTTTTAAATGTGGCCTGGTATATATATTGACCCGGTTGACACAAAGATCCATTGTAACTACCATCCCATTTTTCGTTGGGATCGTGTGTTAAGAAAATTAACTGCCCCCAACGATTGTAAACCGTAAACTCAAATTCCGTAATTCGTAAAGGAGTAACTAAACCAAATTCATCATTTCGATCTTCTGAATTTGCGGGTGTAAATGCATTTGGAAACCAATACAACGGTATGGACCGCACAACCACGGGTTTTGTTATCGTGTCTGCACACCCATGTTGAGTGCTGGCAATAAGTGAAACATTATAGGAATTGTGTGTTTCAAAAGAATGAGAAGTGTTTTCTAAAGTAGAAAAGTATCCATCCCCAAAATCCCATTCCCAACGGTCTTCAAATTTGGAATTGTCGGTAAAAATAGTGGGTTCTAACATTTTAGGTTCATCGGGATTGAAGGTAAAGTCAGCTATTGCCCTAGGGTAAATTTCAAGTGGTGATAATACTGTATCTGAACAACCATACGAATTTTCAACGCTAAAATAAATCGTATAAATTCCAAAATCTTTAAATGCTAAATTTTCTGAAGGGTTATTCGATTTTCTGCCATCATTGAAATCCCATAAGTAACGTGAAATAGTACCAGCTCCTGGAGTGGAACCATTGGTGAATTGTATGGGTGTATACTGACAATCATTTTTGAATTGAACCGATGCATACGGTTTGGGTGCAATATAGGCTTGACGAAGGAAAGTATCTTTGCAACCTTTGCTGTTATACACAATTAATCGAATATCGGGTAAACCTACTGATCCGTAAAAATGCTGCACTTTTTTCCCTTCTTCCTGCATGGACCCATCTCCAAAATCCCAGTATTCTGCAGAAATAAATCCAGAACCTGGCCAGCTGAATGATTCAAATCCCACTACACTGTTTTCGCAGGTGTCGGTGAGTAGAAACTTTGCCGTTGGAGCTGCTAAAATCAATGCGTTTTTATATGCCGTGTCTTGGCAACCCGATTGAGAACGGATGACTAATCGAACGGGAAAATTTCCGGAAGGACTGTAGTAATGAACGGGATTTTGCTGACCGCTGAATCGACCATCTCCAAAACTCCATTGCCATTGAATGATTTTGTCGGAAGTTACGCCGGACTTATCTGTAAAAGCTACGGAGTCTTTTTCGCAATTTCCAATGAAATTAAATGCAGCACGGGGATAAGGCGTGGTATCAGAGAGTGTCCAAACGCCAGAAAAATTTTGCTTGGTTCGGTAGGTTAATTGATTCTTAGATGAATTCAATGTTCCAGAAATGGGATACATCCATTTGCCCAGTGCGTCATTCCATTTAATGCTTCCCAAGTTATTTTCAGTTATTGCATCATTACCGCCTTGGAAATCCAAATCCGCATATTGAAAGTCCAGAGTTAAGTCGGGTTTTATTGAATATCCACCATCCTCCAATATCCAAAATCGATTTATCAATCGTTCTGAATTTTCTCCATCACATTCATTGTCAGTATTAAAAACGCCGGAAGGCAAAGGTCTATTATTGGGTTTGGGGACGTCAGGAGTGGGGTAGGTTGAAACCGATACATATCCCGAATCCAACAGGTTTTGACCAATATTATTGGCTGTGAATTGAAATGTAACCCGCTGACCATTATTGTTCAGAAACGGGATGGTAAAAACAGGACCACCATCTGCTTTTCGAATATTCCACTGCAAACGTCCATAACCGGAAGATGGACTGCTTTCCGAAATAATTCCACCCGTACTTGAATAGGTAAGGGCAGTAGAATTTTTGTTATTTACAATGAGCGTTCTTGAATTTAAAAACAATTGGGTATTATTCAGTCTTAAAACTCCTGAACCACCGCCGTTAATTCCTCCTCCAACCAAAGTATTCACAAATAGACCTGCTGTTCCATTTCCGCTCAAGTTCAAATCGGGAAAGTGGGTTGTGAAATTACCATCTATGGATATATTGCTTCCGCGAAGTACAACTCGACCGTCGTTAGAAACAAAAACAGGGGAGGTTCCATTATTGGTCCAATTGTTACTAACAATGAAGAATGAATTGGGTGCTAATTTAATAGCCGATTTCCCGGTGGATTTATAATTACCATTAATTCCATTTACAATAATGTTGGATCCAGGTGTTTGAACAATGAAACCGCCGTTGTGAACCAATCCTTGTGCTTTAACCATAAAGAAACAGCACATAAATAAAAGAGCTGTAAAACTGCGTTTAATGAAATGGTTTGAACGAAAAGAAATCATAAGTGCAGACGTTTTAACTTTCAAAACAACAGTGCGATTTATTTTGAATGGGATTGTTCGATCAACGATTTATTCAGTTGAATAATCTCTTGATTTTGCTTAATTAATTCCTGAATTTGTAGTTGCTGTTGTTGCAATTGAAGTGCTTGTTTTTCTATCATGACTTGTTGCTCTTGAACTGCCTTTACCAAGGGAACAACGAATTCGCTGTATCGCAAACCGTAATAATCTTTGTCATTTTTGGGTTTATCAACACCCGAAAAATCGTAACCAACAGAATTCGCAGCTTTTTCAACTTCTTGAGCAATAAAACCGGAGTAACGGATTTTTTCTTGGTCGTATTTCCCTTTGAATTTGATGGTATCGGAATCCATACCCAAAAAGGCATTGATTCCTCGAACATCGAGATTGTAGGTTACCGGTTTTAATTTCATTATAAATTCCAAACCCTTAACTGATTTTTGTATGTTTCGTTTGAAACGGGCATCACTTAAATTCGTCCAAGCCACACTTCCCCCAATACTCGTAACGGATGTATTGCCAACACGTACTTGGTTACTTGCAGTAGTACGGGTTGAAGATCCTAAAGCGGTAGTGTTGTCCAAATCGGTTTGATTGGGTCCGTTATAATACCCCAAAGAACTGTTGTAGTATCCTGTGCCATTTTGAAATCCTGCATAATAGCCAACACCTTGATTGTAGTATCCCGAACTGTTGTAATACCCGGCAGCATATCCTACAAAGGCATTTCCAATACCCAAATTATTAGAAGCCAGAGAATAGTTCCCCAAACCGGAGTTGTAGTGACCATAAACATTATATCCCAAAGCGTAATACCCAACTGCTGCATTCATTACACCTGAAATGTTGTAGTATAACGTGTACATTCCAACACCCACATTGTAGGTTCCCGATGTATTGGTATACAAACTTCGATAACCAATACCCACATTATAGCTACCTGAGGTGTTTGACCTCAACGGTTCATATCCAATTCCCACATTGTACGAACCGGTAGAATTGGCATACAATGAAGCCGCTCCCAATCCCGTGTTGTAATTACCGGTGTTGTTGTCGTACATCGCTTGCCATCCTAAAGCAGTATTGTAATAACCACCCTGATTGGCACTTAACGCTTCTCTCCCAATTGCAATATTGGAATATCCAGTGGAACTTGAATTGGATAAGTATCCCAAAGATATGTTGCTGTTGCTATGGTTTAATTCTCCGAACCACGTATTGTTAACACGAAATTTCAAAGGCACCGAACTCAAGGTACCAATAAAGTTATTGGTATTTAAACCACTGTTGCCTGAAGTTCCCCAAAAACCATTTAAATGTACAAACCCACCGTTTTTTGATAAATAAACAGTGTCTTTCGAAAGTCGAATTTTTTGAATTTCATTATTTGTATCGTTGTCGATGAATTTTTTTGTAGTTGCAACGGTTATTTGGCCGTACTCATTCACCGTTAATAGCGGATATTCTTGGTCATTCCCATAAGTTCCAGTTGCAACTCCAGGTTTTACCATATCAACTGCTCCTTTTCCTTGGACATACCCACCGGTTAATCCCTTTCCAAATGTCATGGATCGCATCAGAGGTACCCATTTATTGGACTCGTAATACCAGAATCCAACAGTGTCGTCAGTTTGGTAAATCAATAATCCATTCGCAGGTGTATTTATTAAAAATTTTTGAGCGCGCGTTAACCTTGGAACTAAAATACCCTTGTTCGTTGAAGTTACATCCAACATAGCCGATCCATCAGGATTGGACCCCGTTTCATTAATGCCTACGTTTTGGGAATATAACCCAGAAGAAAATAAGAAAAGCGCAACGAAAAATTGAATTTTGTAGTATTTTACCATTCGTTTGTCGATAAATTAATTAAGATATTGAAATTTTACAGCGCGTAAATATAGGTAAATTTCAACACTTTTTAATTAATATTATGGGTTCGAATGGATTTAAATGATGAATTTCTTTAGTGATTGATTGTTGAATATCCGACAAGCTAGCGTTAATTCCCCAAGATTTCCAACGATCAACGAAATCATTGCCATAAAGTCGTACATGATCCCATTGACCTAATAAATCTTGCCTCTTTCGACTGTCCCAATTTCGTTCCGCTTCAATCGTTTCCGATAAAATTGGAGAAAATGGAATTTGCACTATTGCCATACCGTCGGGTTTTAAAACGCGATTGATTTCTAAGAGTGCTTGCTTTTCTTCTAAAATATGCTCTAAAACGTGATTGCAAATAATCCAATCGAATGAATTGTCCTTAAATTTTAATCGCCTTAAATCACCAAACTGGACTTCATGACTGTATGCGAATTTATACCCTTTTGATCGATTATCGATTCCGCTAATTTCGCAATTGAATTTTCGTTTAATGGCATTAAACAAAGGACGTTCCGGAGCTACATGCAATACTTTTATGCTTTTTTGGGGATGGGATACTTGTTCGCACAAAAACTGAAAAACCAAACGATCTCTGTCAGAAGAAGCACAACGAGGACAATCAACATATCGTTTACCGCCACCAATTACTTTGAATTTTTGTAGAACGGGTAAATCGTGACCTCTTGGAAACCAATAATTTGGATAAAAACCACAAATGTTGCATTGCTTAAGGTTTTCCTTCGCAGAATTCCAATATCGGGCATCAAAAAAAAATTGCGGTATGAACTGAAACCATTTCAATACCGCAATTTAAACTATAGAAATAAAAAAGTAGTACTTTTATCGGTTCATTCAACAGATAAAAGAGCTCATTCGTTAAATTATTTAACGCTTACTAACTCTGTGTCGAAAATTAATGTGGCATTCGGAGGAATTACTCCACCCGCACCGCGTTTGCCATAACCCAGTTCCGAAGGGATAATTAATTTGTATTTCGCACCCACTTTCATTAAAGCAATACCTTCGTCCCAACCTGGAATAACTTGACCAATACCCAATTTGAAATCAATAGGTTGACCGCGTTTGTACGAATTATCAAACTCAGTACCGTTGGCCAATTTACCAGAATAATGAACAGCAACGGTCTTGCCTTTTGAAGCCAATTCACCTGTACCTTCTTGTTCAACTACGTACCAAAGACCTGTTCCTGTAGGCTTTGCTGTTGGGTAGGTGGTTTTTACCCAGTTTTCAAATTTCATTTTTTCAGCTTCTTCAGCTTTTGCTTTTTTCTGTACCATGTCTGATTGATATTGTGCCATTGCAGCCTGATCTGCCTTGAAGTTCTTTGCCTCTTTTCCTACACGGATGATTTCTATCGTTTCAATTTTGTCGCCTTGTTGAATGGCATTCACTACATCTTGACCGGTTATTACTTTTCCAAAAACGGTATGCATACCATCCAACCAAGGAGTAGCAACGTGAGTGATAAAGAATTGAGAACCATTGGTTCCAGGTCCAGCATTGGCCATAGAAAGAATGCCGGGTCCAGTGTGCTTTAATTCGGGCACGATTTCATCATCAAAGCGGTATCCAGGTCCACCAGAACCATTGCCTGATGGATCGCCACCTTGAATCATGAAGTCAGCAATTACACGGTGAAAAGTCAATCCATTGTAGAAAGGAGTTCCTTTTTCTTTGGCGTTATTATCAATTTTACCTTCTGCTAATCCAACAAAGTTGCACACTGTTAAAGGAGTTTTATCGTAATGCAATTGCAATAAAATTTCACCTTTGTTGGTAATCATTTTTGCGTAAAGTCCATCGGGTAGACCATTTCCACCACCTGAAACTTCGGGATCGTTATACTGATTTGTCATAATGTTTGCAGATAAAAAGCTACTGGTCAACACTGCGGTTGAAAGTAGGAACCAATTTTTCATTTTAGTTATCATGGTTATTTGTTCTAATTTGTTGTTGTAGTTTTTTAGGCAATTTTTGTACCACAAGTTCATAGCTGTTATCAATTTGTTCGGAAATAAATGCTTCAGAAAGCCCATTGAGCTCAATTTGATTCCATAATTTCTTATTCATGTGGTATGCCCCTTGAATTTGTTCGTATTGTTCGCGGAGTTCAACAGCTAAATCTGGGTCGCATTTTACTGCAATGGTGTTGAAATCTTGAATGTCAGCCAAACAAAACATTTTACCCGCCACTTTCCAAACACAAGTCGTTTCATCAAACGGAAACGTTGCTTCAGTTGCAGGTTTGCTTAAACAATATTCGTTGACCCAGTCAAAATTCATCGGCGATAATTTTACAAAACTAACCATTCCGTGTAAATTTGTAAAATTAATCGACCAACACATTCGTTTAAACTATTGTTTAAAGTTCGAATTGCCCTTTATGAAGAACCGAAATTTCGAAATGTGCACAGCACAATCATCCCCCGAAAAGCAGAAAAATTACATGCAATTTCCCCTAATAATGTTGAAATTTAGAAAATTATATTCTTTTTTACTCCTTTTGGGGATGTTGGTTCTGCTTCCTTTGGGATTGATTTCTCAAACACCCAAGCCAAAGACAATAAAAAATAGATCAAATAGAGTCGCTTTGGATAACAGAACCATCCTGGAACAAGACCCCCCATCCATTACGCAACCTAAAAAGCGAAGAATTCGCTGGGAAGCCATTCAATTTATGGACAATGGCGATGCATATTACAAAGATCAACCGTATACAGGTGGTGCTTACGCACTTTTTCCTTCAAAAAATCCAAACTCAACAGAAGCACCTATAATTGCCAAAGAAGGGGAGTTTTTAAACGGAAAACTTCATGGAGAATATAAAGTGTATAATCCCAAAGGACAATTCATCTCTCGAGAGACCTACAATCAAGGAAAAAAAGACGGTATATTTTACTACTATTATGAAACCGGTGAATTGGAAGTTAAAGGGTTCATGAAAAGGGAAGTTCTACATGGTTTGGTGGAAGGATTTTACGCTTCTGGAGCAAAGTACTATATTAATGTGTACACTGACGGCGCAAGAGATGGTAAATGCGTATCGTACTTTGAAAATGGTCAATTGGAAAATGAATCAGAATACAAAATGGGTATTCCCGTGGGAGTTCATTACGGTTATTTCCCCGATGGTACGGTGAGATATATGAAATCGTTTAATTCAGAAGGACAGCTACATGGTGCTAATTATGTGTTTCATAGAACTGGGTGTGAAGCATTAGAAGAATATTATAAAAATGGCAAATTGGATTCCGTACAACGTGCTTGGGATGCATTGAGTTGTTTTTTAATACGGTCAGGTAGTTATAAATTAGGTGAGAAAGATGGTATTTTTGCTGAGCTGAATATGTTTGGCGATACCTTAAAAATTGAATCCTACAAAAACGGAATAAGACATGGTTTTTTCGGATCTTATATTGAACAAAAACCGGCAGAAGATGATACAAATCCACGTCCTCGAATTGTTACAGAAATGGAAGGACTTTATTTGGATGGTTTGGCTGAAGGCTATTGGGTTTACGGTCAGGTTTCGCATTATCAAGAGCGAAAAGGCACTTACAAAAAAGGCGTAAAAATAGGAACTTGGTTATACTACGATCATCGTGGTGAATTGCTTTTGGAACAGAATTTTGATGAAAACGGAGAACAAATTGGAGGGAAAATCTATGAAAATTGAGCCCTTCGTTGTAGGGATGACCGGTTTATCCGGCGCAGGTAAAACCTTTTATGTAGACGCGCTGAAAGATAAATTTGGTAAAAATATTACCGTGGTAGGTTTTGATGATTATTACAAACCACTGGAAATGCAGCATATTGATGAGTTTGGCGAGGCAAATTACGACTTACCCAGTGCATTATATTCAGATAAATTCTATCAAGATTTGATGCAACTTATCGAATATCATCCGGTTACATTAAAGAAATATCAATTTGAGCATTATGATGCACCGGAAGTAATCGAAACGTTGTCGCCAGCACCCATTTTATTGGTTGAAGGATTATTTGTTATGGAATTTCATCCGGTAGATGCTTTGTTGAATTATCGAGTATTTATTGACTGTGATACGGATCTGTGCTACCACCGAAGGCTCAAACGAGATATTGCAGAAAGAAATATTCCGGAGGCTCGTAGTGTGCATCAATGGGAACACCATGTAATGCCAGCATATAATCAATTTATTTTCCCTCACAAAGAACGTTGTGATATAGTTATTTGGAATGAAGGAGCGGCAGATCACAATATCGATGTAATTTCAAAGGCAATTATGGAACAAGCACATCCATCTGTGATTGAAGCGTTGTTGTCGTAAAAAAATTGCCTCGGTAATCGAAGCGTTGTAATCGTAAAATATCTGCCTCGGTAATTGAAGCCAAGTTGTCGTTAAAAAAACTACTCCAGTTCAATAAACTCGGAGGTTTGATATACGGTATCGTATATAGCAAACGAAGGGTTATTCAGTACACCAGCAATTTCACCGGGATTCATCAAAAGTGCCTTGCCGTATTTTTGTTTGTGTTGTTTGTGAGTGTGACCAAAGAACACAGCGTCGTACCAGCCAGTTTTTACCATGGTTTGGGCGTAGAAAGGGTAGTGAGTAACGCCGATTTTTACTCCGTCCAACGTTAAAACATTATCCGTATCACCAATGTATTCCCCATACAATCGAATGTTGGGGAAATTTTGAGCTTGGTTCAAAATATGAAACCGATCGCCATCATTGTTTCCAAAAACGGCGTGTATGGTTTTTCCAGATTCCCCTAAAACTTTAATAACAAAAGGAGAGCAAAAATCACCACAGAATACAATGGTATCAATTTCGCGTTCTGTAAGTATGTTCAAACACTGATTCAATCGATCTACTCGATCGTGTATGTCGCTAATTATTGCAAATTCCATAAATGTTTAAGATGTATTAGTCGAAAATTATTCAACGAAATTACAAAAGGGTTGTAAATTTGCACCAATAATTTACAAACATGGCCATAATTATAACCGAAGAGTGCATCAATTGTGGAGCTTGCGAGCCCGAATGTCCAAATAATGCCATTTATGAAGCAGGAGTAGAATGGGCCATAGCCGATGGCACAGAGGTAGAAGGAGAATATTTGATGTCGAGCGGTAAAACGGTAAGTGTAAATGAGAAGTTTCGAGCTATCAGCGATGAAGTTTATTTTATAGTTCCTGACAAATGCACCGAATGCATGGGCTTTCATGAAGAACCCCAATGTGCTGCTGTTTGCCCTGTTGATTGCTGTGTGCCAGATCCAGAGCATCGCGAATCCGAAGCGGTACTATTAGACCGAAAAGCGCGATTGCACGTATAGAAATCCGTTTATCTTAAACGAACGCATTCTTCAACGCCATCATTTATTCATTATCTTTGAGCCATGACGGTGAGAAAGATATGCTTAGTCAGTTGGGTCCCTCTTCGCAAAGAACCCAGTAGCGCATCGGAAATGGTTTCTTGCTTGCTTTTTGGGGAAACTTGTACTGTGGTTTCTCAAGAAGGGGAGTGGCTTTCTGTAATCTGTGAGCACGATCAGTATCCTGGATTTATTCCCGAGAAATACCTTGCCGATGAAACCCTAATCCTACCAGAGAATCATGTAAAGTGGTTGAATTATGGGCCCGTAATTGCTCGTCCCGTCTTAACAGAAGAAGATTCCGAAAATTGGTTCGGATCTCTTATTTTAAGTCCTGGAAGTTGGGTGTCGAGTTCTGGAGTTTTGGAAATTCAAGGAAACGAATACTATTTTCATGCCAACTCATCCCTTTTTGATTCTCGTAAATTCTTGAAACAATTTATCAATACGCCCTATTTGTGGGGCGGTAGAAGTATTTTTGGAATGGATTGCAGTGGTT